>Ga0209403_10002385_pt1 | contig 22529 bp, 16 predicted proteins | sample ArcticOcean_MG_C_8_FD_187440 | JGI IMG/M metagenome (GOLD analysis project Ga0209403, IMG submission 187440) | Marine microbial communities from western Arctic Ocean - ArcticOcean_MG_CB11_86 (SPAdes) (version 2) | ecosystem: Environmental > Aquatic > Marine > Oceanic | place: Arctic Ocean... | reverse complement strand
AGTTGATTCCTCTATCCAAGCCGCTAAATTGTCGCCACGAATAGTGACATCAATTGTACCGCCAAGAGACTTTTCGTCATTCAACACGAAGGCGACTTTGCTTGATAACGCGGCTTGGCGGGAAAGCGAAAATATGGTTTCATTATCATATAGATTGGCGCCCATCGCATCCAATGCAGTATCAAGAATTCTCAATTCGGAAATACGTTCTAAGAATCTACTTAGGTCAACATCTTCAAATTTCCACTCTACTACATTCTCGGTGACGGGGAATTCATTTTCATTGAACTCAGGTGGCTCAAGTTCGGGGAAGAGCGTTCTTAGTGAATCAGCAACACTTGGGGCGTGGTCAGAAGGCCGGATAGCCGTGCAAACCAGTGCGTAAGGTGAACTCATCAGTAGTTGCGAGGGGTGCTTAGATGATGAACTCTATCGCTTGAGCAGTGGCAAGATTGACAGACATTAGCCAATCAGCGTGGTGTGAGTCGGATGCCTGAGCCGTACGTTGTCACCGTAGTTCCGACCTTTCAAGAGGCGGATTATATTGAGCGTTGTCTGTTGTCATTGATGGCTCAGACCTGGCCTGCACAACAACATTTGATTCATGTTGTCGATGGTGGTAGTGATGATGGGACTAGACAAATAGTTGAAAAATTGGCTAAAAAATCCGCTGCTGAAGGCGGCCCAGAAATTTTGTTATTAGAAAATCCAGAACGATTTGTCGCTGAGGCTAGAAATCTTAGTCTCAAACAATTGCCGGATGAAGCAACCCATGTGCTTGAGATGATTGGGCACGTTTGGGTGCCACCCAAACATATTGAATCCCGCATAAGTGAATTTGATGATTTAGAAGAAGAACTAGGAGCAGATGGGGACAACATCGCTGGGATTGGGACTCTTGTCAAAGAAAGCGACCAACCTCTGAAGTTGGTCGGGCGCTGGGTAGAGGCGACTCTACAGAATCCCTTAGCAAGTGGGCGGGGTCAATTTTCTCAATTTACAGGCTGCCAGCGCACCACAATCCCACCCTTCACACTTTATCGCCGAGCCGCTTTAGATGCGGTTGGCGGGTGGAATACAGAATTCATCACCACACAGGATTCTGAACTTAACATGCGTCTTGACAGCATGGGTTGGAGCCTGTGGCGCTCAGACGCATCCTATTGCCACATGGCAAAACGGACTTCCGTTGTCGGATGGCTCCGATTTGGCCACCGTTACGGATTTTGGCGTACTAAGCATTTACGAAAGACCCCTCAAAGAGCATCAATTCTTGAGTTTCTCCCTTGGATAGGTTTGCTCACTACTCTAGCGTTGTGCTGGTCGGGTTGTATGGTAGGCGCATACCCGGCTTGGCAATTACCAGTCGCCGCCTATTCTGTTGTCCTAGTCCTTCATGGGTTATTGGAATCCTTTACGCGTTCACAAGCAAGTTTGATTATTGGAGTACCAATAATGCTGTTCCTACTTCACACAACTTTCAGCATAGGCTTACTTGATGGCTTGTTGAGGAAAGGCCGAGCAGCAAAAGACAGAGTCGCCGATTAATTGCTGCAAACTTACTCAGCAAGTGTGGGTAACATTGAACCCATATCACAGGGTCCAACGCCTTGGTAGACATGGCTGATGACGACAAGAATAGCCTAAATTCTTGGGCGGTTCTATTGGTTCCTTTAATTATCGCAGGATTAATTGGTAGAATTATTCCTGCAGTTGACTTGCTTCTAGTTGAAAATTGGCAAATTGGTGCATACTATGGCGTTGCGGTTTTAATCGGTTTTGTCCTGTTCAAACGTTCTCGCAGCGAACAAGACCACGAGTTTCACAGAGTTAAGAATATCAAAAGATTAGGAAAGGACTACAAGGCCGAAGACCGAGGATTATGGGGCAAGGCTGATGCCGCTATGGCCGGTCTTGAGAGGGACGCAGAAGGCTATCAAGCAAGTGATAAAGACCTCATTCAAGGCCAAAAAGTAAAGGAAATTATGAGGGAGAAGCGTACTGGTGAGATCAGCGATGATAAACCCAAAGAAGAGGTGCAAATGTTCCACGATGAGGAGCATGTCAAACGCTCTTCAGCACGTATGTCCGGAGATAATGACCCAATGGCACAAATGTCAGGTGCTGCTGTAGAGATGATGAAAGCAGCTGGCTCAGGTCAGACTAATGTTGAAGACATGATGGCTCAATTAAATGCTGAAGATGAGCGATTAGAAAAGCAGAAGAAGCCAAAGCCACAAGCAAAGCCACAGCCTAAGCCCGAACCAAAACCAAAACCTAAACCAAAGCCCGAAGTTGGAGGCGGTCAGATGGGTACTGCAGGAATTAGCAGAGAGGACAAATTGTTTGATGACCTCGGCGCATCAATTGGAGGCGGCAAATCGGTCGGTAAGGAGACCAAGATTTGTTTGGACTGTGGCGCAAGAAATGCTGTTGGTAAAGCGGCTTGTAGCAATTGTGGCTCTTCCTTAACCTGATGCTGTATTCATTCAGTATGATGGTCAGATTCAAAACAGGTGGGCAGTCAGCGACCACTCGGTGATGGGGTCATGACTAAGCGAGACTACTACGAAGTCTTGGAAGTTAGTCGTAATTCTAATGATGACGAATTGAAGAAAGCTTTCCGCACATTAGCACGGAAAAACCATCCAGACAAGAATCCAGATGATGCAGAAGCGGAAAACCGCTTCAAAGAAATTCAAGAGGCCTACGCGGTCTTATCAAACCCACAACAGCGCCAAAATTATGACACATTTGGACATGAATCACCTGGTGGTAATCCATTTGGAAGGAGTGGTTTCCAAGGGGTTAACATCTCAATGGATGATTTGTTCAGCGGCGGATTTGATTCAGTCTTTTCTCAATTTTTTGGTGGAGGAGGGACTTCTGGTCGTCGCTCATCAAGAGGCAATGATGTTCTCATCAGACACTCAATTAACATGGAGATGGCGATGGTAGGCGGCGAGACCGAATTAGAAGCGAAACTTCTCGTCGTTTGTGACACATGTAACGGTCGAGCAGCAGCAAGTGCAGAAGGGGTCAAGACTTGTGGCACATGTTCTGGCCAAGGCCAAGTAACGCAAAATCGTAAGATAGGGCCATTTATTCAACAAATGGTTACCGATTGTCCTGAATGTAGTGGTACAGGGAGAAAAATTACTGACCCATGTGGCGATTGTCGTGGCCAAGGTAGGGAGAAGAAAAAACAAACAATTCGCTTTGGAATTCCTGCTGGCATTTCTGATGGCACTCGTATGAGAATGGGTGGGCGAGGTGAGCCAATTCGTGGCGGAGGTGGAAACCCTGGTGACCTCTATATCCAAGTTCATATCGAAGACCATGACTGGTACGAAAGAGATGGCTCAGACCTTCTGATGGCTCTTCCATTAGGCTATCCTGAATTACTTCTTGGTACAACCGTATCACTGCCACACATTGATGGTAAAGATATCTCAATTGATGTGCCTGCCGGTTCAATTCCTGGAGACACATTGGAGGTGAGCGGCCGAGGATTTCCTCGAGCACGAAGTCGTGGGCGAGGTAATGTAACAGTGTTGTTGAAATTGTTTGTACCTTCTAAACTCTCAAAGAAGGTAAAAAAGCAGATTGAGGGATTGCGGGATGAAATCGGGATTGATTTAGAATCGGTAGAGGATTTAGTCCGCAAAGAAGCAAAATCAAGACGCCGTATCAGATGATGCTTAACTCAATTACAAGCGAACTTATTCTTCTTCAGAGGTTGTGAGTACCGCTTTTGTTGGAACTGCTGCAACTGGTTTGCCACCGACTAATCCGGATAGAATCAAATCAAATCCTTCAGCATCTCCTTCCATATCGATTCTTAGGAAACGATTTGTTTTGGCATTCAAATCCCCAAGGAAAACCTCATCACCATCAAACAATGATTCGGGGGTGACTGATGTCACAACCCATTCAACGCCTTCAACAGCCTGAAATCTGATAGCGGCTAATGACCACTCTTCAGATAGCAGTCTAAGACCTACTGTGACTGACCGTGAACCCTCGTTTGCAGTCAATCCCCAGACAATCAAGTCAAGCGATTCAGTTGTATGACGTGTAAGTGGCTCTCCCCATTCCGTGACCAAGGCATCCCAGTCTGTATCAGCGAGTGATTCAAGCGCGTGCAGTAGGGCATTTGGGTCCATCACATTATTTGGGTCAGCAGCAATTAATCGCTCTCGCAGGCGATTCAACCTGCGCTTTTCATGGGCTTCAATCTCCATTGCTCCACCAGACCGTAATCGCCAGTAAATCACAACAAACATCGGAGATAATAACACAAATCCGATTACGATGTAAAATGTCCCAACTTCATCGGACAAATCAATCCAATTACCATCATTTGGCTCATCTACTTCAGGTGTTATCCAAGCCCAATTAACTGTGTACTCGACTTCGCTAGTGATATTTGATTCAACTACCAAAAGGTGACGTCCATGCGGCAAGTCAAGTGTTGTAGTCGCTTGCTGACCTTGCATTTCGGTCAGATTCCAAGAAACAGTAGTCCATGCGTTGTATGCAGTAGTGTTGAGTTGCACCAGTTTGAGCACACAAGTTCCGGGGTCAGATTCAATTGTGGCGGTCAACAAACTTCGATATGGGTGGCCTATTTCTCTCTCAATGAGGTACACATCGCGCATATCTGCACCACCAATGGTACCACTAGTATAACCAGACTCCGATTGCATAATCAGCCAGTCCAAGGTATCTGCTTCACCGTTAGGGTGGCTGTCTGAGGCGTCTCCTGGCGTAGCACCATCATTGGGTCCAAGAGATGTGATTGTCAGAGTCCAAATTAGTGGTTCACTAGCGTTGGTAAAAGTGATTGCCGCGGCATTTGCACCGGTTGGAACTGTAAATTGTATGCTTCCGCTGAGATTTGATTCATTATGGACGATGTTCCAAGTACCGCTCCTTGCTTGAAAGTAGATATCAGCGTCGCTAGTTAAAGTCCATTCAACGTTAAATTTACTGCGCGAGCCGGCTTGTAATCGGATGGTATCTCCTCCATCATCAGATGTTGTGAGATGACCTGATGTTGTCCCATCTGCGAAGGTAGGGGCAATCCAAGGCTGAGATGCGGTTTCCCCAAACGATGTTTCAAGTTCTGCTGAATGGCTTGCTAACCGTAGTGAATACAGTCCTTCTTGACTACTCGCAGAGTATACCATGACCCAAATTTCATCATTTGACACTTCAACAAGCAATCTTTGTGGGGGATTGGTTGAGCCAGCCATGAATTGTTGTTGAGAAATTAGTTGTAGGTCGTCAACACTACGGCTCCAGATTTCAATAAAAACATCACTAGAAAAGGCTGAGAATTCAATTTCAATTACATCACCTTCACTGGCATTTAGTTGAAAGGTATCAGAATCTTCAGCGGAATCAATAGTGCCATTCCACCAGACAGCTGAATCATCTATGGTGGTGCGGTCAAGTTCTCCACAATCACTGAGTGAGTCACAGCCAGCCATCTCAATAAGTGGCCATCCTGAAGCATCTTCTCCGGGGTTGGGTATTTGTGAGGGAGAGTCAATAAATTCTCCATTTTCAAGGTCAAAGAAGATCCGAGAAACGAGCAATGCTTGGTTAGTCAAACCGTCGCGATTAATTTGAATTGTTGTTAGGCCAGCACTCAGGTTCCCACTTAGTTCTAGGTGAAATCGGCCTGAGGTGTTGAATTCAGACCCCCAAGAATCTGTTACCGTTAGATTCAACTCTTCACAATTGCTTTCTGAGAGACAATCAACTGAAATCCAAAACTGACTTTGCCGAACATTCATTGTCTCATTCCAAACGGTTTCGCCTTCAACTAGTTCAACGTTTGAGGTGAGGTTTGGCAATACATCTGAAGGTAATTCCGAGGGGGTTGGGATGCTAGAAAGTAGCATCACAATCGCAAGTGTGCATGCGAGGATTAGGCGGCTCACATCTGCATGGCGCGCCCCTCGGCATTTAGAATCATTCAATTATAGCGCATAGGTGGCGCCCTTCGTGACTGATTACACGCTGGGCCGGACGGTGGCCGAAAGGTTGCGTCATGCGCGCATGATTGCTCTAGGTGACCGCAAGGCACCATTATGCACCACTCCGGCCTTAATCGGCACTGTAAATGACGATTCTCAACTTAATATCAGCACTAATTTGATGCCATTTGTGGTTGATTATGATAGCAGTTCTCTGCCTGCAACTATGACCATAACTGGCAGAGGCGCGATGGCGATGCCCTTTGACAATGATTCTCCTAAATGGGTATGCAAAATGAACCATGTTCTCCCACCTTCTTTGGAAGATTCGGATACCGGAGTTAGAGGACGTTCAAATGGTGGTCTTATTTCTCTGTCATGGCAAACACTGAGACACGATTCAGAGTTGATGGATTTACCAGAACAACCTGAAATTATTGCTTTAGTGGATGCTCTTCAATTAGCCAATCATCCCGGCAAGTTGGTCTCTGCTTTGGCGGTTCTGAGGACCCATTTCCCCTCGTCTCTGCTATGGTGCCCTGGTTTGGGTGGTCCAGATAACCTTGCTCTGCTAACTTGGTTTGGCGTAGATCTACACGATTTTACGCGTTCTAGGCAAGCAGAATCATTGGGCTTTTTACTCACTTCGGATGGGGCAAGAAGGCCAGCTGAAGAATATGATGAAGGTTCTGAGATTGGAGCGCAGTACAATGAATGGAAGCGTGAGATTTCAACGGTAAAATCCGCACTGAAGAATGGTAGTTTGCGACAATTAGTGGAAAAGCGCTCTTTAAATTCGCCAAAACTGGTTGAGCATCTTAGATATCATGACGGATTGATGCGAGAACAACTTAGTGGTGAAGGTGAGATCGCAATTAATGGTGTACCATTACGTCGATTTGTGAAATATGGAATGAAATGGCGCTGTCACAGCCCAGTTAGTCGCCAAGACCCTCTCATCGTTGATTGGATACGAAGGATTGCTACAGATTATCAAGCGCCTGCCGAGCAATCAGAAGTTCTAGTGCTGTTGCCGTGCAGTGCTCGCAAGCCATACTCAATGTCTCAATCGCACAGACGATTCCGAGGTTCACTCCGTCACCGTCCACTGCACGAAGTAATTGTGACTTCACCATTAGGCCTCGTTCCCCGTGAACTTGAGGAATTATGGCCGGCTTCTCACTACGATATTCCGGTCACCGGAGAATGGGACGGTGAAGAATTAGAGATGATTCACAAATGTGTGAAATCACTTGTTTCTAACAACGGCTACAAGATGCTCATCAACCATAGTGGAATTGACTTTGACAGTGATGAAATCGGCGTCGAAATTGTAGACACTAGGCAGGGTGAGGGCGCTGGCTCGCACGACGCCCTTCACAGGCTCAAGCAAGCATCAGAGGATGCTGCAAAGAAATATCACCCTGATTATCGGATGAATGAAAAGCAACATTTGCTCATTAAAATGAGAAGCATTTCTCGTTGGCTACACAATAATGATGAGTGGCTCGAAAACGCCCATGTTGGTGGCAAACCTCCACGTTGGAAGATTCTTGAAGGGAAACAGCAGTTAGCAATGTGGCATCCTCAAGATGGAAGATTTGCATTTCCAAAGGGGACTTTACCAAATTTAGCAAAGTGCGGCACTCTCTCAGAAGTTCATTTACAGGATGGTCCCAAACTCGAAGGGGATATTTTCTCACCAATGATTAACAAGGTCAAGGGTGACATTAGAGTAGGCGACGAAGTGTTGATTTTCCGAGCAGGAAATCTTCTTGGTAGCGCTCGTAGTGTGACTGCTAAGTGGGAGTATTTTGGTAGTCCTGGCAGGGTTGCAAAGACCAAACACAGGCTGTAATGCCTCTCATAGAGAGGCGGAGCGGTTATGAATGGGCAGTAGGTCGGCGGCTCGCTCAAGGTGTTATCATGGGACGAATGCACAGTGGTGGAAAGGGTCGTTCGGGCTCAACTCGCCCAAATGTTAGCGACTTACCAGAGTGGTCTGAACAAGACACTTCAAGGGTTGAGTCACTCATTGTTGAATTAAATGAACAGGGTAACTCTAACGCTATGATTGGCACGATACTTCGTGACCAACACTCAGTCCCCAGTGTAAAACTCCTACTCGGTAAGACCGTCGGCGGAGTTCTCGCAGAAGCGGGAATGACTCGAGAAGTTCCTGAAGAATTGATGAACATGATGCGCAAGGCACAAGGTATCATTGACCATTTAGACAACAATCGCAAAGATTTGCACAATAACCGTCAACTCAATCTTGTAGAATCAAAGATTCGGCGCTCCGCTCGCTATTTCAAGTCAAATGGCAAATTGGATGCTGATTGGAATTACAAGCGTGACCAACTTCGCCTAATGGTAGACTAATTGAGGTGGGCTACCGCCCCCCTCAGAGTTCCCCCGTGCCGCTGAAAAATTGTTTTTATTTAACGCGGCGGTTTTTCATTCTGTTCAGTCTTCGGCTTCTAAGCCTCAGACTTTCATTCATTGGAAGATTCAACGAAGGGGGCGAGCCCCCTCGCCGAATCGACTTCACATCATTCACATTTTGATAGGGTCATGAAAAACCACCCCTCCTATTATTGACCCTTCGGGCGGATTTCAAATCTTCACCTGCTCTCCTTGAAGCCGTACTCAACTTGTTCAGTTGGGGCCCTCTGAATAGAATGATGCCACATTGCTAACTCGGAATATCTAATGTTGAATAAGTGGCTTTTTGGCAGTTGACATTGTCGGGCGGCCATGCGCTCATTATTGGAGTTGGAGGCATTTGCTAAAATTGCCGATAATCTCAAGGAGTCTGCTAATTCAATTAATCAATCTGATTCTATTACACTGATTATTCCCCCTTCACCAGAAGGGGCGGTCAGTTCGGCTTTGTTGGAGGCCGCACTGTTAGATGCAGAAATCTCCTATCATCGCTGTTTTTCCCCTCGTACAGCAAATCCACCCTCAATTGAGGTGAAAGATGGGGATGCGATAGACAAAGCTCCAACCCAAGAATCCAATCAAATGGTCATCACTCCTCTCTTCGCAACGGGCGTGAGAGGGCATGAGGGTGCGGCCCACAGAGGTGTTCTCTCATCAGTTGCTCAAGTAGCAGCATTGGCAGAACTAATTGCACCTGATGGCAAAAGGTTGCGCTCCCTTAGACCGTGGTTACTTGCTGGGAATTGGTGGGCGGGGGCACTTGACCAAGGGTATGACCCAGTGTATAGCGCTCTTCGCGACCATTTGCACCAAGAGGGTTCGATTAGAGTGGTGCCAATTCCTGAGATAGAAAATCCAGATATGGCCGGGCTAAAGAAGGTTGATCTAGAATCTGAGGCAAGTACCCGTGAAACATGGGCTGCTCTAGATGTAGATGGCAAGGCAAACGCACTAAGCACACTTATTCTATCACAGGCGTTGAGTGAAAAACCCTCAACTGCTAGGCTTGAAGAGTTAGTTTGGCACCGAATTAAATTGTCAGATTCTGACAGCGATTTACACACTAGGATGGTTGCTGCGCGTGCAATGTGGGACGGTAGTGCGAAATCCGCATCAGATTTGATTGACGCTATACTGACCAAAGCAGTATAATTTCAAAACTAGTAATTCAGCAATTACGATATTTTTAGACGCGTATCACAGCCGTCACATTTTACTCTCGCAGGCCTCTTCATTGTTTTTACAGCAATAGATTCAGTGCACACCGGGCATTTGACAACAGGGATTTTCACTCGTTTTTTACGGCTTCGCCGGCTTGGCATTATCGTGATATATGCGGCTTCATCTGCAAATGAGTCATCCAAACTAATTTTTGGAGTTACAACTGCAACAGCCAACATCATCACACCAGCAACGCTCAAAGCAACGAGCATGAAGGCTAGAGGCAAAGCGAAGAAGTATGAATATCCCCAAACAACTGCGAAAAGTACTGATGTCAACCAGAAACCAACCCTTGTTTTTTCTTTGGTCAATTTACGTGCCAAAAAGGTGAAGCCAACGAACATTGCAATTGATTGCAATAGGGTGATGAGTGGTGAGTGAGCCAGACTTCCGATTACATATGCTACTCGATAATCTGACATTGCTTCATCTCCTACTAAGGTAGTTTCAGAGATCGTTACAGTTTCAGTGTAAATGAATCGCTTGTGAGAGTAATCTATTCCACTACCATCAACGGCTGAGGTTCCAACCATCATTGAAGTTGCCAAACGGGCTTCAATTGTTAACTCAGACCAAAATGGAGTTGCTGATGCTTGTGGTCGGACAAAATTATCGAAAAGAATGCTCTTTTCGCCGACTTTGATATTTTCAAGCGATTCGATTGTAATCGTGATGGTAGAGTCGCTAAAGCCGTAATCGTCGTTTACATCAATGCTAACTGTTGGAGAAGCAGCCGCTTCAATTGGCTCAACTCCAAGAAGTCGGCCAGAATCAAGCATCAATCCATCAAACATGAATTGTTTGAGGGAAGATGCTCTTCCTGATAGATGAGTCTCAAGGGCTTGAACCTCAGATGAATCAACCTGTTGATTGTTACGTGTAGCGTCGGTAGAGGAGCTACCCTGAACCTTGCGCCACTGCGATAGTGAGTCTAGCGAATCATTACCTATGTTGTCTAATCCCCACCTCATCCATGTTGCCATAGGGCCTTCTAAGTCAATTTGAGTTGTTCTGCGAATACGGTCACCACCTTGAATTTCAGCATCAATATTGATACTTAATTTACTGCCGCCGCTTCGAAGTGGTTCATCTGCTGGGAATATACCGTATCCACTACCACTACCTGCTCCAAATGCTAAAACATAGGAAAACCCACCACGGAATGCTTGCACCTGTGAATCTGAAACAGTTAATGAGAGATTGACTTCATAGACCCCATCTTGAGCCGAATCCGGCGCTTGCCAATTTAGGTATACTTGAGCGCCGTCATTATGCATTGTTGCAACTACGGTGTCAACAACCACGCCATCTATCTTGAATTCGGTTGTTGACTTTTCCCAAATAGCAGCACCATAACCTGAATGTAGCACTACTGGAATTTGAATAGAGTGTCCATTCACTACGGCAGGTTGCCAATCCATCTTTACTAGAGGAATATTAGCTTGAAGATTTGATGCATATTCTTCGGTGCCCCAAATAAATCTTACTCCTGCATCATCATCCGGGGAATTGAAGATTAGGGTTTGAACACTCAGGACTACAACAATCAACTCTCCGCTCGACAGGATATTGCCTTCCTCATCAATGTCAATAGACACATCCACTGTTCCTAGGCCCGGGCTATAGGCGGGATTGGTGTTTGAGGAGCCACTCCATGACTTCCCACCTATTTTCACCTCGGCTGAGACATTTGCTTGAACTCCAGCGGCATTTACTACCTCATAATTTACCGACAGTGTCCAAGTTGAAATCGGATAATTCCCGCTCGTTGCCTGAGGCACCCTCCAGCGAGCGATTTCAGTGAGTTGGCTAACTGAAGAAGAAACCCATACATCTTGTTCGTTAGTTAAATCAACAGAGAATGGACTAAGTGTTCCTTTGCCAGTTTCATCCCCTTCACCCAATAAATAGAATTCAACTTCGGCTGAATCACAGCAGGTAATTTGTGCATCTACCTCGCCGATGATAGGGCTGTTCGGTAGAGTTGATAATAGCAGGGCTAAAAGGGCGAGAATTGTAGTTGTACGCTTCAGCATCCGCTTCCCCATTGTGCGTGGGTCCTCATTGGCTCTTTCAAGTCAACGGGTGCTAGGGCCACCAAACAGTATGTATTGGTGGTTGAGATTAGGTTGCCAAAGCGGTAAAATAGAAGTTATGTGATAAAGTTCTCTAGCATTTTCACCCCATTTTTCAGTGATATTTTACACATGTATCTCAAATTAGATATTCCAACAGATTCATGAACCTTAGTGTCTGCCTTGAATATAGGTAAGTATTATGGACGATGTGAAAGTCTCAGACTTGATTTTGACAGATGAGCATGAAGTAGTTGAGATGGATGCTTCCATTGCTGATGCTGCTGGAAAATTACTTGCGCTTGAGCGAGGTATATTGATTGTTCTTGGTGACGATAAGAAGGTAAAAGGAATCCTAACGCCGAATCAAGTACTTTCTGCAATTTCAGATGGTGGAGATGCTATTGATATGACTGTGGGTGAACACATGGATGCAGATGTGATGGAAGTTGACGAGAACGACAATGTTGACGACATCATTGTGCAAATGAATGAACGCAAGCCGCATGCCGTTGTTGCCGTAGACTCTGATGGCCAGTTCGCTGGCTACTTTTCACCTGGTGATTACCGAGAGGCACTCGCTCACATTGAAGCAAGACCCGCAATCAAGCGTCTTGCTCAGCACGAATAACGATTCTTCAGTTAGTTACTGTGGCGGGTAATGTTGTTGGTTAGTAGGTGCTAATTCAACGCTTTTGCTCTTGGTTAACATTGCGACACCTCCGCCTACAATTAGCAGAATAATTCCTAAAAAGATGGCAAGAAACCCGCCACAAAATGTCATGAAATAACCGTCGATGTCACTCTTTTCTCCACCTTCACCATACACCAAGAAAAGGATGTCATCTGAGGATTCTACCGTTATTTCACAAGGGCAATCATAGGTATCAAAATATCCGATTTCAATCCAATCATATTCGCAAGAGGATTCTTCGCCTCCGAATTCTCTACAATGTTCACGATGAAACAATTCATTACCATCACGATCTGTTATTGACAGATTATGATATCCCTCTCCATTCTTAGCAAATAATTGGTAAGTCTCGTCGGAAGAAAGAGGTATGGTTTGGTTAACGGTTGAATTGGTTTGCCACTGAATTTCATCTAATGGGTCAACATAATACTGCTTTGCAGATGTACCGCCGATGACAAGTGAAGCAATTCCTAGAAGAATTATCAGCCCGCCTATTGATGAGAGGACTTTTACACCTTTGTTCATGGCTGTTCTATTTAGTCAAAGGTCTTGTAACTTGCGCACTTCAATAGAAAAACCAAATCGTTGGTAAATATTTGCTCAAGAGTGAGTCCAAATCATTTGAGTCACGCCTGGTTCCCCGTCATTTGTTTCCAACCGGGAAAAACCAATTCGTTCTAGTTGGATGGTGGTTCCAGTAGGGTAAGAATTCTTTTCAAGCAAGCCCTCGATTTCACCAAGTGTGTCTCCTTTGTCATCAGGTCTGAGTAAAATGCACTTAGTCGCCATGCCCTCTGTTAGCCAGTGTACAATCGGGCGCTCGTCCGAGCGCGCCATGGCGGAAATTTGCCCTCCTTTGTTTGCATTGACTTCAACATCAGCGAAGTCTTTGAGGCGGATTTTACCATCGCTTGCAATTGCTATATCAAAGTCTTCTTTTTCGATATATACTTGCAAAGCACAATCACTAGGAAGTCCCCAACTTCGTACACCCATTTCTTTTTGTAAAGGATGACAAGGAATGTCAATCGCATCCGGTAATTCGATTGCATCACTATTCAGTGCTAACATAACCGGATTTTGAATGAAAGAAAGTCTAGGAGTTGAAGAATCAATTTCAGTAGAATTATGTGAAATCAATGTTGCTAAAGGTACAGAGATGTCCTTTTGGGTCAAACTTAATTCAACCCAAAATTTGCTCATTGCTGCAGCAGAAAATCCGCGCCTGCGCAGAGCCCGTACAGTTGGAAGGCGTGGGTCATCCCAGCCATTATAATCTCCATTTTCAATATCTACCTTCATTTGTGAGGTGGAAAAACCACCAAATTCGTGAACCTTAACACGCCCCCAGTACAAGGTTTCCGGATAATCCCAGCCAGCCATTTTGTAGAGTAATTTTTGTTTTCTCGTTGAGTCCATGAGGTCCTTGCCACGAATAATATGCGTTACTTCTTGGATGTGGTCCTCAACTGCGCTTTGGAAATCTAAAAGCGGCCATACTCGATATTTTTCACCTACTTTGGGATGAGAAGTTCTCTGAATTCTTAACGCCGGCCAATCTCGTAGTGCTGGGTTCTTGTGGCTCATCCCAGTTCTGACTCGAACCACGGCATCTCCTTCGTTGAACCCTCCTTCAGGGTCGTTCATTTGATTCCACAAATCACCATTCTTGAGAGCGCTATTAGCGCGGCATGGACATTCTTGTTGGTCAATTCTAAGTTGCTTGAAATCATCCGCTGTGCATGTGCACACATACATGTAATCGTCATCGATGAATTGTTTTGCGTGGGTCATGTATTCAGGCATCCTCGCTGATGCCTCTAAAATAATATGGGGTTTTCTTCCTGCTAGCCAGGTGAAATCTTCTTCAATCCAGTCATAGGCTTTCAAATCTGGGCGTTTTATTTTTGTGTCTGTATCATCGAACCTAAGAATCATTTTCCCATCATACATTTCCGCATACTGAGAATTGATGATGACCCCTCGGCTATGGCCTAGCGTTAGTGGCCCGTTTGGATTTGGAGCAAAGCGTAAAATCACATCGCCTTTGACAGCATTGGGTAATTCAGGCAGGCCTTCTCGGCGTTCTTTTACCCGCTTTTCAAGAGCGTCTGGCGCCTCAGCTACCAACACCGCTTTGACTGCTTCAGCACCTTCATCATGCCACAATTGATTTGCTTCATCAATTGCTGGTCCAAGCACACCAAACAGATGTTTTGCGTGCTGGCGAAGTTCCGCGACTTCGCCTAGAATTCTTCCTTGAACAGAAGCGGCCTGTCCTTTGCCATCATATTCAAGGGCATTTTGCATCGCATATTTGCGAATTAAGCGGATTGTGTCCTCATCGGGAATCCAATCGCTCATGTGATGTCGGCCTTGGCTACACCTCTTGAGCATATCCGGCCTGTTTACCCCTACGGGGTCAATAATCTAACAGATTCCGCTCTTTGAACAAAGGCGTGCCACGCGGCCTTGTGGGTATTGGTGAGGTGTGAGAATCTTTCCAGGCATTCTGTGTCGTTTTCCATTTCCATCTTAACATCTGATGAGGTGTGCTTCCGCTAACTAGTTGGGGCAATATCGCCCTAGTGTGTGGGTCAGAGGGATAACCCGAGCCAAACGGTATTGATTCCTCTTGCTTTAATTTCTCAATGAAGGTGTCCCGTTCTTGTTTTGCGATGATTGATGCGGCGCCGACTACCAAATGTATAGCATCAGCACCATGCTCACTAGTGATTTTCCAGTTTCGCCATGGCCAATCGTGTAGTCTTGCACCGATGTTGTCACCAAACCGTTGTTCATTAACATCACAAGCATCAAGGTGTAGAATGCCTCCTTTTTCATCATTTGAAGGTAAGATTTGGTTAGCAACATGAGCAAACATTTCAACTTCTAAGTCGTTAAGTGACCTAGATTCCATCCAGTTATCAATGTGCTTTGGTAAGGCATTTAGGACTTCAATGTGCCAGCCTCTTTTCCGTGATTGCTCATACAACCAATTGTAGCATTCCTTCCTTCGCTCAGGAGATAATTTCTTAGAATCATCAATTCCTTGTTGCTCAAGTAATGGTATGTCTGGCTGAGGAATAGCGACAATCGCCACAACTAATGGGCCGATACATGGGCCTCGTCCTGCCTCATCAATTCCAGCAACCCACATCTTGTCATCTCAGAGGTCAAGGTCTAATTCATCGCCTTGGTCCACTTCGGCTGGAGCGGTGGCGGTGTGTGAATCCTTCGCTTTGTTTGTTGGCGAACCGCTTTTCCCAGAGGCTTTTGACTTTGGTTTTAGGTATTTTGAGCCGCTTTGACGCTTAGGTTTCCTCACAGTTCGCCCAGATTCTGCCTCCACCTTTTCAAATAATTCGTTGGCCGGATGGGCATTGTTTTCAATGGCCAACTCACCTGCTAAGTCATCCAGTAAGTCACCTTCTATACTAGTTTCATGATGTTCAAGAACTGTGTTAGCAGCATCAAGTAGGGCTTCAGATGGCTTTTCTTTTTCAATACTCTTGGGTGGTGCATTGGATGTGAACAAGTCTTGAAAAACCTTGGCTGCCATCTTTGGCGCTTCAACTACAGTCCCAATAATTCCTTTGTTTGCTTCAACTGCCTTTTTGTCAAATTTCCCTAGCCATTGTTCTGGCTTTTCAGGTGCGGCTGGTTCCGCTGCTGCTAACTTAGCCTTCCATAACGCATCTTTTGCTGCCCTATGTTTGAACGCCTGTAAAAGCCCAAGTGACCCCGCTAGAACTACTAGGATAGTCATTACCAAGCCATTAAATTGATTCCATAAATCAGCAGCAGCAATTTCAAATTTAAGCCAAGCGGAATCTTCGTGAATATTTTCAGGCCGCCATGATTCCGCTAAATATTCTGTTTTTGTTTCGTTGATAAATACGATTTCAGGACTCAAAATGCTCTGCATTTCAACTGTCATTGTGAGTGTACCATTTGCTTGAGTTTCGCGTGGCATATGCATCCAGGCTCGGAAAGTAAAGTTCACCCCAGGTGGTATTTGGTCAATTTCAAAGAATCGTGGTGTGCCTGTGGTAGAACCATGTGTTGCTTGTTCAGGTGGAATGAAGCCGTGTTCAACACTCATATCAACATGGAGAGAGACTTGCAGCCCATCATCCCCATTACCAAGATTTTGTAATGTGAAGGCAACTGAAACATTGTCACGTGAATCGGTGCTACTCTCAACAGCATGTAATTCCCATTCGACTTGTGGACCAACTCTCATTTCCACTTGCTGAGTTGCAAGAACGGTTCCGGAATTTAGTTTCAGATGAATAGTTGCATATCCGTGGCTGAATGCAGGCACCATTCCATCTACTTTGAGAGTCAAAGTTGCCGCATTCTGAGTTTCTCCAGTACTAACAATTGTTGTTGCGCGGCTGAGTGTAGGCACCAACCATTCTGTAGAATCCACAGATATCTCAAATGTATCCTCAAAGTTCCCATCGTTGGTGACTGAAATTGTTACTGAACAACTATGATTTGGAAGCACATCGTTTCCATTACAAGAATCATTGATTGCTAGACTGCCTCCACGTCGCCATAAAATACTTGAATTATACTCAATCAATTTAGTATCCGAAGGATTGTATGCACTCCACAACAAAATTCCAATCCGCAACTCACCCGAGGTTTGTGATGGTGCTTGAATCTCAATGTCAATTGTAGTTTGGGCGTTTGCTGCTAAACCAGACCCACCTCCTCCGTTAAGGCGGTGAATGTTGAACAAGCCCACCATCCAACCATCTTGTAGGAATGAAAGAGCAGGTGTTGCCCCACTCATCTGTAGTCCGTTTTCGTCTAAAGGGACTAGACGAGCCACTAGGCTTGAAGGGGAATTCCCGGTATTTCTAACTAACAAGTTCTCTCTTACTTTAGTGCCTGGGTCAAGACTTACATTAGTACCTAAACTGTCAAATTTCGCTTGGAACCATTCATCTGGTTCTAATGTGAAATTATATTTGACCTGAGCACCATCTAGGCTAGAAATAGCAGTTAACTGAAACGGATGCCTCACAAAAGCCAGTGGTGCCCCATCTACAACCGGTGGGACTGTAATCGTATATTGCGGCCATCCTAATTCTCCTGATGAAATAACGATTTGATGTGGTTGGTGGCAAGGGATGACTGTGCCGAACCAGATACAATCCCAGCCAACATCACTGGTGAGGATAAAATCAACCGCATCACTAACATTTGCACCATTGGTGATGTTAATTGACATAGTCATCGGTGTATCAATAGTTGCAAATGCGTTTAGACCAGAATTTGGCCCCCAAGTTAGGTTACTTGTTGAGTTATTTGAGTTGTGTGATGTTCCAGCGGTTGAGGATTCAACAAGTGAGGTGGCTTTCTGATTATGAGTATTATCTGTCTCAAGTACAGGAAGTATAGATACAGTTAGCACAAGAATTAGTGTCAGTATCGGTGGTAAAAACGACCTGTGCATGATTCTCGGACTTGGTATGGTTCTTGAAGAGTTGCTCCGGCTTGTGTGCGGCACAAGTCATTCTTTCTACCTTTACTATGATTCCAAGCGTACATTCTAAGGTGAGGTACCATGTTCGGCTTATCATGGGCGGTATATGGCCATTCAAGAAAAAGTCGGTCGAGGCCGAAGGGCAAAAAATTGTCACCTACAGTAAGGATGACGATAACGCAGAGAAAATAATGACAGATCGAAGTCATATTGAGGACGACCAATATCAAGCCGCCCTTGATTTATTGACAAAGCCACACCTTGGTAAAGAGTCCAGTGGTGAGGTCGTCCCAACCAAAGTTGTTGAATCCCCACAAAATCAAGAAACTGTTGACTTATTGGCAACAGTTAGTGATGCTGATTCAGAGGCGGAATCAGGGGCTGAATCGGAAGATGAATCAGAGGCTGAATACGAGGAGAGTAGTGACGGATATTGGTATCTAAAGAACGATGATGGCACTTTTGAAGAGACAGCTTACGTGAAAGGCGACGATGGCTCTTTCAGCCCCTATTCTGAGTAATTGAAAATTAAAATTAATGCACAGGGTCCGGAATTAATGCACAGGGTCCGGAATTAGTTTTCCAAGGGCTCCAACATCAAATTCACCAGCCTGAATTGGAACTCTTAGTTCAAATAAGTCAGCAACTGCTGGGTCTATTTCACCGAAACTGCCCACTCTTTGACCATTGATTAGTACATCTGCACCTCGTCCTTCTAACCAAGGTCCATCCTCTGATTTTGTTGCCTTGAAAGTGACTTCAAGTTCTTCCTTCTCAACGCCTAAATCCCTAAGAATCGCTTGGGTAATGCCCTTGGCACCAGTAAATCCGGTACCTACTTCCGCACAACTCCAGGCAACCATGTGGTTGTTGTGATGGTCGTGTACAACAGTTCCTAACTCATACACCCTTTGAGGTAGTTCGTGGTGGCGGTTTGCGGCCAAAAGTCTTAGCAAACTTGGAAGAATGTATTGTCGCATTATCGTGTGTTCAATAGTAATTGGATTATGTAATTCGGTAACATCGCCGTGGTGTTTTTGTCGCATTTTTGTAAATTGGTCACCTTCATTAGATAGCGTGAGTGATTGAATTTGTTGTAATCCACAACCCTGCAAACTCTCTCTAATTCTCCTATGGAGAGTCATCTTAGTAAGTGGTTTTCCAGCAATACTTTGCATTGAAGTTGCGTCCCCTAAATCTTCGTAACCAATGCCTGTGGCAATTTCTTCTACCAGATCTACAGGGTGAAGGATGTCAGAGCGCCATCTTGGCATTTCAATTAGATATTCATCGCTGCCAACTTCTGCGTCAGCCCATCGATCTGAAACTAGAGGCCCATCCGTGACCACACGTCTACGGATGAAACGGCCACCCATTCGATTGATTGCTTCAGTAATCTCTGCATCACTAAACTCTCTTCCAAGCACATTTTCTAGAAGTGACTTTGGCAATTTATGGGTTTTTGGTGAGCCATTAGGACAAATGGATTTATCTCCACGCCAGTTTGTTAACTCAATGCCCTCAATTGTGCCGCCACGAATTGCCATTGATAGGCATACAAGGAGTAAAGACGATTCACATGCTTTTTCATCAAAGCCAGTTACATCAATGAAGAAATCAGTCGTTTCAGTGGTTACTGTGGTGTGAGCACCATTGATGATTGGGGGAAAAGAAAGAACATCTCCGGAGGCATCTAGAATCACTGGGAATTTTTCAAATCCATTGAGGAGATGAGCGAATTCTACACCCTTTGGGTGCTGATTTATAATTTCTGAAATTGACATTTCATTGTTCATCGCGAGTGGTATAAATTTGTAATTTGAATCAACCGTAACAACTCGGAAAGGTGGCTGAAGTTTTGATAGGTCGTGGACTCCGATAGAGGAGCGTCGCCTTCCTCTCCCTAATGCGAAGTGCAACTTTTCTTGATGGTCCATCAATCCCTGAATGAATTGCTCCCGTGCTTCACTGGTGTGGCCAGTATCTACTCCTCGCACCACTGCACCATAGATGACCGGACGTACATTTTCCAAAGACGAGTCAACAGTCATTGTGATTGGGCCTGTCGTGACAGGTAGAGTTGGTTCAGCATCTGCATTATGCAGGAAAGTTCTGGTGGCATAAGCCATAGTTTCTGCACTAAGGAGGTCTGGGCGGTCTGGAAAAACTTCAATTTCAACAGTAGTTTCATCACATTCTTCGACAACACAGCCAATTTTATCCAATTTATCCCGCCATAGTTCAGGGTCGTGAGTGATATTAGCACCTAACTGAAGGATGTGTAGGGTTTGGTGCTCAAAGGTGACGGTTGGCATAGCACCATCCTCCTTCACTGGCCAAGCCATTGTGGCATTGGTCTATCGTAGCCTGCTAATCGAATCCCAGTCATATTTGCAGTGTCTGAGTCTAAAGCCCTTAGGTGACGGCGATTGAGTTGGTCAATACCATCTTCACCAATTTCTATTAATCTGCCTCGGATTTCAGAATCTACAGTTGCCAACCATTCCTCAACAACTTCTGCTTTGCCTTTGTCGGTCTTCGGGATTTCAGAATTTGCAAATGGGTTGGTGACAATGAATTGTGCGCCAGCCGCAGCGATGACCAAAGCATCAGTCGCGGCTGCCTCCCAAGGTATAGAAATTCCCTGTGCGACTCCTTTGCGGGTCAACTGATGTTCACGCGCAGAGAGGCCAACCATTGGCAGTACTGCGCTGGCTGGAAGATGAGCAGCGGTTGCAGAGTTAGCAATTGCGCCATCGCAGTCAAGGGCAGCGGCCATTCTATGAATCATTGAAATTCGGTCGACTGCGCCCCCAAGAAGAATGAACTTTTCATCTGCCAGTTTAGATTTGACCATCGTAATCATCGCATCTAATTCAGCATCGTTCATGCGCGGCAAATCATCTAGGCAAATTACCGCGCCAGCAGCCTCGGTTAATCCATCTGAGCAATCGTGAAGATTTGTTTCACTTATCGCCAATAAGTCAATTTCTCTAGGATTGGAGCCGACTATGCATGGCTGGCGATTTAGAAAATCCCCCTTCAAACCTTTGCCACTATCAAGACATGGTAGTACTGGTAAAGGGAGTAATATCCCCTTTTCTTCACCTCGTAGTTGTAATAGTGTTAACAAATCAAGCGGCGCATGTTCGTGAAGTCTTGGGTTACCACCAGAAACAATTGTAATCGCATCAAACTGGGAGTCAATCCCTCGTGATGGCATTGAGACTTCTGTAGAATGCTCAGCATCAGTTATTATCAAAGCAGCATCTGCATCAATCTTGAGATTTATTTCACTCAGCATTTCATTGATTTCTGTTAATTTACCACTGCTCAACGCAACACTTGTTGCACCTTCCCCCGGTGGTGGGCAGCGCCCATTGACGATGATTTGGCCACCTTTCATATTGGTTCCAATATCTGATGCGGCATCTCCCATAATGACGAGAGTACCACCCTCCATACCAGCACCGGCTCGTTTTCCTGCTGAACCACGGACAACCACTAATCCTCCAGACATTGCAGCGCCGGCTTCAGCTCCTGATGAGCCATGACAGATGATTTGTCCATCTTGTTGTTTCATTCCTAGACGAGCTCCACATTGTTGCTCAACAACGAGTTTTGCTCCCCGATTCCACGCGCCAAACCAACCACCTGCTTCGCCTTCAAGAGTAAAATTACCACCTGAGGCGCAAATCGCAGCCATATCTCCAATGTTGCCAAGTAAGCGAACTCTCGCTCCAACTGGTAAATGTGAAGCAACACCCATCTCACCATCTCTTGGTTTTGGGTCATCACCTCGGCCCCAGCCGATTTTTATCGCTTTGTTTGATTCAAGAGCACGAACGAGTAGTGAATTTAATTCGCGATTCAACTGAATGCTCTTCTCAACCATCTGCCGCATATCACTACCTCAACCCCCCTTGGATGCCACTTTGTTATTGATGCTGACGCACGAAGTGGTAGGTGATTTTGCTAATTAACGCCCTTTGGGCGAGGGTTGAAACATCTTCTTGTTGGGGATTTATTGATTAAAGAATTATCGATATTTCTCCGTGATGTTCATAGAATAGTGGCTATCGCAATGGATTGCCGGCAACGGCATGTGTGGTCAGTGGATGTCGAAAATCAAGGTCGCAATAAATGGGTTTGGAACGATTGGTAAGCGTGTGGCTGATGCCGTGGACGCTCAAGACGACATGGAAATCGTTGGCGTAACAAAGACAGGACCTTCATTTGGTTGTGATTTAGCAGTCAAGAAAGGATTCCCACTTTATTGCACCTTTGACGACGCTGACAGTATCTCACGCTTCGCTGACCGAGGTTATGTTTGTTCAGGTGGTCTTTCAGATTTGCTTGCAATCTCCGATGTTGTTGTAGATTGTTCACCCGGGAAAATGGGTGCAGAAAATCTAGCCAAATACCAAGCGGCTGGGGTGAAATATATGTTCCAGGGCGGAGAAAAACACGCTCTTACTGGCCGCTCATACACTAGTTCAGCCAACCACGCAGAGAATCTGAATGTTGAGGGCACACGGGTAGTTTCGTGTAACACAACTGGCCTTTCAAGAACATTAGTTCCTTTGTATGAGCACTGTGGTTCACTC
>Ga0209403_10002384_pt1 | contig 22551 bp, 19 predicted proteins | sample ArcticOcean_MG_C_8_FD_187440 | JGI IMG/M metagenome (GOLD analysis project Ga0209403, IMG submission 187440) | Marine microbial communities from western Arctic Ocean - ArcticOcean_MG_CB11_86 (SPAdes) (version 2) | ecosystem: Environmental > Aquatic > Marine > Oceanic | place: Arctic Ocean... | reverse complement strand
CGGCGGCGGTGGTGTATCGGGATCGATCTCGACAGGCGCGGCGTCATCCGTTTCCTCGATTCGCCAGGGTCCGCCCGACCTCTCGCCGGGGATTCGGTGTACATACTCGCCGTCGTCGTCGTGCAGGAGCAGGCGCAGGGTCAATCCCTCGATCCGATTCGCGGCGCCGGAAAGATCGTCGCCAACAAAGAGCTTGAGCATTGTGTCGGCCCTGCCGTGGCGATCCAGCGCCATCGGCAGCGGCGCCAGCATGTTGGTGTACCCGTACATGTGCCGTGGCGTGTACCAGTCCTCAGGATTGGGAACGACCGGATCGCCGTGGCCGCCGCCCCGGCGGCACACGACGAACACCTTATCCTTGTCCTGCAGCGCCGCAGCATCGCCCATTTCCTGGTACGCCTGGCACTGAACTTCATACTGCTGCTGCGGGTGTATCGTGTCCGGGCTACACGAGAAGTTGAAAGTCTGGACGCCGTCCGCCCCCTGCCGATACCAGTTCGAGCAGGCGCCGCGAAAGATTTCGATCGGCGGGTAGCTGTAGCCGTCAGCGGCATGGTGATCGTCGATGACCGGGTACAGTTTGATGTGGGTGCCGGCGGTGATCCGGCGGAAGGCGTACACGTCCGCCTCGAGCGAGCGGTTACCGAGCGCGAAAATATCGACGAGCTGTTCCTGTGCCCAGGTCTCGATATCGATCCCGTCGAAGTGACAGCCCTCGATATCGTAACCGATGCGCACCGCCAGCAGATACGGTCGGCCACGCCGGTGGGCGATTTCCTGGAGCATTGCCCGGACCTCGCGCATGAAACCAGTCAGGATTTCATGGTTCTCCCATTGATGGCCGGCAGGAAAATATATAGGGGTCCTCTGAAGATCGAGCTCGATGCCGTCGAAGTCGTACTTCTCCGCCGCCTCACGCAGCACCTGCAGCTTGTATTCGCGCACCCCTTCGAACTCGAAATTCAGCAAGGTGACTTGGTCCAGGGCGGGGTGGTCCTTCCACGGCTTGATCGTCCATTCCGGATGCTCCGTCTTGATCGGCACTTTTGCCTGCGGGCCCAGGTCGCTGTCGCTGGCGTTGAAGCGATAGGAGAAAAACGCTTCGAGGCCGCGCCGGTTCGTGGCTTCCAGGTAGAGCTGCGCCACGTCGATGCCCTCCGCGATCCAGCGGCGGTACTTGTCGCGGTCGTAGAGGGGCAGCAGCTCGCTCGGATACGGCGCGGCCTGGCCTTGTCCCCAGCTCCACCAGAAGCTGTCGATATGGCTGCCCGGTTCGTCGGCTAACGTGAAAACGTCGTCGACCGAAGCAACTGGATCCTCGACAAACATGTCGACATAGTGTGACGCGTCACAGTTGACGACGACTCGGCGACGGCGGTTGACCGCGGCAATGTGCTCGGGGGAAAGTGTGGCCGTACCAGGGTATCCTTTCATGGAAAGATCAATGTGCCTGTGTTTGTGAGGACTGCAAATGGCGAATCCAGCGAAACGAAATGCCTGGCTTCGGCTGGAATAACCCGGGCCTTGACCTCAATCTCCGGCCTGAAATACAGACACGGCTACGCCGGCAGCACCAGGTGGACAGAAACCCAGGATGTGACTATATACTCAACGCCTGTCATATGGGTTTGACCTCAACACTCTCGAGTAATGGAGTACAGATCAAACCCACGCAGAAAATCGCAACCGGTTCGGCCGGCTTAAAGGGAACAAGCTCCAGCTCGCCGCCGCCAGGGTAATAAAGACCAGTCACTACCAGAAAATCCAGGACGGAGCGTTGAAGAAGCGCCGGTCAAACTGCCGGTTCTGCGTTCCAGCAGCAGGTCAGCGGCGTGCGGGCGCTGATAGAAGGGCTTGAAACTGTCCCCGGATCCGATCTGTATTACTCACGTCCGGCCTGGGTGATGGGGCCGTCAAAGTGATCGACATGGAGCTGGACCAGTGGTACCTGGCAATCATGCACGCACTGATGGACGGCGGCCAGGCAGGTGGCCGGGAAACTTTTCGCGTCTTTCTCGAGACCGCCAGACGAAACTCACAGACAGAAGGCCGTCCGACCGGCAACCAGGCCGATACAGGCCAGAACATCCCCGGACGTCACCTTGACCGACAACGAGCTTGAGGCGTGGTATCTGGCGATCATGCATGCCTTGATGAACAAGGGGACGACGGCCGGCCAGGAAACCTTTCGAGCCCACCAAACTGAAGTGGCGGCGGGAAGCCCAGCTGCAAACGATGCGCCAGGCAGCAAACATCGAGATCCTTGTGGACCCGAATTAGTCCAATGGACAATGTTTGTAAGGCGGGACACCCTGGTTAAACTCCCTCGTAAGGAGCATCGACAGAGATCACTGCTTGTGCTGTTTCTTCCACGTTAAGCAAGGCCGCAGGATATAGAAAGCGCAAGTGAAGCAGTGAACTTCAAAAAAAACGATTCGAACTTTCTGTCTTAGCAAAGCGCTATTCCCCAGCGGGTTCGTTTCCGGCAACATAAAACGCAAGGAAAACAGTATGCTAAGAACAATCTTCATGTTACTGGGAGTAGGTGCATTGTCTGCAGTTTACGCTCAAACCCAACCGCAACCGCCGCACGACGTGCACGTACTCAGCGCCTACTACATGCCGGACCCGGCACCGCCGCCCGATTCGAACGCCGTCGAGGGCGAGTTGAAGCCTCGCAATTTCGGGAAGATCTGGGAACCGATGCAGCGGCTGTACAAGGAGCATGCCGATTTCGGAGGTGCCCGCGTCGTGCTGCGCAACAACACCGACGCTGTCGCGCAGATCAGTGGTGTCGACCTCAACGGCAAGCCGATCGAAGACGCGTACGTCGATTTCCTTGACGGCGAGTGGGACGATCGCGGCGTCGTCTGGTACCGGACACATCCGAAGGTGCTCATGCCCGGTGACTGCGCCGAAGTATACATGCGCTTCCGCCGGCGCCCGGCCGGAGAAAGCGCAACAGTGACAGTGCGCCTCGAGGACGGTAAGTCGGTGGAGACGGTCATCCCCTTTAAAGACCCCGGCCTGCAGATCGAGTACGTCATGGCAGACCAAGCACTGAATAAGCTCTATATCTATGTTCAGCGCCGCAACGACGCGCAAATCGGCGAACTCACCGGTATCTCCCTCGACGGTGTGCCGCTCGAGAACGCAGCGATCTACGGCAGCGATTTCGATGACGACTTGGCACTGGCGGTCGCCGAACTGACCGGGTCCCTGCAGATCGGCGACTTTCACGTCGCCGGCGCGACGACGGGCACGGGCCAGTCGACCGCGGCGCAGTTCCGCGTCCTGCCGTGGGTCTTCATGCGTACGAGCTTCCGGTGGGCACCACAGTCGCCGGAAGAGGTCCAGGAGATGCACATGAACACCGTTTTCCACGCTCATCATTTTACAGCGGAAAAAGCCAGAGAATACGGCTGCTACACGGGAGGTGGCGCTTCGGGTGCCGAATCTCACAAGCGGCAGCTGTACGAATACGCCTACGACGAGCCCGACGCCAAGGACCAGGTGCAAGAGTTCTTCGAGAAATTCGGCAAGTGGAAGGATGAGCCGCCGCGCTACACCGGCCGCGCCTGGGCCGTCGGGCTGGGGCGCAACGCCCGTATGATGGTCGAGACGGGCAGATTCCTGAAAATGCAGCGGATGAATCCGAACGGGGCGAGCTACCTCATCACCAACGGCACGACGCGCCCGCTGAACTGGAGCGTCTACGGACAGCTCAGCGATATCGCCTGCACCGATCCGTACCCCGTCAACATCTACGGAGGCGACCACACGACAGTCCGTGAACAGCACACGATGATGTGGAAAAGCAGCCGTCCCAAGGTGATGCATGCCTGTATGGAGGCGTACAACGAAGGGAGCATATCTCCGCGTCCGAACACCGGCCCGGAGTACCGGCAAAACACCATCCAGGCGCTGGGCTGCGGCGCCAAAGGCATCATCAGCTGGGTGGCGCTTGCAAGCTGGAAAGGATGGCGGGCCGACGAGGTGCTCAAGCAGGCGGTCGCCGACGTCAACGCCATCGCCGAGCTGCTCGAGGACGACCTGCTGCTCGGCGTGCCGATCGACATCGTCTCCAACGACGCCGGCCTGACGCAGGCCGGGTCGTTCTGGTACCTGGAGCCGGGCGAGTATCAGCTCGACAAGCCGTGGATGAAGGACAAGGTATGGACCGGGGCGCTGCTGTGCGGTCCGGACGCGATCGTCATCACCGCGGCGAACCATATCCCCGCGAGCCGGGAAACGCCGGAGAATATCCCGGTCAGCAAAGACGTCACCGTCACCGTGCGCCTGCCCGACTTCCTGGCGTCCGTCGCCGCCTTCGAGGCCACCCCCGGCGGCGAAGTTCCGGTCCCCTGCAGCGTCGACGACGGCAAGGCTGTGTTCAAGATCGACGCGATCGAAACCGGGCGTGTGTTCGTGCTGCGCCGCAAGTAAATGCGGCGAAAGATGCGTGCGGAGCAACGCCACGTTCCGCGGTCGGCCTCAAAATCAGGTTACGCCACACAATTCATGCATCACCGCGGAGCGCGCCGCCCGCATGTCGCCGGCGGTGCGTTATCTTTACGGCTTCTCCGCCTACGGCCTGGTCCGCGGCTGAGGACGAATGCGACGAACCTGGAGGGATCGGTCCTACAATGACTCCCAAAACCCAACCCGACGTCGTCATCTTCGAAGGCAACTATCCGGCGTGGCCGTGGGTGCTGAGGACTCGTTCCGGCGACCTCGTGTGCATGTTCCGTGAGGATAGTCGCAAAACCTGCGAGGGCTCCGCGCACGGCTTCACCCCGATGGGCCGCCAGCTGATCACTCGCAGCACCGACAATGGCCACACGTGGTCGCCGCCGACGATGCTGCGCGACGTGCCGGACGTCGACGACTGCGGCAGCGGTGTCATCGAGCTGCCGGACGGCACGCTGCTGGCCGCTTGCTATTCGCGGTTGATGCGCAGCGGCGGGCCCTCACAGACGTGGGTAACCCGATCGACGGACGGCGGGCAGACCTGGACGCCCGCGATCATCCTGACCGACAAGGACACGCGCTTGCGCGCCGCGCCGGTCCTGATGTCGAACGGTGATATCCTGGTGCCGATCTACCGATCGATGTTCAGCGACAAAGGGCACGTGGGCATGACATCGATCTCCAGCGACGGCGGCAAAACCTGGGACGTCGGGTACGTACCGAACGCGCCCGGGGACGAACTGAACGAGTGGGGTGCCATGGAGGTGGAACCCGGCCGGATCATCGGCCTGCACCGCGACGAGGCGGAGGCTACCCGCGGCTCATACTGGATAACTGAATCGCACGACTTCGGCCGCTCCTGGACGGAACCGGTCAAAAGCAACGTGCGCTGCGGCTTCGCTGCCGCGTCGCCGCACCTTGGCCGGCACGGGAACAGAGTCGTGCTGACATATGCGGAGGACCGCATGGTGTCCGTGGCGATGGTTACGACCGATGACCCTGACTACCTGCAGTGGGATGTGGAGAATCGCGTGCGATGCTTCCAGTACCGTGCCGACGGCAAGCGAATCGCCGACGCGTCCTATCCGTGTTCCGTCGCCACCGGCCGGCACGAGCGCCTGGTCGTGGATTACGAAATCGAGAGCCTGATCACGCCCGATCCTGAGACGACCGTTATCGACTATGACCTGAAGGCAGAGCGCAAGCAGATCACCGGGCATTTCGTCGAGACGCCGACCGCCTGGGGCCCGGCGATGTGAGGGTCGAAGGAATCGATGAAGTCGAGGGCTTCGGCGTGATAAGCCAGCCGTCATCCCGGAACATCTGCGGATATTATTGCGATCGCATTTGGCTCGATCGACAGCGTCCTGCCAAAGGCGGTCTTCTCGACAGCCATCGGTTCGAGGTTCAGGAAAATGATCCCGTCGTCGGTGACGGTGGAAAAGCAATCGTCCCAGTGGTCGTCATACGCCGGCGCGTCGCGGAATGAAGGATCCAATGCCGAGAGATTGTATACGGCGTCGCGGATGACTTCATAGTACACCCGGTGATCATCCCAATCCCCCGCGACAACGATGGCCGCACCTTCACCGTGTGGACATTGCCAGACGACGGCGTCGCCGTCCCCCGATGCCGCCAGGATTTCGCAATCCTCACGCAATCCCGTATATCCGCGGTGAACAATGCAGTGCTCTGTCGCAGCCAGATGCTGCAGGAATACATCGTGACGCACGTCGATCTGCGACGGACCGGCTTTAACGATGCCGGACTCCGGCGCCAGTCCCACAAGCGCGTCATACGGAGCGCAATCGCCCTCGACCGTTCGCATCGAGCCCGCGCCATTGAGGAGAACGACACCGCCGGCTTCAACCCATGCCGTAATGCCAGCGATGGTTTCAGCTTCAGAAACGTCGGCGCCGAAGATGATCAGGACACGATAGCCGGCCAGGGCACCATCGGCAATGAGACGCTCATCGACCACATCGAAGTCAAGGACACGACGAATATCCGCCGCCCCCTGCCAAAAGGATGCGGGCATCAACTGATCAGGACAGAGCCGGTGTGAGGTGGCGGGAAAAAAGATAGCCGTATCGACTTGTGCAATTCGCACGGTCAGCAATTCTGCGTACTGCTCAAACACGTCCGCGTTCTCGACGATGTTGCGGCTCCAGTCGTAAAAAGCAACAGCGCCGCACGAGAGGACTTCGAACAGTTTCGTGACCGTAGCGGTACGTCCCATCTTTGGCGGCCAGGGCGGCTCGAGCCACAGGTCATTGCCGTAGAATTTACAGGCTGAGGCGATGCGTTTGAGAATTGGATAGTTGCGTTGGAATTTCTCGGCGGTCGAGTATTGACTGCATGATTGTGTCGAGCCGGAAGCCGTCGACCGGATGGCAACGTTGAATGGCTTCATCGCCTTGGGCAGACCGGTATTGTCCTGACCAAACACCAGCGACTCGGTGCCTCCACCCAGGGGCAGCATCAACAGAAGATTCGGGAAACGACGGCGGTAGAGCTCGGCGACCATCACCGAGAACCTGGTCATGCTGTCGTAGTACCATTCAATAAAATCCAGCCAGGGCCGGGGATTGTCGGGGTCCGGCGTTCGCGGAAATTCTAACTGCGCCGCGTTGTCGTATCGACTTTGCCAGACAGCGTTGAGTGCGGTGAGCGATCCGTATTTCCGAATGGCAGTGCGGCGGAAGTCATCGCGGGCACATGGATCATTGCACCAGAAATCCGGATGCCAATGCGCGTTCTTCAAACCACGTCCGTACTCGAGACAGGCGATGCCGACCTCACCGCCAAGCGGATACATGGCCTCGCCCCAGTCTCCATGGATACCCAGGTAAATGCCGGCGACGCCGTCCGGTTCACCGTAATGTTCCGCCATTGCATTGATGCATCGTTCGAACCAGGCCTTCGCGTGCGGGCTCCATGGAGAGATGCAGGGAATGGCCTCATCGTGTTCGAGGCAGCGACAGGGAATGAATTCGTCCGAATCCCCATACCAGTCCGGCGGCCAATGCCAGTGCGGAAAGAAAATGGATTGGAAGCCACCGTTCCGTATCGCATCGAACAGCCGGTCGTACGCCGCCCAGTCCCAGACGCCCGGCATAGTCTCGTTGGTCGTATGGTGCTCGGAGTCCACCTGCAACATGGTGACTCCAAGCCTGCTGAGGATTGAATACCAATCGGACGGCAATTCCGTCTGGCGTTCGCCTTCCTGATAAAAGTGCCCCTTGATCCCGGACCCCGTGGTTGGCATCCACGGGTCGTTCATATGTGCGGCAAGAAGGACGGGAGAAGGCATAAAAAGAGATCCGGAGTTCGAGAATCAGCGTCGTCTGGTGCAGGGGGGGATTGAGTTCACCAACACCAATTTGACAACGTAGAACCAATACCCCAAAAATTCCATTACGGGCTTCACGCATTGCCTGCACAGGTCCTCTACAGCAATCGTGAAAGTAATTACAGTGTTGTCATCCGTGCCGCGCCAGCCGCGGGTCGAGTAAATGATCAGAAACCGATTGCGAGTGAGTTGCGCCGCATTGGCATGGCCGGGATAGAAGCCGTCCGCACGAGTTTCGCCCGGAAGCGTGCATTCGTGCAGCAGTTGTTCCCTGCTGTCAGATTTCAGCTGTCCATTGGACAACTGAAATCTGACAGGCACGCTGTGCGGGGGCAGCCGATGCTTACGACAAACGGGTACGGAAAAAACCGTTGCAAACCAGCCCGCCTATGTCACGTTACCAATATGAAGGTGACAGGTAAAGTGGCACTGATCACAGGCGCGTCCCGTGGCATTGGTCGAGGCACCGCCATATGTCTGGCGGAGCACGGCGCGGATATCGTCATCAACTATCCCAAATGTGACGATGAGGCACAGCAAACCGCGGATGCTGTTTCGGCACTGGGACGCAAGGCCCCCATCGTTCAGGCCGATGTCAGCGACCGTGACGCGGTCGAGGCAACGTTCGACACAGCGTCGAGCATTTCGGGCATATCGATATCGTCGTTGCCAATGCCGCGTACACGGGGCGCGGGCCGATTGTGGACCTCGACTGGCAAGAGGTCAGCCGAACGATCGATGTGTCGCAATCCGGGGTCTTCCACACCTGCCAATTCGCTGCCCGCCAGATGGTGGCCCAGGTGCAATCCGGTGAGACCCCGAGCGGCAAGATCATCATCATGAGTTCCATACACGAGCAACTGCCGGTCAAGGGCAGCGTGCCATACAACATGGCGAAGGCAGCAGTCAACCACTTGGGCCGAACACTGGCGGCCAGAGCTCGCAGAGCACCACATCAATGTCAATATCATCAATTCCAGCTGGATTGAAACCGGAATTCTCAAGAGCTATTATGATTCGGCTAACTTAGCTGGAGTGGCAAAAAGGATTCCGCGGAAACGGGCCGGCACTATGACGGATGTTGGCAAGATTATCACATGTTCATGCAGCGACGATGCCGATTACATAACCGGGGCTACGATACCTATCGACGGCGGCTGGGTGCAGCCGTTGAAAGATCAATGAGCGCGTCATGAAAAAAGAAGGACTGCCATTCCCCGCATCGCTCAAGACGTACCCGACCCACGCCGAGTTGGCGGCCTTAGACCGTGATCTGCAGTTTTCCCCTTGCACCAACACGGAACCAGCGGTACTCAAGCGCGCCCAGGTCGAGCAGTTCAACGAGCACGGCTATCTCCATGGCCTGCCCATCTTCGACAATAACCAGGCAGATGAACTGCGGCAATATTGCGATGAAATTTTAGCCGCTGAAACGGCGCGGGGCGGTAGCAGCTATTCCCTCGTCTCGGCCCATCTTAAACATGGCCGTGTCTATGACCTGCAGCGTCATCCCACGGTCGTTGCAATCATCAGGGACCTGTTAGGGCCGGACGTCATCGCCTGGGGTGCACATTTCTTTTGCAAGCTCGCTGGCGACGGCAAGACCGTTGCCTGGCATCAGGATGCCAGCTACTGGCCTTTGACACCCTCAAAAACGGTCACGGTCTGGCTCGCGGTCGATGATGTCGATGTCGAAAATGGCTGCATGCAATTCATGGCAGGCTCACATCGATTCGGGCATCTCGACTTTTACGAGAGCGACGAGTCGGAACAGAACGTGCTGGACCAGACCGTCGGTGATCCGGAGCAGTATGGCACGCCCGTCAACATCGAACTCCGAGCCGGAGAGATTTCGATTCATACAGATATGCTTCTTCACTCCTCCGCCGTGAACCGATCCGAACGCCGGCGCTGCGGACTGACAATGCGCTACTGCACGCCCGACGTATCCGGCAACTTCGGTTGGACCGAGGAAGGTGGCGTGGTGAGCGGTGAAGATCGTTTCGGACACTGGGATGACCCACCGCGCCCCGACGTCGAATGAAAATCACAAGCATGACAGAAATTCCCGTCGTCGTGCCGGTTCAGATAGCGACCGTCAACGATTCCAAGTTTTTCACGAACCACTCTACCACGGTCCGACCGGCGGCATTCCCGCCCGATGCACGATAGATTGGGACGGGACAATAAGACTGCCGCGAAAAGCCGGCACGACGGCAACGCCATTATCGAAACCGACCTGCGGCCCCTCGATTACATTCTCGGAGACGACCTCAACATTATGAAGAAAAAAGACATTTCCACGGTGCAAACCGGATCGGCCGCGTACAGCCCGCCAAACCAATACCGCTACGGTAACGCTGCCGAAGTCACCATCGCCTAACCCCGGCTTTCGGTCGTATGCCCGGAGCCGTCATTACCTTGAAAAAAAAACGCTGACGAGATTGCGGATATCCGCAATCATGTCATCCTCACTACGAAGAAAAAACTGGACCCATTCTGGAATCAAAACGGAGCTGCAACATGACATCAACAAACATCGTGCTGACCGGCAAACAGCAGGTGGAACTGCGCAGCGAGGATGTGCCGGCGCTTTCACCTGGTGGATTGTTGGCTCGCACACAGGTAAGCCTGATCAGCACCGGCACTGAATCAATCTGTTATCGCGGCGAAATGGACGACGGCTCCCACTGGCATAATTGGGTGCAGCATCCGTTCTACCTCGGTTATAGCAACGTGGCGAAAGTTGAAACAATTGGGGACGGTGTCACAGGCTTCGAAATCGGCGACCGCATCTTCAGCGGATCGCCACATCACCAGTTGCTCATGGTGAATGCTGACCAGGCCGACAGGATTCCGGACGACATCAGCGACGAGGCTGCCGCCTGGTCGAAGCTGGCAACAATCGCACAGACAGGTGTCCGGCGCGCCGAACTGGCCATGGGAGCGAATGTCGTTATCATCGGCGCCGGCCCGCTGGGACAACTGCTGACACAATACGTCCGGGTGATGGGCGCGCGACAAATCCTCGTCGTCGACACAATCGAAAGCCGTCTGGCAATGGCTCAGGCGCATGGTGCCACAGACGTTTTCTGCGGCAGTGCAGCGGATGCAGCAACGTTCGTGGGCGACCACACGAATGGCGAACTGGCCGATGTCGTGTTCGAGGCGACCGGGCACTATGCGGTTCTTCCCATGGCCCTGCCGCTCGTCCGCAAATTCGGCACGCTGATGCTGATCGGAGATTCCCCCACGCCGAGCAAGCAGGTTCTGACCCCCGACATCATTACCCGACAGATCAGCATTCGCGGCACACACAACGAAAGCCTCGAACCGGGTATCGCAAGCTGGAACCGGGTTCGGCAGATCGAGCTTTTTTATACCTATCTGCAGCGTGACCAGATGCGGGTCACGGACCTTATTACCTCGCGACACACGCCCGAGGAAGCACCGGCGGTGTACGCGAAACTCATGAACGACAGGGCCGATACTCTCGGCGTCGTCTTCGATTGGCGGAGGATGTAGTATTATGGAGACCAGACAATCGGTGTGTCTCTCGATTTTGCCGGACATGGAACCGGATGAACTGTTCCGTGAGATCGCCGCCATCGGCTATCATGCCGTGGAGATATGGGAACGCGACGACAACTTCCCGGACCTCTGCGAAACAGCATCACGACACGGCCTGCAGATGGTCAGCATGATCGGGCACGCGTCACTGTACGGCGGTCTCAACAAACGGGAAAACCACGATCGGATCGAGGCGGAACTGCGGGCCTCGATCGATTGCGCCGTTACCTACGGGTTACGCGGGCTCATTTGTTTCAGCGGTGCACGCGTTGAGGGAATGAGCGACGACGAGGCAGTTGCAAACACAGCAGCCGGCCTGGCTCGTGTCGCACCGTACGCCGAGGAAAAGGATGTCAATCTCAACCTGGAACTCCTGAATTCCATCGTCGACCACCCCGGCTACCAATGCGACCATACCGCATGGGGTCTGGAGGCCATTGCGCATGTCGACAGTCCGCGTGTAAAACTTCTGTACGACATCTATCACATGCAGATCATGGAGGGCAACATCATCCATAATCTCACTACGAACATAGACGTGATCGGCCATATCCATACGGCGGGCAATCCCGGACGCAATGATCTTGACGACAACCAGGAACTCAATTACCGCGGCATCTGCCGCGCCGTCAGTGCAGCGGGATACCACGGTTTTATCGGTCACGAATTCCAGCCGAAAAATGACGTGATCGCGGCACTGCGACAAGCGTTCGAAATATGCCATGCATAACACCGCATAGACACACGAAGTTCGGCATCGCCGCTTTCGTGCTTTGGCTACTGCCCATCTTTGTCCTGGCGACACCACGATTGTTGAATCCGTGTCGATGCCTCCGGATTCCCACCCGAAGAGCCACGACACCTTTGTCCCGATTCCTGCCCCCAAGACGGCGCGGGCCAACTCCGAGTGGTTCGCCTGTGAGCCGAGCGAAAGATGGGGTACCTGGACCTTTAGACGGCAAGGCCGAGTTTCAGCTCAATACAATCAAGGAAAACGGCGGGACCTTCAAATTCTCAGGATAAGGCAGCAGCAGCCCAAGCTCGATCAAGACAGTCGATAAAACTGTCAAAGATTCTCCTGCCGTTTTACTATGGTGTTGCCGATTACATGGTAGGATAGTCGGATCATCGCAACCATCTCGTCAATAACCAACGCCCCGCATCTCTATGACCGGAACCGTTTTTGCTCTTGTGCTGCTGTCGTCGGTGCTCCACGCATCGTGGAACTTCGCAGCACGCAAGGTCGAGGGCAACCTCGTGGTCATGTGGCTGGTGCCTGCTGTCGTGGGCATAGTGCTCGCCCCGTTCGCACTGTGGCTGGCGTATCAGTCGCCGACCCCCGTCATCACTTCATCGACCGGAAACGCCTACATCGTTGCCAGTGCCGTTGTACACGCACTGTATTACCTGTTCCTCGCGCACACCTATCAATACGGTGAAATTTCCGTCGTCTACCCCGTTGCCCGCGGTTCGGGAATAGCGGCAACCGCACTGCTTGGCTGGATGTTGCTGGGTGAAACAATTTCCTCCCTTGGCGCCGCCGGTGTCGCGGCAGTCTCGGCCGGCATCCTCTCGATGAGTGTGCCGGCATTGCGACAGCACCGTAACCGGCGCGGCATCATGTTGGCGTTGTGTGTCGGCGCAACGATAGTGACCTACTCGATCGTCGACAAGAAAGGGGTCGAGTTCGTCAAGCCCGTTGTCTATTTGTGTATCGTGGAATTGCTCACCGCCGCCCTGATGTTTCCGTACGTCTATCGCAAATGCAGGACGGAGCTCGTCGCGACGGCGAAACGTTATTGGCGGTACGGCCTCGGCATTGGCATCTTCGCGGCAATATCGTACCTGTTGATTCTATACGCGTTCACCATGGGCCCGGTCGGTTACATCGTCGCTTGCCGGGAAATATCTGTCGCCTTCGGAGCCTTTCTCGGTATCGTGATCCTGAAGGAACGCCTCACCGTTGCAAAAAGCATCGCGATCGTCCTCATCGTCATCGGGCTGGTGCTGGTGAAAATCGCTTGAATAGCGTATTCTTGGATACCCGAACTCGTATCGGAACACCATGAAGCTCCCATTTATGAACGTTGACCTGGAAGTCGGCAGCAAATGCCTGACGACCGAACTACGCGATAGCAGCGGCATCCTGGGCGATCACGATGCCTCGGCTCGCATCGTTTGACAAGGTCACACAGGCCTACGGCCAGGCAAACGTTGACCGGCATCTGATCGAGGGCCACTTCAGCAACGACCCGATAGAACTCGTCGACAAGTTTGGCGGCCGCTGGGCGACAGGGTCATATTCTGTATAACGCTCATGCATGCATCCCTGATCAACACATCCAACAAAGTGCGTATCAGGCGTCAATCTTCCATCAGTCGACCGCCACCGGTATCCGACACCAGCAACCATAGAAAAAACGGGCCGCCCAGCAACGCCGTGATGACGCCGACCGGGATCTCGGCGTAACTCCCGGTCACCGCCCGTGCGAAACCGTCGCAAAGCACCAGGAACGCCGCACCGAACGCCAGTGTCACCGGCATCAACCGCAGGTGATCGTGACCGACCAGCAGCCGGCAGATGTGCGGCGCCATCATCCCGATAAACCCGATCGGCCCGCACACCGCGACGATGCCGCCCACCATCAATGAGGTGGCGAAAAACAACAGGCGCCTGGCTTTCACGCAGTCGACACCGCGGCTGGCAGCAACGTCGTCGCCGACCGTCAGAAGATTGAGCTCGTGCAAAAGGTACGCAACCAGTGCAACGCCGCTGACCACGAACGGCAGCACGCTGAAAACCGCCTGATACCCGACCAGACCGAAGCCGCCCATCAACCAGCGCACGATGCGGTAGGACCCGGAAAAATCGCTCAGGTACTGAGTAAACAGAATCAGGCTCGAAAAGAAAAAACTGACGGCCACACCGGCGAGCAGCGTCGAGGCCGCAGAGAACCCCGGACGCATGAGCGTAATGCCGTAGACCAGCAGGATCGCCAGGGCCGCGCCGGCAAAGGCCCACAGTGACACCCCGGCAATACCGGCAAGACTGAACTGCAGCCCGAGCACCACGTACAAGGCGGCACCGAGCGAGGCCCCGCTCGACACACCGAGCGTGAACGGCGTCGCCAGCACATTGCGGAACATCGCCTGAAACACCATGCCACTCAAGGCGAGACCGGCACCAGCCAACGCGCCCAGGCAGACACGCGGCACACGGATATCCCAGAAGATCTGCATCTCCAATTCCGTCAGGCCCCCGCCCAGGACATCAAGTGGATTGATCAGGCGATAGCCGATCAGCGGCGCAACAACGAGGGCCGCGGCCGACAAACAGACGATCAATAGCACCCGAATGGTGCGGCGGCGCTTCACGCGTGCCCCTCGGGAATCAGCAACCGCCGGCCGTTCTGCGGGTGGTCGACGAACCTCGCGTCGATGTCAAAGACCCGTCGCAGCACGTCCGCCTGCATGAACGCCTCGCTGGCGCCGGAAAACGCGACGGTGCCATGCTGTAGAGCAACGATCGAGCGGCTGTGCAGAGCAGCACTGTTGATGTCGTGCGTCACCATGACAATCGTCACGCCATCAGCGTTCAACTGGCCGAGGGTCCTGAAGACTTCCTGCTGATGTTTCGGATCGAGAAAGGATGCCGGCTCGTCGAGCAACAGGATTTCCGCGCCCTGCGCCAGTGCTGCGGCAATCAACACTTTCTGGCGCTCACCGCCGCTTAGGCTGTGCAGGTCGCGATCCTTCCAGGCACTCACGCCGATGCGGTCCATCACCGTCTGCACGACAGCCTCGTCGGCGGCACTGATCGTCGAGAACGGACTAAGGTGCGGGTAGCGCCCCAGCATCACGTATTCGTAAACAGTGAATGGCGGCACCCGATGGTCGGACTGCGGCAGGTAGCTCATGTGCCGGGCCAGCTCGCGCTGATGATACGCCGGGAGCTCTTTGCCAAGGACCGTTACGCGCCCGGAAGACGGAGTCAGGATGCGCATGAGACATTTCAGCAAAGTCGTCTTGCCGACGCCGTTGGGACCGACGATGCTGACGAAATCTCCGGCAGTAACCGACAGCGTGACCTCGAGCAGGACGTCTTGCCTGCCACGACGAAAACAGAGTTCGTGAACATCCAGCGCCGCTTCACTCATCGGTGCCCTCCCCTGCCCCGTGCAGCAACTCCGCCAGTTCTTCGACGACCTGTACAAAGCGCGGCCCGGGAATCAGCACATGTTCGCCGCCCAGCACATGGACACGATTGTTGCGAACGGCCGACAGCGACGGCAATGCCTTCCAGTCGGCACCATAGGTCTCGACGGCAGCGTCGTCGCCAGGCTCCGGGATGAGATCAATGATGACGTCGGGATCGATCCGCATGATGCCCTCCGCCGACAGCATCGGATAGTCGTCGAACTCCACGGCGTTGGCGCCGCCGGCCAGGCCGATGAGCTCGTCGTGAAACGAGCCCGCACCACAGACGTACACCTCGGCCAACCCGCGTTGACCGACGGTCCGGCCGATCGCAGCGAGCACGCGTGGGCGTCGTCCGGCAGCCGCGGACTTTTGACGAATCGTGCTCAGCCGGTTGACGGTCTGAGCGCGCAGCAGTTTTGCAGACTCCGCAACACCACAAAGCTGTCCGACGCTGCTGATGCAATCGAGCACGTCGGCAACGCTCTTGTTATTGACCATCTCGATGTTGAGCCCGAGTCGCAGCAGGTCGTCTTTGCCTTTGACGTACTCCGGCAAGGCCAGCACAAGGTCAGGCTTCAATTCGATGATGCGCTCATAGCCGGGACGCAGCAAAGCGCCGACGCGTGTCTTGTCACGGGCTTCCGGCGGGTAGTTGCAGAAATCCGTGACACCGACAATGCGGTCTCCGAGTCCGAGGGCGTACAGGGTTTCGGTGGTGCTGGGGGCCAGCGAGACGATGCGGGTAAAGGCGACGCCGTCGGCCGTGGCATCGGCAGACGGCGCCGGCTTCTTCATCTTGTCTCGCAGCAACCGGTACCCGACTGTCGAGAACAGAAACGCCCCGAGCATCACTGCCGTGACCAGCATCAGGCCCGTTCGTCGCCGATCGTTGTCGAAATCTTCCGTCATTCCTCAGATCCTTTCGCGGAATCATTCTGTCCGTGATGAAGCAATGCGCCAACTTCTGATTTCACCGAAGAAATCGGTTACGTGATAGGTCAGCAGAACTTCCTCCCGGTCCAGCATGAGACATGCTGACGGAGTCGCAACCCAGTTTCGGATCGTTCTCGATGTTGTTGTCATAGTTCCTCTATCAGGAAATCCGGGCACGAATTACGGTCGCAGAAAAGCGTACCGTCATGCCATTTTATGATCGTTGCGGGCAAATCGCTGGTTGGGGTTTCGGTCGACAGCACGCGGGACAGAATCGGCTTCTTCAATGCCAGCGGGACCATCGTGAAAACATGGGCCGCCGACAGCATCGCCGGCAGCGTGAATGTAATACCTTTTTCGGGTATATAGCCGAGGTCCTTAAAGTTGGGATCTTCGATCAACTGTTTCTTTGACTGCTCGACCAGCGGCACAACCTCGGCCCAGCGATTTGAACCGAAATCGATCTGCCCAGGTTCGCACAAGGCCAGGTGTCCGGATGTGCCGATGCCCTGGCACAGGATATCGACGGGAGCGGCCTCGCGGAGCAGTTGTTCGAATCGAAGCGCCTCTGCCTCCGGATCTGCAGCGTTGTAACGGACGAGTTCGGTACGTTTCGGCTGCACCTTGTCGTACAACTGCACCCTGGTCTGATAGCCACAGGTATACTGCTCCGGCATCCGCGGATCCCAGAAGTCATCCATATTGAAGCAGACTGTACGATCCCAGGCAATATCTGATTGCGCGGCCAGGGCAGCGAGGAATGTGATCTGACTTTCGCCTGCGGCCAGAATCATGACCAGTTCATCCTGCCTCGACAGGCGCTCCCGCATCGTCGCGGCGACCGCTGCCGCCGCCCGCGACCCGAGGTCTTGGTCATCATCACAAATCACGATCGTCGTTTTTCCGTACTCAGGCATTATCCACCTACAGCTGATTCCAAGTTGAAAACATGGCGTTAATCCGCCGGACCTGTCGCGCCAAGTGACAAGCTATCCCGGTTACGACGTCGTACGACACCATCTGCTGGACAATCACAGTCCCGTGTAGGATTATCGTATCATATGCACGGGCGATGAAACGATTCCTTTCTATTGGTACGACAACGCTGCATGGGACGGACTGGAAAGCGCCGTCCTACAAAGCCAAGAATCCAAACCGTAGGGTGCGAATTTCCAGTTCGCCCTCCATCGTATCGCTCACTGAAACTGCGGCAGAAACTCACTGTTGGCATCTAACAGTTCCTGCCCCATCTGCCGCACGTCCGATGGCTTGACGTGGGCGCACAACGGGTCGGCCAAGAGCGCCTCGATCGCCAATTCACGGTCACCGCGCAAACCGGCCTCCAGCGTCAGCAACTGCACTTCGCAATGCGGCCGTACCATTCGTTCAAGGATCGGCGGCAGCGACCCTATCGTGATCGGCGCGAAACCGAGGGCATCAATGCGACCGGGCGTTTCGACGACAGCACGGCGCGGCAGATTGTCGATCTGGCCGGTGTTCGGCAGATTCACAACGTCAGTGAACGGCTTGTTGGTCACAAATGCCTTGATGATATCGACCGCCGTTTCACGTGATCGCTTCGGCGGTTTGGATTTGCCGGCAGCCAGGTCTAATGCCCGCTGCCGCGCGACCGTGAACTTGTCGCGGCGTTGGCCAATCGATGTACGTTCCAGCTTGAACCGATTCGTCGACATCCCTTCCACCGACAACAGGTCCGGGACGAATTCACATGTATGCCGATCGCCGGCGTAGCCGAGGTATCCTGTCCGTCGATAGAGCTCGTCGCACAGGGCGTGGTGCGAATGAAAACCCATTTCATCGGAATCGCCGTGGGCCAGCGCCGTATCCAGCGATTGGTCTTGTAGGCACTCCTTGAGTAAGGGGTAGCCGGGCTCGCCGTTCACTGTGAAGTCAGTCACCCAGAAAAAATGATTGACGCCGCCAAAGCGCAAGGCAAGATCGGATTCCTCGACGTTGAACAGGTTCTGCAGCAGTCGATAGGTGGCAAACACGCCATGGCACAATCCGACGGATCGCAGGCTGCTGCACTCGTGTAAGACTCCGGTAAGCGCCCCCATCGGATTGGTGTAATTCAGGACGACCGCAGTCGGTGCGTGTTTTTCGATGGCCTGGGCGAGCTGTACAAAGACCGGGATATTGCGCAGCGCCCGGGACCAGCCGCCGGGGCCGCAGGTGTCGCCAACGGTATGGAGGACACCAAACTTCTCCGGCACCTCGAGATCGTGTGCCATCGCATCAAGCCCGCCGGTGGAGATCGTGATCAAGACGAAGTCCGCACCTTTGAACGCTCGCGCCTGGCTGGTCGTCGCGGTGAAGGTAAACGCCCGCTTCAATGTCTTGGCCATTCTCGCGGCGGCTGCGGCGATTTCCCTGGCAGCCTTGAGGTTGACGTCGAGCAACACAACTTCGGCGCCTTCCAGCACCGACTCACGCCCTAAGTCGCTGAGGATTGTCGGCCCCCAGTTATAACTACCGCCGCCGACAAAGACGATTTTGAGTCCCTTTTTTCTGGAGCTCGTGGCCATGGTTACGGAACTTATTCCGCGCTCTATAGTGTGGTTACTTTTCTATGATGTCGCCGAGGAAAACGGTGTTCCAGGAGAGTTGATGCTTGGTCATCAACTGGCCCTGTGGCAGCATCTTCTCCCAGACATCACGGCGCACCGGAATGTTGCTCCATTGTCAGACGATCCACCCACCACGGGACAAAGTTGGCACCGATCGCGACTCTGGGATTATCGGAGGATTGTTGGCTGCCGAATGCCAGACGGTGATCGGCAACGGCAGCAGCCGTACATCAGTCCAGCAGGTACTCAATCTTCGCGCCGTCGCGTAGGGATGCTGCGATCGCATCTGCGTCGCCGGCATCGGCGTGTGTCTCCTGGTAAAGCCGAACGAGTACATCGATGCGACCGCGTTCAATCATAAGTGGCAGCAACTTTGCCCGCGCCGCATATTCCTTGTCCGTGTCGAGTCCTTCCGCCCGCGCCACGTCAGCCATCACGATGTTCTTGACCAGTTCCAGAACGACTGGACGGATTTTCGGCATATCCACGGGGTTGATCAGCAACAACACACTGCTGACGTTCGTGCTGTTGCCCAGCACAAAGGCTTGGTCTCCAACCTCGAACTTGGCGGCGGCGATCAGTTCGCGCACGCGTTCGGCGTCGGCACGGATCTCTTTGCGATTGTCGCCGCTGGCCCCGGCTTCCTCGGCGATCACGATCTTGATCGTGGCCTCGATCAATACCGAAGTCGGCATCCAATACCGCGCATCGGCGGCATCAATCGCTTCGGTAATCGTCGCTTCGGAAAACGATTGGCCGTTGATCTTGATCGGAATATTAAGGTTCTCGGTCATCCAGTCGATCTGGGAGCCAATGTACCGATCGCGGGCGACATAGGGCTGGGCCGCCTGGATCGCTTCGCCTCTGGATTTGCCCCGGAAACGGTCAGGGTTCCGCTTCACATAAGCAGCCGCTTCGGCATCGGCGATCGTGCTGCGATCGCCGGCGGCAACAATACCCGGCAATCTGGATTGGTAGAATCCCGCCAACGCATCGATCCCTGCCAACGCGGTCTTCTGCTCGACCGTCATCATGCCTTGGCGGAATGCCGGCGTCTTATCCAGTCCCTCAACCTCTGCCGCCTGCGCCATCAGCATCCAATCTATGTACCGTGCGACTGTGGGTTTTATGGTGTTCTGTAAACTGACCTGACCCGGCATTGGCGACGGAAAGACGTCCGACTTGCGAATCGGCTTGCCATCGACTTTCGCCAGCACGTCCCCAAGGTCGTCGATCGTAAGCCTCCTGTCCGTCGCCTGAGCGTCGGCGTGCTGAGCAACGGCGACAAGAATTGCGATACTTGCAACGACAGGGAAAAAAGATCGCTTGATCATGGATGGCTCCGAAAAAGTGAACGTACCGCAGCGGACCAAAAAACGCGGCGTACACAGACGCCGCGCTTTTCCTGATAACCGCATGCTGTACCTCGCAAAAAACACATGGGATGCGTTTGTGCGGGTAACGTTACCGCATCTTCGTTGCCAATTCTATGGGTTCAGCTTAGTATTGATGGCAGAATTGATTTCTGAACCAATATCGCAGTCCGGCTCGCAGACGTTGGCGCTGATCAGCAATGTGTTGACGACAACGTTGGCAGTATCCTGCAGTTCCTGAATAGTGGTCGCCGGGTTGACATCCAGAATTACGCAGGCCAGATCGACTGCCGAGCTAGCGACATCCTCACAATCTTTACACGGCGCATCCGCACCAGCCGTACCGTCGGTACCAACCGCACCGTCGGTACCAGCCGCACCAGCGGCACCAGGTGCACCGTCGGTACCAGCCGCACCAGCGGCACCAGCCTCACCCTGCGGGCCGGCTGGACCGGCGGGCAGGTTATCAAGCTTCGCTTCGATCGCTGCAAGGGCACCGCTGAGTTCACCATGATCGGCCGAGTTCGCCCCAGCATTGACCCGGACATAGTCCCAAACCGCGGTTGCGTTGACTGAGCCACCGCCGTCGCCGATCTGTAATATGGCATCGTTGGTTGGATCAACGGTCACCGATCCAATGACTACGCCGTCAATAGAAAGCGTAGCAGTGGGGCTGCCCGGCGCCACCACGACAGCATAGTCGTGAGCGCCGCCGCCGTGGTTGTCGGTGAATACAGGGCTGCCGGAGAAATCCGCCGGGAAAGCCTGAATACCGGTAGGCATGAAGATCATGGCGATGCCGGCATCACCATCACCGGCCTTCAGCATACAGCCCCATAGGTCCGCAGAATCCACTTGAAGCCCGAATTCGAGGACCCACCCATTCGCGTTATTTAACTCCGTGGCAGCGTCAGTCAGGGAGAAGGTTTCGTTTCCGGTGGGGTTTTGGGTCATCACGCCCGGTGCCGGCGAGTTGAACGACGTTGAGACCCCGATCGTCTCGGTCGACGGCATCCCGGCGGTGGCAGGGCTGTCGGTGCCGTCCCAATTGACGGCAGCAAAGGTCTGGACGCCGATAAACAACACAGCGATTGCGATTGCGATTGAAAAAACCTTCATGATACTATTTCTCCTTATTGAGCAGTGTTTCGTCGTACTTGGCTTTAAGACATGACATTGTAGAAAATTCCAGGCGCTATTGCAAGGAAAATTTTGACTACCAATACCAGTAGACCTGCCCTGGCCCCCGAGTCCACTGCGCTTCATACGCCGGATCGGTACGCTTCAGCCACTTTGCCGAACCATCGGCATGGACGCGGGCGCTGCCGCGACAGTCCAGGGGCCCATCGTGATGCATCCCGTAACCGGGATTGAACGCGTCGCCGTTGCTTTCTACAGTGTAGGACTCGCACCATTCAGTGGCGATAACCGTATCGGCATCGACTGAACGGTTTGTCAATATCGGTTCGAAGACCGGGCCGGTGGCACCTCCGGAAACTTCGTAAAAGTCAGTACCAAGTGCCTGTGGGTCGAGGCCGGCAAGAATACCAATAGATGACTGCCAGAGGTTTCCTGCCGGCTCATGTAACCAAAACGACTGGCTATCCGGATTTATACGCTCATTTATCATCGGTGTCCCCGGTGGATAAACTGCGTCGTTCGGATCTGTTCTGGATGTAATCGAGCAATAATAAATGTCCGACGAACCACCATACTCAAGCAGCGCGTCTCTGATGTCGCACCTGAATGTGCCTGAGCCCGGCGGGACTTCTACTGCGACATCAATTGTATAGAAAGTCGTGCGATGCGGATAATTCCCCGAACTGTCGTCGGCGTAACTGGACAACGCCGTGCCCACCTGTTTGCAATTGGCTATGCAGAGGACGATATGCGCCTTGTCTCTGGCCCGCGACAACGCCGGCAGCAGCATCGCCACCAGGATGGCGATGATCGTGATGACGATTAACAGCTCTATCAAGGTAAAACGGCTACGAAATACTCGCGTCATCGACATCGCGTCACCTGCAAATCCGGGATGGAGAGAGTGTGGAACATGCACTCCGGG
>Ga0209403_10002382_pt1 | contig 22564 bp, 21 predicted proteins | sample ArcticOcean_MG_C_8_FD_187440 | JGI IMG/M metagenome (GOLD analysis project Ga0209403, IMG submission 187440) | Marine microbial communities from western Arctic Ocean - ArcticOcean_MG_CB11_86 (SPAdes) (version 2) | ecosystem: Environmental > Aquatic > Marine > Oceanic | place: Arctic Ocean... | reverse complement strand
GACCATGTCACCGGCGGCGCCGGCGCCTGACAGCGGAAACCAGTCTGTGGCGTCCCACACGCCATCTATTGGTTCGCCCGCGTCGCCGACATCCCATTGACCGGAATTTTCTTCCACGTGCATATAGGCGCGCGCCAGTTGATCTTGCGGAAATATCTCGTCGGTGTCGCAATAAGTGTCGTTCAAGCCAAGCGGCGTGAACAGGCGTTTGCGCAATTTATGACAGAATACTCAAATTTCTCAGGTTGATTTTCCGAGCCTTCATGCCCGCTCTGGGTCAACAACGGAACAATTGAGAATACGGCACCGAGTTCTGTAGTTGAGCGCAAAGCAGGCATTAGCGTATGCACCCGCTCAACAAGAAGTTCGAGGGTTAAATATTATTGTCGCTCTTCGCTGCCGATTTGACGCGGAACGGGTGTGCCGGGTAGACGCCCATGATGTTCACCTCGCTGGTGAAAAAGGCCAATTCCTCAAGCGCCAACTGCAAACGGCGCTCGCTTGGATGGGCCTCGACCTCGGCGAAGAATTGGGTGGCGGTGAATTTGCCGCCGACCATATAGCTTTCGAGCTTGGTCATATTGACGCCATTGGTCGAGAAGCCGCCGAGCGCCTTGTAAAGCGCGGCCGGCACATTGCGCACATGGAAGACGAATGAGGTGACCACCGGGCCGTCCGCCGGATCGGGATCAATCGCCTTATTGGCCAGTACGACGAAGCGCGTGGTGTTGTGCGCCTCGTCCTCAACCCCGGCCTCGACCAATTCAAGGCCATAGATATCTGCCGCCAGCTCGGAGGCGATGGCGGCAATGGTCGGATCGCCGAGCTTGGCGATTTCAGCCGCGGCGCCAGCGGTATCAGCATGAACGATGGCGCTCAGGCCAAGGCGCTTGATGACGTTGCGGCATTGCGAGAGCGCATGCACATGCGAGCGCACAATTTTGAGCTCGCCCGCCGTCGCCCCCTTGCAGGCAAGCAATTGATGATGCACCGGCTGATAATGCTCGGCGATGATATGGAGATCCGATTCCGGCAACAGCTGGTGAATATCGGCGACCCGCCCGGCAACCGAATTCTCAATCGGGATCATGGCGAGCCGCGCCGCGCCGTCCGACACCGCAGCAAAAGCATCGGTGAAGGTCTTGCACGGCAAGGTGTGCATGTCCGGGAACACCTCGCGGCACGACATGTCCGAATAGGCGCCGGGCGCGCCCTGAAAGGCAATCGTCTCTGCCACCTTGGAATCAATTTCGCTCATGTCAGATCCACCTGCTTGCGTTCACACGCGACCGCCGGGGTATTGCGCCAATATTTCCCGCGCCCGCGCCAAATCGCGCGGAGTATCGACACCGAGGGGAACGGTGTCAACGAAGGCCACATCGATGCGCATGCCGGCTTCGAGCGCGCGCAATTGCTCAAGCCGCTCGCGCTCTTCCAGCGGGCTTGGCGGCAGGGCGATAAAGCGCGCTAGCGCGGCGCGGCGAAATGCGTAGAGCCCAATATGGTGATAGAGCGGCCCGTCGCCCGAGGGCGCGGTGCTGCGGGTGAAATAAAGCGCCCGCCCGCCATCTCCGGCAGTATTCGGCGAGACCACCGCCTTGACCACATTCGGATTGTCGCGCTCCTGGTTATCGCTAATCTCCGCTGCCAGAGTGCCTATATCGACCTCGGGCTGGTCCAGTAATCTGAGCGCGGCACGCGGCAGATCAGCCTCGAGCGTCGGCAGGTCGCCCTGTAAATTCACCACCGCGTCATGGGCGCCGTCCGGGTCGAGGCGCATTAACGCCTCATAGATGCGATCGGAACCCGATGCATGATCTGGCCGGGTCAACACCGCCTCACCGCCTGCCGCCGTCACCACATCGGCAATTTCAGCTTCACCGCAGGCCACCACCACCCGACCTAAATCGGCATCTTCGGCGCGGCGCATCACCTGGACAATCATGGCCTCGCCGGCAATATCGGCGAGCGGCTTATTGGGCAGGCGCACCGATTGCAGGCGCGCCGGAATGAGAATGATCGGGTTTGCCGGGCGGGCTCGGGGTGATTTTGAGGAAGTTGCCATTTCATTATATCCTTTGCCTGCCTTATAGAAGTTGGACAGGCGAGAGGGAAGCCGCTAAATTCGCGCCAAATACACGCTATACCCTGTGCATAATGACTGAGGCATTGTCCAAGCCATGTCGCCATTTGAGTTGAATAAAATTGCCGGTGCCATTCTGTTCGCCGCCTTGATCACAATTTCCGGCTGGTTGGTCACCTCCGGTATTTACCATGTTGACGATTCACATGGTAGCGTGGCCTACCCCCTGCCCGGCGCCGATGAAGAGGAAGATGCCGCAGACGAAGCAGACGGAGCGCATAGCGAGGGTGCGGGTGCCAGTGCCAGTGCCAGTACCGGTGACATTATGGAAGCGGCAGCAGAGAGCGTGCAAGCCATGGCCTCGGCGGCGATCGAGGAATTGCTCGGCGGCGCCGATTTGGCCAAGGGCAAGAAGCTGTTTAAGAAATGCGGCGCCTGCCATACCGCCAATGAGGGCGGCAAAAACAAGGTCGGCCCTAATCTCTGGAACATTCTGGGTCGCGACGTGGCCGGGGTGGAGGGCTTTAACTATTCTGATGCGCTTTCCGCCAAGGGTGGCGTTTGGGATATCGCAACGCTGAACGCCTTCCTGACCAAGCCGAAGGAAGCCGTGCCGGGCACTAAGATGTCGTTTTCAGGCATTAAGAAAGATGGTGACCGCGCCAATCTGATCGCCTTTTTGCAAGGTCTCGCTAACTAGACTTGCTGCCGGTGGCTAAAGCGCCAGTAAAAGATCGAGCGCTTTTTCGCTGTCGTTGGGGCCAATCGTCAGGCGAAAGAGCCTGTTTTCCGCGCTCTGGTGCTTGATCATGCGCACCATGCCCATGTTGAAGCCATGGCAAAGCGTGGCCAGTTTGTTAATCGCACGCTTTTCTACCGCGATCTGCTCGGCGAAATTGGGGTGCCGGGCGCTGAAGGCCTATTTGCCGGGCGCCAACTCGGCAGCATGGGTCGCCGGCTGGTGCAGCAGATCGCCGCCAACATGCGCTCGTTGGCGTTGCCGCATCTGCCGGACAGCTTTAAGCTGCGCCTTGAAATGTGTTTATATGATTCGCCCCTGCATCTGATGATGCGCAATGGTGAGCGGCTAGCAGGGCTGGTGATCCGGCGCACCCACAATCTGCCCGACCTGCCGATTGAAGAAGCGAAAGCCTGAGCGTGACTGAACCTCAACTGGACAAAAAGCCGCCCACGATAAAATCCGGCGCCACATCCGAGGCGGCGAAGTCAGCCAAGGCGAACCATCACTTTGTCCGCAAATTCGCTGACGCCATACCGGCGAATATTGCCGAGACCTTCAGCGATGAACAGCTCCGCGCCATCATCCGCGCTTACGGCATCAAAAGCTGGGACCGTCATGCGGTCGATCTGCGCTTCACCCTGCCAGTGCTGGCCAGAACCTATTATTTGGTCTTTCTGCTCGACCTCGATAAACGGCCGCGCAACCGCGCCGAGCATCATTCGCACCCATTTGCCACGGTGGGCAATGTTATCTTCCTGTTGCTGATTATGCTGTTGTTGCTGAGTTTTGTGCTCGCCGCTTTTTATATTCTCAAATCCGCCTTCGGCGTGAATATCGCACCGGGCTTTTCGCTTGGCATTTGGGATAGTATTCAATCCGAAGTGGGTGGCATGTAATGGCCGCTGATGTGAGGCCGAGCCATCCAGCAATCCATCCGGTAATTTTATGTGGCGGCTTGGGAACGCGCCTGTGGCCGCTGTCGCGCGCCGATTATCCCAAGCAGCTTCTGCGCCTGATCGGCAACAACACCATGGTGCAGGATACAGCAAAGCGCTTTTCCGGCCCCGGCTTCGCACCGCCGCTCTTTTTATGTAACGAGGCGCACCGCTTTATCCTGGCCGAGCAAATGCGCCAGATCGATAGCGCCCCGGCACGCATCGTGCTCGAGCCGGTCGGGCGCAATACCGCACCGGCGGCGGCGATTGCCGCGCTGATGTTGTTGAAAAACGCGGATGATGCACTGATGCTGATCTCGCCTGCCGATCATGTCATCAATGATCCGGGCGGCCTCGCCGCTGCCATTCGCGCCGCTGCCCCCTTGGCTGCGGCAGGTTCGCTGGTCGCTTTCGGCATTACGCCAAACGCGCCCGAGACCGGCTACGGCTATATTCAACAGGGAACACTCATAGCAGACGGGCCGGCGCACGAGGTGGCGCGCTTTGTCGAGAAGCCGGATGCGGCGCGCGCTGTGGAATATATAACCGGTGGCGATTATCTCTGGAACAGCGGCATGTTTCTCTTTTCCGCCAAGCGCTATCTCGACGAATTGGCGCGCCGCAAGCCGGGCATCCTCAGCGCCTGCCGCATGGCTTTGGCGGAAGCAGACGATGAGGTGGATTTTCTTCGCTTGGCGAAAAAACCCTTCGCCGCGATGACCGGCGATTCGATCGATTATGCCGTGATGGAAGATTGCCAGCAGGCGGCGGTGATGCCGATTGATGTCGGCTGGAGCGATGTCGGCTCGTGGCGTGCACTGTGGCAAGTGGCGGCGCATGATAGCGACGACAATTTGATCGAGGGTGATGTCATCGCGCTCGATTGTCAGTCCTCCTATATCCGCAGCGACGGCCCCCTGGTTGCGGCTCTCGGCCTGAAAAATATCGCCGTCGTGGCCACTAAAGACGCCATCCTGGTGACGCCCAAGGATAAAGCGGAGGCGGTGAAGGATGTGGTAGCCGCGCTCAGTGCCAAGGGGCGCACCGAGGCCAAAGCGCCGCTCCGCACCGTCAGGCCGTGGGGCGCGTTTGAAGGCTTGCGCCAAGGGCCGGGCTTTCAGGTCAAGCTGTTGACGGTTAATCCGAGCGCCGGCATCTCGCTTCAATATCACAACCACCGCGCCGAACATTGGGTGGTGGTGGCCGGGCGGGCGCGGGTGACGCGCAATGAAGAAATCCTCGAGCTCAACGCCAACCAATCCACATATATTGCTGCCGGCATTCATCACCGGCTTGAAAATCCGGGCACCGAGCCACTGCATGTGGTGGAAGTGCAGAGCGGCGACTATCTCGGCGAGGACGATATCGTCCGCCTCGAAGATCGTTACGGGCGCTCCTAAAAGAAGCGGTCAGGCGCGGACGATCATCACCGAACGGGGGTAGCGCCGCACCACCTTATAGGCGGTATCGCCAAGCAGAAAATCGACAAAGCCCGGGCGCCGCGCCGCCATGGCAATGAGATCCGCATCGACGCGTTCCGCCGCCACCAGAATTTGCTCAAGGTTGGTGCCCTGGGCGATGATGTGCGCCAGCTTTACATTCTCACCGACATGCGCTTCGGTGATTCTCTTGAGCTCCGCCAAGGCCGCAGCTTCACCCTCGTCCTCCGCTCCTTCGGGAAAATACTGGCCGACAATAGTCATGCCGTAGCCAGGTAATACCGTCATCACATGCAATGTGCCGCCGGAGCCGCGACAGGTATCGCGCGCCGCCGGCAGGGCTTTTTCCCAGGACGAGGATTCGTTCAAATCGAGCGGCAATAAAACGGTTTTATACATGCCGATTTCCATATTGCTGGAGATTTATAAACATCATATTACGCTGCATATTACGGTGCCTCGGGGCGCCCTGGCCGGCGCCAACTGCCGGAGCAAAAGCGCTGCACGCTATAAAGCGTTGCAACGGCAACAAGCGCCGCCGCCTGCATGGCCTCGCGCGGGATACCAAGCGGCTCGGCGACGACTGATGGGCGGAACAGCAGCACACAAAGCGCCAACAGCAAAAGCCGCTCGGCGATGTTGCAGCGCTCGGCAAAAAATCCCTGAATGGCGGCGGCGAAAGAAAACATCGCAACTAAGGAGACGATGAAAATCCAAATTAGGCGCAGCGGATTATCGATCCAGACAATCGCCCCATTCTCTGCCACGCCATCGATCATCAGCAGCTCGGTGTTGAACACGAAAATGAACGGCAGGATCGCGGTGCGCAGATCATAGGTGAAGCCCTGAATGCCGGTGCGAATCGGATCGGTGCGGCCAATCGCCGCCGCCGCATAGGCAGCCAAACCCACCGGCGGCGTGTCATCGGCCAGGATACCAAAATAAAACACGAACAGATGGGCCGCGATAATCGGGATCATCAGACCGGCATCGTTGCCGAGGGTGACGATCACCGGCGCGGTCAGAGTCGCCATAACGATGTAGTTGGCCGTCGTCGGCAGGCCCATGCCGAGGATCATGCTGGTGATCGCCGTCAGGATCAGCATGAGATAAATATTACCGCCCGAGACGGTGTCGATCAGGGTCACGAAGCGTCCGACCAGCCCGGTGCTGATCACCACGCCGACGATAATCCCAGCACTTGCCGTCGCCACGCCGACCGCGATCATGTTGCGCGCGCCGCCGATCAAGCCGAGAAAGATATCCTTGATGCCATCGGCGAAGGCGGTTCTGAGCGCCAGGCCAAGCGTCTCGCCATGCTGCGGTTTAAGGCCGGCGCGCTGCCAGGCGAGCCAGGCGATGATCGGGCGCTGCACGACGATGATCACAGCAAGCGCCTCGATGGCCAAAAGGGCCGAGGTGATAGCTGAGCGGCGCAGCACCACAAGATAAATCACCAGCACAATGATCGGCACGAGATAATGCAAGCCACCCAAAAAAGTCTTCAACAAGCGCGGCAATTCAGAGCGCGGGATGATTTTGATGTCGAGCTTGCGCGCCTCAAGGTGGACCACATAAAACAGCGCGATATAGGAGATCAGCGCCGGGATCAGCGCCGCACGCACCACATCGAGATAGGGGATGCCGATGATCTCGGCCATGATGAAGGCCGCCGCACCCATGATCGGCGGCATCAACTGGCCATTGGTTGAGGCCGCCACTTCAATCGCCGCCGCCTTGTGCGCCGGCAGGCCGACTTTTTTCATCAGCGGAATGGTGAAGGTACCGGTAGTTACCGTATTGGCAATGGAAGAACCCGACACCATACCGGTCAAACCGGAGGCAACCACCGCCGCCTTGGCCGGGCCGCCACGCATCCAGCCGAGCCCGGCAAACGCCACATCGATAAAATACTTACCAGCGCCAGCGCGATCTAAAAGGGCGCCGAATAAAACAAACAAGAAGACGAAGTCGGTGGAGACGGCAAGCGGCACACCAAAAATACCGGTGGTCGAAAGATATTGATCATTGATGACGTAATCGAGCGGGATGCCGCGATGGCGCAAAATTTCCGGCAGGTAAGGCCCGAGAAAACTATAGGCAAGAAAGATAATGCCGAGGATCGGCAAGGCAGAGCCCAGCGCGCGGCGCGCCGCTTCGAGCAACAAAATGATCATCACCACGCCGACCCAGACATCAGTGCTGCTCGGTATTCCCTGGCGCGTGATGATGCCTTCATAATCCCACCAGATATAAAGCGCGGCGGCGGCGGCGATAACGCCGAGCAACACATCAAACAGCGGGATATAGCTTCGCAGCGATCGCTTGGCTCGACGGCGCGGAAGGATGCGGCGCGAGAGCTTTACCCAAAAGGGCGGGCGCGCTTCGTTGAAGGCGGGATAGGCGAGAAAAACCAGCAGGATGGCGAAGGCAAGATGCCAGGCCCGGGCAATGGTCGCATCGATCGGCTGATAGGCGATATAGAGCTGATAGCCCGACCAGGCGATGCACAGAAGCATGATGGTGAGGCGCGACAGCAAAAAATCGGGATTGCGCGGCCCGCTTTCGACTTGCGCTACGATCTCCTGCGCCTGCGTCTCGCCGCTCTCTTCCGGCGCCCCGCCGGGCGCCCTGGGTGCCCCGTCTTTATTTCCGGACTCCGCCATGCTTCATCCGTCCCTGCCAAACAAAAAGGTGGTAGAAAATAAGGGGGCGGCTCGACGCCGCCCCCAAATTATTCAACCAATTTCAAAAGTGAACTGGCGGCTTATTTCCAGCCCTGCTCTTTATAGTATTTCATCGCACCAGCATGTATTGGCGCGCTCAAACCCTTGAGCATGGATTTCGGCGTCAGCACGCGGAACGCCGCGTGGGTGCCCTTGAGCTCATCGAGATTATCGAACACCGTTTTGACGGTGTCATAAACCATCTCTTCAGAGGCATTGGCGCTGGTCACCACGGTAGCCGTCACGGCATAAGTTTCGACATCTACATCAACGCCTTTATAGGTGCCGGCGGGAATGGTTGTCATGACGTAATACGGCCGCTCATCGACAAAGCCATAGATCGCCGCATCATTGATCGGAATGATCTTGATCTGGGTCGAGTTGGCGGGCTCTTCGATAGCTGCTGAAGGATTGCCTACCGTGTAGAAGAAAGCGTCGATCTTTTTATCGATCAAAGCGCGGCTGGCTTCTTGCTGCTGCAGGCCCTGGGCCTTGATGTCATTGTCCTTGTCGATGCCGTAAAGGCGCAGCACATCTTCGGCATTGCCGCGCTGGCCAGAACCGGGATTGCCGATATTGACCGTCTTGCCTTTTAAGTCGGCGACGCTGTTGATGCCGGTATCGGCACGCGTCACCAGCAGCACGGTCTCGGGATGCATGCTGAACACGCTCCGCAGATCGTCCATCGGCTTACCGTTCCAATCACCTTGACCCCGGAAGGCCTCGAAATTACGATCGGATTGAGCGACGCCGAAATCGAGCAGGGTGCGTTTGACGGCGCGGATGTTGAACACCGAACCCAGTGCCGGGCGACCGACGCAGTTATATTTGTCACTGCTGTGCTTGTTGAGCAAATTGCACACATTCAGCGCGACCTGATAATAGACGCCGGTCACGGAACCGCCGCCAATCAAGATATCCTGTCCCGCTTTTACCGGGGCCGTCGCGAATGTTCCCGCCATGAGAACCGCCGCGCCAAGGGCCAATACTGTTCTTCGACCGATCATAAATCTTCTCCTCTGTTCGTTCTTTTTTGCCAAATGAATGCTGCCGTCACGCGGTCATTTCCTTGTCGCGCGCGGTATTTTCTCCAGTCACGGGCGGCGTTAAACGCATAAACGCTGTATCGCCTGTGATCCCAGAACCTGAAGTTAGCGGTGGGGCGGATCGAATGCAACTGGCGCTATAAGGCGAAGCGACGGAAATCACAGTCATATTTCCATCCAAGCCGCTATACTGGGCGACAAATGGAGGGCAAAAATATCGTCTGGAATTCAAACTTGGCAGTTTAACGGAGCCACAAGACATTGAGCCCTGATCCGCAAGATAAAGAACACACCCTGCAGGACGGCCCTAAGCCGGACGCCCCTAAGATCGATAATCTCATGCCGCAGGAGATGGCGCTCAAGGCGGAGCAGATCGGCGAGGCCAAGACCGGTCTCGATGCCATGCGTCTCTTTGCCCTGGCCGCCCTGGCCGGCGCCTTTATCGGCTTCGGCGCCATGTTCGCTACCGTCACAGCCGCCGGCGCCGCCGAGTTTCTGCCCTATGGCGTTGTTCGCCTGCTCTCCGGGTTGGCCTTCTCGCTTGGCCTCATTCTGGTGATCATCGGCGGCGCTGATCTTTGCCGCCGGGCAATATGGCTTTGGCAGCGGCCAGGTCGGCGCGGCGGCGCTGGCGGCGGCGGAGGCCAAAACATCACTCGGCTTCGGCCAGGCGTTGGCGCTTGGCATTTGATGTAATGTCCTGACCTGCTTGGCGGTGTGGCTGAGCTTCAGCGCCCGCACGATGGCCGGCAAGATCGCCGCCATTGTACCGCCAGTCGCCGCTTTTGTCGCCGGCGGTTTCGAGCATTCCATCGCAAATATGTACTTCCTGCCGCTCGGCCTGATGATCAAGGCCAGTGCCGGAGACGGCTTCTGGGCCAGTATCGCCGCCAGCCCGGTCGATTATGATGGATTGACCTTCACCGCCATGATTCTCAATTTGGTGCCGGTCACCATTGGCGATATCATCGGCGGTATCGGGTTGGTCGGCCCAGTATATTGGTTCATTTACCTACGTCGCCGCTAGACGCCCGCGCTAAGTATCTGAAGTAGATAATTAATTAAATTATTAGCTTGCTAATTACCTTAAAGTCATCGCTACCGGCAGCTTCTAACCATTCAAACAGTACCATCTCACTGGTGACGCAATGGGCGCCCAGATTGGCCATGCGTGCGATCCCGGCCTGGCGATTGTCGGGATTGCGCGATCCAACCGCGTCATTGACGAGAAACACCGAAGCATCCTCAGCCAGTAAATCAGCCACCGTCTGCATCACGCAGATATGTGTCTCTGTGCCACAAACCACGATCTGATCCCGCCCCTCAGCGCGTAAAACAGCCAGTTCCCGGGCGAAATCCGCATTCTTCATGGCGTTAAATGTTAGCTTGCTAATTACTTTCGATTTATTGGGCAAATTTGCGGCAATCGACTCCTCCGTTGGCCCTAGCCCTTTGGGATATTGCTCAGAGACGATGACCGGTACGCCCAGGCGCCGCGCGCCTTCCAACACAATTGCGGCGCGCGCCACCGCTTCCGTACCTTGATCAATGGCTGGAATCAGCCGTTGTTGAAGATCGATAATCATGAATATGGAGCGCTTGGCTTCGAGCAACATGCTGGCTTCACCTCAATTTTTTACGGCGCGCCGTTGACGGACCGCGTCGGGTTCAGTCTGATATGCGCCAACCTGACCAAGTCAGCGTGCCAACGCAAGGCCGCTTTGCCCCATTTTAATCAAGAAGGACCGCCGCCGGTATGGACAAGCCCGCCAAAAATGATTTTCCGATTCTAGACCAATTGCGCGACCGTTGGAGCCCGCGCGCATTTTCCAACCGCCCCGTGCCGCCGGAATCCCTGCGCTCCGTGTTGGAAGCCGCACGCTGGGCGCCATCCGCCTACAACAGCCAGCCGTGGCGCTTCATCGTTGCCGTGCGCGAGCAGAATCAGGCGCAATATGACGCCGCCTTTGCCTGCCTCAATGAATGGAACCAAAGCTGGGCGGGCGCCGCGCCGGTTTTGTTGTTTGTCGTGGCAGAAATACAGTTTGAGAATGGCAAAGACAATCTCCATGCCTTCTATGATGCCGGCCAGGCGATAGCCGCCCTGACGATCCAGGCGACCACCCTCGGCCTGTTTGTCCACCAAATGGCGGCCATATCACACGAAGATGTCACCAAGACCTACGCATTGCCGGACGGCTTTGCACCGGTCTCTGGCGTCGCCATCGGCTACCCGGGCGATGTCGAGGGCCTAAACGCTGACCTTAAGGAGAAAGAGCTCGCCGCGCGCGAACGCAAACCACTTGCCGAAATCGCGTTCAGCGGCACGTGGGGGCAAACCGCGTCGCTTTAGGGCTTTAAGAGCAATATCGCTTGGACCTTTGCCGGAATCATTCGGCGGCCGGCCCGGGTCCACCCGATGGTGCCTCCTTTTGATTCCGTGCGGCGCCTCAGAACCTAAAAAAACCACCCCTAGGCCGAATTGAGTAAAAAATAGTTTTAACTGTCGCGCATTCACTGTCATATTTTCAGGGTCATAAAGTTAACGCGGCAGAGCTTGCGAAACCTTTTTGTCGGTTTTGAGTTTTGTCGCTTTCGATTCGTCAGGACGCCTTCCCCGTATGAGTTTGAGTGTTGCGATCATAGGATCTGGCCCGGCCGCCTTCTACACGGCTGACGCCCTGTTGAAATCCGACGCCGATTGCCGCGTCGACATGATTGAGCGTCTGCCGTGCCCTTATGGCCTGATCCGCTTCGGCGTCGCACCTGACCATGAAAAAACCAAAAACGTCATGCGCGCCTTCGCCAAAACGGCGACGCAAGAAAATTTCAGCTATTACGGCAATGTGGAGATCGGCAAGGATATAGGCCTCGACGATATCCGCGAAATGTATGATGCGGTGGTGCTTGCCGTAGGTGCAGGCAGCGACCGTACAATAGGTATTCCTGGCGAAGACAAAAAAGGCGTGTTTGGCTCGGCCACTTTCGTAAATTGGTATAACGGCCATCCCGATTTCCGCGATCTCGACCCCGATCTCAACGTCAAAGGCGTGGTGGTGCTTGGCAACGGCAATGTGGCCATCGATGTCGCCCGGGTGCTGGTCAAAACGCCGGACGAAATGGCGGCGACTGACCTGCCCGATTATGCCGCCGACCCGATCCAGGCTTCGGTCTTGAGCGATGTCTATATGGTTGGCCGGCGCGGCCCCAATGAAGCTAAATACACCAATGTCGAACTACGCGAGATGGGCCATCTGGCAAATTGCGTGCCGCAGATCGATGCCGCGCAAGTGCCCGATTCGGTGGAAGGCGAAATGTCTGACCGCGACCGGCGCCTGACCGAAAAGAACCTCGCCACGGTGCGTGAATTTGTTGATCGTCAAGCGGATGAAAAACCCAAGCGGGTGCATTTTACCTATTACGCCCAGCCGGTAGAAATTCTCGGCGGCGATCAAGTGGAAGCGGTGCGTTTTGAGCGCACCCAAGTCAAAGACGGGCGTGCCGTCGGCCTCGGTGAATTTTTTGAAATCTCGTGCGGCCTGGTGGTCGCTGCCATCGGCTATACCTCAAAGCCGGTCGCCGATACGCCGTTCGATGAACGCGGCGGCATTGTTACCAATGAGGATGGCCGGGTGGCGGCAGGTCTTTACGCCGTTGGCTGGATCAAGCGCGGGCCAAGTGGGGTTATCGGCAGCAACAAGCCGGACGGAAAATTAGCGGCCGAGCAAATAATTACCGATCATGGTGCCGGCGCCGGCAAAGGCGGGCGCGCCGCACTCGAGGCAACGCTTACGGAACGTGGCGTGCGCGCGGTCAGTTTTGCCGACTGGCAGAAAATCGAAGCGGCGGAAATTGCCAATGCCGGAGAAAGCGCACCGCGTAAAAAATTCGTCACTGTCGGCGAGATGTTGGCGGTGCTGGGCTAGCACTACAGAGAAAACTGTGGGCTTTGCAACATATAGTCCGGTTTCACCTTTTCTTGCCGATTTCACAGTAAAATCACTCGAATTTGACCTTTTAGACTGTGGACGAATGCCAAGATAAGGCATATGTACAAACTGATCGGGCGGTGACGCATACCCCTCGACGAATCTTTAATTCCTTCTATGGAGAGTTACGTGAGCTCGGATGGAAATGCAGTCCTAAAGTTGGCGGAAAGCCGCCGCGAAGAAGTTGATTCAGTTGTCGTGCGCTTCGCCGGCGATTCAGGCGATGGTATTCAGTTAACCGGTGGGCGGTTTGCTGAAACAACAGCCCTTTCCGGCCAGGATCTCGAGACCTTCCCCGACTTTCCGGCGGAAATTCGTGCTCCCATTGGCACGACCTATGGTGTCTCGGCGTTTCAGATAAATTTTGGCTCCGGTGTCATCATGACGGCGGGCGATGCGCCGGATGTTCTGGTTGCCCTCAACCCGGCAGCGCTGATCGTCAATATCGAGGAAATCAAGGCGGGCGGTCTGGTGATTGTCGATGCCGGCTCCTTCTCGGCAAAAAACATCCAGAAGGCGGGTTATGAGAGCAACCCGCTCGAAGATGGCAGCCTGGAAAAATACCGCGTCTTTCCAATCGATATTTCCCGCCTGACACTGGAAGCGGTGAGCGTGGCGGATGTTAACAAGCGCGATGGTCTGCGTTGCAAAAATATGTGGACCCTCGGCCTGATCAGCTGGATGTATGACCGCGCGCTCGAACCCTCGATCGAACATCTGGAAAATAAATTCGGCAAAAAGCTGCCGGAGGTGGCGAAAGCCAATGTCGCGGCGCTCAAGGCCGGCCATGCCTTCGCCGAAACGGCGGAAATGCCGGGCGATGTGCGCGGCTTCACCATCAAGCCGGCGGATTTTGCGCCGGGCGTCTACCGCACAGTGACCGGCACCGAGGCAACTTCCTGGGGCTTGGTCGCCGGTGCGCAACTGGCCGGCCTCAAGATCGCCTTGTGCTCTTATCCGATCACCCCGGCGTCGGGCATCCTGCATGTCCTGTCGCGCCTCAAGGCCTATGATGTAACGACCTTCCAGGCCGAGGATGAAATTGCCGCCGTCTGCGCCGCCATTGGCGCCTCCTACGGCGGTGCACTCGGCATCACATCCAGTTCCGGCCCGGGCATTGCGCTTAAAACCGAAGCGATTGGCCTCGCCATCGCCACCGAAGTGCCGCTCATTGTGGTCAACACCCAGCGCGCCGGACCGTCGACCGGCATGCCGACCAAAACCGAGCAATCTGACCTTTATCTGGCGCTCTATGGTCGCAATGCGGATGCACCGATCGTTGTTCTCGCCGCGCATTCCTCAGCGGATTCTTTCGATGTCGCCATTGAGGCAGTGCGCCTGGCAACCAAATATATGACCCCGGTGATACTGCTGAGCGATACCTATATCGCCAATGCCGCCGAGCCCTGGCTGGTGCCGGATGCCGATCAGTTAGAGCCATTCAAAGTGAATTTTCGCACCGAGCCCGAGGGCTTCCAACCCTATGTCCGCGATGAAACGACCCTGGCCCGCCCGTGGGTCAAGCCCGGCACGCCGGGCCTCGAGCATCGTATCGGCGGGCTGGAGCGCTCCGATGTCAGCGGCAATGTGTCGAACGACGCTGACAATCATCAATTGATGACCAATATCCGCTTCAACAAGATCGCCGGTATTGCCAATGATATTCCCTTGCAGGAAGTTGAGTTGGGCGGCGACAGCGGCCAGATCGTCGTCGTCGGCTGGGGCTCGACCTATGGGCCGATCAGCCGAGCCGTTGGCCACCTGCGGGATGAGGGCAAAGCAGTGAGCCATATCCAGCTGCGCTACATTAATCCCTTGCCGAAGAACCTCGGCGAGCTGTTAGCGCGCTTTGACAAGATATTGGTGCCGGAAATGAATATGGGACAGCTCTCAACGCTGTTGCGCGACCGTTATATGCTGCCCACAAAGAGCTTATGCAAAGTGACTGGCAAACCGTTCCGTATCATCGAAATTGAAGACGGCATCCGTGCCGCTTTGGAGAAATAGGATGAACGATATTATCGCGACGACAGACCTCACGCCCAAGGACTTTACCTCGGATCAGGAAGTTCGCTGGTGCCCAGGTTGCGGCGATTACGCCATTGTAAAATCAGTGCGTAAAGCACTGGCCGAGATCGGCACAGCTACGGAGAATGTGGTGTTTATCTCCGGCATCGGCTGCGCCGCGCGCTTTCCCTATTACATGGCGACCTATGGCTTCCACACCATTCACGGTCGCGCACCGGCCTTTGCCACCGGCGTCAAACTGGCCAATCCGGAATTGGATGTCTGGGTGGTTGGCGGCGATGGCGATATGCTGTCGATTGGCGGCAATCACACCCTGCATGTGCTCAGGCGCAACGTGGATCTCAACATCCTCTTATTCAACAATGAGATTTACGGTCTGACCAAAGGGCAATATTCACCGACCTCGCGCGAAGGCACGCTATCGCCTTCCACGCCGATGGGTTCGGTCGATCATCCGGTTTCCGCCACCTCCTTCGCGCTCGGCGCCGGCGCCCGCTTCGTTGCTCGCTCGGTCGATACCGATCAAAAGCATATGCCGCTGGTGCTCAAGCGCGCGCACGAACACAAGGGTGCGTCGTTCGTCGAAATCTTTCAGAATTGCATTGTCTATAATGATGCCACCTTCGCCGACTTTACCGAGCGCGCGACGGCAGCCGACACCCAGCTTCATGTTGAACACGGCCAGCCGCTTATTTTCGGCAAAGAGCGCAACAAGGGCATTCGCGTCAACCACGACATTCTCGACCTCGAAGTGGTCACCGTCGGCAAGAACGGCGTGACCCTTGACGACGTGTTAGTACATGACCAAACCAACCGCACCCTGGCCGGCTGGCTGGCGCGCATGGAGACGCCCAATTTCCCGGTCGCCATCGGCGTGCTCTATTGCAACCCGTCGGAAAGCTATGAAACCGGTGTGAGCCGCCAAATCGAAGACGCCAAGCAGAAATCGCCCTCACAAGATCTCAACAGCCTGCTCAAAAGCGGCCACACCTGGACGGTCGAACCGCATTAATCAGGATTACCTGATTAATGTTTTTGGTTTGGTCCCTCAAGCGCCGGGCGGTCACATCCGTGACCTTGGCTACCTCGTATTAACTGGGGCGGGCGGGTGGCTGCCTTCATGGGCGAGGTCCTCCACCTGAATATCGATAAAACCCGCCTGTTCGAGATGCGCGCTAATTACATCATGATCGTACCAGCCGAACGGCACGGTCAGAAATTGCGGCGGATCACCAGTGAAAACATCGCTCAATACCTTGAATACCAGATCCATGGCCGGATTGCGCTCGAGCGAATCCCACACATTGAAGGCGATCATGGCGCCCGGTTTCAGCACTCGGAAAAACTCTGAAAAGCCGAGCGGCTTGTCGGGTAGGAACATGACGCCGAATTGGCAATAGAAGGCATCGAATTCACCATCACCAAACGGCAACGCCTGGGCATCGGCCTGGCTGAACTCAATACCCGCCAGATGACCGCGTTTTGCTTGTGCATGTTCCAGCATCGGCGGGTTTAAATCCGTCGCGGCAATCGAGATGCTAGCATCGAGTGCGCTGCGGGCTTGTTCGGTTGAGATGCCGGTGCCGCAGGCGATTTCCAAGGCCCGCCCGCCGGCGCTCCGATCCGCGCTGCCAAATTGCGCGCATAATGTTCAAACAGAAACGGCCCGAGCACCCGATCATAGGTTGCGGAAATATTGCCGATGAAGCGCGCCTAATTGGTATCGTTCATTCTGCGACCTTTACCAAAAGCTTGCCGAACGTTTCGCCGTCGAAGAAGCGCAGGAATGCGGCTGTGGCATTCTCCAAGCCCTCGACCACATCTTCTTTATATTTGAGTCGCCCGTCTTTGAGCCACCCCGCGAGGCGCTGGCGGCTATCTTCATAGCGCGCCCCATAGGAGAATATATTGAAGCCACCGACTTTCGCTTCCGTAAATAAAATATTCTGCAAATTGCTCAGCGTGGTTTGCGGCTTATCGAGATTATATTGTGAGACACCGCCGCAGACGATCACGCGCGCGCGCTCGGCCAGGCGCGGATAGACCGCCTCGCTGACGGCGCCGCCGACATTTTCAAAATATACATTAATGCCCCCCGGGCAGGCACGATCCAGCGCTGCGGCGACATCTTCTGTCTTGTAATTGATCACCGCATCGAAGCCGAGTTCCTGTGTTAGATAGTCGATCTTTTGAGCCGAGCCGGCGATGCCGATAGCGCGACAACCGGCAATCTTCGCCACCTGGCCGACAACCGCGCCAACCGCACCGGACGCCGCCGAAATCACCACCGTATCGCCGGGCTCGGGATGGCCAACATCAATCAGGCCGAGATAGGCGGTCAGCCCCGGCATGCCGAGCACGCCAAGTGCCGTCGAAAGCGGCCCCAATGTCGGATCGACCTTGCGCGCTTCACCCGCCTTGACGATGGCGTAATCCTGCCAACCGCTATAGGCCTCGATATAATCACCCACCGAGAAACGATTATGGCAGCTTTCAACAATTTGGCTGATCGCGCCGCCGATCATCACATCGCCGGGCTGCAAGGCCGGGAAATATTGCTCATTGTTGCTGATCCGAAGGCGCATATAGGGGTCGAGCGATAGCCAGATAGTGCGCACCAATAGCTCGCCGACCCGCGGTGTGGGGATCGCCTTTTCGCCCACGGAAAAATCCGATAATTTGGGATTACCCTCCGGCCGCGCTGCGAGAAGAACCTGCCGGTTGATATTTCTTGACATAAATTATTACTCCAAAAATTGCACGGTCATGCGGCCAAGCGCACCAAAATCCGCCGCCACATGATCACCCGGCGCAATCACCGCCGGCACAATGCAGGTGCCGGTGGTGATCAGCTCACCGGCACGTAGTGGCTCGCCATGAAGGACGCGGTCATTGGCCAACCAGGCCAGCGCCAGTCTCGGATCGCCGAGGACATTGGCGCCGATACCCTTGGCGACCACATCGCCATTGATGGCTAGAAAAGCCGGATGAGCCGCGAGGTCCATATCGCGCCATGTCTCCGGCGTCGCAGGCCCGAGCACAAAATATTCGGTGCAGGCATTATCGGCAACAAGCTGCGGTGCGCCGACAATGGAAAAGTCCTCGAAGCGCGAATCCGGCACCTCAATGCCGAGATGAAGCGTCGCCGTCGCTTCGACCACATCTTTTGCGCTGTACTCTCGCCCACACGCCGGCAGGTCACTTGCCAGGCAAAAAACAAACTCCGCCTCGACCACCGCCATATGCAAATGCGCCGCCGGTAGTTCGGCACCGTCCTGGTATAATTTTCCATTCAACAGGCGCCCGGCAAGCGGCCCGTCCACGCCAATATGCTTTTGCCCGGCAACACTGGTGGCGGCAATTTTCCAGCCCATCATGCGCCAACCGCTGAGCTCGGCCAAACAGGCCTGCGCCGCATAGCCCTCCGCCAATGTTTGCGGGCGGCAGGATTCCGGCAAGCCGTCAATGCGGCTCTGATCTTGCCAATTCTGCCAAATAAGGGCGGCAGCCTCCCTTGCACGCTGATCTCCCATGAGTCAGTCTTAACCCACCTATCGGCGGCGTACAAGCTGCGCGCACGACCCTTCAGAAGGATGAAAATGCTCGAGCTCAGACCGATCTGTGAAAATTGCGCGACCGATCTGCCGCCCGCCTCAAGCGACGCCCGAATTTGCTCCTATGAATGCACTTTCTGCCGTGATTGCGTTGAAAATGTACTTGAGAATGCCTGCCCCAATTGCGGCAGCGGCTGTGTACCCCGCCCGATCCGCCCGGCGCAGGAATGGCGGAACGGCGTCAACCGCGCCGCGCAATCGCCGACCTCGGAGAAAAAACATCAACCAGTTGATTTGAATAATCAGCGCGACCTGATCGCCCGCTTGGGCGCCACCCCGCCAGAACAGCGATAAGCTACCCTGGCGCCGAACCCGCTGCTGCGGCGGCGCCAGCAAGCTGACGGGCGACGAGTTGCGCATAGAGCCCACCCTTGGCCAACAACGCGTCATGATCGCCGCTCTCCACCACACGGCCATCATCCATCACCACAATTTGATCGGCGTCGCGCACGGTCGAAAGCCGGTGGGCAATGACCATGGTGGTGCGCGTCGCCATCAATTCATCAAGGGCGCGGCGCACCGCCTGCTCGTTCAGGGCATCTAAATGTGAGGTCGCCTCGTCAAGGATCAGCACCGGCGCATCCTTGAGAAAAGCGCGGGCAATGGCGATGCGCTGGCGCTGGCCGCCCGAGAGGCGGGCGCCACGCTCACCGACCAGAGTATCGAGGCCATCGGGCAAACCAGCGGTGAAATCATCCAGCGCCGCGCGCCGCACCGCCGCCGCCACTTCGGCCTCGCTTGCCTCTGGACGAGCGATGAGAATATTGGCTCGGATGGTATCGTTGAACAGATAAGTATCCTGCGCCACCAGGGCGATGTGCGAGCGTAAATCATCGAGCCGCCAATCTTTGAGATCATGGCCATCGAGACGCACCGTACCGGATTGCGGATCCCAAAAGCGCATCAGCAGATGGGCGAGCGTCGTTTTACCGGCACCTGACGGGCCGACCAACGCCAGGGTCTGACCTGCGGCGAGCGAAACATTGACCGCGCTCAGCGCTGCCACATTGATACCGGGATAGGTGAAGAAAACATTCTCAAGCGTTAACGCCACGCCAACGCTGCAGTCCGCCCGGGCAGCAACGCCCGGCCCATCCTGCACTGCTACCGGCTCACTATGAACCGCATGCAGGCGGCGCGTCCCGCCGAGGGTATCGGCGAGCTGGCGGCCAATATTGGCGATCTCCGATATGGGTAAAAAGGCGGCCATGGCGAGAAGCGTGAGAAGCGGCAACATGGTGCGCTCTAGATCACCGCCCGAGACCAGTACGGCGCCGACAATCACCACCGCGAGGCCACCCAGGCCGGTCACCGTTTCCACCAACGCTGTCTGAAATGTGAGGTCCCTGAAGAACGGCAGGCGGAGCGCATGATGGCGGCGCACTAGATCGATAAATTGCTTGCCACGCTGCACCTCCTGACGAAAGGCAAGAATCTCCGCCAAGCCTTGCAAGGTATCGACCGAATGGGCGTTCAGCTCGCCCTGCGCTTCACGGGCGCGCGATGCCAGCCGATCGACCCGCTTGCGCATGAGAAACGGCGACAGTGCAATCAAGGCGAGGAACGGCACCAGGGCCAGGGCCATGGGCCAGCCATAGACCAGCAGCGCGGCAACAACCGCACCCGGCACCAGCACGGCAACAAAGGCCGGCGCCACCGTGTGAGCGAAGAAATATTCCACATTCTCGATATCCTGCGTCGCCATGGCCACCAGATCACCGCTCCGCCGGCGCAACAGATAGGCCGGCGCCAGCGCGTTCAATTTATCGAACAGCGCGATACGCATCTCGGTGAGCAGGCGAAAGGCCATGTCATGGGCAACCCAGGATTCCAGCCAATGCAGAATACCGGCAAACGGCGCCAATATATAAAGCGCAATCAACAGCCCACCAAAGGGCTCGCCTTGGCGCACGGCGATCACCACAAAAGCGCTCAGCACACCGACGCCGATCAAGGCGATAACCCGCGCCACGCCGAGGGAAAACGCCAGCCCGACCCGACCGCGCAACGGCCAGATCTGGCGCAGCAGCAGCGCCGTCGCCTGCCCCCAACCCATATGCCCGGCGCGCAATATCTCATCCGCCGGCTGCAACTCCGCCGCCTGGCGATCCTCAAGCGGCACCGTCACCCGCTCCGGCTCATCTTCAGGGGCCGCTCCAGGCGTCGAAATAACCGCCGCGCTCTCGGCAACCTGTGCCGCCATCAGGCGATGATAGATACCCTGTGCAGCCATCAATTCAACATGACGCCCGCTTTCCACCAGCGCGCCATCCTGCAATACCAGGATACGATCCGCATCGATTACGCTCGACAAGCGATGGGCGAGAATAAGCACCGTGCGATCTTTCATCAGGCGGTCCAATGCCTGCTGAATCACTGCTTCATTCTCGGCATCAACGGCAGAGAGCGCTTCATCCAACACCAGAAAGGGCGCATCGCGTAATAGTGCCCGGGCAATGGCGATCCGCTGACGCTGGCCACCCGACAGACGCACGCCACGCTCGCCGATCACCGTCTCATAGCCTTGCGGCAAATCGGCAATGAAGCCATGTGCATTGGCGGCGCGTGCCGCCGCTTCGAGCTCCGCGCGGCTGGCATCCGGGTTGCCGAAGCGGATGTTTTCTTCCGCCGTACCGTGAAAGAGATAGGTGTCCTGATGGACCACAGCAAAGTGATCGCGAATTTGGGCAAAGCTGAGATCGCGTAAATCCTTGCCGCCGAGCAGCACCCGCCCGCTATCCGGATCATAAAGCCGCAACAGCAGGCGGACGATGGAGGATTTGCCACAGCCGCTCGGGCCGACAATGCCGACCCGCTCACCGGCCTTGATCTCGAAATTTAAATCCCGATGCGCCGGCTGACGCCCGCCGGGATAGGAGAAAGTCACATTATCAAAAGTGAGCGACGGCGTGAGCAAGGCTTCTCCGGGTGATGTGGGGTCTTCTGTGGATAGCGCCTCCCCCTCGCGCACCAGCGGCTTGGCATCGAGCAACGCGAACAAGCCCTCCGCTGCCGATTGGCCGAGCATGCCCTGATGCAGCAGCACTCTAAGCTCACGCATGGGGCGGAAAATCTCGACTCCCATCATCAGCACTATCAACAGCACGCCGATGCTGACCTCACCCTCGGCGACCCGCCACGCACCGATGCCGAGCGCCAGCGCCGCACCGAGCGCGATACCGCCATCGGTAATACCGCGCGACAGCGAATTGGTCGCCAGCACCCACATGGTGCGGCGGAAAAGATCATGTGCCTTGGCCGCTAGATCGCGCGCCCGCGCGGTGCTTTGGCCGAACGCCTTCAGGGTACCGAGACCCTGCACTGAATCGAGAAACTCCGCGCCGTAGGTGGAATAGGATTTTTGCCGCGCTTGTGCCGCGCGCCGATCCCAGCGGTGAAAAGCGGTCGGCGCGATCAGAGTAAAGAGGGCAAAGCCGAACAACGCACCGGCAAGCGGCAGGTCGAGAAAGGCGACGAAGGCAAAAATGCCGAGCGGCGCCAAGGCGGCTACACAAAGCTGCGGCAAATATTGGCCGAAATAGGTCTCCAACTGCTCGACCCCATCAATCAAAGTGAGCAGCGTCGCGCCGGTACGTTCGCGCCCGAAATGCGCCGGGCCAAGAGCGATCACATGGGCATAAAGCTTCTCACGCAGGGTCACTTGAACGGCGGCGGCGGTGCGGTGCGCCACCATGGTGCGGCTATATTCCAGTACGCCGCGCAACAGCATCACGCCAGCGGTGAGAATGAACGGCAGGATCAGGTCACCGAGCGCCGCGCCGGAGAATATCTTGCCCAGCAGCCAGCCCAACAGGGCAAGGCGCGCCACGCCGGACGCCGCCGCCACCAAGCCGAGCAAAATGCTCGCCGCAATGCGTCCGCGCACGCCAACTGTGAAAACCCATAGCCTGCGATCGAGATACATATTGTTTCTATTGAAACCGAATTATGGCGTTCATAAG
>Ga0209403_10002374_pt1 | contig 22618 bp, 23 predicted proteins | sample ArcticOcean_MG_C_8_FD_187440 | JGI IMG/M metagenome (GOLD analysis project Ga0209403, IMG submission 187440) | Marine microbial communities from western Arctic Ocean - ArcticOcean_MG_CB11_86 (SPAdes) (version 2) | ecosystem: Environmental > Aquatic > Marine > Oceanic | place: Arctic Ocean... | reverse complement strand
CTTTTGGATTAACCTTTACAATGCTGCAACAGTTAATTTGATTTTGGAGCATTACCCTTTGGAGTCGATCACTAAAATTTCCTTCAGTTTTTTTAGTTTTGGTCCCTGGGATAAAGAGTTGCTCAGTGTTGAGGGTGAAGAACTTTCACTGAATGACATTGAACATCGTATCCTACGACCAATTTGGCAAGACACGCGGATTCACTATGCGCTAAATTGCGCCAGTCTTGGCTGTCCTAATCTGTTGCCACAAGCCTTTACCGAGCTCAACACAGAGTCCCTCCTGGAACAAGGAGCGCATGATTACATCAATCACCCCCGCGGTGCAAATGTGCAGGATGACAGCTTAATCCTTTCAAAAATATATGATTGGTATCAGGCTGATTTTGGTGGCAACGAAGATGGTGTTTTGCTGCACCTTCAGCAATACTCAACAAAAGAGTGGCTGAAATCTTTGCAAACAGAGGAGTTGGAAATCGAATATCAGTACGACTGGCGGCTTAACGCAGCGGATTCCGGCAAGGGTTAAAAGTTAGTAAATTATGAACCCGTAAAAAGTCTAAATGGTACACTTGTATGTCATTTCCGCTTTCGCTGGAATGACAAATATTTACGAATGCATCAGTAAATATTCAATTTATATAATCCAGTTCAGGCACAAAACAAATTTTCCCCTCAAGAACTTCATCCGGAAGCAAAATTTTAGCGCCGTGAGCAGAGGACTCGTTTTCCAGCAGGTTGAAGGCATCAGTCACATGACTGACCGGTTCCACACAAAAGAAATTTTCTTCTGGAGGTGTGAAAATCACCAGATAATCCAGAGGTGCATCTGCAGTTATTTTGAGAGCGGCATGCCATTCCGGCCATGAAATGAGGGCTTCACGATTCCAGCCACAGAAAAGATTATCCAGTGTTTTTTGTTTGACCTCAAAACCGTGATTCAATAGTTTTATTTCCTCCGGCTGTTCCAGACTCAAAGGCATATTTTCGGAATCATTGATCCACATTCTTTCAGTTTTTGCAGTTATCGTAGCAAGTGGTGTCCGGACAAAATATGGATGCAACCCTATTCCGGCAGGCATAGCTGACTTTCCGTTGTTGGTGATTTGCAAAGTTAAAGTCAGTGAGCTACCATTCAGTTCAAAAACTTGGCGTGCCAAATATGGAAACGGCCATGCATCTGCAAAATGCTGGTATGCTAACACGGCTCTATTTTCCTTAACTTCGGATACAGTCCAAGGAACTTTCCACCCGTGACCGTGAATTGTGTGAACTTCTGGTGAAAAATTAGGAGGCATTTTAATCTGCTTTCCCTGGAATGTAAATCGACCGTTGCGTATACGATTTGAAAAAGGAATCAACGGAAAGCAGCTCAATTCTAACGGATCCGCTGCGACAAGTCCCGCATGAGTTGCCGGACGCATGAGATCCAAAACCTGTTCTTCAGTTTTTAAACAATAACGAGTGATGCAACCTCCGACTTCTGGTATGATTGCTAACAAAGCATTTCCTGAACGCAGAGTTAAAGTATTTTCTTTTACTTCATTTTCATTCAGCATACTTGCCATTCATTGTTGTAAGAATTTGCTAAAGTGTTCGACTACAAAAGCAGTGTGATCACAATTATTATTCTGCTAATCTACTGAAATTTTTTCCGGAAAAGCAGGGAGACCTTTTTTTAAAAGAATATCATGCTTGGACTACTGAAAGCAATTGTTTGGGTTTTAATAATCGTTATCGCTGTTACATTGCCGTTCTATATCTGGAGTAGTCTGGACAGAGATTCGTATGAAGATTTTTTACTTCATAGTGTTTCCCCTTTGTCTCAAAAGAGCCGAAATTCGCTCATGCAATAGTGTTAGCGGTTCATTGCAAACGTAGGTAAAATTCTTAATGATATCTGTGTAATAACATACAATATATTTCTCTCTTCGCTGGAAATGACACGATTTGTTAATTTTACAGGACTTCCATAAATGAATAATATTTTTAATTTTAACTCTACAACAGAAACAGGAACTATGTCGAAAACACTTAATTTTTTTATTTTTACAATATTTATTTTGCTACTCGGCAGTTCTTCCGTCTATGGAAATTCGTGGGAAGACATCCGCAAAAAAGCAAAAGGACAAACCGTTTACTGGAACGCATGGGGCGGTTCAGAAGAAATTAATGCCTACATCAGTTGGGTGGGAAGCAGAGTCAGAGAAGATCACGGGGTGACACTCAAACATGTCAAACTTGCCAGCACAGCCGATGCGGTTTCACGTGTCCTCGCGGAAAAAGCAGCGGGACGCAACAGTAACGGCTCAGTCGATTTGATCTGGATCAACGGTGAAAATTTCGCCAAAATGAAGGAGAATGGATTACTTTTTGGACCATTTACGGAAAATCTTCCAAATTTTAAACTCGTAGATTTTAGCGGAAAACCAACAACACTGATTGATTTTCACCTGCCGGTTGAAGGTTATGAAGCACCATGGGGGATGGCAAAATTCAACTTTGTTTTTGACTCCGCACGCGTTTCCGAAACTCCAAAAAGCATTCCGGAACTGCTGCAATGGTCCAAAAGGCATCCCGGTCGTTTCACCTATCCGCACGTGACTGATTTTCTCGGTTCTACTTTTCTTATGCAGTCATTGATGGAGTTGACTGAAAATCCGGAAGTATTGAACAGTTCCGTAAAAAGCAAAGCAGCGTTTTCCAAAGTCACAGCTCCGCTTTGGAAATATCTAAACCAGTTGCATCCGCTCCTCTGGCGTTCCGGAAAAAGTTTTCCGGCCAGCAGTTCCGTTCAGCAGCAAATGCTCAACGACAGTGAACTGGACATTGCGCTGTCGTTCAATCCTTCTGCTACTTCTGCGGCCATTGCTAACGGAACTCTTCCGGAAAGTGCCCGTACTTTTGTGCTGAAAAAAGGTACGATCGGCAACACGCACTTTGTCGCAATTCCGTTTAATTCCAAATCAAGTGAAGGTGCGATGATTGTGGCAAATTTCCTGATGAGTCCGGAAGCACAAATGCAAAAGCAAAATCCGGACATCTGGGGTGACAGTACTGTTCTCTCAATCTCAAAACTTTCAGCGCAGGATCAACAAAATTTCAAAGCCCTGCCGCTTGGAGTCGCTACATTGCCTCCGGAAAAACTTGGACCTACTCAGCCAAATCCGCATCCGGACTGGAAAAACCGACTTGACGCAGAATGGCAACGACGATACGGACAGTGAGACTACTACCTGCTTTTCCTATTCTCACTCAACTTCTGTTTCTGCTTCCCATTGCAGCAGGACTTTTCGGAGTCCTGCTTCCGGCGCTGGGATACTTACCTGACCTAGGCGGAAATCAATTTCACTTTAAAATTTTCAACCAATTACTTGAGCATCCTGCACTTCCGCATGCGGTTTTGCTGACTCTTTTTTCCGGAATTATTGCGACTATTATTTCTTTATCTTTGGCGGTTCTTCTAGCAGCAATGCTTTCACGGGAAAGTCTTTCCGGCAATAAAAAAAACAAAATGACCAGTTTGTTTGTAATTGTACGGCGGGGCTTGATTCCATTGATTGCAGTACCTCATGCGGCAATGGCTTTAGGGTTGGCGTTTTTGCTTGCACCAAGCGGTTGGCTCGTTCGCTGGCTTTCTTTTCTGTTGATGGGATGGGAAACACCGCCAGAATGGGTGACATTACAGGATCCTTTTGGGCTGAGTTTGATTTTCGGTTTAGTTTTAAAAGAAACTCCATATTTGCTCTTAATGCTACTTGCCGCCTTGCCGCAAATTCGCGCTCAGGAATATATTCGTATCGGTCAATCTCTGGGTTATGGAAATTTCCGTAGTTGGCTGAAACTGGTGTTACCACAGGTATATCCGTTGATTCGTCTGCCTGTTTTTGCGGTGCTAGCGTTTTCACTGTCAGTGGTTGATGTAGCATTGATCCTTGGCCCTACCACTCCGCCAACACTTTCGGTGCTGATTTTACGCTGGATCGACAATCCTGATTTATCATTTCGTTTTTTGGCATCAGCCGGAGCAGTATTGCTGTTACTGATTACGTTTGGAGCATTACTTTTCTGGCGTGTTTCAGAGTGGCTGATATTACAAAAATGGAGAAATTGGCTTTCAAACGGTAAACGAGGGGACGGAAACGAAGCTCACACGCTTGCGGCGCTGAGCGGTTTGATTTTGCTTGGAACAGCTTTTTTGAGTGTGCTTGGTTTGGCGTTTTGGTCTTTGTCATTACGCTGGCCGTATCCCCATGTTTTGCCGCAGCGCTGGACTTCACGGACTTGGGAACGCCACTGGAGCAGTCTGCAGGAAACCGCGTTCACGACTCTGGAAGTAGGAGTGATTGCCGGAATAATTGCGCTGTTTTTAGTGGTGGGTTGTTTGGAAAATGAACAGTGGCGCAGGCTCAGCTTTTCATTCCGTTCACAGTGGTTGCTTTATCTGCCTTTGTTAATTCCACAGGCGACTTTTCTGCTAGGTATCCAAATTTTAGCGGTACGTCTTGAAATGGACGGTACATTTCTGTTACTGGTTTGGAGTCATTTACTTTTTGTTGTACCGTATATTTTTCTTACACTGGCTGATCCATGGCGTAAACTGGATGCGCGTTTTTCACAGATCGGACAATGTCTGGGTGCGTCTCCGTTGAGGATATTGTTCCGTATCAAACTGCCTTTGCTTTTGAAACCACTGCTCGTTGCTGCGGCTATCGGATTTGCCGTCAGCGTAGCCCAGTATCTGCCAACCCTGTTCGCAGGAGGAGGACGTTTTGCCACACTCACCACTGAAGCAGTAAGTTATGCTGCAGGCGCAGACCGGCGTGTCATCGGCGTTTATGGGTTTTTGCAGGCTTTGTTTCCATGGATTGCACTTTTGCTGGCGTTGGCCATTCCACGCTGGCGTTTACGCAACCGCGCCGCTTTACTTTAAAATAATGATTATCATGTCCTGAAGAAAAGAAACCTTAAAAAACGCCACAGAGACGCAGAGACACAGAGACGCAGAGACACCGACTACACTGAAAAATAAATATTATAAATCAAGTCCTCTGTGCTCTCTTTGATAAAATAGTTCTTGGATGCTTGCTTGTGTTATATGCGAAAGCGAAATTTAAATAGCTTATAATTTTAATAATCTTCATGAACCAAACTGAATTACTTTAAATTAATAAATGTTGAAACTCGAAAACATTTCCCTGAAAATAGACGGCAATCCGTTGTTCAGTATGCTCAACCTTGAAGTGAAAGCGGGACAGGTCACGACCGTGATGGGGCCAAGTGGATGTGGAAAATCCAGTTTGCTGGCCCATTTGTGCGGAACACTTCCGTCCGTTTTTCAAACTTCCGGCAAGATAATACTGCATGATAGAGCATTAGACGATCTACCTCCGCATGAACGAAAACTGGGCATTCTATTTCAGGATGATCTTCTGTTTCCGCATTTGTCTGTAGGAGAAAATCTTGCTTTTGCCCTGCCCGCGAAAATCCGGCATCAGGAACGCCACGATAAAATTGAACAGGCACTGGAGGAAATTGAACTGTCCGGAATGTACGAACGTGATCCCGCAAGTTTGTCCGGTGGACAAAGGGCAAGAGTTGCTTTGATGCGCACTTTACTCGCCCAACCGGAAGCCTTGCTGCTGGATGAACCGTTTTCCAAACTTGATCAGGAACTGCGCGAAAGGTTCAGGAAGCAGGTTTTTGCTCATGCAGTAAAAAATCGACTTCCCACCCTTCTTGTCACTCATGACCCCGCTGATGCAAAGGCTGCTGGTGGAGATATTCTTTCTCTTTGATCTCCTGAGTTAATTAGAATTTACTGAAAATATTTTTGCCTTCCCGGAATTGATCCGCGAGCCAAAGTTCAAAGCAAGTTGAATGACAAATCTGATGAAGTCCCCCTGGATTTCGTGGCTATGCTGTGTTTCCCCTGAATGAACATGTTTTTTTTCCTAACAACCATATTTCTCATCATGTAACATTCATCGCAGCAGAGCATGTCTCACGATTTACTTCTTTGCTTGAACTAATTTCCCTGCAACTTCTTGCGAAAAGTCTCATACAGTTGTATAACAAAAGGCCGTTTCCTTGATTACTTTTCTCAAAATATTGGCTTTTCTGTGTTCATTTCAACTTCCCTCAATCGTTCTTTTCAGTTCTCAATCTTTTCTGTGCTGATTGTGCTGTTTTTCTTTTCACTGGCTAGCCGGGTTTATTCACAGGAATACAAACCGCATGCGGTGGTGATGGGATTAAACACTAACTACTTACCAGAATTTTCGGAACAAATCTTGCTTCACAAATTGAGGTATGAATTAGCCGGCAGCTTTGATTTAAGTCAGCAAAGTGCTTTTGAAAAAGCCCTGCAAAAACTGGAGAGTAGCTCAGCGGAAAGTTACTGTCTGCAGCTAAAATGTATACTTGAGGTACATGCGGCATTTCCGCAGACAAGTTTATTTTTACTGAAAAACCAAGCGGATAATCAACGACTGACTCTGATGCTGATAGGTGAAAATCAACGCTGGCGCGTGAAGCATGAAGTGTGCACGCTCTGCGCTTTGACTCCGGAAGAGATGCTGACAAATGTTGTACTTCGGATGCAGAGTTACGCGAGGCCTCCAATGGTAGTTGAACGTTCACAGCCGCAGACGCTTTCAACTTCAACTTCTCCGGAAGCAGTGAGAAGGAAAGCAGAGTCTGCAAAAGCAAAAAATAAAACTGCAAAGTTTTGGTCAAACATTGAATTGCAGAAAAAAACAGAAAGTTCCGAAACGACAGCCAGTTTGCCCTTGGAAGAACTGCAGTTCAAAATTGCACAAAGACGATACAATCAGTTGATCTGGAGTAAAATAAAAAAAGATTTAATGTTCTTTCGACAAAAAAACCGTAATCAATCCATTAAAAACTTAAAAGCAAGACTTAGACTGCAGATTGATAAATACGGTAAAGTGATTGAAAGACGTTTGTTAAAAGCAAGCGGTTCTCAAAAGTTCGACAAATCGATTCTTGAGTCGGTTGATTTACTGAAATTACCTCCTCCGATGGAGTTGTTGATCCGCCATCCACCTTATGTGGTTACGATTCTGATTCAGCCTTGACGAAGATTTATTAACTTGGAAATAGTAAAAATAACTCAGTTGTTTGTAATTCCGGTTTAGCTGGAGTGACAACTTTTACAAAAGTTTCTAACGAATTAAATGGAAATTATTTCAGCAGAAGAGCATACCCCTGAAATGCCCAATCCGGAAGCAGGAGCCGTTGCTGTTCAACAACCCTCTCTTGGGCCGAATGAAGCCTTGAAGCTGGTTTTTGGTGAATATGCAGCCAATACTCAGCGTGCATACGCGCGCGCCTTCAGGGATTTACAGGTATGGGCAGATATCCGGGAACTGCGGGAAATGGAGGATTTCGATCCGCTCCGGATGCTCGAATATAAAAATCAGCTGAAGGCTTCAGGCAAAAAAGCTTCAACCATCAATCAAACCATGAGTGCCTTACGCAAAGTCTGCAAGGTGCTGACAGAGTTTGGTTACCTCAAACAAAATCCTTTCAAAGCCTCTGTCATCCGTGCGGAAAAAGTAGACACTGCGACCAGTAAGGGTGCGCTCCAGGTTTCGCAGCTCAATGACATGATAGAAGCAAATAAGGTCATGCAATACGATGGACGTATCGCACCCCTGCTTCGATTCAGGAATAAACTGGTGCTAAAATTTCTTTATCTGACTGCAGCCCGACGTGGTGAAGCAGCTGATTTGTGCTGGGATGATATTGTGCAGGATGGTGCTTTTTACGTGGCTATACTGAGGTATACGAAAAGCGGAAAAGAACAGCGGATTAAATTGAGGCATGAACTGCATGAAGAATTATCAAGCTGGCGCGCGTTGCTAAAGCAAAACAATATTGATTCAGGTCATGTTTTTCCATCACTCGGCTTCAGGACACTCGGTCAAAAAATGACAGGAAAAGGCATCAATGACATCGTTTCCAGACTTGGCAAAGCAATCGGCTTAAATATTTCCGCACATTATCTGCGTCACACTGCTATCACACTTGCACTGGAACTGGGTGAACCTTTACAGAAAGTACAGTCATACGCTCGCCATGCTTCCGCCAATACTACTATCCGTTACTTTCACGACCGACAGCTTTTAGAAAAAAACCCTACCGACAGTCTGCCGTTGATTTAAATAAGCCTGCCTGAAAATCTTTATCTTTTGTCTACCAAGACCTGATCTGGGAGCCAAGTCTCAACTCCAAGCTCAGCCGACACTTTTCTTGTTACCGCCTGATGGGCTGCTTGCACAATTAGGCTCGTGCTTCTTTACGGAGGGAAGTAGTCGCTTGAAGAAGAATTCACACTTCGCTTAAAAATAATCTTTTCTTCACTTACTCAGTTTTGAGACACCTGTTTCTCACTGCTGCAATGACAGAAGCCTTGCTGTTGCTGGTGATTGATCAGGTCATTGAGGTCAGTTTCCAGTGATTGGCGGAGTTGCGTGTTTCGCTTACAATGAAATAGCACATAGTGCGCTGTTCTGACAACATCATCAGTTTTCGGACGTTTGGGGATGGAGTCGATATGGAGGTATTTATCCATAGTACGGGTTTGCGGACTACTGTTATCCATGTTAACAGTCCAGACTGCTGAGTCGGTTGCCAACTCAATTTTGGAGCGGAAAGTACACTGCTGCCAATACTGGAGAGCTTGGATCATCACCTTAACCAACAGTGGTCTGACACTGGTTGTTGTTGACGCAGCAGGCACTCAAGCTCAGTGAATCGCGTTTCCGTTCAATTGCAGAGGTGATGACCAATCCGTTGCTCATCAGTCGCTTAAGTGATGGCATCATTTTATATGTCAATCAACGCCTGTACGACGCTCTCAAACTAAGAAATACTGATTTAGTGGGAAAGCCCGCTCCTGACTTTTACGCGCATCCGGAGCAACGTAAAAAACTAAAACATGCTTTGCAGAAACAAGGTCATGTCTATAACTGGGAACTAGAACTGGTACGTCCCAATGGTGAACATTTTTGGGTAATGTTTTCCGCGTCCACTATAAATTATGACGGAGAAGTGGCTTTGATAGCTTCATATGTTGACATCACCGAGCTGAACATTGCTCAGGAGCAACTGCTGCAGTCTGCTAAAATGGCTGCTCTTGGTGAGATGAGTGCCGGTGTGGCCCATGAAATAAATACACCTCTGGCCACCATTCTGCTCTCTTCACATAATGTTCGGCAAGCATGGAAAACTAAAAATTATGCTGAACTCAAAAAAAATCTGGATTTGATTGACGAAGAAGTGAATCGTACTTCAACGATCATCCGGCAAATGCTTAATTTCAGCCGCAATGCAGAACAGGACAAGTGGGTGCTAATAGATGTGCGCAAGACAATGGAGCAGATTATCCTCATGCTGAAAAGACAATTTGAGTCAGAAGGCATTGAAATTATACTCAAGCTGGGTCGCCAGCCATTATACGTTAATGGCAATAGCACTCAACTCCAGCAGGTCTTTTACAATCTGGCGTCCAACGCAAAGGATGCTGTGCGGGATTCATCGAAAAAGGAAATTCAGTTCCGCATAAAACGCCGAAAAGCTGAAGCAATTTTTGAAATAGAGGACAGCGGTGAAGGCATTGCACCCAAAGATTTGCATAATATTTTTGCACCGTTTTTCACCACCAAACCACTAGGAAAGGGAACCGGTCTCGGTCTGTCAGTCTCTAACAATATTATTAAGAAGCACAAAGGCAGCCTCGAGTGTATAAACAAAGGTTCCGGAAATAGCACGCTGTTTAGGGCTAGCTTACCGTTGATAAATAACTGAATTTGCAGGAGTAATATTTATCAGTCTACAAAACCGCCTTTGGTCATCTTGGCTGGATCAAGCGCACTGTCCAGTTCTTCTTCAGTCAAATCACACATTTCCAACGCAACTTCTTTGAGTGCACGATTTTCCGCAAAGGCTTTTTTGGCAATTTTTGCAGCAAGATCATAACCTATCAGCGGATTGAGTGTAGTTACCAGAATAGGATTTTTACCGACAAGAGCCTTGATGTGATCTTCACGTACCACTAGACGTGATACCGAGCGTTCTGCCAGATTACGTGATGCATTGGCCAGCAAACGGATTGATTCGAGCAGACTGTGCGCTACCATCGGCAGCATCACATTCAACTCAAAATTACCTGACAAACCACCTATACTGATTGACGCATCATAACCGATTACTTGCGCGCAGACCATTGCCATTGATTCTTCAATCACCGGATTTACCTTTCCGGGCATGATCGAAGATCCCGGCTGAAGTGCCGCTAGTTGAATTTCTCCGAGACCACCGTTTGGTCCGGAATTCATCCAACGTAAATCATTGACAATTTTCAGCAGACTGACTGCCAGAGTTTTTAATTGGGCTCCTAAAGCAACGGGCGCATCCACCGTTGACTGTGCTTCAAAATGATTTTCCGCTTCACGGAAAGACTCACCGCTAAGTTTTGAAATTTCCTCTGCAAATTTAGGAGGAAATTCCGGATCAGTATTGATACCAGTACCAACAGCTGTTCCGCCCATCGGCAACTCTGCCATCTGTACCAATGCTGATTCTATGCGCTGAATACCAATCTCAATTTGCCGTGCATAACCTCCGAATTCCTGTGCAAAAGTGACAGGCATGGCATCCATCAGATGCGTCCGTCCGGTCTTGACAACATGTGAATATTCGCTGCCTTTTTTCAGAAAAGTTTCACGCAAATATTTAAGTGCCGGAATCAAGGTGTTTTTTGCCTCAAGATAACTCGCAATCCTGATTGCAGTCGGGAAAGTGTCATTTGAACTCTGGCCAAAATTTATGTGATCATTTGGATGAACCTTGACTGACAGCTCCGGAACCAGTTCCATCGCACGGTGAGCAATCACTTCGTTTGCATTCATATTACTCGAAGTTCCTGAACCAGTTTGATAAATATCGATCGGAAATTGCTCGTCCAGCTTGCCGTCAATTACTTCCTGTGCCGCCAGTTGAATCGCATGCGCGACATCTTTTGGGATGTTATCAAGTTCAGTATTAACTTTCGCCGCACATTGTTTGATCACACCCAGAGCGTGTATCAGCGGTCTGCTGATGCAGATTCCACTGACTGGAAAATTGTCAACAGCTCGCTGAGTTTGCGCACCATAAAGCGCTGTCAGTGGAACCTTGACTTCACCCATAGAATCTTTTTCAATACGATATTCATTACTCATTTTATGCCTCTCTTTTTGTTTGTTAGTAGAATTTCATTTCAATTTTTTAATTAATCCAATCTACAATATTTAATTTCTTTTGTTTATCTGGCGAAAAACGAAATCTGCTTTTTTTGTAAGTACAATTTTGGATTCCAGCTTTCACAGGAATGACAAACAAGTTTGAATAGTTTACATTTTACAAGTAGTTTCAATGCATTGGATCTAGGCCAGCATCCCACCGTCTACGGTGAAGGAGCTGCCTGTAACATATGAAGCTGCGTCAGAAACCAGAAAAAGCACCATCCCGCACATCTCACTCGGCTGAGCAATTCTACCCAGCGGAATTTGCTGAAGAACTCGCTGCATCAACTCATCATTCTGCGTTAGAGCAGAAGCGAACTTAGTATCAGTCAATCCTGGCAGCAGTGCGTTGACACGAATATTGTCACGTCCCAATTCTTTGGCAAAAGCTTGTGTCATCGAAATGAGCGCCGCTTTAGTGATGGAGTAAATGCTTTGGTTTAACATCGGAATACGACCATTGATCGAAGAGACATTCACGATACTTCCACCACCGTTTTTTCTCATTAATCCAGCTGCATGCTGGCTCATGAAAAAAGGCCCCTTCAAATTCACATCAAGTGTTTTATCCCAGGCTTGTTCATCCGCCTCCAGTACCGAACCGTAAAATGGATTGGTTGCTGCGTTATTCACCAGAATATCTAGTCGGCCGTGTCTCTCCTGAATTTTTTCAAATAGTGATCCTATCTGCGTAAGATCACCATTATGACAAACCAGCGCAGACGCTTGATTGCCGGCATTTTTAATTTTTGCTTGAACTTCCTCTAAATTTTCTGCCTTGCGGCTGGTCAGGATAACATGTGCGCCAAACTCAGCCAATATTTCTGCAGTTGCGGCTCCAATCCCACGACTAGCGCCAGAAACTAAAGCGACTTTAGAACTCAAATCAAACATTGCTGGTACTTCCATAAAATCTCCTTCTTAAGCTGTATTTCATAATATCGTTTGTCTGCAGAAGACGCAATGCGGTTTTGATCAGGAGCGTGCTCACGGCAAGAGTGAGATACAAGTATGATGAACCCGTAAAAAGTCTAAATGGTAGGTACACTGGTGTGTTATTCCCGCGAAAGCGAGAATGACAATTATTTACGAATGCATCAAGTATTATTACCTAATAGTTAATGAGGGCTGTCTCAAATAGCAGCTGAAATCCTCACCATACCTAAATCCGCAAGCTGGAAATGATAAACCAAGAGGCTATTTTGGTGCGTGGAGGCGGGATCATTCATTAAGCGAGAGTTGCGAAACTCAGCAATTATTGCTTTTGACTACACAGATTTAACGTTGCCACTTGAGTTTAACTTCTATAAAATAACTTAGCTGATGAACTAGTAAAAAGTCTTAATGGTACACTTGAATGTCATTCTCGCTTTCGGATGAATGACAATTATTTACGAATGCATCAGTTGATATTTTTGACTGTAATTTCAAAAAAAATTTTATAATAATTCTAAAACAGTTATTAACAAAATGGGTAACTGGCTTATTTTAACAGTAGTAACTATCTTGTTGGTGATTGGTTTCCGCATGAAGAAACCACCTGACGAAAAACTGGATCCTCCCTCTAATTTTGTAATGTTTTTTAATCCTATTCAGGGGGAAGGTGATTTGTTTGTCGGAGGAGTATTTGTCATATATTTTTCTTCAAGAGTATTTTTGGCATTATTTCAAACCTTAAGATCTGTTTTTTAGTGGACATTAATATTACGTCTTCAGCATATGACTCGAAATTTATTGGTTTTGATATTGACTTTATTTCAGGACAATTATGTCAGGTTTGGTACCTTGACAGGAGCGCTTGCTGGTTTTTGGAGTCCGGAAATTTTGCACGGTGAGGCAGTGACAAATGCGTTTATTTACGGATTCATCGGCTGGGGTATCGGTGCATACCTCGCAAATTATAAAGCAGAAAATACACAATTCAAACAAAAAAAGAAATTCCGGATTTTTCAGGGAGGGCGCTAACACAAGATTTACCGTTTCTCAAACAAGAGACGGTTTCAGGACATTTCAGGTACGCATCAAACATGCTAAAGTCATGGTGAATAAAAATTTCCTCGGGACACAGTTCCCAATTATTCAGGCTCCTATGGCCGGAGTTCAAGACAGTGCTTTAGCAATTGCTGTTTCAAATGCCGGGGGCTTGGGTTCACTGCCATGCGCAATGCTCACTCCGGAAAAACTCAGAGCTGAGCTGACTTTAATCAAATCCCAAACAGTCAATCCCTTCAACGTAAATTTTTTCTGCCATCACCAGCCTCAAGCCAATATTGAATGCGAGCAAAAATGGCTTAAAATTCTGCAACCATATTTTGATGAATTTTGTCTAAGTTCCGCTGACTTATCAAAATGTAGCGGACGTATACCTTTCAACGAAGAAACCGCTGACATATTGGCAGAATTTAAACCTTCAATAGTGAGTTTCCATTTTGGCTTACCATCAAGCAGTTTGCTCTCAAGAGTCAGGGAATGGGACGCGACAATTTTAGCCAGTGCAACCACAATTGAAGAAGCTAACTGGCTGGAAGCCAACGGAGCTGACGCAATCATCGCGCAGGGAATTGAAGCAGGCGGACACAGAGGTATGTTTTTGTCCTATGATCTCTCAACTCAGTTGGAAACGTTTATACTTTTAAAGCGGATTGTTGAACTAGTAAAGCTGCCTGTAATTGCTGCAGGAGGTATTTCATCTGCAAAAGAGGTTAAGGTAGCATTCTCGCACGGCGCTTCAGCAGTACAGTTGGGAACTGCGTATCTGCTCTGTCCGGAAACAAAAACCAGTCAGATTCATCGGGCTGCGTTGAAAAGCGAAAACGCACAAAAAACTGTGATCACAAACATTTTCAGCGGTAGACCCGCTCGAGGAATCATTAACCGTTTGATCCGCGAAATCGGTCCAATCAATGCTGACACACCAGAATTTCCACTCGCTGCTGCTGCAGTCACCAGTTTACGTAAAAAGGCTGAAGCTATGGGTTCTGGCGATTTTTCACCGCTCTGGTGTGGACAGAATGTCGGTGGTGGCCACGAAATTCCTGCCGCAGAACTGACTAAGCTGCTCGCAGCAGAACTGTAAATAATAGCTTGGTCAGTTTTGGCAAACTATTAACAGACTAAATCGTTCAGTTTGTAGTGTTAAGAAACAGTGGTCTTTGAAAACTAATTAGGACTTGCTGAAAATTTTATTCTTTTGTCAGCCCGTACTTAAACAGGGATCCAGATTTATAATAAAGTTGTGTACTAGAATTAAGACTTTTCAGTGGGATTCCGGCATTTACTGAGGCATTACTTTTTAAACACAGCTTAAAAAATAACTTCTGGTCTGGCAATATTAAGGGCTTGATCAATGTGTTCATGAAAACAGGCTCGATTAGGAAATCCTCCTGGCTGAAGAAATTTATCCTGAGGGATGCTCTGCTCAATTTCACGATTTTTTTTTGTAATTGTCATTTGTTGACCGCTGCGTCCAAGTCCACTCATTTTGAAACGATAGTTAGCTTGCAACTGTTCTTGATGAATCCTCAGGAAACAATAAACATAATCCATGTTAGGAAACTCACGTGAATCCGGCGGAACCAACTTGATCTCCGTCCATTCCGCTTTTCTTTTTTGATATTTTTCTAAGAAACGAAATTGTGTTGTAAAAGTTTGCAGAAAGTTTTGCAGGATTGGATGTAGCTGAATCTGCAAATTCAGCCTGCCGCCTTCAGAGAGAACTTCATCTCCACCAAAAAGCAAAAACAAGCCGCCCTGTTTGTCCGTAATCGGGCAGTCTGTTGACAAATTAAAACTCCACTCGAAGCTCTGCTCTCCGCCGGACTTCAGTGAAAGATCTTGAGCGATTATAAGTTTTTCCTGAATTTCCCAGCCAACATCTCCTTTTTCCTTGATCGCTTTTATTAGACCATGTGCCAGAACAAGCTGAACAGTTTTGACAGTAACATCCTCACCGCTCATGTTGCGGACACGAATCTTGCCTTGAATAACACCTCCCTGATCCCAGTTCTCACCCTCAACTTCAAGTTGATGCTCAAGAGGCTGTTGAAAAAATGTGCTTCTCATCTTATTCCTTTTTCATAGTCTGGGGGTTGCTTGACTCTTTAAGACAGCTGGAGTCGTTGCTGTAATATGTTGATAATTTCCTGATGGATGAGCTCAATCTCCTGCTCACCATTGATGCAGACAAAACGTTCAGGTTCTGCTGCGGACAACTCCTGAAAACCTTGCGCAACACGTTTAAAAAAACTTAATGATTCTAAATCAAGACGATCTTTTTCAACATGTTCCTGCCGGCGTTCAAGCCGTGAAGCAACAGTTTCCGGAGAAATATTTAGCAGGATAGTTAAATCCGGAGAGTATGGTTTGATGCAGTGTGCGACAATCGATTCAATACTGTTTAAATTCAAACCCCTGCCGTAACCCTGGTAGGCAACGGTTGAGTCATGAAAACGATCACAGAGAACAATTTTACCAGCAGCCTTTGCAGGCAGGATTGAATCCTGAAGATGCTGTATCCGGTCAGCGAGATAGAGCAGCAATTCACTTTCCGGTTGAAGTTCTTCATGTTCCGGATTGAGCAGGATACTCCGTATTTGCTGACCGATTACTGTACCGCCAGGTTGACGCGTTTTAAGCACAGAATAACCCTGTACTTTCAGCCAGTCAGTTGCTTTTTCCAGCTGGGTGCTTTTCCCACAGCCGTCAAGGCCCTCAAAAGTGATTAATTTTCCGGAATCCATGGAATGGAAGTAAAATAATAGCAGGGAAGGGAATTATTTCTTTTTATCGTAAATTGTATAAACTTTGTCTTTGATTGCGCTGTGTGACTTTTGCGCCGCCCGAATCACAGTGTTGCACGCATGTTTGAATTCTTTTATTTCTTTAGGATTATCATGCGTTTTTTCAAAGTTTTTAAAACTCTCATAGAGAGTTTCAACATCTTTTTTTAGATTTTTCTTAACCACAATTGCTTTAGGCAGATTAGTTTTCAAATCATCTTTTGATTCACAACTGAGAACTTCCTCGCCCACCAGCTTCAGAGAATCACCTTTAGATGAGACCGAATGGAATTGTTGCTGTGTCTCTTCAGGTGCCTTCTTAACAGTGTCGAGGGAAGCCCCCGCAGCGTTTCCAAATTTTACTACCGGTTTTTGCTTTGCTGATTCTGATTCTGAGGCCATACTTTTGCTTAAATCAGGTTGAAAATAAAAATTTAATCTGTCCTCATTGCAGATGCTGTTCTGTCAACGAATGCTTGAGTTGTTCCTTCAATTGTTGTAAATTAGCAGGAAATTCAATTTTATGAAACTAGAAATACTATTAATTAACGTTCCTATCGAAAACCTAGCCTACTATGCTTAAAGTAAAGAAAAAAGCCAAACCAGAAAAAATTATCTTAGCAGATGATATTTACATCCTCTGGCAGGATGGTCATGAAAGTCACATAAGTTACTTTGATCTGCGTGACGCCTGTCCTTGCGCGAGTTGTATTGATGAACTCAGTGGTGAGAAAACTTTGGATTCAAATACTATTCCCAAAGATATTCGCCCAGTCAAAAGTGAATATGTAGGTAATTACGCGCTTCGTGTTTACTGGAGTGATAAACATGATACAGGAATCTTTCATTATAAAGTGCTCCGGGATTTTGAAAATTCAGCCTAGTTTTTGCGCTAAACTGATTGAGAACAAACTAAAGATAAGAGGAGAAAGATGCTTAAAATTGAAGGTGATTTACTTGCAGCAGAGCTGAGAATAGCCTTTGTGGTAGCAAGATTTAATGAATTTGTCTGTGAGCGTTTGCTGGAAGGCGGGCTTGACACAGTTACACGTCACGGTGGGAGTAAAGATAAGGTGACAGTTGTACGTGTGCCGGGTGCTTTTGAGCTGCCTTTAGCGGCTAAAACACTCGCAGCCAGCGGCAAATATGACGCTATCGTCTGCCTGGGTGCAGTGATTCGCGGAGCAACCTCACATTACGATTACGTCTGCTCAAATGCTTCAAGTGGAATTGCAGCCGCTTCGCTGGAAACCGGAATTCCGGTTAGTTTTGGTCTCCTGACTACGGATACCATTGAACAAGCCATTGAACGTTCTGGTACAAAAGCTGGTAACCAGGGCCGTGACGCGACAGTCTGCGCGATTGAAATGGCACGTCTTTTAAAACAATTATCGGAGGCATAGTAACTGCATTAGGATAGCGGTACACCGGAGTAAGACCTTAATATGCACGGTTTTTCTGAATCGAGCAGCAATATCCGGTTAACCTGAAGCCGTAAGGAGGAAGATGAATTCTTCGCTTAAGCATATAGTTTTGCAGTTGGAAGACTTGACTCAGCAAGACATTTCAATAGATCTAGGACTGGATTTGTTGGAGTCATCGGCAAAGACTCGCAGGGACGTGATTATGATCAACGTTATGCGTGACTCTTTAAACGAGATGTTAGTTGAGGAGCGTCAGTGCCAAATTTTCTAAAGTCTTTGGGGTGGGAAATTAATCTCACCCTAAGCTGAACTTAGAAAAACTGCTCAAGTTTTTTTCTCCTTTTTTTCCGTTATTCACGGATCAGGCTTTTCTGCCTACTTTTTCCTTTCCTGCTTTAACTTTGCTCTGATTACAACAAACAAAAACATGTTTGAGGTAATTGCCTTTGATGCCGATGATACCCTTTGGCATAATGAGTCTATTTTCACAATGACTCAAATAAAGTTCTGTGAAATGCTTTCGTCTCATGGAGCGGAAGTTGTTGATCAAACTTTATTTTCGACTCAAATAAAAAATCTACAGCATTTTGGATATGGTATAAAAGGCTTTATGCTTTCCATGATTGAAACCGCTATTGAGCTGACTGATGGAGAAGTACGCGGACATGAAATTCAGCAGATCCTGGATTTTGGCCGTGAGATGTTAGCTGCTCCGATAGAATTATTACCGCATGTTCGTGAAGTGGTTGAAGAGCTTTCCCAAAATTATTCCCTGTTGCTGATCACCAAGGGTGATTTGATAGATCAGGAAACGAAAATTGCCCGTTCCGGCTTGGCTGAATTTTTTGCTGATGTTGAAATAGTGAGTGATAAAACTACAGAAGTATACAGTAAAATTCTCAGCAGGCGCAAAATTAAAACTTCACGTTTTATGATGATCGGAAATTCAATGCGCTCTGACATTGTACCGATTGTGCAAATTGGCGCGCATGCGGTACATGTGCCTTATTTGTCAACCTGGGAGCATGAACAGGATCATCCACCAGTTGATCCTGAACATTATACTGAATTGAATCACCTCGGGTTACTACCGCAGTTGATCAGGGAAAAAGAATGACTGCTACGTTAATGGAAGGCCTTAAAGTCGCACTGGTGCACGATTGGCTGACTGGAATGCGTGGTGGTGAAAAGTGTCTGGAGGTGCTTTGCGAACTTTTCCCAGCGGCGGATTTATACACTTTAATTCACCAGAAAGGAGAGTTGTCTCAAACTATTGAATCAATGCCGATCAGCACCTCCTTTGTACAGCACCTTCCTTTTGGTTTAAAAAAATACCGTCACTATCTGCCTCTTTTCCCGCTGGCGATCGAACAGTTTGATTTCAGCACATATGATCTGATTGTGAGTTCCAGCCATTGTGTGGCAAAAGGGGCGAAACATAGCGATTCTACCTATCATCTTTCCTATATCTACACGCCCATGCGTTATGTTTGGGATCAGTTTGGTGTTTATTTTAGACAACCTCGTACTTCTTGGCCCGTGAGAATTGGTGCTGAATTGATGCGGCCTTATTTACAACGATGGGACAATCAATCCGCAGATCGTGTGGATTCATTTGTAAGCATCAGTCACAATGTTCGTCGTAAGGTTCTGAAATATTATGGTCGTGAATCGCAAGTGGTTTATCCTCCGGTTGATCTTTCTTACTTTTCTCCAAGAGCTCAGAAAGAAAATTATTATTTGATGATCGGAGCCTTTGCTCCTAACAAACGGGTTGATTTAGCGGTTGAAGCTTTCAATCGACTCAAACTTCCGCTTAAAATCGTAGGAAGTGGACAGGATGAAGAATATTGCAAAAAAATTGCTGGAGATACTATTGAGTTTTTAGGTTCATTGCCTGATGAAGAATTGTTGAAGCTTTATCAAAACGCACGAGCTTTTGTTTTTCCAGGAGAAGATGATTTCGGTATCACACCTTTGGAAGCACAAGCATGTCATACTCCTGTGATTGCTTTTGCCGCCGGAGGTGCGATGGAAACAATTACTGAGAATACGGGTGTGTTTTTTGGAAAACAAAAAGTGGACGAGCTATGTGATGCAGTTGAAAAAATGGAGCGAATTCACCAAGATTTTGCTCCGCAGGCTTTTCAGCGGCAAACGGATCGATTCGGTCGGGAGCGTTACAAAAAAGAAATGGCACATGCGATAGAATATGGTTACAGGCAATGGAAAGGAGGCGTATGATTTTTTTTTGGAAAAAAGTATGGTTGAGGTTTTTTGCGGGGATGTCTCTTTTATTCCTGAGCTTTACAATGGCAACTCCAGCCGCCGCATTTTTTGAGAATCAGGCACGTTACGCTTTCGAGCATCGTTGGCTGCCAATGCTGAGTGATGAATCTCCGGAAAAACGATTTCAGGCTATGCGGGCTTTTTTGGTTTATCCGGAGTGGGGTTTGCCTGTCCTGCGTAACTCGATTATGAGTCCGGAAACAGAAAATGTGTCATGGCAAATTGTCATGTTGATTGGAATGCTGGGTGATCCGACAGATGTACCGCCTTTGTTAAAACTATGGCGTGAACTGGAGGGCAATAAACGTTCAGCAGTCTGGTTGGGTGCAATGCAGCGTCTGTATTGGAAAAACCGAATTATAGGCGGAGGCTCTCCAAAACTAACGAGCCTGACACTGAATTATCTTGAAAATGATCCCGCAATTGAAACTAAGAAGAAGACAGCCACTCTGCAGTTCCGGATTGACAATCCTGCAAAGTCGCCACGTTTTATCCGTGTTAGTGCCCATTTTTGGAAAACACTTATTCAGGAAAAACTACCTTCAAAATATTATTGGCTGCCTGCAGGTGGAAGAATAGAATCCAAGCTGCAGTCTCAGTTCTCAGCGGTCGAACATACGGATGATGTTCGTCTGGATTTTCGTATCTGGGAAGTAGGGCGCACCGAACAGTTACTGCATGAGACTGTCAATATCCCCATCCACAAAAATTCTGCTTTATCTGCCGGCAATTAAAACCAAGCCAGTTTCTTTGCTAAAATAATTAATGTTTCAGATAAAATATTTTATTTTTTGGGTTATTTGTAGTTTTTACTTGATATAGTACTAATTAGGTGCTAATTTAAGAAAACTCACAAAAAGGGAGGCGATGCTAAAATTATCAAAAAAGACTGATTATGCGATTATTTTGCTGACTCATCTTGGTGAGCGGAAAGCACCGGTGAGTGCGCAGGAAGTGGCCACCTTTTATAAACTGCCTTATCCAATGGTGGCTAATATTTTGAAACAACTGGTTTCTTCAGGATTGATAGAGTCAACCCGCGGACAGCGCGGGGGATATGTATTGGCCCGTCCCGCGGAAGAAATTAACTTGCATGAAATTATCCGGATCACTGATAGCACTTTTGAATTAGTAGAATGTGTTCATGATGAGGATTTATGTAAAGTTCATCAGTTCTGTCCAACTAGACAGCCGCTGATTGCTTTACATTTGAAAATTCAGCAGTTTGTTGAAGAAACAACATTAGCCGCGATTATTAAAGACGCGAAAACAAATAACTTTAGTGTAGAGGAATCTTCTTATGAAACTGCCAATTTATCTTGATTACAATGCGACCACGCCCGTTGATCCGCAAGTGCTGGAGGCGATGATGCCGTTTTTCACAGAATCATTTGGAAATGCTTCTAGTCGTAATCATGCCTTTGGCTGGGAGGTTGAACAGGTAGTGGAAGATGCGCGCGAATCTATCGGCAACGCGATTGGCGCAGGCGGTAAGGAAATAGTTTTTACCAGTGGTGCTACTGAATCTAACAATCTGGCAATTTTAGGGGTAGCAGAATTTTACCAGAAGAAGGGCAAACATATCATCACAAGTCCAATCGAACACAAAGCAGTGATTGACCCATGTCAAGCGCTAGAACAGCGTGGTTACGAAATCACTTTTCTCGATGTGAATAAAGACGGTTGCATCGATCTCAAACAACTGGAAGAATCCATCCGCGAAGATACCATTCTGGTTTCACTGATGGCCGGAAATAATGAAATTGGCACACTCAATCCTCTAAGCGAAATTGGTGAAATCACCCGCGCAAAGGGAGTCATTTTTCATACAGACGCAACCCAAGCTGTAGGGAAAATACCAATTGATGTGGATGAAATGAAGATTGATCTTCTGTCGATGACGGCACACAAACTTTATGGCCCAAAAGGTATAGGCGGGCTTTATGTCCGGCGCAAAAAACCGCGTGTCCGATTGTCACCAATAATTTTTGGCGGAGGCCATGAACGCGGTATGCGTTCCGGGACATTGAATGTGACCGGAATTGTCGGTTTTGCCAAAGCACTTGAATTGTCGATGGCGGAAATGGCATCAGAAGCAGAACGTTTGACAGGATTACGGCAAAGGCTTTTTGAGCGCTTGTCTGCAGAACTGGATTATATCTTTCTCAATGGACATCCCACCGAACGTTTACCAAACAACATGAATTTGAGTTTTGGATATGTTGAAGGCGAAAGTTTGATGATGGGCGTCAGTGACCTAGCGGTTTCTTCTGGTTCAGCCTGTACTTCTGCCAGTTTGGAACCTTCATATGTTTTACGTGCGTTGGGAGTAGGAGACGATTTGGCGCATTCTTCCATCCGTTTCGGCATGGGACGTTTTACCACAGTTGAGGAAATTGATTATGCAGCAGAGAAGATGATAGTTGCAGTCAAGCGCCTTCGCGAAATGTCCCCACTTTATGAAATGGTAAAAGATGGTGTGGATTTATCAACTGTACAATGGGCATCCCATTGATCTGAAAAATTTAATTTATATTAGAAAAGGAACAAAATGGCTTACAGTGAAAAAGTTATAGATCATTACAGCGAGCCCAGAAATGTTGGCAGTCTGGACAAAAGTGACCTTAATGTTGGCACAGGACTGGTTGGTGCTCCGGAATGCGGAGATGTGATGAAACTGCAGATTAAGGTTGATCCGCAAACTAAGCAAATCATCGATGCTAAGTTCAAAACTTTTGGTTGCGGATCCGCAATTGCAAGTTCAAGTCTGGCCACAGAATGGGTCAAGGGCAAAAGCATTGATGAAGCAATGTCG
>Ga0209403_10002369_pt1 | contig 22625 bp, 19 predicted proteins | sample ArcticOcean_MG_C_8_FD_187440 | JGI IMG/M metagenome (GOLD analysis project Ga0209403, IMG submission 187440) | Marine microbial communities from western Arctic Ocean - ArcticOcean_MG_CB11_86 (SPAdes) (version 2) | ecosystem: Environmental > Aquatic > Marine > Oceanic | place: Arctic Ocean... | reverse complement strand
AATTTCCTTTGGAACTCCATTCACTAAATCTCTACCTCTTACTTCTATACTTGCTCCTACACCATCTTTGGGAATTTTAGCAGTAGCTATTCCTTTTTTTATTCTTTCAGCAGTCATTTCTCCAATTAAGAGATTATGATGACGCCTAATAAAGGCTACTATTGCTTCATCAAACTTATCTCCTCCAACTCTAACTGAACGTGCATAAACAATATTTCCTAAAGATAAAATTGCTACCTCTGTTGTGCCTCCACCAATATCCACAACCATTGAACCAGAAGCCTCAGTAACAGGTAAGTTTGCACCTATTGCAGCAGCCATTGGTTCTTCAATTAAGTAAACTCTTCTGGCTCCAGCAGCCTCAGCTGATTCTTGTATAGCCCTTCTTTCAACTGCAGTAGCTCCAGAGGGAACACATATCACTACCTGTGGACTAACTAAAGCAGATCTTTTATGAACTTTTCTAATAAAGTGTTTGATCATTTCTTCAGCAACATCAAAGTCTGCAATGACTCCATCAGCCATTGGACGAATAGCTCTAATATTACCAGGTGTTTTACCTAGCATAGTTTTTGCTTCCTCGCCTACAGCCAAAACTTGAGATTTTCCTCTTATTTCTGTGATAGCCACAACTGATGGTTCATTTAAGAGAATACCTTGCCCTTTAACATAAACTAATGTGTTAGCAGTACCTAAATCAATGGCTAAGTCTGCTGAAAACAAACCTCTTATGAATCCAAACATAAAACACCCTTTCTAAAAACAGGCTTAATGAAATTGTTTGTAACTAAAAATGTAGTTACAAACAACAATATATTTTAAATAATATAAAAAACAAATAACTTAAATGAAAATATTTTTTAAATACTAATTTTTATCCTTATCTACTAATCTATTTGCAGTAATCCAAGGCATCATAGCCCTTAGTTCACTTCCAATAGCCTCAATTGGGTGTTCAGCAACTTTTCTTCTAGTAGCTTTAAAGCCCGTCTGATTAACTTTATTTTCTAGCATCCAGTCTCTGGTAAATTTTCCTGATTGGATGTCATTGAGTATTCTTTTCATTTCAGCTTTTGTTTCAGAGGTTATTATACGCGGACCAGTAACATACTCTCCATACTCAGCAGTGTTACTTATTGAGTAATTCATATTAGCTATTCCACCTTCGTAAATTAAATCAACAATTAACTTAACTTCATGAAGGCACTCAAAGTATGCCATCTCTGGAGCATAACCAGCTTCAGTAAGAACCTCATAACCAGTTCTAATTAACTCAACTAATCCTCCACATAATACAGTTTGTTCTCCAAAAAGATCAGTCTCACATTCTTCCTTAAAAGTGGTTTCAATAACTCCTGATCTTCCTCCACCTATTGCAGAAGCATATGATAATCCTATATCGTGAACATTCCCAGAAACATCTTGATTAATAGCAATCAAACACGGAACTCCTCCACCTTTTTGATATTCAGACCTCACAGTATGCCCAGGACCTTTGGGTGCAACCATAAAAACATCAATATCTTCTCTTGGTTCTATAAGATTAAAATGAACGTTTAGTCCATGAGCAAAAGCTATTGCACTACCTGGCTTCATATTCTTTTCGATGTCTTCTTTATAAATTTCACCCTGCAACTCATCTGGTGTCAGCATCATTATCACATCAGCCCATTTAGAGGCTTCAGCAACGTTCATGACGTTAAAGCCTGCAGATTTTGCTTTCTCTATAGATTTGGAATCTGAACGTAAAGCTACAGCAACACCTTTAACACCACTATCTCTTAAATTAGCGGCGTGCGCGTGTCCTTGGCTACCATAACCAACAATAACAACTTTTTTATTTTTAATTAAATTTATATCAGCATCTCTATCGTAGTACACTCGCATTAATAAGCTCCTTCAGTTTATATTAAATCATTATGATCTTGATATCAGTTAAGTGTGATTTGTTCTAGTATTTTTGTTTCAGTATCCGAACCTCTTGAGATAGCTGAAACTCCTGTTCTTGAAATTTCAGTATCACCGAGTGATTGCATTAGCCCTATAAAAGCATCAATCTTATGTGGCCTTCCTGTTAATTCAAAAACAAAACTAGATAATGTTACATCTAAAGTTTTAGCTCTAAAAGTATCAGCTATCCTTAAAGCTTCAACTCTGTCAGAGCCTTTAGCGACTAGTTTTATAAGTGCTAATTCACATTCAATAAAAGGTCCTTCAAGAGTTAAATCACGAACAAGATGAACAGGAACGATCCTTAAAAGTTGTGACTTGATCTGCTCAATAGTCATTGAAGTACCCCTGGTTACCAGAGATATTCTAGATAAATGCCTTCTATTATCAACTTCAGTAACTGTTAAACTTTCAATATTGTATCCTCTTCCAGAAAACAAACCTATTACTCTTGCTAAAGTGCCAGGTTGATTGTCGACGATTAAAGAAAGAGTTCTTGAACTTTCTTTTTCTTTAATATCATTGTTTTGGTAAACAGACATATTTATTTCCTTTAAACTAGAGCTAAGCCCACTTCTGAAATATTAGTATTATTACCATCTGCACTTAGAATCATTTCATTATGTGCTGCACCAGAAGGTATCATTGGGAAACAGTTTTCTTCTTTTTCAATTCTAATGTCTGCAATTACAGGTCCATCAGTATTGATTATTTCATCCAATGAATGGTCTAATTCATCTATTTCATTAACTCTTATACCTTTAATACCAAAACTTTTAGCTAACATTATAAAGTCTGGAAGAGATTCAGTATAACTTTCACTGTATCTTGTTCCGTGATTTAACTCTTGCCATTGCCTAACCATTCCCATCCATTGATTATTCAAAATAAAAATTTTAACAGGAAGTTTATACTGAACAATTGTTGAAAGTTCTTGCATATTCATTAGAAAAGATGCATCTCCAGATATATCAATTACTAAGGAATTTGGATGAGCAATTTGTACTCCAACAGATGAAGGTAAACCATAACCCATTGTTCCTAACCCCCCTGAAGTCATCCAGTGATTTGGTTTAGAAAAACCAAAGTATTGCGCAGCCCACATCTGATGTTGTCCAACTTCAGTTGTCACAAAAGGGTCCACACTTTTAGTTTTTTCATATAGTGATTTAATCGCCTGTTGTGGCTTTATAATTTTACTAGTTTGATTAAAATGTAATGATTTTTTATTTCTCCATTGATTAATCTCTGCCCACCAATCATTGGTTAAACTATTAGTTGTTTCACTTTTGATTTTTATAATTTCTTTTATTAATAAAGATAATACCTTTTTAGCATCACCAACAATTCCATAATCTACGGAAACAATTTTATTTATAGATGATTTATCTATATCAACTTGAATTTTTTTAGAATTAGGAGAAAATGCATTCAATCTTCCGGTCACTCTATCATCAAAACGTGCTCCAATATTTAACATAACATCACAATTATGCATTGCCATATTAGCTTCATAGGTGCCATGCATACCAAGCATGCCTAAAAAATTATTATTTTCACTAGAGACAGCTCCAAGCCCCATTAATGTTAAGGTAATTGGTGCATTTAATAGATTAACTAATTCAGATAATAAGTTTGATGCTTCGGGACCGGCATTAATAACACCTCCACCACCATATATTATTGGTTTTTTAGCTTTTACTAATAAATTTGCAACTATTGATATAGTGTTTAAATCAATATTATTTTCATAATTATTTTTAATTTTATTATTTTTTGTAGGTTTGTTTTTATATATTACATCAGTAAGCTGTATATCCTTTGGAAGATCAATAAGCACAGGCCCAGGCCTTCCAGTAGATGCAATTGCAAATGCTTCATGAACAACATCACACAATAAATCAGCATTTTTTACTAAGTAATTATGCTTAGTACAAGGACGAGAAATACCAGTTGTATCAGCTTCCTGAAACGCATCAGTCCCAATTAAATGGGTTGGAACTTGACCAGTAAGGCAAACAAGAGGAACTGAGTCCATTAGTGCGTCTGTTAAACCAGTTATCGCATTAGTTGCGCCAGGACCAGAAGTCACAAGAACACATCCTACTTTTCCAGTTGATCTAGCATAGCCCTCTGCAGCATGAACTGCTGCTTGTTCGTGTCTTACTAAAACATGTTTAATTTTGATATTTTTAAATAATGCGTCGTACAATGGCAAGACAGCCCCGCCAGGGTATCCAAAAATAACTTCAACACCATTTTCAACTAAAGCTTCTATGACGGCTTCTGCACCATTCATTTCTAAGACACGATTCATCTGAATTAATACTTTCATATATTTACAAAATTAATCGTAAATAAATAACAATATTTTTTAGGAACGTCAATAAAATTTATTATAATATTAAAATAAATTATATAAATATGAAATATAATTACACAATTATAATTTTATTTGGAATATAATTGTGCTTAAACCAAGTTAACTGTCTTTTAGCATAATGCCTCGTATCTCTCATACTTAATCTTACTGCATCATCAAAGGTTATTTGACTATCTAAATAATTTAGTAACCACTTAACTCCTAAAGATTTCATAATAGGCAAAGACCTATCCATTTTTTTGTTCCGTAATTTTATAACTTCTTCAAGTCCACCATCATTTAGCATTTGATTAAATCTAATATCGCAATTTTTATATATTACTTCTCTTTCTGAAGAAATTAAAAAAGAATAGACTTGTTTCGATATTTTTCCTTCTCTTGCCTGATCATGCCAAAAGGAAAGGTTTTTACTAGTTTGAAGATAAACGCTATACGCTCTTAATAATCTATGCTTATCATTATTTTTTTGTGAAAAAACTGGGTCAATATGAAAAACCATTTCTCTAAATTTATCTATACCAATATGATTTAATATCAATAAAGTTTTATCTTTAATATTTTGAGATACCGCAGGTATTGGCACCAAGCCATTAATAGCCGCGTTTATGTATAACCCTGAACCTCCCACTAATATGGGTATTCTTTTATTTTTTTTAATCTCAACTAATTTTTCCTTTAAATCAAATAGCCAATTAGAGACTGAAAAAAAAATTGAAGAGTTAACATATCCATATAAATAATGTGGGACACAATCCATATTTTTAGAATTTGGTCGAGCAGATAAAACATTAAGATCTTTATAAACTTGCACAGAGTCAGCGTTAACAATTACGCCTTTAATTTCTTTTGCTAATTGAAGGGCAATATTTGACTTTCCAACAGCAGTGGGGCCTGCGATTACAATTAAATCATGTTTCCAGGAAAAGTTGTGTTTAGATAAATTAAACATGTTTTCTAAATTTGTAATACTAGACATAACACCTACAATAATATAATCAACAATTCATGGATCATTATATACTTATATCAAGCACAAAAGAATATAAAATAAATCTGAAAATAATTGATTTTATTTCCAATACAATTGAAAATATTATTGGCAGAAAGATAATTCCAAAAGAATTAAGCCCTCAAAAGGCTTTTGAATGGAAAATTGTTACTCCTGAAATCAATAAAAATCTAGTTAGTCTAATTAAAAATTTTCTTATTAAGGAAAATATAGATTTTAATGTAATAAGTTCAATTAAAGGACGACAGAAAAAACTTCTTCTAGCAGATATGGACAGCACAATCATTAAAGAAGAAAGCTTAGATGAGCTTGCTAAATTAATAGGTTTAGAAAAAGAAATTTCAAAAATAACAGAAGAAGCCATGAATGGTAAAATTGATTTTCAAGAAGCATTAATTAAAAGAGTAAGTATGCTAAAAAATCAACCCGTAGAAATTTTAAATGATTTAAAAAATAATATTAATATAAATATTGGAGCTAAAGAGTTAATTAAAACGATGAATTCAAATGGTGCTCATACTGTTCTGGTTTCAGGAGGATTTAATTTTTTAACAGAACACTTAAAGGTTATTTTAGATTTTAATTTTGCTCATGCTAATACTCTACAAATATCTAAATCAGACAACGGTTCTGAAATACTTACAGGGAAAGTAGAACTGCCAATCCTAGATAAAAACGCAAAACTTCAACTCTTAAAAAAATATGCTAAAAAATTTAACCTTAAGTTAGAGGAAACCATGTGCGTTGGCGATGGAGCTAACGATATTGAAATGATTCAAAAAGCAGGATTAGGAATCTCTTATAATGGAAAAGAGATTTTAAACAATGCTGCTGATTTGATATTCAAACACACGAATTTAAAGGGGTTACTTTATGCACAAGGCTACACTGAAAATGAAATAGTTTCTTGAATTCATAAAAACTAAAAAACTATTTTAATTCCAATGCCACAAATCTAGTGCCTTTTTCAATCTTTACAAGTAGCAAAATAGCTTTTCGATTTTGCTTAACCGCATTTTTAATTGCATCATCTATAACTTTTAATGATTTCACTTCTATTTGACCAACTCTAATAATAACCATTCCAGCAAATAGGCCAGCTTTTTCTGCAGGACTATTTGGCTTAACAGATGAAATTAAAATACCTGACTTCATATCTAAAAGTTTATACTTCTTTTTGTTTTTATCGTTAAGTTCTTCACCTAAGAAGCCAAGTTTATCAAACGTTTTTGATTTTCCAGGAACACTGTTATCATTTAATCCAATTAAATTCTCTTTTTCAGCTAATTCAAGTTCACCTAAAACAACTTTTAAAGTTAATTTTTTACCAGCTCTCCATATAACTAAAGGCACTGATTTTCCTACAGGGGTTCCAGCGACAACCTTAGGTAATTCTTTCATTGCAGAAATATCTATACCATTAAATTTCAATATAACGTCTCCAGTTTTTACTCCAGCTTTATAAGCTGGACCATCTTCTGTTGCTGCAGAAACCAAAGCTCCTTTTGCAGATTCCATACCTAAACTTTCTGCAATTTCTTTTGAAATTTCTTGTATTAATACACCTAACCAACCGCGCTTCGTTCGTCCAAAAGTTTTTAACTGGTCTGTAACTTGCTTAGCCAAATTAGATGAAACAGCAAAACCTATTCCAACAGATCCACCTGATTGAGAAAAAATTGCAGTATTAATTCCTACAACTTTTCCGTCCATATCAAACAGTGGGCCACCAGAGTTGCCTTTATTTATTGACGCATCAGTCTGAATGTAATCATCGTAAGGACCAGAAAGACCTCTACCTCTAGCGGACACAATCCCAGCGGTTACGCTTCCTCCAAATCCAAATGGATTGCCTATAGCCATAACCCAATCACCAACTCTAAGCTTATCAGAATTTCCGAAATTAACTTCTGTTAAAACAACTTTTTTAGGAATTATTTTTAAAAGTGCCAGATCCGTTTTAGGGTCCTTACCAACTACACTTGCTTCAAATGAAGTGTCATCATAAAGAGTGACCATAATTTTTTCAGCATTATCAATTACATGATTGTTAGTTATTACATAACCTGCTTTATCAATTATAAAGCCTGAACCTAAAGCTTGAGCTTTTCTCTTTTTATTTTGACCAGGTTTTTCAAACTGCTTAAAAAAGTCTTCAAAAGGCGATCCTGGAGGGAAAGATGGCATTTCTTTTGAACTTTGCTCTATAATTGTAGTAGTAGAAATATTAACTACGGAGGGGCTTAGTTTTTCTGCAAGATCTGCAAAACTATTTGGTGCTGTTTTTGCTGAGGCAACCGTTATTGAAAAAAAGGAAAAAAAAGAAAATATAAGTAATCGCGACACGTAAAAAAATAAAAACTTATTTAACTTAACGCAATTATCAATCATTTTAAATCCTATTTTATGTAATTTAATAAGACAAATACAAGCCAATAATGGCTTGTTTATGTCCAATTATATTTTTTATGATGGCAATGAAAAAAAAGATTTATTATTTACCTTTTTGTGAACCAAAGTAGCTAAAAAAATCACTTTCAGGACTAAGTATCATAGTAGTATCTTTATCAGTAAATGTTTTCTCATAAGCTAGCATTGAACGATAAAATTTGAAGAATTTTTTATCTTGTCCAAAAGCATCCGAATAAATTTTAATAGCTAATGCATCACCATCACCTCTTAAGCCTTCTGCTTTTCTTTTACTTTCAGCTACTAGAACTACTTTTTGTTTATCAGCATCTGCTCTTATTTTTTGAGCTTCTTCTGCTCCTTCGGCTCTAAACTCTTTAGCTTCCTGTTCTCTTTCAGATTTCATTCTATTAAAGATGTTTTGGCTTGTAGCTTCTGGATAATCGGCTCTACGAATTCTTACATCAATCATTTCCATTCCAAGTTTTTTAATAGATGCACTTACTTCTCCACTAATATCTTCAACTATTTTGTCTCTTGCATCAGATAAAATTGAAGTAAGTTCAAATTTTCCAAAAACTCTCCTTACAGAAGAATCCACAATTGATTCCAATCTCTGCCTAGCTCCAAATTCATTTCTTACTGTTTGATAAAACAACAATGGATCAGTTATTTTAAAACGTGAGTATGTGTCTACTTCTAATCTTTTTTGGTCTGCTAATATAACTTCCTCAGAGTCTTTAGAAACTAATGATAAAACTCTTTTATCAAAGAATGTAACTTCTTGTATAAAAGGTATCTTAAAGTTTAGCCCAGGTTTATTAATAAGCCTTTTAGGTTCTCCAAATTGGAGAACTAATGCTTGTTGAGTTTGATCAACAGTAAAAAAAGAGCTTAAAAAGCCAAAAATCACTGCCGCAACACCTATAATAGAAATCATTTTAAACGAAGACATTATTTATCACCTTTTTGTTTTAGTTGATCTAACGGCAAATAAGGAACTACCCCTGAACTACTTGCAGATTTATCCATTATTATTTTTTTAACATTTGAAAAAACTTTTTCCATTGTTTCCAAATATATTCTTGCTTCAGTAACTTCAGGATTTAACTTATAACTTTTATAAATAGACATAAATCTGTCTGCATCACCTTTTGCTCTATTAACAACTTCACTTTCATAAGCTTCTGCTTCAGATATCAATTGTGCAGCCTCACCTCTAGCTCTTGGAACAATATCATTACGAAAAGCTTCTGCTTCATTAATTAAAGTATCTCTATCCTGCCTAGCCCTTTGAACGTCATTAAATGCGTCAATCACTTCAGCTGGGGGATCTACTGACAATAATTGCACATCTCTTATTTCAACACCAGCTTGATACTCAATAAGTAAATCCTGTAACATGTTTTTTGCTTTTAATTGTATTTCTTCTCTACCACCAGTTAGGGCTGTTTGTATTTTTGTTTGACCAATAATATCTCTCATTACAGATTGAGCAGCAACTTTTACTGTTTCAGGAGGATCTTGAATATTAAACAAATAAGCGCCTGCATCAGCAATTTTCCAAAAGACAATAAAATCTATATCAATATTGTTTTCATCACCTGTTATCATTTTAGATTCGTCAGGTACATCCCTTCTACTTGTGGCTGCACCTCCAAATGACCTATAACCTATTTCTATTCTATTATCACGTGTAACATCTGGAGTTAACACTGATTCTATCGGACTTGGTAAATGATAATGTAGACCTGGAGGTGTAGTTCTTACCCATTCTCCAAATCTCATCACAACACCTTGTTGCTGAGGATTAACTCTATAAATACCTGTCATAAGCCAGAAACCAAGTATTATAAGAAGTAGCAATGATATGCCTTTAGCCCCACCAAATCCACCAGGCATCATTTTTTTTAGCTTATCTTTACTTTGTCTAAGCAATTCATCTACGTCTGGAGGCGTTCCGTTAGAATTAGGACGTTTGCCCCAAGGGTTTTGGCCCCCTCCACTACCCCAAGGGCCTGAACCGTTATCATTGCTTTTATTTATAATCATTAAAACTGCTCCAAATATCTTATAAAAACTTTAAAAGTAGTGTTATACTTATATTATATATATTAAAATATAAATACATTTTATATATTTGTATACTAGAATGGAATTTCAACCTGTAATAAAAATATTTCTGGATAAAATCATGGAAGAAAAAAAGTTAAAAGAAGTTCAATCAATATTAAAGACTATTATTTTAAAGAATCAAACATCAAATGTTTTAGATAATAAATTAGTGATAGGTTTGAAATTAGAGGAAAATACGATTAACTTTACCCTTGAACTTTTACCAGAACATCTCAAAGAATCCCATGAAATAAAGAAAATTATTGAAGATAAACTTCTGTTAATTAGTTGGGTCAATGACGTTAAAATAATACTAACAGCACACAATACCAAAAAAAATAATGAAAATGTTAATACAAGCAGTGCACCATTAAAACCTGCCAAACATATAATAGCTGTTGCAAGTGGAAAAGGTGGCGTTGGGAAATCTACAACAGCTATAAATTTAGCTCTGGCGCTACTTAAATCAGATTATAAGGTAGGAATTTTAGATGCAGATATATATGGACCAAGCCTACCTAAATTAACTGGAATTAGTAACAAGCCTAAAAGTAGTGGTAACAAAATTATCCCTCATAATGCCTTTGGCTTGCAAGCCATGTCTATTGGTTATTTAGTACCTGAAGACGCTGCTACAATTTGGCGAGGCCCTATGGTTATGAGTGCTATTGAACAATTGCTTAGAGATGTTGATTGGCAAGAATTAGATATTTTAATAATTGACATGCCTCCTGGCACTGGTGACGCTCAACTGACTCTTTCTCAAAGAGTTCAGTTAGCTGGAGCTATAATAGTTTCAACACCTCAAGACTTATCTTTGATTGATGCTCGAAAAGGCTTGAATATGTTTAAAAAGGTCAACGTTCCTATTTTAGGCATAATTGAGAATATGAGTTATTTTTTATGTACTAAATGTGATACTAAGCATCCAATTTTTGGAAATGGTGGAGCGAAGATAGAGGCTGAGAAGTTAGGAGTTCCGTTCTTAGGTGAAGTACCTCTTGATATAACTTTAAGAATAACTTCTGATGAAGGAAATCCTATAATGATTAAAGAGCCAGAACATCTTATTTCTAAAGTTTATATGGAAATAGCTTCACAAATAATTACATCAATAACAGCCGACACAAGAAAATCTCCAGTGATTATTCAATAATTAAAAAAATTATTTAATTCTATTATAACGCCAATAGCTGTATTCTGGAGATTCAGATGTTTTATTATATTGCTCAAGTTTCTTTTTTTTCCAATCTATATCATTTAAGAAAGGAAACTGAGGACCATGTTTAACATCATATAGAACTTTAGTTATCTCAATTGTATCGCAATATTGAATTCCTAATTTATATATTTGAGCTCCACCAAATAAAAATATTTTTTTCTTAATTTTAATTTCGTTAGAATTTTCATTTTCCAGCAACCATTGATTAGATTTAATTATTGCATCATCGAATGATGAAGCTTTAATAGCTCCTTTTGCTTCCCAATTTTTTGAATTAGTCAAGACAACACTTGCTCTTCCAGACAAAGGAAAACCAATAGAATCCCATGTCTTTCTTCCCATTATGAGAGGCGCTCCCATTGTCATAGATTTTAATCTTTTTAAATCGCCAGGTATATGCCAAAGTAATTTTTGTCCATCTCCTATAATTCTTTTTTCATTCATAGCAACTATACAAATTATAGGAGCCTTAATATTATTTTGGATCTTCATGTTAAACGGCCACAGGTGCAGATATACTTGGATGAGGGTTATAATTAACTATTTCAAAATCTTCATATTGAAAATCATTAATAGTATCAAACTTTTTTCTAAAATTTAAATTAGGTAATGTCATAGTATCCCTTAATAATTGAGTTTGCACCTGATCTAGATGATTGTTATAAATATGCGCATCTCCCAATGTATGAACAAAATCACCAACAGATAATCCACATACATTAGCTATCATATGCGTTAAAATAGCATATGAAGCTATGTTAAAAGGCACACCTAAAAATATGTCAGCACTTCTTTGATATAATTGACAAGATAACTTTTGATTCGACACATAAAATTGAAACAAACAATGACATGGAGGAAGGGCCATAGAGCCAACATCAGATGGATTCCAGGCTGAAACAATCATCCTTCTTGAATTTGGATTGTTTTTAATTGACCTTATTACGTCATCCAATTGATCTAATTTTCTACCATCTGGGGCTTCCCAACGCCTCCATTGCTTACCATAAACAGGACCAAGGTCTCCATTTTCATCTGCCCATTCATTCCATATAGAAACATTATTTTTTTTTAAGTATGATATATTCGTATCTCCATTTATGAACCATAGAAGCTCATGAATAATAGACTTTAGATGAAGTTTTTTTGTTGTTAATAATGGCAAGCCTTCTTTTAAGTTAAATCTCATTTGCCATCCAAAAATTGAATTAGTTCCTGTTCCTGTTCTATCTTCTTTGATATCACCATTTTTTAGAACATGCTCTAATAAATCTAAATATTGCTTCATAACCAACCTCAAAAAAATTATAGAATGATAAATCATTACCATGAGCTCTTTAATAAAAAAAATAAATAATGTATACTAAAAAAGTCATTTTTTATGACTATAGTGATAAACATTTTTTAGAATAAGCTTAGCGGACCCGGGGGCGGTACCCGGCGCCTCCACCATTTTTTATGGGGGCGAAATAGGATCGACGCGTGTAGTAAAAATTAAACTTTCACTCGGCATAGTACCACCGATATCGGACTATTTAAGTAGTTGCAAATGACAACTATGCTCCGGTAGCTGCAGCAGCGTAAGCAGCCAAAGCAACCGAAACTTAGTCCAATTCTATAGCTAGAATTGGCGGGGTTTAAGTTAACCTGGCAACAGAAAAACTTGAATGGCGAGAAGTTTATCTTCTCGCCATTTTAAAATAAAGAAAATATATATAATTTTCTTGAAAATAAGACTGTAAAAACGATAGACTAATATTTTTGTGTTGGAGATGTATTTTGGTTAATGATGGGAATGACAAAGGCGGTGAAGCTCAAGCGTTTAATTATGATATTTTAGTTGATGAAGCTCTAAAAAATGTAGTAAAAAAAGTTTTAAAATTAACTTCTGAAGAAGGCTTATTTGGTAATAGCCATTTTTTTATTTCATTTAATGGTGATTTTCCAGCAGTCACAGTTCCTTCTGAATTAAAAAGTGAAGATAATTCTGAAATAAAAATTATAATTCAGCATCAATTTTGGGATTTAATATCTAATGAAAATCATTTTGAAGTAACTTTATCTTTTAATGGGAAAAAGAAGAAAATATCTATTCCATATGATGCTATTACATCATTTACTGATCCATCTGTACGTTTTGGACTTGAATTTAAAACTCAAAATCCTGAAAGCATTCTAAATACAGGAAATAACGAGAAAATAATTGAAGTTTCTAAAAAAGATAATAACTTAAAAAATGAAACAAACACTCCATCTGGCGAAATAGTTTCATTAGACGAATTTAGAGATAAAAAATAACCTATTAACATTTAAATAAGGATCTTTTTTTTGAGCGAATTTAATTATTCACCAATGTTTCCACTTTCGGAAGATAAAACAGAATATATAAAAATATCTGATGCTTTTGTTACAACTTTTCAAGCAAATGATCTGGAAATGTTATCTATTGATCCCAAAGCTCTTACTTTTTTATCCCAAAGAGCCTTTAAAGATGTTTCTCATTTATTAAGAAAATCTCATTTGCAACAACTTAAAAATATATTGGATGATAAAGAAGCATCAAAAAACGATCATTTTGTTGCATTAACAATGTTAAAAAATGCTAGTATATCAGCTTCTGGAGTCTTGCCTATGTGTCAAGATACGGGAACAGCCATCATAATGGGTTATAAAGGTGAAAAAGTTTTCACTGGTGAAGATGATGGAAAATTTTTATCTTTAGGTGTATACAATACCTATCAAGAAAATAATTTAAGATTTTCTCAACTAGCTCCTATTTCAATGTTTGAAGAGAAAAATACAGCCAATAATTTACCTGCTGAAATTAGTTTGTTTGCATCTGAAGGATCAGAGTATAAATTTGCATTCGTACAAAAAGGTGGAGGGTCCGCCAATAAAAGCTTTTTATATCAACAAACTCCAGCAGCATTAAATCCAAATAATTTAAAAAAATTTCTACATGAAATCATTATATCTCTTGGTACAGCTGCGTGCCCTCCCTATCATCTATCTGTTGTTATTGGAGGTACGTCAGCAGAACTCAATTTAAAAACCGTAAAGCTCGGCTCAATGCGTTATTTAGACGGCTTACCTAATAAAGGTGATCCTAATAGCGGACATGCTTATAGAGACCTTGAATGGGAAAAAATAATATTAGAATTGACACGTCAAATGGGCATTGGAGCTCAATTTGGTGGTAAATATTTTTGTCATGATGTCAGAGTTATTAGACTTCCAAGGCATGGAGCATCTTTACCAATTGGAATTGGTGTTTCTTGTTCTGCTGACAGACAAGTGTTAGGAAAAATAAATAAGAATGGTATTTTTCTTGAAAAATTAGAAACTGACCCAGGACAATTTTTACCTGAGATAGATACAGAAGAATTGTCTGAAGAAATTATAAAAATTGATTTAAATCAGCCTATGGAAAAAATTCTAAATCAGTTAAATAGTTGTGAAATTAAAAGTCGTTTGAGTTTAACTGGACCTTTAATTGTTGCTAGAGACATAGCGCACGCAAAATTACTCGAACGTTTAAATAATGAAGGCAATCTTCCTGATTATATAAAAAATCACCCTGTATATTACGCCGGTCCTGCTAAGACGCCTTTGGGAATGGCATCTGGATCATTTGGGCCTACTACAGCTGGAAGAATGGATGCTTATGTTGATAAATTCCAAGAAAATGGTGGATCAATGGTCATGCTTGCTAAAGGGAACCGGTCAGCACAAGTTAGACAGGCTTGCCATAAACATGGAGGTTTTTATCTAGGAACAATTGGAGGAACAGCGGCTAAAGTTGCACTTGATTGTATTAAAAAAATAGAAGTATTAGAATATCCAGAGTTAGGAATGGAAGCCGTTTGGAAAATAGAAGTAATAGATTTTCCAGCCTTTGTTGTGATAGACAACAAAGGAAATGACTTCTTTAAGATTTAAATAATATCAATTAGTCATTTCTTTCATTACTGCAAAAAGATCTGATTTTCCTTCAAAACCTATGCCGTCAAGCTCTGGAAGAGTAACAATACTATTTTCAACTTTTACACCATCAGGAAAGCCTCCATATGGCTGAAAAAGATCAGGATAAGACTCATTGCCTCCTAGCCCTAAACCTGCAGCAATTGCCAGTGACATTTGATGCCCTCCATGAGGTATACATCGAGAAACATCCCATTCATACTCTTTAAGCATATCAATTATCTTTAAATACTCAACTAAGCCATAGCTCAAAGCACAATCAAATTGTAACCAATCAATATCCTTTCTCATTCCTGCGTAACGAATAAGATTTCTGGCGTCTTGAACTGAAAACAAATTCTCGCCAGTAGCCATAGGACCTTTATAATGATTAGCAAGCTCTCTTTGAAGCTCAAAATCCAAAGGGTCTCCTGGTTCTTCGTACCAAAACAAATTATATTTTGATAAAGCTTTCGCATACTTAATAGCAGTTTCTAAATCAAAGCGACCATTTGCATCAACTGCAAGTTTATCATTGGGGCCTAAAATTTTTAAGACCGCTTCTATTCTTTTACAATCATTTGAAAGTGAAGCTCCACCTATTTTTTTTTTAACAACAGAGTAACCAAGGTCTAAATATTTTTTAATTTCGTCTGTAAGACCTATAATACCTTGATCAGGCCAATAATATCCTCCAGCCGCATAGACAAAAACATTTCGGTTAGCATTCCCGTTACCGTATTTTTCAGAGAGCATTTGATATAAGGGCTTTTCTTCAATTTTAGATACTAGATCCCATATAGCCATATCTATCGTACCAACAGCAACAGAGCGCTCACCATGGCCGCCAGGTTTTTCATTTGCCATCATAATATTCCACATTTTAATGGGATCAAAATTATTACCTTCTTCATTTAAAATTTTATTAGTTTTAGCTTCTAGTATTCTAGGCCTAAACCTTTCTCTTATAAGATGTCCTTGGCCATATCTTCCATTAGAGTTAAAACCATAACCAATTACTGGTTTTCCATTCTTTATTACATCAGAACACACGGCAACTAAACTTAATGTCATTTTAGAAAAATCTATATAAGCGTTTTTTATATTGGAACTGATAGGTTTAGTTTCTTCTATAATGTTAGTGATTTTCATTTTCAATACCTCTTAAAATAATTGCAGTTTTATAACATATTTTTTTAGAAAAAATATAACATAGCTGATTATATAGAATGGATATAAAAAATTAATTTTAAATAAGAATATTTGATTTATTTAAATTAGCCCTGGCGAGCTTTAAATCTAGGATTTTTTTTGTTAATTACGTATATGCGACCTCTACGCTTTACTACCTGACAATTTCTGTCTCTAACCTTTAATGTTTTTAAAGAACTTACAACTTTCATAATGGCCAACCAATAATTATTAATATAAATTATACTTATATTATAGCCTCATTTTGGTCAAGGTGTATTATAAAAGCAAATGAAGATTTTTAGAATTTAACTCCACAACCTCCTAAACCACAATATCCATTCGGATTTTTATATAGATATTGTTGATGATAACTCTCTGCAAAATAGTATGTAATTTTATTTTTAATCTCTGTGGTAATATTACCTAATTCATTTTGATTAAGTCGATCTTGAAATGTTTTCATAGTTTCCTTAACAACTTTGATGTCTTTAATATCATTTGTAAAAACAGCTGACCTATACTGCGTTCCAAAATCGTTGCCCTGCCTCATGCCTTGAGTAGGGTTATGTCCTTCCCAAAAATAAATCATTATTTGTTTTAAACTGATTATCATTGGATCATATACTATTTTAACAGCCTCAGTATGCCCTGTTAATTCACTACAAACTTCATCATACGTTGGATTAAGAGTATGCCCCCCTGCATATCCGACTGAAGTTAAATATACGCCTTCCAAATTCCAAAATACTTTTTCAGCACCCCAAAAGCACCCCATGCCTAAAATTATGTATTTAAACCCCTCAGGCAAATCATTGAGATTACGATCATTTATTTCATGAAATAAGATATCATTTATTGCTTGTTCTCTTCCACACAAAGCATTTTTTTTATCAACTAAGCTATTCTTTTTATTAGAAAAAAACATTTTTATCCTCGACTACTTTAAAAAAATAAATAATTGATTGTAATTATAACTATAAAATCCTATTTCACAACTTGACCATTTGTTTTTTGATAGATAATAGGATTAAAATAGTTTTCAAGGATTGCGACACAATGATTGATGAAGATATATATGGGATTAAAAGATGGGGAGGTGACATACTTCACGTTTTAGAAAATGGGAATATTGGCTTAAAAAATCCATTTTTTCCAGATAACCCTCCCGCTGATCTTATTGAAATAATAAAAAGTTTAAATGAAAGAGGAATTAGTTGCCCTGTATTGTTAAGAGTTACGGATTATCTTGCATACAGAATTCAACAAATTAATAAAACTTTTTATAAAGCAATAAAAGAGATTGGTTATAAGGGAGATTATAAAGGAGTTTTTCCTGTAAAAGTAAATCAACAAGCACAGGTAATAGATAGGATTGTTGAGTTTGGAAAAGAATTTCATTTTGGATTAGAGGTAGGATCTAAACCTGAATTGCTAATTGCACTCGCTCATGATTTAACTAGCCAATCAACTGTTATTTGCAATGGTATAAAAGATAGAGAATTCATTCATCTTGCTATATTATCCCAAAAAATAGGTTTTAAAACTATACTAGTGTTAGAAAGCCCTCGTGAACTTGAACTTATTATTAAAATTTCTAAAGAGTTAAATATTCGACCATTTCTTGGAATTAGAATTAAATTAACAAATAAAGTAAGTGGTAATTGGTCTCAATCCAGCGGAGACAGAAGTGCTTTTGGCCTTTCCGTAGAGCAAGTAATGGAAGTTATCTCTAAATTAAAAGCTTCTAATTATCTTGACTGCCTTATACTTCAACATTCCCATCTTGGAAGTCAAATCCCAGACATAATAGAGATAAGAAAAGCTACACAAGAAGCTTGTAGATTTTTTTCAGAAATTACTAATCAAGGGGCGCCATTAGAGTACATTGATCTTGGGGGTGGCTTGGGGGTAGATTATACTGGTGAACAAAAATCTGCTGTAAATTCCATTAATTATTCTTTAGATGAATATTGCACAAATATAGTTGAAACCGTTAAATATGAATTGGATCAGTCAAAAATAAATCATCCCACAATTATAACAGAATCAGGAAGAGCCTGCGTAGCTTCTAGCTCAATGCTCTTATTTAACATTTTAGAAACAACTAATTTTGATAGCCATAAAAAACAAGAACCGAATAAAAACGATCATCCACTTCTTACTAATATGATGCAAATACCTAGTTACCTTACTTTAGAAAGAACTCAAGAATGCTTGAATGATTTGAATTATTATAGAGATGAAATTCGCACTCTTTTTAGAAGTGGTCAAATAACTTTACCAGAGATGGCTAAAACTGAAGAAACTTATTTATATATTATCAATAAGATTAAAGGTGTTTTAACATTTTCTGATGAAATTACTGAAGAATTACAATTATCAATTGATAATATGGCTGATATATATCATGGGAACTTTTCTCTCTTTCAAAGTTTACCTGATGTTTGGGCTATTGATCAACTTCACCCTATAGCACCTATACAAAAACTTAACGAAAAACCAAAAAGAAGAGGGGTGCTAAATGACATAACGTGTGATAGCGATGGGATAATTAATAAATTTGTTTTACGCGACGGTATATCTAAAACATTACCTCTTCATGAAATTGAAGAAAATGAAGATTATTTTTTAGGTGTTTTTTTTATCGGAGCTTATCAAGAAACTCTAGGTGATCTTCATAACCTCTTTGGAGATACTAACGTAGTAACTATTAAATTAAAAGAAGATGGTGGATATCAAATATTACATGAACAAGAAGGAGATACTATCTCAGAGGTTTTATCTTATGTGGAATATGAACCAAAGGATATTATAAATAGATTTAAACGTATAGTTGAAGATGCTGTCAGAAGTAGAGATTTATCATTAGTTGAAAGAAAAATGTTAACACAAGCTTTCAAGGAATCAATTTCTGGATACACTTATTTTGAAAACTAATTAAATATTTTATTAAATAATAGGAGAAGTTAATGAGTAATGTTTTAGTTATTGGAGCAGGAGGAGTTAGTGCTGTTACAATTCATAAGATGGCTATGTTACCTAAAATATTTACAAAAATAACATTAGCTAGTAGAACTTTAAAAAAATGCATGGATATACAAACTAAAGTTAAAGAAAAATATAATATAAGTATTAATATTTTAGAATTAGATGCAGATAATGTTAATTACACGGTTGATGTCATTAAACAGGTAAATCCATTTCTAGTTCTCAACCTTGCGCTTCCTTATCAAGATCTTAATATTATGGATGCTTGTTTAATTACTAATACACATTATATCGATACAGCTAACTATGAACCACGAGATGAGGCTAAGTTTGAATATAGTTGGCAATGGGACTATAAAGAAAAATTCCAAAAGAAAGGTTTGATGGCTTTATTGGGATCTGGGTTTGACCCTGGAGTTACAAATGTATACACGGCACACACTAAAAAACATTTTCTAGATAGTATTAACTCATTAGATATTCTGGATTGCAATGATGGAGATCACGGACACCCATTTGCAACGAACTTTAATCCTGAAATCAATATAAGAGAAGTTACCGCATCGAGTAAACATTGGGAAAATAATAAATGGAAAACTGGACCTGCCTTGACAAATAAAGTTTCTTTTAACTTTCCTGAAATAGGCCCAAAAAATATGTATCTGATGTACCATGAAGAATTAGAGAGCTTAATTAAACATTTTCCAGAAATAAAAAAAGCTAGGTTTTGGATGACCTTTGGAGATTCGTATCTAAAGCATATAGAGGTACTTGAAAATATTGGTATGACATCTATAAAACCTGTTAATTATAATGGAATAAATATAATTCCTCTTCAATTCCTTAAAACAATTTTGCCTGATCCTGGAAGCTTAGGAAAAAGAACTAAAGGAAAAACTTGTATAGGAACAATAATCACTGGACAAAAAAATAATACAGAAAAAACTTTCTATACTTTCAATATATGTGATCATGAAGAATGCTATAATGAAGTAGGAAGCCAGGCAATTTCATATACCACAGGTGTTCCAGTTATGATTGGTGCGATGTTAATGATACAAAAAATATGGTTTAAACCAGGTGTATGGAATGTAGAGCAATTTGATCCTGACCCATTTATGGATCTTTTAAACAAATATGGATTACCAAGCAAAACCATAGAATTAGAAGAAAAACTAGATTTCTAGAAAAGAAAAAACATGTATCAAACTATGGGTGGTAATCCACGAGATTTTAAAAAATTAGATTTGTATTCTTTGCCAAGTCCTTGCTTTGTTATTGATAGGAAAGCTTTAAAATTTAATCTTGAGGTTTTGGAAAAACTTAAAAATAAATCAAATGCAAAAATATTAATTGCCCTAAAAGCTTTTTCTACTTTTTCTCTTGCACCATTAATATCTGAATATTTAGATGGTTGTTGTAGCTCTGGATTATATGAATCAAAATTAGCTAAAAAATATTTTTCTGGAGAAATTAGTACTTTTTCTCCAGCATTTAAGAAAGATGAATTCAAAGAAATAGCATCCATATCAAATCATGTGATATTTAATTCATTAAATCAGCTAAATTTATTCTCTGATGTTGCTAAAGAATATAATAATGAAATTGGCATTAGAATTAATCCACTTTATTCTGAAGTGCAGAATTTAAAATATAACCCTGCTAATCTTAAATCTAGATTAGGCATTCATCCTAATGACCTAAAAAATGTTGATATAAAAAAAATTGATGGAATCCATTTTCATTCATTATGTGAACAAAATTTTGAACCTTTAAAAAAAACATGGGATCAAATAAAAAATATAATCATGCCTCTTAGTAAAAATTTAAAATGGATAAATTTAGGGGGAGGGCATCATATTACACGAGAAGACTATCAAATAGATGAATTAATCAATTTTTTAAATGAATTATCTTCTGAAACAGGCTGTCAAATATACCTTGAACCTGGAGAAGCTGTAGTTTTAGATTCAGGCATTTTGATTGGAGAAATTATTGACTGTTTTAAACCAAATAATAGTTTGTCACCTCATATGGTAATTACGGATATAAGCGCGACTTGCCATATTCCAGATGTAATAGAAGCTCCATATAGGCCTGTATTGCTAAACGAGCCTAAAATAGGATATGAAATTATTATTGGTGGCCCAAGTTGCCTTGCAGGAGATATAATTGGTCAATATAAATTTCAAAAATTACCTCAAGTTGGTGACAGAATAGCTTTTTTAGATCAAGCCCATTACACAATGGTTAAAACAAGCTTTTTTAACGGTGTTAAACTTCCTTCTATAGCAGTTTGGGATAGTGAAACAAATGACATAGAAATTATAAAACAATTCTCTTATGATGATTATGAAAATAGATTGTCATGAATAAAGGTTATAGATGATAAAAGAAAATAATGTCTTTTTAGATTCAGAGCTTTCTGAAAAAGAAAGAAATAAGATAAACGCTAAATTCCATATATTACCTGTCCCATTAGAGAAAACAGTGTCATTCGGCACTGGAACTTCAAAAGGACCTGAAGCTATTCTTTCTGCTAGTAATGAATTAGAGCGTTACACCGGCAAAAGTGAACCTTGCTTAGATGGTATTTATACTTATCCAATAATTGATTGTGATAAACCCATAAATCAGGTTATTGATAATATAAGAAAAATAACTAAAGAAATCAGTAGAAATAATAAAATTGCAATTACAATTGGAGGTGAACATAGCATAACTTATGGCGCTATTAATGGAGTTTTTGAAGGCTTAAATCTTCTAAACAAAAACGAAATAGGAATAATACAAATTGATGCTCATGCGGACTTAAGAAAAGATTATCAAAATCAGATGCATTCTCACGCTAGTGTAATGTATCTTTTAAGCAAAGAAAAATATAAAATTGCACAGTTTGGAGTAAGAGCTATTAGTTTAGAAGAAGTGGAGAATAGATCAAAATTTGATATCACATATTTTGACGCCGAAACTCTTCATCTAAATAAAGAAGTTGAATTACCAGCTGACTTTCCTAAAAAAGTATATATTTCGTTTGACGTGGACGGCTTAGATCCATCTATAATGCCAGCTACTGGAACACCTGTTCCAGGAGGAATAAGCTATTATGAAAGTTTAAATTTAATTAAAAAAATGATAAAAGGTAGAGAAGTCATAGGTTTTGACATGGTAGAATTATCTCCTATCAAAGATTTTAAAGCTTATAATTTTACTGCTGCAACAATAATCTATAAAATAATGGAGTTAATTAATTTTAACACAAAATAGATTAAATTAATTTTCTTGTAACCATTTTTCAGCATCTAATGCAGCCATACAACCCATACCAGCAGCTGTTACAGCTTGCCTGTATACTTTGTCCACACAATCGCCTGCAGCAAAAACACCACCAACAT
>Ga0209403_10002368_pt1 | contig 22625 bp, 22 predicted proteins | sample ArcticOcean_MG_C_8_FD_187440 | JGI IMG/M metagenome (GOLD analysis project Ga0209403, IMG submission 187440) | Marine microbial communities from western Arctic Ocean - ArcticOcean_MG_CB11_86 (SPAdes) (version 2) | ecosystem: Environmental > Aquatic > Marine > Oceanic | place: Arctic Ocean... | reverse complement strand
AGCGCTTGTGCATTGTTGGTCAGGGCCTGCGTCAGAAAGGCTTCGGCGCCAGCACCGCGAACCCTGAACCGTCCCATGTGCGAGACATCGAACAGGCCGGCCGCGCGCCGGGTCGATAGGTGCTCCTGAACGATGCCGGAGGGGTATTGGACGGGCATGTCCCAGCCGCCGAATTCAACCATGCGGCCGCCGGCTTCGACGTGCCAATCGTGCAAGACAGTTTGCTGGAGTTGAGCTGATTCCGCTTGGGCCATGCCCCTCATTCCTCGATTTCGCACCAGACAGGGGTATGGTCGGAGGCTTTTTCCTTTCCGCGTGGACGGCGGTCAACGTCGGCTGCTTTGAGGCGATCCGCAGCCTGCGGTGTCAATAGCAGGTGATCGATCCGTAGTCCGTGGTCCTTTGGCCAGGCGCCCCGCTGATAGTCCCAATAGGAATAGACGCCGGGCTCTGGATGGAATACCCGCAGAGCGTCGGTCAGGCCCAAGTATACCATCGAGCGAAACAGGTTTCTGGATTCGGGTTGGCACAAGGCGTCGCCGGCAAATCCGGGAGGGTCGAAAACGTCGATGTCGGTTGGGCACACGTTGTAATCGCCGCCGAACACGCAGGTTTCTTCGAGTTTCAGCAGTTCCTGCATGCGTGCGCGCAGGCGTGCCATCCACGACAGTTTATAGGTGAATTTTTCGGTGTCGATCGGATTGCCGTTGGGCAGGTAGATCGATGCCACGCGGACCGTTCCGATGGTTCCCTCGATATAGCGGGCTTGTTCATCCGACTCGTCTCCTTCGAGACCCCGCACGACATCTTCAACCGGCTGTTTACTGAGGATGGCCACCCCGTTGTAGGTCTTTTGCCCGTGAGTGGCCACGTTGTAGCCGAGGTCCTCGATTTCCAGGGCCGGGAACGCCTCATCGACGACCTTGGTTTCCTGCAGCAACACGACGTCGGGCGCTTCGTCGCGCAGGTAGTCGATGACGTGCGGCAATCGTGCCTTTACCGAGTTCACGTTCCAAGTGGCGATCTTCATACGTTGATGGTCCCGTGCGAATCAAAAAGGCCCGGAAGTCCGGGCCTGTTTTTTAGCACATCTGAGGCATCCTCACATCGCGAACGATGTTCCACAACTGCATGACGACGAGGCCTTGGGAATGGTGATCTGGAATGAGGCACCAATGAGCTCTTCGACGTAGTCGACTTCGGATCCCTGAAGGAAGCTCAACGACAGGGGATCCACAACCACACGGGCGCCCTCACGCTCGAAGACGAAATCGTCGCCGGCGATCGTGACGTCGAAATCGAAGCCATACTGAAAGCCGGCACAGCCACCCCCGCTGACGGCGACCCGAACAGCCGCGTCTGGCTGGTCTTCTTGCTCCATGAGGAAGCGAATGCGCTTTGCGGCGCTCTCGCTCAAAGTCATGGCTGTCAGTTCAGGATCATTCATGTCCGCTCGTCGACCTTAATGAGAACTAGTCTCATACAACGTTCTACGTATGTAAGAAACCAAATTAATTGTCAACCTGGTCAGGTGGCCCTGGTTGTGTGGGTGTCGCAATCGAAACCACCCAACATTGTAGCGGTTGCAACGAAAAAGGACTGGTCGGCGACGCGGAGATGCGATGCGGTTCAAATTATGGACAGATTCAAATTACGGGGCCGCCATTTCCGTTTACGCCGGAGTGGGGAGCTTTCTTGGTAGCATGGTGACGGCGGCCAATATGACCAGCGCGGCTCCCGTGAGGATTCGGAACAAGGTGTCGAATCCCCAATTCTCATAAACGAATGCAATTAGCGGCAACGTTGCGGCCAAGACCGTGAAACCCACCACATAGCGGATCCCATAGATGCGGGCACGAAACTCGCCGCTCGCCATCTTGCCAATCATGAAGTCATTTATCGGGATTTGTCCGAATGCGCCCAACATGAAACCAAATGCAACCGCAAGCGCCAGACCATCGTGCAATCCGGGCATGGCCGTGAAAAAGACGATCTGTATCGCCGCAACGCCCATAAAGACCTGACGCGGACCATATCGATCCAGCAGCCCACCAACGACAAGTTGGGCGATGGAGGCGACTGCGAATACGACGAACGCAAAGACTCCGACCATGGTCGCAATGTCTGTACGACCCGGCAGATCGATGAACTGCAGCCAGTCAACGACGCTACCGGCTATACCCTGAAGCCGTTCATCAAAGATCTTCGGAAGCGCAAACGTTGTCGACTGAAAGATGATGCTCGAGACGGCCGTTGTCAGAAACACGATAGCGGACACGCGCATGAGAAGCGTTTTGTAGTCCGGTGAGAAGGTTTGGTCCTTGCCGGCGCCCGTAGGCTTCGATGTGACTTCTTTTGCGCCGAAGTCTTGCCACCTCAGGCCAGCGTAGATTATTCCAATCATGATCGATGCAACGCCTGGCAGGACAAATGCCATGCGCCAGCCGCCATTGTCGATCATATAGCCCGTGATCAGCGCCGCACACGCGACGCCTAGATTTCCCCAAACACCGTTGACGGAGATCCGCATCCCCGTGTTCTTCCATTTGGCTGTCACAATTGCCAGGCCAACGGGATGGTAAATCGCGGCAAATATACCAATGCCAAACAAGCCAATGCCGATCTGCAGGGGCGTTTGGGCATAGCTCGTGGCAATCGACGCAGCGCCAATACCGATGAAGAACACCGACATCATGCCGTCACGACTCCATTTGTCGGCCAGCCACCCCGCTGGAAGCGAAAACAATCCGAAAGCGAAAAAACCGGGAGTGGCGTACGCCAGCAAGTCGGAGTAACCAAGTCCCCACTCTCGCGACAAGGCCAATGCTGCAACGGTTGCAAAGATCAGTGAGAATAGATGATCGAGAAAATGACCGATGTTCAGCAACAGAAAATGTGCGCGGTCGCGAGTCACCATGAATCTCCAGTGCAGTTCTCAATTGACGCGAGGTTTGGGCGTTGGTGTTGTCGCGCCGTTCAATTCCATCAATAAGCCACAGGAGCACAAGTGCCGACAACCACGGCATCTTTCGGCTTGCAGGCGGCATGACCGCGTCTCTCACTTGCTCTCGCAATCGCGGCGTTGCAGGCCACCCGGCTGCGGAGTAGTGTCCCGCCCATGAACGGCGTTTCGCATTATGGTCCGCCGTCGCCGGCGGCATATGCTTGCGACCCGGCAGCGAGCCGGGGACGTCTCCATGCCGAATCGGAAAGCGAAACCCGGACACCGTTTCAGCGCGACCGAGATCGTATAGTTCATTCAACTGCGTTCCGCCGGCTCAAACACAAAACCCAGGTTTTCGTCTATCACGAGGGGGATCACTATCGGACCCGCCTCACGCATTCACTGGAGGTCGCGCAGGTCGCCCGAACCATCGCACGGACTTTGGGATTGAACGAGGATCTCGCGGAGACCCTCGCGTTGGCCCATGACCTCGGACATCCGCCGTTCGGCCATGCCGGAGAGGAGGCACTGGACGGCGTCATGGCACCTTACGGTGGCTTTGACCACAACGCTCAGACACTGAGAGTCTTGACCAAGTTGGAACGGCGGTATGCGTCGTTCGACGGCCTCAACCTCACTTGGGAAACTCTTGAAGGGGTGGTTAAGCATAACGGCCCTCTGATCGGTCCAAATGCCGGTCGATCATCCGAAGAGCCGCTGCACGAGACGCTCACGGAATATGTTTCAACCCACGATCTGGAGCTTTCCACCTTCGCCGGGGCCGAGGCCCAAGTCGCGGCAATTGCGGACGATATTGCGTACAACAACCATGATCTGGACGATGGCCTTCGCGCCGGCTTATTCGATATCTCTGATTTGAACGAGATTCCGCTGATCGGGCCGGTACTCGAGGAAGTCCGCGCCTTATACCCGGCGCTGGAGCGGCCGCGGACCATTCACGAGACGATTCGGCGCCTGATCTCGCTGATGATTTCCGATGTAGTTGCCGAATCACGATCTCGCCTCGAGGAGATTGCTCCGGACAATGCAGATGAATTGCGGCGTGCCGACCGGGCTGTGATAGGAATGTCGCAGGCGGTGGGCCTTGGTGACCGCGCGTTGAAGGATTTCCTATTCGCCAACATGTACCGACACGATAAGGTCAATGAGATGTCCGAACAGGGGCGGCGGATCGTTAGGGGAATCTTCAAGGAATACCTCAACGAGCCACAATCCTTACCCGAGGAATGGCGCGAAATCGCGCGTAAGTCCGATCCCGCGAGTATCCCTAGGTTGGCATGTGATTTCATCGCCGGCATGACCGATCGGTACGCTCTTTCCGAGCACCAACGCTTGGTTTGTTAGATAAATTTAATGAATTATTTCAATTATTTAAATGATATAATTAACAAATCAATTGAAAAATTGATGTCGGCGGGAACACTGCCGCAAGGTCTCGATCTTGGTGCGCTCAGCGTGGAGCCGCCGCGTGATCCTTCGCACGGCGATGTCGCGACCAATGCAGCATTGGTGCTAGCCAAGAGCGCCGGAATGAAACCGCGCGAGATTGCGGAACCCTTGGCCGAGTGCCTGGCTGGAGTCCCGGAACTAGAAGAAGTCAGCATTGCAGGCCCAGGGTTTATCAACATCCGACTTGCGGAGAGGTTTCTTCACGAGCGGCTTCTGGATGTCTTGAAGGCAGGAACATCCTACGGCGATTCGGACCTTGGCAGCGGTATTCCGGTCAATGTGGAATATGTCTCGACCAATCCAACGGGCCCCTTACACGTAGGGCATGCCCGGGGAGCAGTATTTGGCGACGCGCTTGCAAATCTTTTGGAGAAAGCGGGACACGACGTCACGCGCGAGTACTACATCAATGACGCCGGCGCGCAGGTGAATCAGTTGGCTCGATCCACGTACTTGCGCTATCGGGAAGCGCTCGGTGAGGATGTCGGCGACATTCCGGAAGGCCTTTATCCCGGCGATTATCTTATCCCGGTGGGCGAGTCGCTGGCTTCCAGCCACGGAGAAGTATGGCTCAACGAGCCGGAAGAAGCATGGCTTCCGACTATCCGACGATTTGCCATCGACGCCATGATGGAGAGTATCCGCGAAGACTTGATTTCGCTTGGCGTCAACATCGCGGTGTTCACGTCCGAACACGAACTGGCCGATCAAGGCAAAGTTGAAGACGCTCTCGGGTTCCTGGAAAGCAAGAACCTGATTTACGAAGGCATCCTTGAGGCGCCGAAGGGCAAGCAGCCTGACGACTGGGAACCTAGACCTCAGACTCTCTTCAAAGCGACCGAATTTGGGGACGACGTGGACCGCCCTCTCAGGAAATCGGATGGTAGCTGGACTTATTTTGCAACGGATGTCGCTTACCACCGCAACAAGGTTGACCGCGGTTTCAATACCATGATCGATGTCTGGGGTGCCGATCATGGTGGATACGTCAAACGCATGGAGGCTGCGGTCGCGGCTCTTTCCGAGGGTACCGCCCACTTGGATATCAAACTCTGCCAGCTCGTGAAGCTGACACGCCGTGGTGAACCCGTACGAATGTCAAAACGCGCGGGCAGCTTCGTGACCCTCCGGGATGTTGTGGACGAGGTCGGCAAGGACGTGGTGCGTTTCATCATGCTGACGCGGCGCAACGATGCGCCGCTCGACTTCGATTTCGTGGCAGTAACAGAACAATCCCGGGACAATCCAGTTTTCTACGTGCAATACGCCCACGCCCGCGCGTGTTCGGTTCTGCGCAATGCGGCCGAAGTCCTGAAAACAGCGATGGACGACGATGTGTTGACGCGGGCAGAACTCGGTCGCTTGACCCATGCGGACGAGCTTGCTTTGATCAAATTGCTTGGCGGTTGGCCCCGCCTGATTGAGACTGCGGCGGAGGCCCATGAACCTCATCGCATCGCATTTTACATTCACGACGTCGCATCCGCGTTCCATCAATTCTGGAATCAAGGTAAGGAGGATCCGGATTTGCGCTTCATTGTCGATGAAGACGCGGAACTCACGCTGGCGCGGGCGGCACTCGTGAAAGGGGTCGCCACCGTGATCGCCAGCGGACTAGAAGTTATGGGAGTCGAGCCCGTGCAGGAGATGCGCTAGATGGCGTCGGATTCCACGCAACCGCCGCACGATCCCCCTCCCGCCTACCTGCGTCAGGGGCGCATCGAACCTCCACAACAACAGCAGCGGCGTCTGGCTCCTGAGGAGACGGTTGGCCGCCGATGGGGTATCCCGGCATTAATCGCCTGGGTCACGCTATCGGCCTTTGCCGGGGCGCTCTGGTTTGCCTACGAACAGGGTGTCCGGGCGGGCATGGAAAGCACGCCTCCGCTAATTAAGGCAGAAGCAGGTCCCGTGAAGGTTCCGCCCGACGATCCTGGGGGCCTGGAGATTCCACATCAGGACAAGGAAATTTATGAGCGTATGGCCGGTAACGAAACTACTGGCCAAGAAGAGGCGACCCTGAGGCCAGAAGCTGAGCGGCCCGTACCGAAAGAGCAGTTATTGGCGTCGACGAGCAAGGGTGACGATTCGTCCGGAACAACCACGATTCCCGTTCCGCCATTACAAAAGATCACGGATGCCGGACAAGGCGAATCGGAAGTTCCACCCGCTCCCGTAAGTACGGCGCAGGAGGCGACCGAAGTATCGTCTGCCCAAGAGAGTACGAAAACGAAACTCCCGCCACCCGTGCCGCTAGTGCCAAAGGCATCGAATCAAGTCGCAGCAACTCAGCCTCAGAAACCTTCGGTACAGCAAACGGCGACGGCGGTTTTTCGGGTCCAGCTCGGGGCTTACCGTAGTGCTGAAGCCGCTGAAGGCGACTGGGTCCGATTCAGCACGCGCGAAGAATCGCTACTGGGATCTCTCGATCATCTGATCGTTCGTGCCGATCTCGGCAGGAAAGGGGTTTATTACCGGCTTCAGGCAGGTCCCCTTGACGGTCCGGGTGCCGCCCGGGCGATGTGCAACAAGCTTCAACAACGAAAGCTCGGCTGTCTGGTCGTCCGTCCGTCTCCCAGGTGACGGAACGGCTCGCCGCCATATTCGGTTGTGCGGGTGACGTTCTCACCGGGACCGAATTGGCTTTCTTTCGCGACGTGAGGCCTGTGGGTCTCATTCTTTTCGGCCGCAACTGTCAGACCCCTGAACAAGTGCGACGATTGACCCAATCTTGGCGCGATGCCGTTGGATTGGACGATGTACTGGTGCTGATCGATCAGGAAGGTGGTCGCGTCTGCCGTCTGGGGCCACCGCATTGGAGAGCCCCCCCGGCGGCTGCCGAATTTGGCAGTCTTTTTGAAGTTGACGAGGTGCTGGGCATCGAGAGTGTCAGGCTCAACGGCCACGTTATTGCAGCGGAACTCCGCGAACTCGGCATCAACGTCGATTGTGTTCCCGTTCTGGATGTTCCTGCAGCTGGTGCGCACGACATCATCGGAGACCGCGCATACGCATCCGATCCCGATACCGTTGTGACGTTGGGCCGCGCCATGTGTGAGGGCTTGCAGGCAGGCGGGGTGCTGCCTGTTATCAAGCATATTCCAGGCCACGGCCGCGCCACGGTCGATAGCCATGAAGCATTACCCGTCGTTTCCACAAATCGAGAGGAACTCGACCGGCTTGATTTCACTCCCTTTAGAATGCTGGCGGACCTACCGCTGGCGATGACCGCGCACGTTGTGTTCACCGCCCTTGACGAGCGGCGTCCCGCCACAACCTCTCCTGAAGTGATCCAACTTATTCGGAACGACATTGGATTCGACGGCCTGTTGATGACCGACGATCTCTCCATGAAGGCACTGCCCGACAGCATGGAGGATCGGACGCGAGACTCGCGAGCCGCAGGATGCGATGTCGTTCTGCACTGCAATGGTAAGGCAAGCGAGATGACAGCTGTCGCCAGTTGTGCGGGCCCACTCGATGCCCCGGGACGAGGTCGGCTGGATCGGGCATTTGGCCGTTTGCACCCTCCAGAGCCGATCGACATCCCGGCTGCCGTCGCCCGCATAGACAGCTTGTTGGGTCAAGTCGGCTTAGGCGTGCGAACGTGATTGCCAATCTCATTTACGAGGTTTCGGTATGGATCGTTCCGATCCTGATCGCCGTGACCTTCCATGAAGCCGCGCACGGCTATGTCGCGTGGAAGCTGGGTGACGACACGGCGTATCGGTTGCGGCGCGTATCGTTCAATCCGTTTCGGCATATCGACATATTTGGCACCATCATACTGCCGGCGGCACTGCTGTTCATGTCTGGTGGCCGGATCATGTTCGGATATGCCAAGCCGGTACCCGTCAATTTCAGCCGGCTCAACAGTCCTCGGCGCGACATGGTCCTGGTTGCCCTCGCGGGGCCGGCGACGAATTTGGCACTGGCATTCATCTCGGCGGTTTTGTTCCATTTCGTCGAGCTGTTTCCCCGTGACGCCAGTATGTGGCTGGTGGAAACCTTGCGCCGGTCGCTTCTGCTAAATCTCGTACTCGCCGTTTTCAACATGCTGCCATTGCCGCCGTTGGATGGCGGGCGCGTCGCAGTCGGCCTGCTTCCACGGCGACTGGCCTTACCGCTCGCCAAGCTGGAGCGCTTCGGCATGTTGATCCTGATTCTGCTTCTGTTCGTGCTGCCGACGCTGAGCGGCCAGCTCGGGATGCGCGTGAACTTTTTCGACATGGTAATTTGGCCACCAGTCGAGTTGCTGTATAATCTGATCATCGTCTTGGCCGGACACGTATAAAACCCTTGAACGCTGATAGTAGAGACGACGTTTGGTCCGATCCGGTTCGGGATGACGCAGACGACGTGGCGCTGATCGTCGATATCGACGGCTACGAAGGGCCGTTGGATGTCCTTCTGGCGCTGGCGCGCTCGCAGAAAGTCGACCTCACACAAATCTCGATCCTGCAACTCGCCGAGCAATATCTGGCGTTCATCGCCGAGGTGCGGCGCCTCAGCCTGGAACTCGCCGCGGATTACCTGGTCATGGCGGCCTGGCTGGCCTATCTCAAATCCCGTTTGCTGTTGCCCGACCTCGAGGATGAGGACGCCCCAAGCGGTCCGGAACTCGCGGCCCACCTGACGTTCCAGTTGCAGCGCCTGGAGGCCATGCGGCTGGCCTCGGCCCAGCTGATGGCGCGTCACCGGTTGGGACGCGATGTCTTCGAACGCGGTCAGCCTGAAGGCATCCGGGTTGTCCGCAATTCGATTTACGAAGTTTCGGTTTTCGAGCTGCTCCGGGCTTACGCGGACCAAAGGGCGCGAACAGCTAATGAACCGTATAGCATCGCGGTGCGCGAGCATTATACGTTGGAGCAGGCCCACCAGCGTCTGCGCCGTGCGCTTGGTGAGATGCCTGGCTGGGAACGCCTGGAGACATTTCTACCACCTGAGATCAAGGGCACAATGGTCTATCGCTCGGCGGTCTCGGCCATGCTGGGCGCCAGTCTCGAAATGGCCAAAGCCGGCCAGCTTGAGATGCGTCAGACGCAGACTTTCGGTCCGATTTACATGCGGCGCAAGCAGCGGGAAGAGGGCACCCCGAATGACAGTTGAATTCGCAGTGAAGCGTAAGGATTAGGAGCGGCATGAGCGTCGACCAACAACACCTCCGCATGGTGGAGGCCCTTTTATTCGCGGCAACAGAGCCCTTGGACTTACAAAGCCTTGTGGTTCGGTTACCTGATGATGTCGATGTGGCGGCCGCTCTTGAAGAGCTTCAGGCAGCCTACCGCGACCGTGGCGTCAATCTCATACAGGTCGCGGGCAAATGGACGCTACGTACCGCGCCAGATCTCAAATTCTTGCTCCAGAAAGAGACCCAGGTTACCCGGCGGCTCAGCCGGGCCGCCGTCGAGACGCTGGCGATCATCGCCTATCACCAGCCGGTGACCCGGGCTGAAGTTGAGGAGATCCGTGGCGTTGGCCTTAGTCGCGGCACGCTCGACCTGCTACTGGAGATCGGCTGGATCCGGCCCAAGAGTCGGCGTCGTACTCCAGGGCGCCCCGTGACCTACGGGACCACAGACGATTTTCTGGAGCATTTCGGCTTCGCCGCTATCGACGAGCTGCCCGGCCTGGACGAACTGAAAGCGTCCGGCCTCCTGCAACCGCGCCCACCATCCTCATTGATCACAGAAGCACGGTCACAGGCATCCGGCGATGACGAGGATGACGAGGACGACGACGAAGCCCGAGGCGAAGCCGAAATCACGGAATTTCCTCGACCTGTGGATTAAGGCGAGCGGCGCTCGCACCGCACCGTCACACGGCGGAATCCAATCCCTTTCATCCTCCCTGGCAGCGAGTAGGTCGGCCGACTTCACGCCTCTTCCCTAACAGGGAGGAGGTCGGGCCTTCGCCGTGCCGAAGGGGCTTCGGCCCCGCAGGCGGGAGGAGGGTGTCGCGAGTAAATGCAAACTCCAGGTTGCCGCAACACCGATAGAGCGAAGGCGGGAACCAGCGATTGAGTGGCCGCTGATGGGGTCCACCGAGTTGAGGAACTGCGATCCACCCCCATCTCGACCTTCCCCCTGCTAGGTGGAAGGAGACCAAACGTTGCCCCGATTCGCTGACCGATATACTTCTGCAAGTAATAGTGACGTGCAAGAGTGCTATAGTTCTATATTTTCCATTGCCATAAGGCCTGTATGGCATTAGGCCCTACTGGCGTTCCCGCAAAATGATTGCCGGGTTGGAATGAACCGTGACCACGGTTGGTGACACCGCTCGAACTGTATTGGCGCCGGTCAACCGGCGATTCCGTCTGAACAGATGGGGCATCTTTGCGTTGCTGGTGGCGGGCATGGTCGCCGTGCCGGTACTCGTGGTCTTCAGCTTCGTCTTCGTTCCGGCCACCGACGTTTGGTATCACTTGGCTTCCACGGTTCTTTCCCGCTACGTCGTCAACACCCTGTGGCTGGTGGCCGGTGTCAGCATTGCCACCTTGGTCACCGGGGTCGGTGCGGCTTGGCTCGTCACCATGTGCCGGTTTCCGGGACGTGGGGTTTTCGAATGGGCACTCCTTCTGCCCATGGCCGTACCGGCCTACGCCGTCGCCTATACCTATGCCGGGATGCTCGACTTCGCCGGGCCGGTGCAGACGATGCTGCGCGATCTGTTCGGATGGTCGCGGCACGACTACTGGTTTCCCGAGGTCCGCTCGCTCGGCGGCGCCTTCATGATGTTGGGGCTGGTGACTTACCCCTATGTCTACTTGCTGACGCGCGCCGCATTCCTGGAACAGTCGGTCTGTGTCTTGGAGGTCAGCCGTACGCTTGGCCGTGGCCCCTGGAACTGCTTCCTCCGGGTGGCCTTGCCGTTGGCGCGGCCGGCAATTGCCACGGGCCTCGCGCTTGCACTCATGGAAACGTTGAGTGATTTCGGGACCGTCCAGCACTTTGCGGTGGACACGTTCACCACCGGAATCTTCCGAACTTGGTTTGGACTGGGAGATCCAGCAGCCGCCGCGCAGCTTGCGGCGATTCTCATGGTCTTCGTTTTCGCTGTCTTATTCATGGAACGTTGGTCGCGGCGCGCGGCGCGTTACCACCACACCACGACGCGCTATCGACCGCTACCCGGCTATCAGTTGCGGTCGTGGCGGGCACTGTTGGCCGCGGGTTTCTGCCTGGCACCCATCTTGTTCGGCTTTCTACTGCCGGCCAGCGTGCTTCTGGTCTGGGCGATCGAGACATCAGACACCATATTCACACGCGATTTCATGGATCTTGTCTGGCACACGATTCTCCTGGCGGGGGTGGCCGCGGCAATTGCGGTGGCGATCGCTGTCATTCTTGCCTATGGCAACCGGATCGGCGGTTCCCGGCTGACGACGATGGGATCCCGCATCGCAAGTATCGGCTATGCAGTGCCTGGCAGTGTGATTGCCGTCGGCGTCCTGCTGCCGTTTGCCTGGATCGACAATTCAGTCGACGCGTGGATGCACGGAACGTTCGGCATCTCGACCGGACTGTTGCTGTCGGGCACGATCGTCGCATTGCTGTTCGCCTACCTTGTGCGTTTCCTGGCGATCTCGTTCAATACCGTCGAGGCCAGCCTCGCCAAGGTGACGCCGAACATGGACAGCGCCGCCCGCACCCTGGGTGCGCGCCCCTCGAAGACCCTGCTTAGCGTTCACGCGCCGATGATGTGGGGAAGCCTGTTGACGGCTGGCCTGTTGGTCTTCGTCGACGTGATGAAAGAGTTGCCAGCCACGCTGATCATGCGACCATTCGATTTCAATACCCTCGCGGTTCGGACGTACGAACTGGCCTCAGATGAGCAACTGGCGGAAGCGGCTGGACCCGCGCTCGCCATCGTCATGGTCGGAATTATTCCGGTCGTCCTGCTGTCGGCCGCGATCGCGCGCGCCCGGCCCGGCCAGCCGCCCGCCTAAGATCATGGTGAGTCTCAGCCTCGAAAACATTACTCACGCCTTCGACGGTAAGATCGCCGTCGACAATGTCAGTTTGCGGGTCGACCAAGGTGAGGTGGTTTGCCTGGTGGGGCCGTCTGGGTGTGGAAAGTCAACGACATTGCGCATCGCTGCAGGTCTTGAAGAGGTGCAGCAAGGCCGAGTCATCATCAATGATCGCGTGGTTGGTGGTGATGGACATCATGTCCCGCCCGAATTACGGGGAATCGGCCTGGTCTTTCAGGATTATGCCCTGTTTCCCCATTTGCGCGTCCTTGAGAACGTTGCTTTCGGCCTCGCCGACGACCGCTCAGGCCGCGAACGGCGTGCGACGGCACAAGCGATGCTCGATAAGGTCGGTCTGGGGCACCTCGTAGAGGCCTTTCCTCACACATTGTCGGGCGGTGAGCAGCAGCGTGTTGCATTGGCCCGCGCCTTGGCGCCGAAACCCAGCCTGATGTTGATGGATGAACCATTTTCCGGCCTGGACATCGGCCTGCGTGACCGCATTCGTGACGACACGCTGTCGTTGCTCAAGGAATCGGGCACGGCAACGCTTCTCGTCACCCATGATCCGGAAGAAGCCATGCGCATGGCCGATCGTATTGCCCTGATGCGCGACGGGCGGCTGGTTCAGGAAGGCCGGCCGGATCGTTTATACAGTTATCCCGATGGTCCGTTTTGCTGTACATTTTTCAGCAATGTCAATGAATTAGAGAGCGTTGTTGAGAACAAGTCTGTACAAACCCCTTTGGGAATTCTCGATGCTCGTGGAATCGTGGAAGGAAGCACCGTGAATGTGCTCATACGCCCTGAAGCAATACATCTTGATGAAACCGCATCAACCGGTTTTGATCCCCAAGCTACCGTTTCGACGACGGCGACAGTTGTTGAAAGCCGGGTGCTCGGACCTTACAGCCTCGTCTATGTGCGGACTGTCCCGGAGGGGCCGGTTTTTGAGGTCCGTTTGGCCGGAACGCAAGCGCCAGAGTCCGGCTCTCGGTGCCGTATCACGCTGGACCCCTCGCAAACATTCGTATTTCCGGCGGTATCCGGCTAATCTGCGGCCAGTCATTTCGCGCGGTGCGTGGGAAATGTGATTTGTAACTATCCACCAGCGTAACCAATTGGTTGGGGCCATGCCCTAGTCCAATGCGGTTAGAGGCGGGTCGGATTACCAACGGCAAGGCGAACGATACCATGGGAACATTCAGTATCTGGCATTGGCTGATCGTCCTCGCGGTCGTGCTCATCCTCTTCGGTGGCAGGGGTAAGATCCCGGCGCTCATGGGTGACATCGCGAAGGGGATAAAGAGCTTCAAGAAAGGCATGAAGGAAGAGGGTCTCGCGGACGGTGATGACGCCAAGGTCATCGACGAGGAGACCACGACCGCCGCGCGCTCCGAGTCCGAAAACGACAAGGCCACCAGCAGTTAGACGCGGGACGTACGCCGGGCTCCGGATGGCGGTGGTCCAAGTGCCCAGTCGAGTTGGAACTAGTGCCCAATCTAGTTAGACTTAGTGCAATGTGATGTTGGACATTGGCTGGCCAGAGCTTTTCCTGATCGCAGTGGTGACCATCATCGTGGTCGGCCCCACGGAATTGCCGCGCGTGGTGCGCACGGTCAGTGGCGTCATCCGGAAGGTGCGAAGCCTGGCTGGGGAGTTCCAATCAACCCTCGATGACATGGCGCGTGAAGCCGACCTCGAAGACATCAAGAAAGAGATCGAGCGGGTCAGTCAGGTCGATGTCGCGGATGAATTCAAGGCGACGTTCGATCCATCGGGAACGCTCGACGGCGCCTTTGATATGGATGGATCGGCGGAAGAGGACAGATCGATCCTGGCCAGCCCCCAGGTCGAGGCCGCGGGCACCGGAACATCCGTTGCAGATGACCCTGGCGGTGATACCACAGCACAAGCGGACGATCCAACGCCTGAAGGTGTGGACCGTGAGGCCGTTCGGGCGGACGCTCAGCCAAATGTGCCGGATGACGGCGAGGCGACGGTCGAGGACCCCGCCGAGCAACGATCCACGACATGACAGCGGAAACTTGAGCCGTGGCGGAAGCGGAAGTCGAAGGGGAAGACGTCGAAGAACAGCGCATGCCGCTGATCGATCATCTGATCGAGCTGCGCAAACGCCTGTTCTACTCCCTTATCGCCCTGGTGATCACATTTCTGATCTGCTTCTACTTCGCTAACCCGATCTTCGATTTCCTCGTCGCGCCCCTAGCAGATCTATGGCAGGGAGAAGATGATCGCCGCCTGATCTACACCGCGCTCCACGAGAAGTTCTTCACCAACATCAAAGTCGCCTTCTTCTCGGCCTTATTCTTATCGTTCCCGCTGATTGCCGGCCAGATCTGGCTGTTCGTTGCCCCTGGCCTGTACAGGACCGAAAAGGGGGCTTTCCTCCCGTTCCTGGTGGCGACGCCCCTGCTGTTTTTGCTCGGCGCGTCGATGGTTTATTACATCGTCATGCCGGTCGCCTGGCAGTTCTTCGCCAGCTTCCAGCAATTTGGCGCCGAAGGAGCGTTACCCATCGAATTGGTGCCCAAGGTGGGCGAATACCTCAGCCTCGTCATGCGCCTGATCTTTGCCTTTGGCATCAGCTTTGAGCTTCCGGTACTGATCACGTTGATGGCCAAGGCCGGACTTGCCACGTCCGACGGCTTGAAAGGCAAACGCCGCTATGCCGTCGTCCTTGCCTTCGTTGCTGCCGCCGTACTGACGCCACCTGATCCTCTGAGCCAGATCGGCCTGGCCATCCCCATCATTGTGCTCTACGAGATCTCAATCATCTGTGCGCGAGTGGTCGAGAAGAAGCGCGACAAAGAATCGGCCGAAGACCCCGTTTAAATTCCGCTCATTCAAGCAACATTGTTGGCAGAGTGTTCGCAGCGGCACTCTGACGCTGGAGTTCGCGGATTTCGAATTCGCCATATCCAGGTTTATTGGACCCGAAGGGTTCTTGCGGGGGCCAATTTGCGTCAAGATTCCCAAAATATGGCCCCCGCGAATTCGATCGTCCAAGAACGTGGCGTATTGATACAGGTCAAGGTCCACACGGTGTTACGCGTTTAACTAAAGATTGGATACGAGAGGAGGGGAGCGGCGGGCCGCGTCAAGTTGGCCGCATGCCCTTGGCAAATCAATTGATTCGGGAAGATTTCTACATGGATGATCTCGCGGCGGAGAAACAAGCCACGAAGGACGCGAAGACTGCCGACGAAAGCACTGTAGCTCAGAAGGCAGAACCAGATAAAGATGCCAAGCCTGCGGCAAAGACCAGACGCTCGAAGCCCTCCAAAGCGAACGGTAAGGGTGCGGGGTCGGCGAGGACCGAGAAAGCATTGGCGAAGGCCTCCGTGGGCACCGCGACGGCCACTACCATCCCCCATCATCAGGTAGGCGTCCCAAAGAGCCGCGCCTTGCTTCAGCACGAACGCATCGAGGCAAGAGGGCGCACGGCGCCACTGCCCGACAACTATCCCTACAAGCGGCGTATGCGTCGTGCCCAGTACGAAACGCGTAAGCAGGAACTACAGATCGAGCTGCTAAAGGTGCAGAATTGGGTCAAGGAGACCGGACAGCGAATTCTCTGCATCTTCGAAGGCCGTGATGCTGCCGGGAAGGGAGGCACCATCAAGCGCTTCACCGAGCACCTAAATCCCCGTGGGTCCCGTGTGATTGCGCTGGAAAAACCGACCGATGAGGAACGCGGTCAGTGGTACTTCCAGCGCTATGTGGAGCAATTGCCGACGAAGGGCGAAATGGTTTTCTTCGATCGTTCCTGGTACAACCGCGCCGGCGTGGAGAAAGTCATGGGGTTTTGCGCTCCCGCCGAGTACATGGAATTCATGCGCCAAGTGCCAGATTTCGAACGCGTGCTGGTGCGCAGCGGCATCACGCTGTTCAAGTATTGGTTTTCGGTTAGCCGCGATGAACAACTCAGGCGTTTCAGCTCACGTCAGAACGATCCGCTGAAGCATTGGAAGTTGAGCCCGGTCGATGTTCAGTCCCTGGATCTTTGGGACGATTATTCCGAAGCCAAGGAAGCAATGTTCTTCTATACGCATACTGCCGATGCCGGATGGACGGTGGTGCGTTCCGACGACAAAAAGCGTGCCCGCTTGAATTGCATGCGGCATTTCCTGTCAGCCTTGCGGTATCCTGGCCCGGACGAAGAGGTCAACCTGGCCCCCGATCCCAAGATCGTTGGGCCTGCAGATACCTTCTACGAAGGCTTCAAGGATTACGATCCCAGCCGACAGCTTCGAGTCTGTATCGGCCTCTCCTGGGTCCTGGATTGGAATGTTGGCGAGGCGTTCAGGGCAACCGGTTAGGCATTCCAAGTACGGTGTTCGCTTGACGGCGTGTTGAATGCTGGTCTAGATCGATCCCTCTCAATTTAATCTAATTGGTTGAGGTAGATACGAAGGATTCGGGTATGGAAGATGCCACCGCGAATATGGCGGATACGATCGCGGCCATGATTGAAGCTGTTGGTGCCGTATTGACGACCTACGGGTTGAGTGTTGTCGGCGCGATTGTAACTTTGATCATCGGGGTCTGGTTCGCTGGCTACGCCTCGCGGCTGACCGGTAAAGCCCTCGAGAAGAGCAGCCGGGTCGATGACACGCTTTCGAAGTTTTTCGAGAGTTTTGTCCGTTATCTGGTTCTGGCCGTCGTCGTCGTTGCCGTCCTCAACCAGTTCGGAGTTGAGACGGCAAGCCTGGTTGCAGTGCTTGCCACGGCGGGTCTCGCCATCGGATTGGCCCTGCAAGGCACGCTTACGAATGTCGCATCAGGGATAATGCTGTTGTTTTTCCGCCCCTTCAAGGTAGGCGATTACGTATCAGCCGGAGGACAGACCGGGACCATCAAGGAACTCAACCTGTTCTTCACCGTAATGGCCACGCCGGACAACGTTCAGATCACTATCCCCAATGGGCAGGTTTGGGGATCTGCCGTGAGCAACTACTCCGCCAATCCAACGCGTCGCGTGGAAATCGTTGCGGGGATCTCTTACGACACAGATATCGATAAGGCGATGGTGGTTGTTCATGAAACTGTCTCCGCCGACCCTCGGATCAAATCAGACCCAGAACCGTTCGTTGCCGTGACCGAGATGGCAGATAGCTCGGTGAATTTCACCATCCGTGTCTGGGTCGACAACGGGGATATGTGGCCCGTCAAGTTCGATCTGACCAAAGCGATCAAACAGGCGTTTGATGCTAACGGCATCGGCATTCCGTTCCCGACACGCACGGTGCATACCGTCGTAAATTAGACTCAAATGCGCAGATCGGCTGAGTCACTCGTGGCATGGCAGACACTTGCCGTCACTCGGTCGTCTGCGGTTTGATAATTTATTGAGGGGGCGGGCACGCTGCTCGACGCGTTCTGGGACGTTTAGGTTAGCCCACCCCTTGCTCGGCCAGGGCCTTCTTGGTATTGGGCCGCTCTGCCATGCGCGTGCGGTGATCGACGACTCGGGGAAAGCGCGCCGGATCGATGCCATCGGTCTCCAGCCAGTCGGCCAGCGTGAACAGGTAAGGATCGACGATTGTGTAGGTCTCGCCCATGACCCAGGGGTCTTTCAGCATCTCCGTGTCGATCAGCTCGAAACAGGCGCTGACGGTCTCGGGCACCTTCTTCTTCATGGCATCGAGCGCAACCGGATCGTCGGCCCAGCGGGTGCCACGCATGCGGTGCGCATGGGCCACGTGGACCGTCGAGCACAGGTAGCTGTTGAAAGCTTGAAGCTCGGCGAAGGCGAAGGGGTCGTCGAGCGGCGCGAGCCGGGCCTCGGGATGGCTCTGGGCGATGTACGCCAGGATAGCCGGCGTTTCAGTAAGGTTGCCGTGCGGCGTGACCAGGGTCGGTATCCGACCCTTGGGGTTGAGGGCGAGGTATTCGGGCGAGCGCTGTTCGCCGCCGCCGGTGTCGACGCGCTTCAGCTCATGCTCTGCGCCTGCATCCAGCAACGCGATGTGGGACGCAAGTGCGCAAGTGCCGGGAGCGAAATAGAGCGTGTGCATGTTTTAATTGCCCATGAGATGTTACAGGGAAGATTGCGGCACTGTGGCGGAAGGGAAGGTGAGGGGCAACGGCGTGACCTTCAGTGGGAGGGGACTCAGCGTTTCTCCCGAAACTCATCCAGCCATTTGCTCGTCGCGGCAAATGAGCGGTGGGCGAGTTCTTCATAGCCGACCTCTTCAAGCAGCGCCCGACCCGGTGCTTCCAGCGATATTGGAACCCCCACCGGCAATGCCGCCATCAACCCGAACAGATCGAGCCCACCCTCGCCGGGAAACTGGCGTTCGAAGCGGCCCTGATGAAGCAGTTCCTCGTCCGTTTCCGGTCGCTCTGCCGGCGCGTCGCATAGCTGGATGTAGCGGAAACGGTCTGCCGGCAGGGCGGCGATGTTTTCCAGGGTTGCCCCCGTGCGGTCGAAATGGATGGCATCGATCATGAGGTGCGCGTTCGGCGCGTCTGCCGCCGCAACGATGTGCTCTGCCTGCTCGAGCGTGGCCGCGCCGGGCGTCCAGGGCATGAACTCGAAATGGAAATCCAGGCCGTAGGATCTGCCGAACTCGCACAACGCCGACAGGTGGTCGATATTCAGGGATTTGTCGGCGGAATCGGACGTGACCAGCACCTTCGTCGCGCCGAGCCGGTCCATCGCATCGAAGATGGGTGCGAGGGAGGTGGGGTCCGTGAACCTGTCGAGCTTGATGTTCTCCACGTCGAGCACGGAGAGCCCGGTGTCGTTCAACCGCGACAATGTCTCCTGCAGCATCTCCGAGCCCACGGTCATGGGAAACTGGTCTTCGCCCGGCAGGGCGGGCATCAGCCGCAAGCCGACCGCGTCATACCCGGCCTGCGCGGCAAAGGTGACATGGGCCGGCGGAGCCAGACCGAAGACGGTCAAGTAGGCGAGCGATATCTGATTCATGTGGCGGCGGTCCTAGAGATGGTTTGGGAATTAGTTTGCAGTGTAGAGCAATCGGCGAGGGGCGCGGCAACAGAAACCGTATTCCTGTGGGCGTGTCGACTTCGGGCACACCATTCTCGGAAGCATAGTAAGAAGGCAGCGGTTTTAAGTGTTTTGCCCGAAACAAAGTGCGATGGCTGTTGAAGAAGTTGTTCTACCCCAGTCGACATTCGAGTGGTCAGGCGCCAGGTGAATCATTGTTCCCAATTCATCACTTTCAACTCTCCTGTATTTCGATCGGTTAAAACTAAGAAAATACTGGAAACTCCGATCCACAACTCGACAGCTTGCCGACGCCGGACGTATAACGGGCGCGCATTGGTGTGGCACTAACCTCTAAGACTTCACATGCACGATATCAGGTGGATACGCGATAACGCCGATGCGTTCGACGCGGGACTGGCACGGCGCGGGCTCGATCCAGTATCGGCGACCGTGCTTGACGTCGATGTGCGCCATCGGGCCGCGCAAACGAAGGTTCAGGAAGCCAAGAATCGCCGCAACCAGGCCTCAAAAGAAATCGGTGCTGCCAAGGGACGTGGCGAGGACGCCGAGGCGTTGGTCGCGGAAGTCGGCGAACTCAAGACAGTCATCCGCAACGGCGAGGAGGAGGAACGCGGCCTCGGCGCTGAGATCGAAGAGCTTCTGTCGGCGTTACCGAACTTGCCGGGGCGCGACGTGCCTGATGGTTTGGGTGAATCGGATAACGTCGAGGTCCGCCGGATCGGTGATCCACCCACGTTCGATTTCGACGTGCGGGACCATGTTGATATCGGCGAAGGTCTCGGCATGATGGATTTTGAAGCGGCGGCGCGTATGTCTGGTTCCCGGTTCGTCGTTCTCAAGAGCGTTTTGGCGCGCCTTGAGAGAGGCCTGGCGAATTTCATGCTGGATATCCAGACCGAAGAATTCGGGTATCAGGAGATAAAGCCGCCGAGTCTGGTCCGCGATGCCGCCGCGTTCGGCACGGGACAGCTCCCAAAATTTGCGGAAGATCTGTTCCATACGGACGATGGCTACTGGCTCATCCCGACGGCGGAGGTCCCGCTCACCAATCTCGTGCGCGAGCAGATCCTGAATGAAGCCGATTTGCCGATCCGGCGCACCGCCTACACGTCCTGTTACCGCTCGGAAGCTGGGGCAGCAGGCAAGGATACACGCGGCATGATTCGCCAACACGAATTCACAAAGGTCGAGATGGTGACGATCGCCCATCCCGACCGTTCAGATGAAGAGCTCGAGTTCATGACGGGGTGCGCCGAGAAAATCCTCACTCGGTTAGGGCTCGCTTTTCGGACTATTGTCCTGAGTTGCGGTGATATGGGGTTTTCGGCGCGCAAGACGTACGACATCGAAGTATGGCTTCCCGCGCAGGAGACTTATCGTGAGATTTCGAGCTGCTCGAATTGCGGCGAGTTTCAAGCCAGGCGCCTGCAGACGCGATTCCGCCCAAAGGGCGAATCCAAGGGGACACGTTTCGTGCACACGCTCAACGGCTCCGGTTTAGCGGTCGGGCGAACCTTGGTCGCGGTCCTCGAGAACTACCAGCAGGAAGATGGCAGTGTGTTAATTCCGGAGGCGTTGCGCCCCTATATGGGTGGTCGAGAGGTTATTCGTGCCGAAGACTGACATGCCGAAGACTGCGGGGCGGGATCCCCAAAAACTTCGCATTCTCGTTGCCAATGACGATGGCATTAACGCCCCTGGCCTCAAGGTTGCCGAGAAGATCGCCCGCGCGTTGTCGTCCGACGTCTGGGTGGTTGCGCCCGAGACGGAACAGAGCGGGGCATCACATTCGTTGACGCTTCATGAGCCGCTGCGCGTGCGCAAGGTGTCCAATCGGCAGTTTGCGGTGAGTGGTACGCCGACCGATTGCGTGATCATGGCACTCGATCACATTCTCAAGGATCAGAAGGCACCGGATTTATTGATCTCTGGCGTCAACCGAGGAACTAATATCGCCGAGGACGTCACTTATTCCGGCACCGTCGCGGCGGCGATGGAGGGGACGCTTCTGGGAATCCCGTCCGTCGCTCTGAGCCAGGGATACACCAGTCCTCATCCCGTCAAGTGGGGAACGGCGGAGCATCACGGCCCCAAACTCCTTCGCCGTCTGTTGAAAGCGGGTTGGCCAGAAGGCGTGCTCATCAACGTGAATTTCCCGGACGTCGTCTCAGCACGTGTTCAAGAAACTACTGTGACGCAGCAAGGCCAGCGCGACGCCGGCAACGTCTTCATCGAAGAACGGATAGATGCCCGGAGTGTGCCGTACTATTGGATTGGGTTTCGCCGGCATAAGGGCGAGTCTCATCCGAAGTCCGACCTCGCCGTGGTGGCTCGTGGCGGCATTTCAGTGACGCCGCTGCATATCGACCTTACCCATCGGCGTACCAAGCAGGCTCTTGAAAAAGCATTGAAGTGACGGAGGACACCCGAATAATCCGGCTGATCATGGAATTGCGTCAATCGGGCATTACCGACACGGACGTGTTGTCCGCCTTGGAACGCATTCCCCGCGAAGACTTCGTGCTCTCCAACTTCAGCGACCAGGCGTACGAGAATACGGCCCTGCCCATTGATCAGGGGCAGACGATTAGCCAGCCTTACGTCGTCGCATTCATGACAGTTGCCCTGGAACTCGGGCCGCGTATGAGGGTGTTCGAGATCGGCACGGGGTCTGGATATCAGGCGGCTGTCCTCTCGAAGCTCTGCCGCCGGGTCTACACCGTCGAGCGCTATCGCTCTCTTCTGCGGCAGGCGGAGACGCAATTCCGAAGGCTTGGACTGCATAACATCGTCACCAAGCTCGGCGATGGCCACCTTGGCTGGCCAGAGCAGGCGCCGTTCGAACGGATCATCGTGACGGCGGCCGCGGCGGCCGTTCCCGAGGCCTTGAAAGATCAACTCGCAGTCGGGGGTATCATGGTCATTCCCATCGGTGACAGCGGGGCGAACCAAGTCGTTATCCGGATCCGCCGCAGCGAGGAAGGTTTCGCGTCAGAAGAGCTTTTGCCGGTCCGCTTCGTCCCGCTTGTCGAAGGCATCGCGGGAACGACCTAAATCGAGTGAATTGGGTGGGCCGGCGGCCATGACATCCAGAGACTTGGAGTCCGAAGTTCAAATGACCCGACTGGTCACGGCGACGAGGGACTTGCTGCGGAGACTGGCTGAGCCGTGCTTGCGTCCATTTTTGGATGGGTGGCCTGAACCGCCGCCGCAAATGCGCCCGGTCGAGCCGA
>Ga0209403_10002367_pt1 | contig 22629 bp, 20 predicted proteins | sample ArcticOcean_MG_C_8_FD_187440 | JGI IMG/M metagenome (GOLD analysis project Ga0209403, IMG submission 187440) | Marine microbial communities from western Arctic Ocean - ArcticOcean_MG_CB11_86 (SPAdes) (version 2) | ecosystem: Environmental > Aquatic > Marine > Oceanic | place: Arctic Ocean... | reverse complement strand
TCGTATTTGTGTCCCATAGGATTCTTCAAAGAAAAGGAGAATGTTGTCAGGACTTCGGCCGTTAGCGAGCTGTGTTCTAATTGAATTCTTAATATCGTTACATAAGGCTAACGCACAGGTCGTCAGACCTTCATTAACACATACTGGGCACCGAAGCTGATTTTCAATAGCTAGGGCTTGAATCTCGATCGAGCCTTCAGGTGTTTGGGCAGTGGCGCTTGTTGTTCCACTTAACGAGATACTCATGATCAAGGTGAGAAGCAAAGCGCTATTGAATATTTTGGTTTTCATGAGTTCTTGAGCAAACTGTTGTCTTTGGCACTAAGACTAACTAAGACTCCTCCAATATATAACCCTGCCCCTATCCATAGCCATTGAACTAGCGGTTTTATCAGGATTTGTATTTCTGCAACTTGTTTTTCATCCCAACCCTGAGTAAATACGTAGACATCTCGAATTAAATTGGTATCAATATCTACGATTGCAACTGGCTGATTGGGCGCTGCATAAAAAAAACGTCTTCCTGGCCGAAGCACGCTAACTATTTCACTATTCTCCATTAACGTAACTTCAGTTCCTGCTTCTATCTCGATTCCATTTTTTCCGGGCTTCTGACCCCAGAGCCCCTGGTATTTGAACGAATAATTACCTAATGCAAAAGAGTCCCCCGGTTCGACGGTAAAACGATTTCTGCTTTCATAGGCAGTTGAGGAAATAATACCGATCGCCATAACAGCCAATCCAATATGCGCAATATATCCTCCGTAGCGACGTGGATTTCGTTTGAATGGTTGTAATACCCGATCGTATGGACTCGATGTGACCTCAGTGTCCTTTGTGATTGCACGGCAGATTTCAAATAAGTGGATGAGAACACCGAATACACCCGCAAAAATTGCTAAACAGTTAATTAGGCCATTAGCACCTAATATCACTGCGAATACCGATATTAGAAGCGCGAGAATAATTGGAAATTTTATTTGTTGCAGGTAGTATTTTTTCAATGTTTTAGTCCATACTAACGGAGCGGTAAAGGCCATAAAAATCAGTAAAATAGTAAGGAGTGGGCCAACTGTGTCGGCGAAGAATAAAGGCCCCACGACGATGCGCGCGCCGTTAGCAAGTTCCGATGCAACCGGGAAAAGCGTCCCTCCCAAAATAACTAGGCCGATTGATAGAAGGAGAAAATTATTTATTATTAGTCCGGTCTCCCTAGAGAGCACCGAATCATAATTATGTATTACCGAGTGTCCACGGCCACCTAGTGCCAAAAGGATGGCTGGTGTTAGCAGTGTTAATGCAAGAAGCCCCAGGAAATAGGGGCCAATATCAGACTCCGCAAATGAGTGAACAGATGTAATTAGGCCTGACCGTACGTTAAACGTGCCAAAAATTGCCAAAACAAATGGGAGGCAGCCGAGCATTAAATTCCATGTATGAAATAGTCCGAGCCTTTCTTGTAACGGCTTGCTATGGAGTAGTACTGCCAATGGAATCAAGGGTAGAATGGCGCAATTTTCTACAGGATCCCAACCCCAGTAGCCTCCCCAACCCAGCACCGTATATGCCCACCAAGCACCAAGAAAATTTCCTGCCGAGAGTATGAGTAACGAGATTAGGGTCCAGCGTCTGAGTGAACGCGACCATTCAACGTTCGATGTTTTTGAGACGATCATGCCAAGACTAATTGCGAACGGGATTGAAGTACTTGCCAGTCCCAGGAGTAGCGTGGGTGGGTGAATGAGCATTGTTGGGTCGACAAGCAGCGGATTCAATCCTATCCCTTCAGTGAAAATGCGACTTGTTAATTCAAATGGTGAGCTCAGAAATGTAAGAGGAAAGAGGAATGCCAAGATGATGATCGTCAAGATAGTAATTGCATTTAGCCCACGGGCTTGAAAGGACGCTGTTCGAGTGCGACTCAGCAGCAATGTCCCAAGGCTGATGGCAAAGGTCCATATGAGTAACGAGCCGGCTTGGCCTGAGTAAAGTGATGCAATTTTGTACCAAACCTGCATCTGAGTAGATGAATGTTCAACAACGTATTTGAGAGCAAATTGATCTGTAACTAGTGAGTAGACGAGGATACTCAGTGAAACCGCTAGTCCTATAAAAATCAGGATTATTAGATTTTGTTGTCGCCTATAAGTTACTGCTAGATCAGCCGCGGTCTTTGAGGATATTCCAAGCAGCACACACAGCACGCCACTAGCAAGGGTCACACCCAACGCGGTGTGACCGGCAACTCCGAGAATATTGGCGATTTCTGGCACGCATGCTCCTAAATTGAGTATTTAAATCGTACCGTTGATTTTATGCTACGGCTTGCGTCAGGCTAATCAGGTTTCACGAAATTGGAAGATATAGAATCTTCGGGAACTGAGCCCGCAAAAAATTCATTCTCATGTTTAATTATTATTAGATCTGCCGTGATGCCGTTTGAAAAACCGACACCCTCAACGATTACAAGAGCATATGGCCCAAATAATGTTGGTACGGTTTTTCCGATGAAATTAACATCTAGTATGTCATTTTCGTCACCGGTAATTTGGAATGATGAGAGGGTGCCACTTTTTTGCGTAATTGATTGATCTACAACTCGGCCTGCAATTCGAATGCGCTGGCCTATTTTCTGTTCATTTTCTAAATACTCGATCGGTGTCAGATAATAGCTGAGGTTTGAGCTCGCTGACCTAACCACTAAAACACTGATTGCAAGGGCGGAAATCAGTAAAACTAATATCAGGGTAATTTCAGGTGTTAATTTAATGCGTCTCAATTTTTTGTTTCTCACTAATTTACTTGGCTAAAAGCTTCCAACTCACTCAGTAAGGTATGGAGAGTTTGTTCAGATAATTCGCCTTCATACCTTTTAAATATACGTAAGTCTGGAGTCAATAATAGGATAGTTGGCAAACGAGTTATTCCGTAGTCGATATGAATTCTGCGATCCTCGTCAACCAGGATGGGAAATGATACTGGAATTTGGTCCGCAAATTTTTTAGCGTCTGATGTTGGTTCCCAGATGTTAATTCCGATGAATTCGTAGTTTTTACTTTTGTATATCGGATATATCTTTTGCATCATGACAGCCTCACGTTTACACGGAGCACACCAAGAGGCCCGAAACGACAGCAGTACATACTGCCCGCGATTTGATTCAAGTGAAAGAGTTTCTGAGGAATCAAGATCTGTTTTCAATATGAGACCTGTGAATGGCGGAGCGGGCGCTCCCTGCAGTTCTTCACGGTTCAGTGATGTAATGGAGCTTTTGCTTTGCTGCTGAAGTCCGAGAAATAGGAAGAGTACCAGAGCTACTGCTGACAGAGTGAAGATGGACGTAGAAAATTTTAATCGAGCCAAAGTTTATCCAAGTCAACCAGCCTTGATTCGTGAAGAAAGCTATCGCTTAATGTTACCCATAATTGGGTTTATATTTTGATAACCCATTGCGTAAAGGCCTGTTAGACTATCCATCAACGCCATTTAATGATAAAAAAGTTGCTGTGGAAGTAATTTCTTGAGATAGGGGAGGGAACAATGACAGGTCGTTCGAGGCAAATTGTTTTAGTCGTAGCCTCCTTCGTTGCGGTGGCTTTCGTCTCGTGGCTTATTTTCATAGCATTTGATGGTGCTGCAATCGACAAACGAATGAGCACACTCAACCCCCTGTCAGATCAAGCTCAGGAATATCATGATGTGTACGTGCTCGTGTGGTGGTTATCGGGTGCGGTATTCGTAGTCATTATGGCCGCAACTCTCATATTAAGTATTCATTACCGGGAACGCCCAGGAGTGGAGCCAAGACGCGACATCCATGGGAATACGCGCCTTGAAATTTTATGGACAATCATTCCGATTGTCATAGTGCTCATCATGGTCGTGCCGACTTTTGACGCTGTGCTATCCGTAGAAGGCGATGCTGAGGAAGGTGCTCTGGAGGTTACCGCTACCGGTCACCAATGGTGGTTTGAATTTACTTATCACGATTCGGATGGGAATGAACTTTTTAGAACAGCAAATGAGATGCATGTTCCAGTTGAGCAAGCGGTGAACGTAAGTTTGGTATCTAATGATGTTATTCATGCATTTTGGGTTCCAGCATTGTTTGGTAAAAAAGACATGATGCCTGGCCATAACAACCGATTATGGTTTAAGAGTAAGCCAGGGACTGAAGGCATGCATTATGGCCAGTGTGTTGAGTATTGCGGTGATTCTCACGCCAATATGCGATTCAGAATTTTCGTTGAATCACCTGCTGACTATGATGCTTGGGTTAATAATCAGATTGCCAAAGCCAAGTGGTCCGATGATGAGTTGGTTAATGCGGGCCGCGAGGTTTTTGTAGCTAAAGCATGTAACTCTTGTCATCAGGTGGAGTACAGTAAGTCGGACGCGCCGGACTGGCTTGTTCCACCAACCGTGGCCGCGATAGGACCTAATCTATCTCACTTGGCGAGCAGAACCACTATCGCCTCCGCGTTGCTTGATAGAGACGAATCTAACCTTCGAGCTTGGTTAAAGAATCCTCCTGGTATTAAACCAGGGTCACGGATGCCAAATCTCGAACTAACTGATGATGAGATAACTAAACTAATTGCAATGTTAGACAGTCTTGAATAGCAGCATTTGGGAGATTTATAAAAATGCTCATGCTTTCTGAAGGAGAGGATCGTTAAATGGCTACAGCTACTGACGGTGTAGGGGCGGTTCAGGCGGAGCAATCCAAAGTCTGGGAGTGGTTAACTACAGTTGATCACAAAAAAATCGGGACCATGTATGGAATTACCGGTTTTACTTATTTCTTGATTTCTGGACTCACTGCACTAGCCATACGGACGCAATTAGCTGTGCCGAACGGGAATGTTTTGAGTGCTGAACTTTATAATCAGTTCTTCACCATGCATGCCTTGATGATGATTTTCTTGGCAATTATGCCTATGGGAGCCTCGTTCTTTAACTATTTCATACCGCTTCAAATTGGCGCCCGTGACGTAGCATTTCCTCGACTCAATGCGCTCTCGTATTGGGTCTTCTTATCAGGCTCACTTATTCTCTTTTCGTCTTTCTTTTTAGGAGGCGCACCTGATGCAGGTTGGTTTGCATATGCGCCACTGACCGATACGAAATACTCGGTTGGATCTGGGCTTGATTTTTATTGTGTCGGCTTAATTATTTTGGGACTTTCTTCGCTTATGGCGTCCCTGAACTTTGCTGTCACTATTCTTAATATGCGAGCGCCTGGGATGACAATGATGCGACTTCCAGTTTATATGTGGATGACTTTGGTTGTATCTTTTCTTCTTATCCTTTCACTTCCAATTGTGACAGTTGCATTGGTAATGCTTTACTTTGACCGAAACTTTACTACTAATTTCTTTACCCCTGAGGCTGGTGGGGATCCTATTCTTTGGCAGCATCTCTTCTGGTTGTTTGGTCACCCCGAAGTATATGTCTTGATATTGCCATCCATGGGAATTGTGTCAGAAGTGATTCCAGTCTTTTCTAGGAAGCCCTTGTTTGGTTATTCGGCGATTGTTTTTGCGGGAGCGTCGATTGGCGTACTGGGCTTTGGGGTCTGGGCACATCATATGTTTACTACTGGTCTTGGAACCGTTCCTGCCCTAGTTTTTAGCGCTACTACTATGGGCATCGGAGTTCCAACGGGCGTTAAGATATTTAACTGGCTTTCCACTATGTATGGCGGAAGTATTAGGTTTACCACATCGATGTATTTTGCCGTTGCATTTATTGCCATGTTCACTATTGGCGGAATATCGGGCGTGATGCATGCTAGTCCTGCAGTAGACTCCCAGCATCAGGATACATACTTTGTTGTAGCGCATATACATTATGTGCTATTCGGTGGAGCAATCATGGGAATATTCTCCGGTATTTTCTACTGGTGGCCCAAAATGACAGGGAGATTCCTTAGTGAAACTTCCGGAAAGTGGTCGTTTTGGGTGATGTTTGCCGGAATGAATCTAACCTTCTTCCCGATGCATTTTTTGGGTGTTTCTGGAATGCCAAGAAGAATTTATACGTATGATGAAGGATTCGGTTGGGACGACTGGAATATGGTGGCTACGATAGGATCGTATCTTATCGGGGTCAGTATCCTGATATTCCTGATTAATGTGTTCAGAACAATGCGCCAGCCAGCGACAGCGCCAGATAACCCTTGGGATGCACCCACGCTGGAATGGGCTACAAGTAGCCCGCCACCGGAACACGATTTTGATGTAGTGCCGGAGGTTCATTCATCGATACCCCTTTGGACTAATAGAGAAATGGGGATTGTGACTCCTGAAGCACCGGAGGGATTGCATATTCATTTACCTCCGTCTTCTTACATGCCGCTAATTTTGGCGATCGGAGTTGGATTAATTGGTGTCGGATTGTTATCGCATCTAGCTCTTGTAGGAATTGGGGTAGCTATTGCAACTTATGGGGTTTGGGGATGGTCAATTGAGCCTACCGACTAAGAGTAGGAAGACTATTTCTTTCGGAAGACTGTCTGGGAGTTAAGGAGAATAAATGAGCGCAGCAACACACGAAACTGAGCATCATACCAGTTTGGGAGTCGACAATCGTAAATTGTTGATGTGGATCTTTTTGGCGTCTGAATGCCTTTTCTTTGGGAGTCTTCTTTCAACATACCTAATCTTTAAAGGTGAATCTCTGAGCGGCCCAGGAACAGATATTTTTGCGTTTGAAATAACATCAATTTCAACATTTGTATTACTGATGAGCAGTTTGTCAATGGTGCTTGCCGTCTATGGAGCACAACACGGCCAGCTTGGTCTTATGAAATTAATGCTGCTTTGTACCATTCTTCTTGGGTTAGTATTTCTGGGCTTTCAAGTTTATGAATTCAAGACATTTGCGTCCGAAGGTCTAACTCTTTCTACAAATCAATTTGGCGCATCGTTTTACATACTAACTGGATTTCACGGCTGTCATGTTGGCGTAGGTGTGTTGTATCTATCCTCTCTACTTGTGTCGTCTGTGAGGCGTAATGGAATAGGAAAAGAGACACCACTTTATATTGATATCGGTGGTTTGTATTGGCACTTTGTCGATATAGTCTGGATAGTACTATTTACAGTGGTGTACTTGATTCCTGCGTATTAGTAGTAGAATATTTGAGGAAGTGTGAGCGGAAGGAATGACTGAAAATGGCTGAAATGAACGCTGTTCATGATGCTCACGATGAGCATCCAACTACGACAATCCGTGAGTATTTACTCATAGGACTACTGCTGAGTGTGATTACTGCAGTTGAACTGGTTATGTCCCTTTACGAAGATGCTTTGGGCGCCATTCTTATTCCTGGATTATTAATATTTTCTGCCATTAAGTTTGTTATCGTTGTTGCGATGTTTATGCATTTGAAATTTGATTCAATTCGTTTCACTCAAATATTTGCGTTTGGGTTTGTATTGGCAACTGCTCTACTTATCGCCGTTGTTGTTTTATTTGCGTTCGATGCATCTGATGCTATTGGTGGTGGATTCATCGGCGATCCTATTGAGCATCACGACTAATTCAGTCGGTCTAGATCCTTTCATCCATGGACGTATTTGATAAGTTGATGTCAGGCTTATGATTTCAGCTGTTGTAGATACATCAATTTTTTCATTTCCAAGTCATGCTGGGGTCACGCATGACTCACTTGGTCCCTGGTTTTCGCATTGGAATCTCGACGCAGAAATCTTGATACCGTTTATCATTCTTACTTTTCTTTATTTACGAGGTTTGAAGGATTGGACCGATCGATCCCGCGACCATCCAATTTGGAAGACCATCTCTTACTTTGCCGGATGGATTGTCCTGCTTCTAGCAGTGGAGTCTCCAATTGATTTTCTGGCAGAACGTCATTTTTTTGTTCACATGATTCAGCATGAATTATTAATTATGGTGGGAATGCCACTTACTTTACTTGGGGCTCCTGTAACTCCGGTCAGCAGAGGCTTGCCCACGCAAATACGTAGAATCTTAATATCACCCATATTTAGGTCAAGAGTATTTCGTATCCTGCGGTCTGGAGTGTTAGCTCCAATAGTCGCGGGAATTGCGGTCAACATCGTGATAATTATCTGGCACGTGCCAGATTTATATAATCAGGTTTTATTTAATGGTTTTATTCATCGGTTTCAACATGTTACTTTTCTTATAGTGGCTTGGCTTTTTTGGTGGAATATTATTGACCCCAAACCTTTAAGCTCTCGTATGGGCATGCCCCTTAGGGCAATATTTATATTTTTAACGGGAATGCCAAAACATGTTGTGGGGGCATTCCTTGTTTTTTCGACTACTTTCTTCTATACCGGTTACCTCGAATTTCAGCCTGTTTTTACTAGTGTAGATAGAGCAACTGATCAGTTGCTAGGGGGCATGATTATGTGGGTGGGGGCTTTGAGTATTCACCTGACTGCGATGGGTATTGTCTTTTTTATTTGGATGCAAAGACAGCGTAGAGAGCAAGAAGAGCACCTCAGAGAACTTCGCAAATCTCATTGACGCCGTTCGTTGAGATACTTAGGATATAGGCTACCTAGTTTGTTTGCGTATAAAATACGCAAAGTAACTTAGGAATAATATCCCGGAGGACTATATGTCGTCACTTCGAATTTCTCTCGCTCAAATCAATACTACTGTCGGTGATTTTTCGGGAAATTCTAAGCTGATTCTAGAGATGGCGCACGAAGCCGCACGGCTCGGTGCTGACATAGTTGCCTTTCCTGAGCTTGCAATTTGCGGATATCCACCTGAAGATCTTCTCCTACGATCTTCTTTTATTGAAGAATCTCGTATTGCGTTGAACCAGTTGGCCAAGGACGCTCAATTACTTCCTCCACTAATAGTAGGATCTCTTGATTTTGACCAACATTTATACAACAGTGCATCTATTTTGCATGAAGGTCGAGTGATCGCGGACTATCACAAGCAAAAACTTCCAAACTATGGTGTATTCGACGAACAACGATACTTTCAGGCAGGTGACTCAGCTTTGATATGTACGGTCAAGGGTGTAGATATTGGAGTGAATATTTGTGAAGATATTTGGTACCCAGACGGACCAATATCTGATGCGACATTAGCCGGGGCACAGCTAATCGTAAATATCAATGCGTCCCCATTTGCAAAAAATCGCTCATTGGATCGTGAGAGAATGATATCAACTAGAGCAGCTGATCACACGGTCGCTATAGCCTACGTGAATCAAGTAGGTGGGCAAGATGAACTTGTATTCGACGGGAATTCATTTATTTCTATGGCGACTGGGAAGATAGGGGATCGTGCACCATCTTTTGAAGATTCCCTCCTAACGAGCGATATTGAGTTTGAAGAAGTTTTGCAACGACAACTTCACGATTCTCGATTGCGACAAATGCGAAACAGTCGTAGTGACGGGATGACCTCGAAGATAGAGCGTGTTGAGCTGGTGCATTCACCATCGGAGAAGGTCGACATTTCCCATTTAGATAAATTCGATGAGATTTCGACAGAGGAGGAAGTCTATCGTGCATTGGTAACTGGTACCCGTGACTATTTGCACAAGAGTGGATTTGAGCACGCGTTCGTTGCCTTATCGGGCGGGATTGATTCAGCTCTTGTTGGGGCTATTGCAGTGGACGCGCTTGGGCCAGTGAATGTGACAGGTGTTTCCATGCCGTCAAGGTATTCCTCCGATGGATCTGTCACCGATGCTGAGGATTTAGCGAATCGACTTGGTGTTGAGCTGTTGTCTCTTCCAATTGAAGGGGTGCACGGTTCAGTTCTTGATTCGTTACTGCCAGAATTTGCTCGATCTGACAATCCAGATCCTGGGGTCGCTGGTGAAAATATTCAATCAAGAATTCGTGGAATGTTAATGATGGCTCTCTCAAATCACCGCCCGCGGTCGATGGTTCTTACGACAGGAAATAAGAGTGAGTACGCCTGCGGATATGCAACGTTATATGGTGACATGGTAGGTGGATTTGCAGTGATTAAGGATGTACCGAAGACTCTTGTGTGGCAATTATCGCGTTGGAGAAATAGCATCGGCGAGGTAATTCCGGACAATTCAATTACAAAAGCACCTTCAGCGGAGCTACGTCCTGACCAGTTAGATTCAGATTCGTTACCCGAATATGACATACTCGATCCTATTATTCAGTTTTATGTGGAAGATGATCTTTCTTTTGAATCCATCGTTTCAAAAGGGTTTGACGAAGATTTAGTTCGGCGTGTGATTGGTATGATTAACCGTAATGAATATAAGCGTCGTCAATCTCCACCAGGAGTAAAGATAACCGCACGAGCTTTTGGGAGAGATAGGCGCTTACCAATGGCCACACGTTACTCTGGCATATAGTCTTTTTGTTTTTCAGTATCAATAATTGATGTCATCGCGTGTGCGGCAGCCACGTCATGAACTCTAATGATATTGGCGCCCTTAAGCACAGCGAGCGCGTTGAAGGCCAAGGTCGCGCTCAATAGTTCCGCAGTGTCCTGACTGTCTCCCTGCATCATTAATTCAGAGAGAAAGCCTTTACGGGAGGCCGATACAAGAATTGGCCTCCCGAGTGTGTGTAGTCTTGGAAGTGCTCGCAACAAAGTGAGGTTATCAGTAGCTGATTTTCCAAACCCAAATCCTGGATCTATCCAAGCCTGTTGCCCAGTGTGTTTTTCAAACGAGGTGATCGAAGCCTCAAGAAAATTGAAGACTTCACCCTCGATATCGTCATATTCTTGGCTGACCTCTCTATGTAATTTTGGCAAGCCTCTCATGTGCATGATGCAAATCGGAAGACTAAATTCTTTTGCCACCTCGTGCATCTCCAAGTTTTGAGCACCACTTACGTCGTTAATGAGATGGAGGCCTGCTGGTGCGACATTTTTTACGACAGACGGAGTCCATGTGTCTAGGGAAGTAATTATTCCTTCTTTTGCAAGTGCTTGGACAATAGGATAGATGCGACTAATTTCCTCGTCCGGAGAAATTGAATAAGCTTTGGTTGCAGTTGAATGCGCACCAATATCGATGATATCAGCCCCATCTTGGCTCATCTGTATTGCGCGCGCAATGGCTTCGTCTGATCTCACCCTAGAGAATGCGATTGGAGAATCATTGGAAACGTTCACTATACCCATGATGGCCGTTCTTTGACCTAGATCAAGAGTTTGGTTAGGGAATTGAAGCAACATTTCTTTAGTCTAGTGCGTCCTAGGTCTAAACTGTCCTGATGACTTCAACTGATGCTGAGCTATTTAGCGATGAAGACCGCCTAGTTATAGAGGGGGGCTCTCGGCTACTGACTGTGGATTTACCGATCCAACCGAATCTTTTACCGTCTAGTGATAATGATTGTTTTGAAGGACTCAGAGTAAAATTTGCTGAATTATTGTCGGTAAGTGATCGACGTGTTGTTTTATATGATACCTACGACGCAGCGGCCCAAGCCGCGCTTGAGAAGATGCAGTCAGTATCTCAACAGTCTACTGGTCAGGTAGTAGGACCAACTATTGGAGCATCATCACTAGCATCCTCATGCGACACAGGTGATTTAAAATACCTTGCAGTCGATGTTGAACCGGATAGCCTAGGTATTTCACCTCGTGGTATTGCACAGGCTATTCAGTCTGAATCTACAGATATTGTTGGCGTGATTATTGCTCATCCTTTTGGGCATCCAGCTAATATGCCTGTGCTACTTGAAATGCTTTCGGGCTATGATTTGCCTTTTGTGCAAGAATGCTCAGAGAGTTTCTTAAGTAGTACCCACGACGAACTTGTCGGTACAACAGGGACAGCTTCGATTTTTTCAGTCAGAGAATCTTTATCGATTTCCCATAACTTTATCAACGGTTCGTCACCCACGATTGTGGTTTTCGGTGATAACCAAGAAGATGAATTTATTAAACATGCCATGGATGTTACGCGTCTAGGCTGCACAGAAGATGAAATGCAGCTTCTTTCGGGGGCAGCGGCTTCGATAGAGACTCGGATAGAGTGTCGTCGTCGACTTTCTTGGGAATTAAATTTCAGACTTCGCGGAGTTGCCTCGATTGCTAAGATGTCACATGCTCGAAAAATTAAGCATAATTATTCGAGTTTCGTTCTCAGAATTCGTGGGCCGGGCTGGCGAAAAGATGTATCAGAATCGATTTTGGCTTTAAACGAAGAAGGCGTTGATTTTCAATTGGCGATTGAGCCTGATTATTCAGACGGGTATAAAGATTTTGTAAGTGATCGATTTCCCGTGACAGATAGAATTGTTAGGGACTCAATATCATTGAAATTACATGAGGGTTTGAATGAACAGCATATCGATATCGTGGGAAAGATACTGCGCAAGGTCGCAGTATGGGCGTCTAAAGCCTAGTGGATAGGCATGTTCGGAGATAGTTGACGAGTATGGCGAATTTACCGGATCCGGCTTTGGTAGCGGTTCAATTTTCAGATTTAACTGTGCGAGTGGTGTTGGCAGATAAGTCTCATGCGATTATTCGCGACGAATTATTTGAGATTCGTGAAATGCTGGATCAAGAGCAATGGGCGTGGGATATCGGTGGATATATTGCGACTGTGTTTGCATTAGAGGGTAAAAAAAGATCTGCTGCCGCTATCGCAGTTTGTTGTCCAGGGTTTGTTGATGAATCTTCGGGTCGATTGATTTCATCACGTGGAAATCCGATATGGGACGATTTGGATGTCGTCAGTGAACTTAGAGGACATTTCGATGTACCTATCATGGCGACTGATGAATTACGTGCAGCCCTGCGTGCCGAGATGGTGTCAGCAGATATACCAGGCGCAGAGAGCATGGTATATCTCAGACTAGACGAGAGATCGAGCGCTGTTGCAGCATATTCCACGTCCAGGGTAATTTTTGGTGGTGTCGCATCTTATGATGTATCCAGTATGCTGCCGATTCTTCCGGAAACCTTGGAGAAGGGCGCAGAGATGTACGAATCGCTCGCAATTAATCTTTCAGAGGCACTAGATTATATCAAACCTGACGTGATTATCATTGATGCATTCGCTGAGCACTTTGAATCGATTAAAATTGCACTGGAGAAACTGTGTCAATCGCTCGAATTATCTGTAAAAGTCTTATCTGCAAAGGCAGATGCGGACAGACTAATTCTTGGAACTGTCCATCTGGCTTCAAATTTGGCGTTTGAGAATCGACTTTATTGATTAAGGTAAAACTCTACTGGTCCGAATAAGAAAGTCCTCATTAGGGGCAACTAGTTTCGGTTTCCGCCGCGATCGTTTACGATTCGTCTAGAAATTATTTATAATCAATCTGACTAAGTTTGTAAGGCGGGAAGTATGACCGATAAGAATGTAAGTACTGATTTCGAAGTAGTGATTGTAGGCGCTGGATTTGCAGGCCTGTACATGCTCCATAAAATGCATGAGGCTGGTCGGACAGCTCGAGTCTATGAGGCTGGTAGTGGAGTTGGTGGTACGTGGTACTGGAACCGCTATCCTGGCGCACGCGTTGATATTCAGAGCGTCGAGTATTCATATTCTTTTTCGGAAGAACTTCAGCAAGAGTGGGAGTGGCCAGAAAAATACTCGGCTCAGCCAGATATTTTGAAATACGCAAACCATGTAGCAGATCGATTTGATCTCAGGAAAGACATTCAATTCGGTACGCGGGTTGAATGCGCTGTTTTCGACGAAGAAACAAATTCATGGGATGTCACGACGGATCAGGGAGACTCGGTAAAAGCTCAATTCTTCGTTATGGCGACTGGCTGCCTTTCTGCGGCGAACATGCCTGATATCCCTGGACGGGATAATTTTGCTGGCGAGACTTATCTAACGGCGACGTGGCCGAAGGAAGGTGTCGATTTCACAGGGAAAAGAGTAGGACTCATTGGCACAGGCTCGTCAGCCGTGCAGTCAACACCAGTTGTGGCAGAGGAAGCAGAATCACTGACCGTGTATCAGCGGACAGCAAGTTATTCATTACCTTCGAACAATACCCCGACTGATCCTGAATTCGTAGCTGGAATTAAAGCGAATTATGCCGGATTCCGTGAAGCTAATCGAAAGATGATTGCTGGTACGGGGGCCCAATACGCATCCATGTTGAACGATCCGATACTGACCTACAGTAGCGAAGAGCAGGATCGTCTTCTCGAGGCTGCTTGGGACAAGGGCGGATTTACTTTCGCGTCAGTTTTTCCTGATGTTGGTATCGATTACGATGCGAACGAAGTTGCTGCGAATTTTGCGCGAAAAAAGATAGCTGAAATTGTTGAGGATGAAGATACGGCAAAAATGTTGATGCCGGATATAGTAATCGGGTGTAAGCGAATGATTATTGACTCAGGTTATTATGAGACATTCAATAAGCCCAACGTTGACCTTGTGGACATAAAAAATCATCCAATAGATGAGATTACTGAAAATGGGATTAGAGTTGGTGACGATCACCGAGAATTTGATGTCATCATATTTGCCACCGGATTCGACGCGATGACTGGCGCGATCTTGAACGTGGATATTAGAGGTCGTGGTGGAGAAAGCATTCGCGATGCGTGGCACGCTGGACCCAGAACATATCTTGGCCTGACGACAGTTGGATTTCCAAATATGTTTGTTGTAACCGGCCCAGGAAGCCCGTCCGTACTGACCAATATGATCGTATCTATTGAACAGCATGTTGAATGGATTGATGAATGCATTAATTACATGGACGATAACGAATTTTCGACAATTGATGCGAGTTTACCCGCTCAAGATGCTTGGGTGGATCATGTGAATAAAGAAGCTGAAAATACGCTTAGAACGGACCCTAACTGTAATTCTTGGTATCTCGGAGCAAATGTCGAAGGTAAGACCAGAGTATTTATGCCACTTGCAGGTTTCCCCGCCTATAAGGAGAAATGCGACGAGGTCGTAGCTGCCGGTTACGAAGGGTTTAGTCTTGTTTAGTCGTTGATCGACTCATCGAATGTTTATTAGCTAGTGCAATTGCTGAAAATGATTCAGCAATCGAGCTCGCCCTGTCAGCAGTGTTGATTAGTGGTGCTGCCAGTACTTCGCCGCAGCCAGCGTCGATATAGGAGATTAACTTTTCAGCTACTTCATCTTCAGTTCCTGAGATAACTAAATCATCTAGAAGCTCATCAGGGTAGGGATTACCTGATATTTCGAACCCGGCCTCTCGAAACATTGCTTGGTAAAACGGAATTTCGCTGTATCGAGCTAGTTGTTCCTGAGCGAGGCGCCTTGCTACTGAGCGATCATTACTTACCGCTATAGGTACATGTGCGATCAAAGGTATTTTTTTATCTCTGTTGGCCTGTTCTGCCCCCTGATTGAGTGCGGGTAGAGCCTGATCAATGAGGTAGCTTTTTGGGCACATCCAAGATATCGCGCCGTCAGTTAATTCTCCACATAGCGAGAACGATTTTTTTCTAAGGGCGGATGCCAGAATCTCCACATTAATCGGCGCTTTGATTGATGTCCTTAGCGTTACCTGTTCACCCTCAAAGTCTACAGTTCCGTCCGTAAAGAGCGTTCGTAGCGAGGTTAGATACTCTTTAAGATGCGTAAGCGGTTTGTTCCATTGCGCTCCGATTGAACGTGTCATCATAGGTTTGTGCGAGGGACCCAGTCCAAGCCTCAATCTGCCTGGCGTCAATTCTTCAAGAGCTACAGCTTGCTGTGCGATTGCAAGAGGATGTCTTGGCCACGTAGGAATAATGGCAGTACCGCCAGCAATTTTTTTGGTCTGACTAAGGGCGGCACCAAGAGCAGTTAGCGGATCTCCGCCACCAGCCCCACCTATTGTCGCCCATGCAGTGGGGATACCAAATTCTTCAGCTTGTGTAATCTGCTCGCAAAAATCGACCGCATTATTTGCCGTAATTCCGACACCAATTTCATTCCAAGTCATAATGTGCTCGATTCTGATTACATTCGGGGGCGTGTGCTGTGGCTAGTATAGGCTCATGTCCAGAGATGAGGGTACTGCACTTGTTGAACCTTGAGAAGGGATTGAATTTTTTTTTCATGGATATCTAATTTGCAAAGCATGATCACAGCATCTTCATGATTGTCTTTATAGTAACTTTTTAATTCACCAATTTTTTCGAAGCCAAACTTTGCATAAAGTAACTGAGCAGCCAGATTGGACTTTCTGACTTCTAATACAACCTTAGGGAGTAACGCTCCATTGGCCTGATCCACAACATCAAACATCAGGCGTTCACCTATTCCAGATCGTCGGTAATTTGGGTGGACGGCGATGCTCACCAAATGAAGTTGATCCACCATGAACCAAACTCCACTGTACCCAAGGATATTTTGTGTTCTCCGTTTGTTCTGGCTTTTCAGCTCGAGCGCCACTCTGTACTGAGCGAAACCATTCTCGAGTTCGGTTTCAAAAACTCTTTGTGGCCAGGCATCTTCGAACGCCGCTGATTCGAGTGTTTTTACAGCAGCGATATCGGTGACTTTCATATCACGAAGTGTCAGTGGAACATCATTTTTTTTCATACTTCATTTTCTCACTGAGAAATATCGATTAGTGTTGACTTGATCGATCGTGATTTAATTTTCATTTCGCTTTACCAATCCCCTGAATGGGATATTGAGCATAGTCATCGCAACAGCACCTGCTAGGAGAACTGTTGCCTGAATAAGCAAGTGCGATCCAATTGCAAGTCCTGCAGCCTCAGTTTCTTCCAGTCCGATTACCACGAATACAGCTGTGACTGCGATCTCATATGGTCCTATATCCCATGGAGTCAAAGGAATCGAGACGATTAAATTGGCAGCGATCATAAGAATTAGTGTTTCAGATAATGACAGACTAATGCCAAATGCGTGAGCGATGCACCAGTACACCAACGCTTCAATTGCCCACGCGAGCAATGCAACTAGCACTAGCAGGCCGGCATTTTTATTATTTTTGAGTGGTCTAAGGCCATCTAAAATCGAGTACTGAACTGTGCGCAGTCGATTTTGGATGGTTTTAGGTACCCAGTTTACCGTCTGAATATCTTCAGCTTTAGTGGCCTGTGACGTTCTTGAAAGTATTAAAACTACGATAAAAATAGTTAGACCTAGCGCTACTATTCCAACTGATAGACTACGGATTTCACTTGGTAGCCCTGAGGTGAGGAGTGTCACCAAGAGAAATATTGAAAATACCAGTCCGTCGAGCGCACTTTCGAGGATAAACACGCCACTGGCAAGAGAGCCTCGAGGAATTCCAAATCTTCGGCTAGGTAATTCAACACGCAATAAATCTCCTGCTCGAAGCGGTAGAAGCGCGTTTGCAGTGTTTGAAATGAGGAATACCCCGATTAAGTAGCCTGCTTTTACCAGCTCTCGTTGCCTAACAAACATCCACCATCGAAACCCGTGAACAATTTTTGACACCACGAATAGGAACGAGGCGGTGAGCGCCCAACCGATATTAATTGTTGTAACGTACGCGAGAGAATCTTTTAGATCGATGCGTGAGGTAAAGATTAGAATTAGACCGACTGCAAAAATAAGTTGTATGGCCCAGCGGCTATATTGATTCCTGAATAAGTCCTTCATCATGGACATTCGCCACCAAACACTATGTGAGTACCAATATGTGCAGAGGGTAACTGCAGCTGACTAAAAGTTTAACTCTCGAGAGTTGAATGCGAGTGACTTCGTCTAGCCTAAAATATTTTCTGATTGAAATACCTCTATATTTTCGGGCGTGTAACCAATCTCACGCAGGACCTCCACTGTATGTTCCCCTAATAGGGGCGGCCTACGTTTTATCTCGCAGGGCGATCCAAGGAATTTATACGGGACACCGGGATAGATGAAGGATTGATTTAGTTCAGGGTGATGAATCTCTAATGGAAATCCCCTGTCTATAAAATGAACATCCTGAACTACTTCTTCAGGGGAATAAATAATTCCACATTGGAATCCTCGTTGTTGTGCACCTGTAAAATATTCGTAGGCAGACAGTGATTCTATTAGAAGCACCATAGCTGCACGTCCAGCGGCGAATATTTCTGCTCCCTCTGGGTCTTCTCCGCTAGATATTGCGCCTAAATTTAAAAATCCATCTCGTGTTGCGCCCAGCTGCAGCAAAGGTGCTTCTGGAAATTCCTCCAACAGACCGGCCTCGGCTAACCAGTCGTAGGTTTTTTGAAAATCCTTACCCTGGCGCGCGGGCACTCCTGAGTTAATCCATCTTCCGTCGGCTGCTTTTACTTGAGTTGGACTTGAAGGCCTTACTCCCGCATGTCTTCCCGTTTGTCTTTGTACTGTCTGCTCAGCAACCAGCCATGAGTAAGAAGCCGCTTCCGTGCTGACATTTGAGGCTGCGTGAGCATTCACGTCAATATATTGACCCTTCCCGAGCTCTTTCCGAGCAATAATAGCTGTTAAAATTCCTATTACTGCCCAATGACTAGCGGTGTGATAACCCTGTCCACCCCCACCTCGAACTGGTGGGAGCTTGTGATCGTCATATCCACAAGACCAGGCTGGTCCTGCACCAGCGAGTATCGTGAGATCGATCGCCGGATCTTTCGAACGCGGCCCATTTTGCCCAAAAGGTGTGACTGCAGCATGAATTAGATCTGAGTTCACCGCAGCTAGCTGCGGATAATCTAGGCCCAGTTCCAACATATGACCTGGCGTTTGATCTTCTAGTAACACATCTACGTCCGAGATTAGTTTTAGAAATATTTTTTTGCCTGACTCTGAATTAATGTCTAGGGCGAGCGAGCGTTTTCTTAAGTTGTAGTGCCAGAAGAACAGGCTTTTTTCGGGATGAGGAGTATCCGCTAGAAATGGTTCATACCATCTGGTATGACTCCCATCAAGAGGCTCCAACCGAATAACCTCAGCTCCGAGTTCAGCCAGAATTTTACCCGCCCATGGCGCTATTTCTCCGGTATATTCGAGTACTTTTATCCCCTCGAGCGGACCTACAGATGCTGTATCATTCATTAGATAATTCCTTGACTTTTTAAATCTTTTAATTTTGTCGAGCTGAACCCTAGTAATTCGCCGTACACCTCGTCATTGTGCTCACCTAAGCACCCAGCACCGCGTTCAAGATTCCAGTCAGTTTCGGACAGATGTACCGGTAAACCATCAACTCGAACAGATCCCATCTGAGTATGTTCTACAGTTGGCCATAATCCCCAATCAGCCGTGTTTTCATCTTGATCTATGCGCTGCTGTGGATCGCGAACTGGTGCATTTGGGATGCCGAGGCTTGTTAGTCGAGAAGCAAGATCGGTCTGACTGTTGACCAAGGTCCAGCTACTCACGAGCTCTTCGAGTGAATCTTGGTGGGCGTATCGACCTTCTAATGTGTCATAATTTGAATCAAACCCGGCGGGATCGTCGATGAGCGCGCGTAGTTGAGTCCAGTCATCATCATTTCTGCAGGCAAGCGAAATCCAAGTGTCGAGGCTGTTTGTAGGAAAGATTCCGTGAGGAGCCATTTTTGGCCATGCGTTCCGATTTGAATTAGGCTCACCATCTCGGCGGGTAGGCCGTTTATTGGCTGACCAATCGAGTATCGAGGGACCCGTCAGTGTTGCGGCAGCCTCTGTGCAGGCAAGGTCGACCCATTGACCGTTTCCTGTGCTGCTTCGATATATGAGGGCTGCAAGAATTGAAATGCACATATAGTATCCGCCAGTATGGTCCATGAACGAATAGCCCCACCCTGCAGACGGTTGGTCGGGGAGCCCAGAGGAGAACGTAAGCCCACTAACTGCCTGAACAATTGGTCCCCACGTTTTATAAGGTTGATAGGGTCCACTTGCTCCAAATCCTGAGTTAGAGACGTAAATGATATCTTGTCTCAATTTCTTGAGAGCTTCATATCCAAACCCCAGTCTGTCCATCACCCCGGAGGAGAAATTTTCAGAAACAACGTCCGATTTTTCGACTAGACTTCTCAGAATCTCCTTGCCTTCATCTGTTCTCAGGTTTAACGTAATAGCTTTTTTTTCTACATTGTGATTGTTGAACGCACCGCCTAATTCAATTCCTCGGCGGTCGTCTACAAAAGGCGCATTTCCACGAAGAATATCCCAACGTCCCTCATTCACGGGGTCCTCAATCCTAATCACTTCAGCACCGAATGCTGCTAAGTGTCGGGTAGCGCCAGCCCCTGCTAGTTGCCCAGTAAAATCACAAATTCGAAGATTCTTAAGAGCTTCCATGTTGATTTCCTATCTTTTGAATAGGACTATAAGTCAATCTGGCACAGATTGGCGAATCTTACATATATCTCATTACAGCGGTAGATTTTTTATTGTTTGTATTTCTCTAAGACTTTATAAATAGATCTATAAAATTCTCACATGGTGATGAGAAGTTGTGAGAATTCTTTTCTTTTGTAATGATTAAGGAGTATGAATTGAAGTCACTTTTACTTAGGGGAAACAGCTTGTTTTTGTTGGTCATTAGCGCAGGCATAGGTCTTACGCTAATACTATCGGCATGTGGTTCAGATTCCTTAGATTCCGATACCGTGGTGAAGGAAGTAGCAGTAGCTACAACTCAGCAAGTAGGTAATGCCACAACAACTGCAGCGACAGCCACTTCAAGTCCCACAGAATCAACAGTGACTGATGCCTATTATCCGAAGACCGTGGAAGATCTGCTAGATCGCGAAGTTGCAATTGCTGCATCACCTGAGCGTATTGTTGCCTTAAGCCCCTCAGCGCTTGAATATTTGTATGCATTGGGCGGGGTAGCAGTGGGCCGGCCATCGTCTGCCCGCTATCCTGAGGCCGCAATGAGTGTTGAATCGGTCGGAACTTCTTATGCACCCAACTTTGAATCTATTTTGGGACTCAATCCTGATTTAATCATCGCCGATTCGATAATTCAGGCTCAGCCTAGATTCCTTGAGCAATTTAAGGGCCTACCTACGCCAGTATTCTTAGCTGGAGCAGGTAGCTACAGCGATGTACTTACGGCACTTGAGCGTTTGGGCATGGTATTGAATAGAAATGATGAGGCTCAGGCTGAAATTACAAGAATACAAACTTCTATGGAAGCTGCTAAATCAGTTCTGCCACCGGGCACGAGCGCAATCGTACTGATAGCTGATAGAGATAACACATTTTACGCGGCAAAGAACACTTCGTTTGTAGGCGACGTAATGGACAACCTTGGAGTAGTGAATCCTGCCTCAGATCTCCCTGATGCAGGACCGTTTCCAGGATTTAGTACCGCGTCAATCGAAATACTTCTCGCTTGGAATCCTGACTTTATTTTCACGATAACACCAGCACCTGAACCTGCACCTCGGTTGAGTACTTTGCTTCCTAGTATCCCTCCGATGCGTGGACTTAGTGCGGTTCAGTCCGGAAGTATATTAGAACTTCCACTAGAAATAGCGTTGCAGGCTTCTGGGCCTCGAGTTGATCAACTAGTGAAGTTAATCGCGGAGTCTCTGGCTCAATAGGAGCCCTAACAGTTACTGAGAATCGCTAGTATTTTTGATATGCAAATTGTGAAATCTACGGTCGTTAGAAGCTTTTTGTTGCTGGTGCTAATGGCTTTGTTAGCTTTTCTGTTCAGCCTGCAATTTGGGACGAGCTATTTTGGCCCGATCGAAGTAATCAACGGGTTAATCTTCTCAGATTCTGGTATTGATCGCACGATAATCTGGGAGATTAGGTTCCCGCGATCTTTGTCTGCGGCGCTAGTCGGAGCCGGTCTGGGACTTGCTGGAGCGATGCTGCAGGTAACGACACGCAACCCCTTGGCTGATCCCGCGATTTTAGGCATTAGTGCGTTGGCCGGACTTGCGCTGGCTCTTGTGGTGGTTATTTTCCCACTTGCTAACTCCTACGTCCGAGGAATGGCCTGTATTGCAGGAGGGGTCGCTGGCGGAGGGCTGATATTGATTCTATCGAGAGGTTTCGTATCTCCATTACGAATCACGATCGTTGGAGTGGCTGTCGGAGCATTTGCATCTGCTTGTATTATCGGTCTAATTACAGGCTCACGTGTGGTGTTGGACTTAGCTTTAGGCTTTCTTGCTGGAGGCTTGTATGGGTCTGGTTGGGAAGACGCGTTTTGGTGGATTGTATTTCTTCCATTAATGTGTATAGGAATTATGAGCTTGGCCAACCGCCTGGATAATCTTGCACTGGGGGACGAAATAGCGATTAACTTGGGTGAGAATCCTGATCGTACGCGCGCAGCAGCTGTGCTTTTCAGCGGTTTAATGACTGGGATAGCTGTCTCGATTTCTGGCCTGGTTTCTTTCGTTGGTTTGGCATCTCCGCATATTGCACGTGCCATAGTTGGTCGAGGTTCCCTAAATCTTTTTACAGGTTCAATTTTAGTTGGGAGTATTATCATGCTTGCCGCTGATACGGTCGCACGAGTTGTAATTAGTCCGTCGGAACTTCCTGCCGGAATTCTAACGGCATTTGTTGGCGCACCAATTTTGATATATCTAGTGAGATCGAAATTATCATGAAGACAATACCTGTAATTGCCTGCAATAATTTAACCCTCGGGTATAAAGATAAAGTAGTTATAGATTCCGTTGACTTAGAAGTAAGTTCTGGTGAATTTGTAGCGTTACTCGGTCCTAACGCAAGTGGTAAAAGTACCTTGTTACGCGG
>Ga0209403_10002366_pt1 | contig 22634 bp, 23 predicted proteins | sample ArcticOcean_MG_C_8_FD_187440 | JGI IMG/M metagenome (GOLD analysis project Ga0209403, IMG submission 187440) | Marine microbial communities from western Arctic Ocean - ArcticOcean_MG_CB11_86 (SPAdes) (version 2) | ecosystem: Environmental > Aquatic > Marine > Oceanic | place: Arctic Ocean... | reverse complement strand
AGGCGGCGGCGAGCTTGTCGACGACTTCCGCCCGGCGCTTGCGCGAGGTGTCGGCCTCCAACAATGTGCGAGTTACGGCGACGGTGGAAAGGCGTTCATCCCACAGCAGGGCGGGGATCGTGATCCCGGCTTTGTCTAGGTTGGCGGCGAATTGCCGGGCCGATTGGGCGGCGGGGCCCTCGGTGCCATCCATGTTCAGGGGATAGCCGACCACCAAGCCGCCAATTTCTTTGCGGGCAATGATGTCGTCGAGCTCAGTGGCGGTGGCGGTGAATTTCCCCCGGCCCAGGGTGGTAAACGGGGTGGCGATGACCAGCCCCGGATCCGAGGTTGCCAGGCCGATGGTTTTGGTCCCCAGATCGATGCCCAACAGGCGTTCGTCGGGGGACCAGGCCTCGGTGAGTTCGGCAGGGTTGCGGACAATCATGGCGGCTGATACTTGAGCCCACGCTTGGGCACTAAAGTGCGCCCAACCCGGGACAGATCAGAAAGGTGCCATATGGCGCTGGATAAGGCCACCGTTGCCAAAATCGCCAACCTCGCGCGGCTGCGGGTGGCCGAGGATCGATTGGAGGGGCTGGCCACCGAGCTTTCGAAAATTTTGACGTGGATCGAGCAACTCGAAAAGGTGGATACCGACGGTGTCGCCCCCATGACCAGCGTGGTGGAGGCCAGCCTGCGCCAGCGCGAAGATGCCATCACCGACGGCGACAAGGCCGACGATATTCTGGCCAATGCCCCTGGCCAGTCCGCTGGGTTCTTCACGGTGCCAAAGGTGGTGGAATAATGGCCGACCTGACTGAGTTGACCTTGGCCGAAGCCCGAGATGGGGTGCGCGGCGGTACGTTTTCTGCGGTGGAATTGGCCCAGGCCCATATTGATGCAATTGAAGGCGCCCGGGTTCTGAACTCCTTCATCACCGAAACGCCTGAGCGCGCCCTGGCCATGGCATCTGAAAGCGATGCTCGGGTCGCTGCCAACGATCCCCGACCCATGGAAGGCGTACCCATCGCGGTGAAGGATGTGTTCTGCACCAACGGCGTGCACACCACGGCGGGCTCGCATATTTTGGAGAATTTCACGCCGCCTTATGAGTCTTCCGTCACCCAAAATATGTGGGACGCGGGGGGCGTGCTGTTGGGCAAAACAAACTTGGATGAATTCGCCATGGGCTCGTCCAACGAAACCAGCTTTTTTGGGCCGGTGGAAAATCCGTGGCGCGCTGCTGACGATGGCCAATCCCGGGTTCCGGGGGGGTCGTCGGGCGGCTCAGCTGTGGCGGTGGCGGCCAACATTGCTTCCGGCGCAATTGGCACCGATACCGGCGGCTCCATTCGCCAGCCCGCCGCGTATTCGGGCATCGTCGGCATGAAGCCCACCTATGGCCGGTGCTCGCGCTGGGGGACGGTGGCGTTTGCCTCGTCGTTGGATCAGGCCGGGCCCATGACCCGCACGGTGAAGGATGCCGCCATCCTGCTGGGTGCCATGGCCGGGTTCGATGCAAAAGATTCCACCTCCGTGGACATCACGGCGCCGAAGTTCGAAGCGGCCCTTACCGGCGAGGTGAAGGGACTGAAAGTCGGTATCCCCGATGAATATCGCCTGGAAGGAATGCCGGCAGAAATCGAGGCCTTGTGGAACCATGGGGCGGAATGGCTGCGCGATGCCGGGGCTGAAATTGTCCCCGTGAGCCTGCCCATGACCCAATACGCCTTGCCCGCCTATTACATTGTGGCGTCAGCGGAAGCGTCGTCGAATTTGGCACGCTACGACGGCATCCGTTACGGCCTGCGCGAGGATGCGGATGATCTCAGCGACCTGTACGAGACCACCCGGGCATCGGGGTTCGGCGACGAAGTTCAGCGACGCATTTTGATAGGCACCTATGCGTTGTCGGCGGGGTACTACGATGCCTATTACCTAAAGGCCCAAAAAGTTCGCACCCGCATTGCCGAGGATTTCCGCCAGGCGTTCGAAAACGTCGACGTGTTGTTGACCCCCACGACACCGTCGGAAGCGTTCGTGGTGGGTTCAAAATCCGATGATCCCATCGCCATGTTCTTGAATGATGTGTTCACGGTGCCGGCTAGCTTGGCCGGCCTGCCAGGAATTTCGGTTCCAGCAGGACTAGCAGCGAACGGTCTGCCGTTAGGTTTGCAGATATTGGCGAAGCCTTTTGATGAGCAAACCCTGTTCCGCACGGCCCAGGTCTTGGAAACGGCGGCCGGAGTGACCTCGCGTCCCGCCCCGTGGTGGAAGGAGGCCGGGGCATGACAGGCGCTCCAACATTCGAAGGCAGCGCGGGCACCTGGGAAGTGGTCATCGGCTTGGAAATCCATGCCCAAGTCACGTCGCAATCCAAACTGTTTTCTGGCGCAGCCACAGCTTTTGGCGCGGAACCCAACACCCAGGTTTCTTTGGTGGACGCGGCCATGCCGGGCATGTTGCCGGTCGTCAATGAATATTGCGTCGAACAGGCGGTGCGCACGGGCTTGGGCCTAAAAGCCAAAATCAATTTGCGGTCAATTTTTGATCGCAAGAATTATTTCTATCCTGATCTTCCCCAGGGCTATCAGATTTCGCAGTTCTCGGATCCCATCGTTGGTGAGGGCACGATCTATTTGGATATGCCCGACGGATCCCAGCGCGCCATCGGCATCGAGCGCCTGCATCTGGAACAGGACGCCGGCAAAAGTCTGCACGACCAAAGCCCAACCCAGACCTATGTGGATCTGAATCGCTCCGGCGTGGCGTTGATGGAAATTGTCTCCAAACCCGATTTGCGATCCGCCGAAGAGGCCGGCCTGTATGTGCGCAAAGTGCGTACAATTTTACGTTACCTGGGGACATGTGATGGCAACATGGACCAAGGCAGCATGCGCTGTGATGTGAATATCTCGGTGCGCCACCCGGGCGACCCCTTGGGCACCCGGGCAGAAATCAAGAACATCAATTCCGTGCGGTTTGTGCATCAGGCCATCGAATATGAAACCCGCCGCCAGATCGAAGAAATCGAGGGCGGTGGAACGGTTGCGTTGGAAACCCGCCGGTTCGATCCCAGCGACGGTGTCACATACCCCATGCGCAGCAAAGAAGAAGCCCACGATTATCGGTATTTTCCTGATCCCGATCTGTTGCCGCTTGAATTCACCCAAGGATTTGTCGACAACATCCGCGAATCTTTGCCGGAATTGCCCGACGAAAAGAAGGCACGCTTTGAAACGGAATATGAGATCAGCGCCAGCAATGCCGGGGTTTTGGTAGCAGAACGTGCCAAGGGCGAATATTTTGAGGCCTTGGTGGCCAGCGCGTCGGACAAGTCGGGCAAGCCAGGGTCCGAAATTGGTCAGGATTGCGCCAACATTTTAATCACCGATTTGTTCGGCATCTTGAACAAAAAGGGCCTTTCCATCGAACAATCCCCCATCGGTCACCGATCCCTGGCGGGGCTGCAAGCGTTGAAATTGGATGGAACAATTTCCGGCAGAATCGCCAAAGACGTTTTTGTGGAAATGTTGGAAACTGGAAAACAGGCTGCCGACATCGTGGAAGAAAAAGGTCTTCGTCAGGTTTCCGACACCGGCGAGATAGAGGTCATCATCGACAAAATTATCTCCGACAGCCCAAATCAATTGGCCGGTTACAAGGCCGGTAAAGAAAATCTGTTCGGATACTTTGTCGGCCAAGTGATGAAAGCTACGGGTGGCAAGGCGAACCCCCAAGTCGTCAATGAATTGTTAAAGAAAAAGCTCTGAGGTCCGCAGAAAAGTGGAGATACTTCGAATGGCATCATAACTTGTTAACGACTCCCAGCCAAAATCCCCTTGTCAAACGACCCAGTTCTGGTGAGGGAAAGACCATGAAATAGCGGCTCGAAGATTTTGCCAGAGAATGTAACGGGATGGGCCGATGCCGGTCACCCGGAATCCCAGTACGATTTAGGAATTTTGTTTTCGACGGGCAGGGCGTTGCCCTGGATTACGTCACCGCGCACAAGTGGTTCAACTTGGCGGCAGAAGCGGGAATTACTGAAGCGTGGGAATTGGGTGCTGACGTGGCCAGCCAGATGTCAAAGGATGATTTAGCCGAGGCCCTTCGCGCCGCCCGCCAGTAGCTTTCCGATCGGGCACCCGCTTCGGAAACAGCGGGAACCGAATTGCACCCGGTTTCAGCCTAGTCACCATTCTGCGTAGTACAGAGTAGTAATGGACCCTGTCACCCTTTGGGGTGGCCGGGTCCCCCCACCCTGTGCCCGCCCCGAATGAACCGGCGGGCGCCAAACACACCCCCTTCATTGATCGGCCGGGACGCGCTATCTAAGGGCCGGGCGGGCCAGCCAGCAACGAATTGGCACAATACCCGGCACAGGTACAACGGTTTGAACGTGTAGACATCTAGCTATATCCCATAGCTAGCAAAGGTTTGGAGAGGTGGCCGAGTGGTCGAAGGCGGCGGTTTGCTAAACCGTTGTGCGGGGTAAACCTGTACCGAGGGTTCGAATCCCTCCCTCTCCGCCAGAAAATTCTACAAACCATTGATAAATAACGCTTAATTCGTAGCCGAAAATTCCAACCCACGGATCAGCCTACGTTTTTTTTCGCTAGCAGGGTACTTACTGTGGTGGGCGGGGATTGACTTCTGGGTGGATCATCCTGGGTGCTTCTTGGATTGGCTTCAACTCCTTCTACCATGTAGGGATGATCTGGCTGCTACCTCGCGTGATCGCAGCGAGAACCTATCCCCCGGGCCACTCAACAGGGCGTTTTTTCAATGTCTGATCAGTTTTTTGAGCGCCTGATTTTCAACTCACCCTACGAGTTCCCGGCTCGGCACTGCGCCAGGCTGTTCTACTGTTTTGCGATCAATGAAAGCTGATCTGTTGCTTCGCGATGAATGAAGGCTGATCATGCCTGTTCGCCACGCGTGGAAGCTGATGGTCTAATTGGGGCGGGCCGGTGGTTCCGCCCACCTAGCCGTCAGCGGTGATCTTGGCGATCAGTTCCGGCAGGACGGTATCCGTCATGTCGTTGTCAACCTGGCAGGTGCCGGCGGCATCGTGGCCGCCGCCGCCATAGGACAAGCACAGCTCACCGACCTTGGTTTTCGATGACCGGTCCAGAATGGATTTGCCGATGGCAAAGACCGTGTTCTGTTTGTCACGGCCCCACATTTGGTGAATGGAAATATTGCACTGAGGATAGACCGCATAAATCATGAAGCGGTTGCCCACGAAAATCGTTTCCTCGTTACGCAGATCTAAGACCACAAGATTATCGTGGACGGTGCCGCAGTCTTCCAATTGATTGAGAAATTTGTCGGCGTGTTCCCGGTATATGGTTACCCGTTCGCGCACGTCGGGTAGTTCCAGAATTTCGTCGATGTTGTGATCCCGGCAGTATTCGATCAGTTCCATCATCAAGTCGTAATTTGAAACGCTGAAATCCCGGAACCGGCCCAGGCCGGTGCGCGAGTCCATCAGAAAATTCATCAGATTCCAGCCTTCGGGCTCAAGCACTTCTTCTTTGGAGAATTGCGCGGAGTCGGCTTTGTCCACCGCTGCCATCAGAGACTCTTCAATGTTAGGGAACAAATTCGCGCCGCCATAATGATCGAACACCACCCGCGCTGCGGACGGGGCGTCTGGCTCGATAATGTGATTGTCGGGTTTGACTTCGCCGGCCCGCAGAGTTTCGCTGTGATGGTGGTCGAACGCCAAATGGCACCCAGGCACATAGGGCAGGTTGGTTGTGATATCGTTGTCGGTGATTGCTACAGTTCCATCCTGCATGTCTTTTGGATGCACAAACGTGATGTCTTCAATCAAGTCCAATTCCTTGAGCAAGACGGCGCACACCAACCCATCGAAATCACTTCGCGTGACTAAGCGGTATTTTTTTGACACGGATTTTCCCTAAAAATTGGCGACAACCAATCGGTATAAAACCAACCATAGTCAAGGGTTTTGGGAAGGGCAATCGCGCGGCGTGACAATTCCATCCAGGATGGGCAATATCCCCACATGCGGATAAAGTTTGCATGGGTATTGGCAGCGGTTTCGGGGCTGTGGGTGGCCCCAGCCGCCGCTGGGCCTTTTGAAGACGCTTTGGTGGCGGCCCAAGCGGGGGACTTTGCCATGGCGGTCTCGCTGCTCCGGCCCCTGGTCGATGCGGGAGACCCAGCCTCCCAATACAATTTGGGAATCATGTACGAGAATGGCGGAGGGGTCGAACAGGATTACTTTGAAGCGGCACATCTATACGGCTTGGCGGCACGCCAGGGGCATGCGGATGCGCAACTGAATTTGGGCGCCATGTACGGCAACGGATGGGGTGTTGATCGCGATTTTTCCGAGGCCTTTTCCTGGTTCAGTTTGGCCGCTGCCCAGGGTAATGCTGATGCACCGGCCTTGCGGGATTTAGCTGCGTCCCAGCTTTTGCCAGAGGAACTGGCGTCTGCGCGCGCACAGTCCGGGAACTATTGGGACCTTTACGTCGTTCCGTTCCAATAGGCCGGGCCAAGTTTTCCTAGTCAGATGGGTTTGTTGGGCTCACCGTTGCGAACGATGTTCCCCAAACACCAAGATCTAGGTTTGAAATAAAATCACGAGGAGTCTTGCGCATTATTGGTGCGGTGGGTCTCGCCTGCTTGATCAGCACCGGCGCCTTTGCCCAGGGCCACAACGAAGTCGTCGAGGAAGAAATTGCGCCTGAAAATTTGGTTGGCATGGTGATTGTTGGCAATGTGAGCGTGCCGGTCGTGCGCGCCGGACGGGTGCGGCATTACGAGTATGGAACGGTTGGTTTGGCGGTCGAAAACACGCGCAAATATTGGGACGACATTTGCGAAAATCGGTTTGAGCTGGCCGACGCATTCTTAGTCTATTCGCATTCCAATCCGTTCCCTCAGGGTAGCGCGGCGGATGGCCCGGAAGCATCCAAAACTCTTTTGGCTTTGGCCACGCAAATCATCGGGCCCGAGATCGTCTCCAAGGTCAATGTGGTATGGAGCCGGACCTCCCAAGGTGCGACCAATGCCAATGCATTTGGGGGACGCACCGCAGACGTTTCCTGCGCCGCCAACTAGCGGGTTAAGTCTGCCCGCAAAGTGATGGGCGTGGGGCGACCGGCAAGGACCGCCCGGTACACCTGTAAATTTTCGAACACCCGTTGGACGTAATTTCTGGTTTCCGGAAAGGGGATGGTTTCGATCCAGTTGATGACGTCGACCCCACGGGATCGGGGATCACCGTACGTGCCAAGCCAACCTCGGACCCGGGACGCCCCGGCATTGTACGCGGCCACTGCAAGCACATAGGACCCATCAAATCGCGCCACCAAGTTGGCCAGATGGGCGCTACCCAAAGCCAAGTTATAGGTGGGGTCACCGGTCAGGCGGTCCCGGTCGAACGGCATTTGTTTGGCGTTGGCGACCTCCCGGGCCGTTGCTGGCATTAATTGCATCAGGCCGCGGGCTCCCGCCGAGGAAATGGCGTGGGCGTTGAATTCACTTTCTTGGCGGGCCACCGCCAACACCAACGCTGGTTCCGGTTCACTTGCCGGATTGGGCCGGGGATAGGAGGCCGTTGACAGCACTAGACCGCCCTGGATCGCACGTTTTGCCACCGACACCCCAAGATCGGGTCGCCCCGATGTCACCGCCAGCGCCGCCACCAACTGGCGTTCCCCAGGAGTCGCTGCGGCGTTAGACAGGGCCAGAATAAAGGGTCCAATGCGGTCTCCTTCGCCCACCTGGGCCAACATCTGAACGATGGGGACCAGAGCCCAGGTGTTAAAATGATCGACGTCGCTCTGGGTGGGGACAGGGTCGTTGGGCAGGCTCAATCGGGGCTGAAACAGTCCGGCAAAGCCGCCGCCCAAAGCTTCTGCCGCCAACTGGCCGTAATAAGTGGTTTGGTACCGGGCGGCTTCGGAATACCAAGAACGGGCGATGGCATCCTCGTTCATGGCGTCCGCCGCCCGGGCCGCCCAATAGGCACCGCGCGCCAGGCTCACCGGAAACCGCACAGCGGCGTGCTCCCGGGTGAAATGCTGGTAGGCGATTTCGGGGTCATCCAACAGGGTCAGGGCAATCCAACCAGCCAGCCATTCGGCGGCGGCAATGTTGGCCCGGCTCGATTGCCCGTGGTCCCGGGAAAGCTGATAGGCGTCGGTGACGTGACCCAGGTCCAAGGATCGCCGGGCCAGTATGTTCCGCTCAGTCCACCATGGGGTGGGGCGGCCCAATTCGGATGGGGCCGGGATCAGCAGGGCGATGGCATTTTCCGTGTTCCCCGCACGCCTGCGCCAGCGCACCCGTTCGAACACCAACCCCGGGGCACCCAACAACTGGACTGGCACCGCGGCAATAGCCGCATCAACCCCACCCAATCTCTGCATCAGGGCAATACGCGCCCGGGCTACGGCGGCAGTCTGTTCGTCCACATGGATCAGGACCCGGTGGGCGCCATCGGCATTACCGTCCCAAATTTGGTTGTCCAGGCGGGCTGAGTGATCGGCCAAGGAAAGCGCCCCACCGAAGGTTTCCAGGAGCTCGGCTTCGGACGCCGGCCCCAGCCGCGTGGTGGTCCAGGCCCGCACAGCCCAGGCGGTGGCGTCGGCGGCTTGGCCCAGGGATTGATGGGCTTGGGCCAAGCGCACCATGCCCTGACCGGAAACTGCCGGGAACCGTTCGAACCAATCCAGGACTTCCCCAGGCGGCAGATTGGGCTCTATGGCCGCTTCGGTCCGCACCTTTAGGGTGACTGGCAACGGCCACTCCGGGTGGGTCTCGATGAATGCAGCAAGCTCGGCAAAGGTGCCTCCGCCGGCTGCCTCCAGATAGCGTATCCACTGCACCACCGAGGTTAGAGCTTGATTGTCAGCCTGGGCACTAAGGGAAAGCGAGTGTTCCCAATCTTCTTGTTCGGCTGCCTGGAAGGCCGCCTTAAACAGGGATTGATCCTGTTCGGTTAGTTCCGGGGGGCGAGGCCCGCCCAGGGAAAGGACGGATAGATCCCCTGGGCCGGGTGCGGCGGCTGTCAGGGCCAGTATGCCCATTCCCGCCGCCAAACCCATCGCCAGTCGATGCCATGCGCTCACTTCAGGCGATCCTTTGGGCAAGCAGGGGCCCTGAAACCGGGCTCTGGTTTGGATTTTACGGGGGCAAGGAAACTCGGGCAAGGTCATCACCCCAGCCGTCTTGCCGCTGGCGATCACGACAGCTATGGTCCGACAACCCCAACCCCATACCAGTTTTGGCCATGTTTCAGGGATCATTCACCGCTCTTATTACGCCGTTCAAGGATGGTGCCGTGGACGAAGCGGCTTTCCAGTCCTTTGTGGAATGGCAAATCGAACAGGGATCCCATGGACTTGTCCCCTGCGGGACCACCGGCGAATCCCCTACCTTGACCCACGAGGAACATAACCGCGTGGTCGATTTGTGCATCGAGGCTGCGGGCGGCCGGGTTCCGGTGATTGCCGGAACCGGGTCAAATTCCACCGAAGAAGCGATAGCTTTGACCGAGCACGCCAAAAGGGCCGGGGCGGACGCGGCTTTGCTGGTGACGCCTTATTACAACAAGCCAACCCAACGTGGCCTGTACGCGCATTACAAAGCGATTCACGACGCCGTCGATATTCCAATCATTATCTACAACATCCCCGGCCGGTCAGTGGTCAACATGACCACCGAAACCATGGCGGATTTGGGTGAATTGCCGCGAATTATCGGGGTCAAGGACGCCACTGGGGATCTAGCGCGAATCAGTGCAACGCGCCTGCTACTTGGGTCGAACTTTGTCCAATTGAGCGGCGACGATGCCACGGCTCTGGCAGTCATGGTCTACGGCGGCCACGGGTGCATTTCGGTCACCGCTAACGTCGCCCCACGCATGTGCGCGCAATTCCAAGAAGCCTGTCTAAAGCACGATTTTTCCAACGCTCTGGAGTACCACGATCGGCTGATGACGCTGCATGCCTCGTTGTTCCTGGAGACCAGCCCGGCACCGGTGAAATACGCGGTCAGCGTGATGGGATTGTCATCGGAAGAACTTCGCCTGCCCATGGTGCCGGTGTCTGAAGAAACAAAGGATCGCATCAGAGCATCGATGACCTTTATCGGCGTCCTGGTTTAGCCATGGCCAAGGCTAGCCCTGGCGGGGAGGGCAGCACCACAGTCGCCAAAAATCGCAAAGCCGGGCGCGACTATTTCATTGATGAACGGATCGAGGCCGGCATTGCCCTTATGGGCAGCGAGGTCAAAAGCCTGCGCGCCGGCCGGGCCTCCATCAACGAAGCCTATGCCTCGGAATTAGACGGCGATTTTTGGCTGCTGAACTGTCACATCCCGGAATATGCCCCGTCTGGGCGCGCTGGCCACGAACCGACCCGGCGGCGCAAGCTTTTGTTGCACCGGCGGCAAATCAACAAGCTCATCGGCACCGTGCAGACAGCGGGTGTGACCGTGATTCCCTTAGCCATCTATTTCAATGCCCGCGGTATCGCCAAGGTCCAGCTTGGGGTGGGCCGGGGCAAACGCAAATATGACAAGCGCGCCTCAGAAAAGGCCAAGGATTGGAGAAGAGATAAGGAGCGCTTATTGCGGGATAAGAACTAGGAAGCTGGGCCGCTCAACCTGTCGCGAAGGCTAGCAAAAACCGCTTCGAACATGTCAGGGGTCAGGCGCCCGGTATTCACGTTGTATTGGGAACAGTGATAGCTGTCGGTGAGGAAAAGCCCTGTCAAGTTATGGGAAGCAGCGTGGGCGAAGGGAAAGTCCGCCTGACGGTAGCCCAACGCGGCAACCACCGCTTTGTGGGCGATGCCACCCAGAGCAAGGATGACCCGGAGCCTCTTCAGGCCGGAAATCTCTGTCATCAAAAAATCGCGACAAGTGGTGGCTTCACTCCCGGTGGGCTTGTTTTCCGGCGGCAAACACCGCACGGCATTGGTGATCCGGGTGTCGATTAGTTCCAGGCCGTCGTGGGGATCCTCCTTGTACGCCCCCTTGGCAAAGCCGAATTTGATCAGGGTGGGGAACAACAGCCTACCGGCCACGTCCCCGGTGAATGGGCGGCCCGTGCGGTTGGCGCCCTTCATCCCAGGGGCTAACCCCACCACCAGCAACTGGGCATCGGCGCCGCCGAAGGCTGGCACCGGGGCGTTGTGCCAATCGGGATTTGCGGCCTGCATTTGACAGCGGAAATCAACCAATCGGGGGCACAATGCGCACGATGATGGGGGCTCCAAGGAATTGGTCACGGGGCTTTTCTGTCCATGGCTGGGCACTGTAGTCCAACCCATCGGTCTCTCTCAGTCGAAGGCGTTCCAACGGTCGACCAAGAGCCTGGCTGCGGGGTACTGTCGGGCTCCTGGCGCGGTGATTGGTCGCCAGCCCTAATCACGATATTTTACGTTAAGAATTTCAATTAAGCACATGATTTTGATTGAACAATATTTTTTGAAGTGTGTATTCCACGCGGGGATCTCGTGATCCTGATTGGCTTGGGGGCAAACCTTTCCAGCCCCGAGCATGGGTCGCCAAGCGAAACCCTGGGGGTCGCCCTGGATCTGATCGAGGACATGGGCGTCCAAGTCTTGGACCGGTCCCGGTGGTATTCCAGCGCCCCTGAAACGGTGACGGCGGGAGAGCCCCAGGATTGGTACACAAACGGTGTCGCGGATTTGGGGACCGATCTGGATGCGCCGGCGGTTCTAAATATTTTGATGGAGGCGGAGCACCGCCTGGGCCGCGTGCGAATGGTGAAAAACGAGGCCAGGGTGGTGGATTTGGACCTGCTGGCCCATGGGAATTTGGTGGTGGATTACGGGCCAGAATTCGTGATTCCTCACCCGCGTTTGCACCTCAGATCGTTCGTTTTGCTGCCCTTGGCGGAAGTTGCGCCGGGGTGGTGCCACCCAAAGACTGGGGCCACTGTGGAGGAAATGATTGCGAGCCTTCCCAGGGCTAGTTTGGCGACGCCTATTTAATCGGGAATCCTTGCAAATTCTGGCGGAAACCAATACATACAGGCTCAAATCTCATAGCATCGTATTTGTGAACTTTTTGGGAGTTGCCGCCCTATGGCTCGGGTTACCGTCGAAGATTGCGTTATCCGCGTTCCAAACCGTTTTGAACTGGTCATGCTGGCCTCGCGCCGCGCTCGTGCGATTTCGGCTGGCGAGGCCCTATTGGTGGACCGGGATGAAGATAAGAACCCGGTTGTTGCCTTGCGCGAAATTGGCGACGGAGAGATTGATCTGGACGAGCTCCACACATCGCTGATCCAGGGCTTGCAAAAGCACGTAGAAATCGACGAGCCGGAAGAAGACAATATGGCGGCGTTGATGGCTGGCCAGGAATGGAGCGAGGTCATCGGTCCCGACGACAAAACCGAGCTGGAAGGCGTAGAAATCATCACAGTGGACGCTGGTGAACAGATGGGCGCTGCCCCGATGGATGAAGCGACAAAGGATGCGCCTTCTGAGGACGGCCCCGTAGAATAACGCGTCGCGCGTTCCGGCCGCGCCTTGCCGGTGGCACTAGGGCATATGTCGATGGCCCAAGAAATTGATCTAGTCGAGAGGGTCCGGGCCTATGATCAGGCTGCGGACCTTTCGCTTTTGAACGCCGCGTATACCTTTTCTCTGAAGGCCCATGGCTCCCAGATGCGTCAATCTGGGGATCCCTATTTTTCTCACCCCTTGGAAGTGGCCGGCATTTTGGCAGCCATGAAGCTTGATCCCGCCACCATATCCACGGCCTTGCTCCACGATACCGTTGAAGACACGCTGGCGACGATCGAGGAAATTGAACAGAATTTCGGTGGCGAAATCGCCCGGCTTGTGGATGGGGTAACCAAGCTGTCGCAGTTGGATGTCAGTTCTTCCACCCAGACCAGACAGGCCGAAAATTTTCGCAAACTGTTTCTGGCCATGTCCAACGACATCCGGGTGTTGTTGGTGAAGCTGGCCGACCGGCTGCACAACATGCAGACCCTCAAATATTTGAGCCCCGAAAAGCGTGCCCGCGTTGCCCAGGAAACCATGGATGTCTATGCGCCCTTAGCCGAGCGCATCGGCATGCACGACATGAAAGACGAGTTGGAGGATCTGGCCTTTGCCGAGCTCAATCCGGACGCCAGGGATTCAGTGCTGACCCGGCTGGATTACCTGCGTGAGCAGTCGCAAGACCGGGTTGCTATGATTTCAGCGCAGTTGTTGGAGACCTTGAACAAAGAGGGCGTGGAGGTCGAAGTGGGGGGCCGAGAGAAGCGGCCTGTGTCCATTTGGCGGAAAATGGAGCGCGACCAGGCATCGTTCGAGCAACTGTCGGACATTGTTGGGTTTCGCATCGTCGTTGACGACATCCCCGACTGCTACAAGGCGTTAGGGGTGGTCCACGGCAAATTCCAAATGGTGCCGGGGCGATTCAAAGACTACATCTCCACCCCCAAGCGCAACGGCTACCGATCGATCCAAACCACAGTCATTGGACCGGAACGCCACCGCATTGAGATTCAGATACGAACCGATGATATGGACCGGGAAGCGGAACTGGGGGTGGCCGCCCACTGGCAATACAAACAGCACGCCGAAAACACCGACGGTACCCAATATTTGTGGGTGCGGGAGCTGCTGGATTTGTTGGATGCCGCGTCCAACCCCGAAGAATTTTTGGAACACACCAAACTGGAAATGTTCCAGGATCAGGTATTTTGCTTTTCACCGACTGGGGAATTGATCGCCCTACCCCGGGGGGCGACTCCCGTCGATTTCGCCTATGCGGTCCACACCGAGGTGGGGGACACAACGGTCGGCGCTAAAATCAACGGTCGCATGGCGCCCCTGAGGACACAGCTTCGCAATGGCGACCAGGTGGAGATTGTACGGTCCGAAGCGCAAACTCCGTCGCCATCTTGGGAAACCTTTGTGGTTACCGGCAAGGCTCGGTCGGCCATTCGCCGGTATAGGGCCAAACAAGAACAGTCCCAGTACGCCGAACTGGGCTTGGCCATGATCAAGAAGGCGTTTGGCGATACGGGGACTGAGGTGGCCGATGATGCCCTGGCCAGTGCCCTGCCGGCGCTGAGCCACGACTCGCTGGAAGAATTGTATGTGGCCGTGGGCAACGGCACCGTCAGCGCCCAAAGCATCGTCGAAACCGTGTTGCCGGAACGCAAAATCAAACCGAAAAGCCGGCTGCCCAGTTTTATGCGCAAGCGCAACGCTAAGGGCGGTGACCAAGCCATCCCCATCCGTGGTTTGATCCCCGGCATGGCGGTGCATTTGTCGTCGTGCTGTCACCCTCTGCCGGGGGATCGGATAGTTGGCATCGTCTCGGAAGGCAAAGGCGTGACTATTCACACCATCGATTGCGACACATTAGAGGCCTTTGCCGAAAGTCCGGAACGCTGGCTGGATGTGGCTTGGGACAAAGACGCCGACATCCCAGAATTTCAGGTGGGCCGCATCAAGGCGGTGCTGGCCAACACCCCGGGCAGTCTGTCCACCCTGGCCACCGTGATTGCTAAAAACAACGGCAACATCTCAAATTTGAAAATCGTCGACCGCAATCCCGATTTTTTTGAAATGCGGGTGGATGTGGAAGTCCGCGATCTTAGCCATTTGATCCACATCATCGCTGCTTTGCGCATAGACCCGGCAATCTCGTCGGTGGACCGGATCAAGGGCTAGGGCGATGACGGGGCATCTGCGGTTGGGCGTGAACATCGACCATGTGGCGACCCTGCGGAACGCTCGCGGCGGCACAGAACCCGACCCCATTCGGGCGGCGCGGGTAGTGGCCGCAGCCGGTGCTGACAGCATCACTGCCCATCTGCGGGAAGATCGCCGTCACATCAATGATGGCGATCTGGCGCGCCTCAAGGCCGAAATCGTCTTGCCGCTGAACATGGAAATGGCGGCCACCGATGAGATGGTGGCTATCGCACTAGACCTTGGCCCCGCACGTGTGTGTGTGGTGCCGGAACGCCGCGAAGAATTGACCACAGAAGGCGGTTTGGACGTGGCCGCAGCCATGGACCATCTACGGCCACTGGTGGGCCAAATGACCGATGGTGGTATCCAAGTGGCCCTATTTATTGATCCAGACCCAGCACAGATAGCCGCAAGCGCCGAGATTGGCGCACCGGCCATCGAGTTGCACACCGGGGAATACTGCAATGCTACCGATGACGACGTGACTCACCAGCTGTCGCGTTTGGTTGATGGCGCGGCTCAGGCCCAGTCATTGGGGCTGGAATGCCACGCCGGTCACGGGCTTAACCTGAACAATGTCGAACCGGTGGCGGCAATCTCCCAAGTGGTCGAATTGAATATCGGCCACGCCATTTTGGCGGACGCTGTTTTTGAGGGTCTGGCATCAAGCATTCGCGCCATGCGGGCAGTCATGGATTTGGCGCGGGGCCTATGATCATCGGTCTGGGCAGCGATTTGATCGACATCCGCCGCATCGAGCGCACCATCAAGAGGTTTGGTGAGCGCTTCCTAAGCCGCATTTTCACTGACGTGGAGCGGGCAAAATCCGACGCCCGGAAGGAACGGGTCGCGTCCTACGCAAAGCGCTTCGCTGCCAAAGAAGCGTGCTCGAAGGCCCTTGGCACCGGGTTTCGCCGTGGGGTCTATTGGCGCGATATGGGTGTCGTGAATCTTGCATCTGGGCGCCCGACCATGCGATTGACGGGGGGTGCCGCCCGCAGATTGCAAGAGCTGACACCTAATGGAATGCGGGCCCAAATTGATGTATCCCTGACCGACGAGCCACCCATGGGCCAGGCGATCGTCATTATCTCGGGCGTTCCTGACGGCTAATAGTTTTTTTGTAAAAATAGTATTAATAACAGTAGGATACAGGAAAAGATTAATGGTAAATGAAAAGGTAGCCGGAACCGCCAGTGGATTTGGCGAAGTCATCCGGACCGTTATCTACGCCCTGGTGATCGCCTTGGCGATCCGCACCTTGGCCTACGAGCCATTCAGCGTGCCGTCGGAATCCATGCTGCCGACCTTGTTGGTGGGCGATTATTTTTTCGTATCCAAATATTCCTATGGCTATTCCAAGCATTCCTTGCCGTTTAGCCCGGACCTGTTTTCTGGTCGGGTGATGGAGGGGGTTCCCCAGCGCGGTGACATCGCCGTGTTCAAAACACCGGCCGACAACCAGACTGATTTCGTCAAGCGTATAATCGGTCTTCCCGGTGACACGATCCAAATGCGCGAGGGCACGCTGTATGTGAACGGCGAGGAAGCCAAGCGCGAGCAGGTGGAAGATTTCCGCGACGTGGACATTTTCGGCAACGTTAAATTGGTGCCCCAATACCGCGAAACCTTGCCAAACGGGGTTTCGTACATGGTGTTGGACATCCGCACCACACCCCAAGATAACACCGGGGTTTTCGCTATAAAATCAGGCCATTATTTTGCCATGGGGGATAATCGCGACAATTCCCAGGACAGCCGGTTCAATTCCTTGGGGGCGGTGGGCCAGATTCCGGCTGAAAACTTGGTGGGCCGAGCCGAAATCTTGTTTTTTTCAACCGATCGCAGCAGCCCCTGGTGGCAGGTTTGGCGATGGCCGGTGATGATCCGCTACAGCCGCATTTTTGACAGTCTGCGATCATGATTTGCAGTGTAAAGGCCTGTGGCTGAAAGCGATCTGGAGATTCTCCAATCAGCCCTGGGCCATCGGTTTGCGCGCCCTGATCTGCTGATTGAAGCCCTTACCCACCCAAGCATCGAAGGTGATCTGGATTACAACGGCCTGGAATTCCTGGGCGACCGGGTTTTGGGGTTGGTGATAGCCAGCGATCTTCGTAAAAAATTCCCGCACGCGTCTGCTGGTGATTTAGCCCTGCGGTTTAATGCGCTGGTGCGCAAAGAAAGCTGTGTCCAGGCTGCCCGGGCCGCCGGACTGGGCTCCCATGTGATCATGAGCCCAGGCGAGGCCCAAGCAGGGGGTGCGGACAAGCCGGGAATATTGGCCGACGCCTGCGAAGCGGTCATCGGCGCGCTCTACCTTGATGGCGGAATGGAAATGGCATCCAAATTCATCCACAAATTCTGGGCGACGTTGGTGGAAGAACAGGCTCTGGTGGAAAAGGATTCGAAATCGGCGCTTCAAGAATGGGCCCATGCCCGGGCACTCAATCCGCCTACCTACACTCAAGTCAGCCGATCCGGGGCGGATCACGACCCCACGTTTACCGTGCAGGTGGACATAGCCGAGGCAGAGGGTGCCCCCCAAACAGGCCAGGGATCGTCGCGGCGCGCGGCTGAACAGAATGCAGCGGCGACCATGCTGAAGGCGATTGGCCAATGACCGACAGTAAAAACGACAAGGAAACTCGGTGCGGCTATGTGGCGTTGTTGGGGGCGCCCAACGCCGGCAAATCTACCTTGCTCAACGCCATGGTGGGATCGAAGGTCGCCATCGTCACCCCAAAAGTCCAGACCACCCGCACCCGGATCATCGGCATTTCCATGGCCGGGCCAGCCCAGATCATCTTTGTAGATACGCCGGGAATTTTCGACCCCAAACGGCCTCTGGAAAAAGCCATGGTTGCGATGGCCTGGGCCGGCGCGTCCGACGCCGACGAACTGGTGGTGTTGGTGGATGCCCGGCGGCCTCCCGGGTCCCTCGACGACGACACCCAACGGATTGTCGATGGCTTGAAATCTTCAAGGAGGAAAGCGGTTCTGGCTCTGAACAAGATTGATTTAGTGCCCAGGGAAAAGTTGCTGGCTCTGACCGATGCCATGACCGGCCCGGACAGCCCGTTTACCAAGGTCTTTATGATTTCCGCCTTGAAGGGCGACGGGGTGGAAGATCTGCGCCAACATTTGGCGGATCAAATGCACCCTGGCCCGTGGCTGTACCCCGACGATCAGGCGGCGGATATGCCCTTAAGATTTTTAGCCGCCGAGATCACTCGGGAAAAACTCTTTTTGTCGTTGCACCAAGAATTGCCCTACGGCCTGACCGTAGAGACTGAATCCTGGGAAGATCGTGACGATGGCAGCGCCCGCATTGACCAAGTGGTGTATGTGGCGCGCAAGGGTCACAAAGGCATTGTCCTGGGCAAGGGCGGCGCCCAAATCAAGTCCATGGGCGCGGCGGCCCGGGCGGAATTGGAAAAATTGCTGGATCGGCGCATCCATCTGTTTCTCCACGTGAAAGTTCGGGAGAAATGGCTGGAGGAACCGGCGCGGTACCGGGAAATGGGTCTAGAATTCCCGAACTCAGATTAAGAGCACGAATTGACATGCAGTGGTCGGATATTGGGGTGGTGCTGTCCGCTCGTCGCCATGGGGAAACATCGGCGATCGTGCAAATTTTGACCAAAGATCACGGGCGTCATGCCGGGTTGGTGCGCGGTGGGTCCGGCCGCAAGGCCCGCGGGGTTCTTCAGTCTGGCAACGAGGTGTCCGTCAATTGGCGGGCTCGTCTGGAAGATCAATTGGGGACCTTCACCGTGGAATTGGCTCGGCCCCGGGTTGCCATGGTGTTGGACGATCCTTTGCGCTTGGCGGCGTTGGTTGCGGCAACGGAGCTGGTGGAGATTACCTTGGCGGAGCGCCAACCGAATCCCGGAGTCCACACCAGCCTCACTGGTTTGATGGACGCCATCGAAACCGACCCGGATTGGTCGGCCGACTACGTGCGTTGGGAAATGGCCATGCTGGCGGAATTGGGCTTTGGCCTGGATGTGGCGCATGCCGAGCCCGGGGCAATGATTTCCAGCCGATCCGGCGAGCCGGTGCCTACGGGACAGCTGCCTGGCGCCGGTGAGCTATTGCTGCCGCTGCCGGAATTTTTGCGGGGCGGCGCGGGAACGCCAGAGGCAATCGTCCAAGGCTTGGCACTGACCGGCTTGTTCATCGAACGGGCACTGGACGCCCCCGGTCGCGTATTGCCCTCCAGAACACGACTGGTAGAGCGTTTAGCTCGCTTGGACACAACATCTGGGGTAAAATCTGGGGATGGACGTGAATGGTGACTGATCCCAATTCTGGCTCTGGCGGCGGCGAAATCCGCGATGTCAGCCTGGAAAAGGCCCTGGGCGAGCGGTATCTCGCGTATGCTCTGTCCACCATCACCGCCCGGTCGTTGCCCGATGCCCGGGATGGCCTGAAGCCCGTTCATCGGCGTTTGCTGTACGCCATGCGGGAATTGAACCTGGACCCGGGGTCAAGTTTCAAGAAATGCGCCCGGGTGGTGGGCGACGTGATCGGCAAATTCCATCCCCACGGGGAACAAGCGGTGTATGACGCCATGGTGCGCTTAGCTCAGGAATTTTCGGTGCGCTATCCGTTGGTGGACGGCCAGGGCAATTTTGGCAATGTCGACGGTGATGGCGCCGCCGCCATGCGTTACACCGAAGCCCGGCTCACTGCCGTTGCCGAGGCATTATTGGACGGCATCGGCGAAGACGCCGTGGATTTACGCCCCACATACGATGGCGAGGAAAATGAGCCCGATGTCTTGCCGTCGGCGTTCCCCAATTTGTTGGCCAATGGTGCCGCCGGAATCGCCGTCGGCATGGCCACATCCATCCCACCCCACAATGTCGGGGAATTGTGTGATGCCTTGATCCATGTGATCAAGCGGCCCAACGCAACGGCAGCGAAGCTGGTGGAATTGGTGCCGGGCCCGGACTTCCCCACCGGCGGGCTGTTGGTAGAAAGTCGGGAATCGGTCATCGATGCGTATCGGACAGGGCGGGGTGGGTTCCGCCTGCGGGCCAAATGGAAGACCGAAAAGCAATCGCGCGGCACTTATTTAATTGTGGTCACAGAGATTCCCTTCCAGGTTCAGAAGTCGCGGTTGGTGGAACGCATCGCCGAGCTCATCAATGCCCGCAAGGTGCCGATGTTGGGGGATGTGCGCGACGAATCCGCCGAAGATGTGCGGTTGGTGCTGGAGCCAAAATCCCGATCTGTGGACTCAGAAGTTCTGATGGAGGCCTTGTTCCGCGCCACCGATTTGGAAGTGCGCGTGCCCTTGAATTTGAACGTCTTGGATCGCGGCCGGGTTCCCATAGTGATGGATTTTCGCGGCGCACTTCAGGCGTTTTTGGATCACCGCCTTGAAGTCTTGGTTCGCCGCACTCGGTACCGGCTGGCCAAGGCCGAAGATCGGCTGGAGGTGCTGTCCGGGTATCTGGTGGTCTATTTGAATGTGGACGAGGTCATCCGCATCATCCGTGAAGAGGACGAACCAAAACCCGTCTTGATCAAGACGTTCAAATTGAACGACCGCCAGACGGAAGCAATTCTAGACTTGCGGTTGCGGCGCTTGCGCAAGCTGGACGAGGGGACGATCCGGACCGAATTTGATGACCTGACCGCTACCAAAAAAGATCTAGCGAAACTGCTGCAAGATGAACCGGGTCAATGGAAGGTGATCACCTCCGAAATCAAAAACATCAAGAAACAGTTTGGCGGTGGGGCATTGGGAAATCGCCGCACTGAAATTGGCACGCCGCCCGCACCCGTGGACGTCCCCACAGAAGCGATGGTAGAGCGCGAGCCCATCACCGTGATCTGTTCGGAAAAGGGATGGATCCGGGCAGCCAAAGGCCATGTCGATGACAACGGCGAGGTCAAATACAAGGAAGGCGACGGGGGTCGGTTCTGGCTCCATGCCCAAACAACGGATCGGATTTTATTGTTCGCAACGAATGGCCGGTTTTACAACCTGAGCGCCGCGAAATTGCCCGGCGGGCGGGGTGCTGGCGATCCGGTGCGATTGGTGGTTGATCTGCCCAACGACGAAGACATCGTCACGTTGATGGTATTCAAGCCGGGGCAAAAATTGTTGGTGGCGTCCAGCGATGGGCGTGGTTTTATCGTCGCCGAAGACGACACGTTGGCCCAAACCAGAAACGGGCTCCAAGTTCTGAATCTGGGCTCGGGTGCAGAAGCGGTTTCTTGTAGGCCCGCTGACGGCGACACGGTGGCTGTGATCGGCGAAAACCGGAAACTGGTTTTGTTCCCGACCGCTGAGCTCCCCACCATCGCCCGAGGCCGGGGAGTGGTTTTGCAGCGCTACCGCGACGGTGGGTTGGCCGACGCCAAGATCTTCGATATGACCGAGGGCCTGACGTGGGCGTCGGGGGATCGCACCCGCACCGAACGCGACCTGGACGACTGGGTCGGCAAGCGCGCCCAGGCCGGGCGCTTGGCGCCAAAGGGATTTTCAAAATCTGGCAGGTTTGGGTAAACAGCCGGTCTAAGGCGCTATCGCCGTCCCCGCGCCCTAGCCATGGCGATAACGATGGCCAGGGCCAGGAAAATCCCGGCACACCAGTCCCCAGATGCGGATAGCGGGGGGCATGTAGATCATGTCGACGGTGGCGTAAAGGTAGGCCAGGATCGTCCAGATCACGCAAACAATGCCGATTAGCAGGGAATCGAGGTTTCTCATTTTCCCATCTCCATTTTTGCTTGATTTCTGTGGACGCAAGATTTTGTGATACGTTGCGGGCTCCGGCCAAGTGCCACAGGGATTGGGGATATCGCCGTTGCGGCAAAGAAATTGGAAAGAGGATCATGTCGACGCAATCTGAAGCCAACGTAAAAACCACCGCGACCACACTGCTAGAGGCTCTGTGGCCGGCTCAAGACAACGCCCGAGTTTTTCGGGCCCTTGTGATGGTTTTTGTTGGTGTTGGGTTTCTGACGGCGTCTTCGTACATCCGTGTGCCCATGTGGCCCGTGCCCATGACAATGCAGACTTTTGCGGTTTTGGGGCTTGGTGCCGCGTACGGTTTACGTCTTGGCGGCGCGACGGTGCTGACCTATTTGGCGGTCGGAATTCTTGGGGGTCCAGTATTCTCAGAGGGTGCCTCTGGATGGGCTTATTTCACCGGAACTACCGGCGGATATTTGTTCGGGTTCATGGTATCTGCGGCATTGGTTGGCTGGTTGGCGGAACGTGGTTGGGATCGCCAGATTGTGACAATGGCCGCCGCCATGATTATCGGCAACGTCGTGATTTATGCCTTCGGAGTTACCTGGCTTTACCTATTGTTGGTAGGCCAAATGGGTTTGGAAGGATGGGACTTAGCCAGGGTCATTGATTCAGGAATGATGCAATTCCTTGTGGGGGATTTAGCTAAGTTGATTCTGGCTGCTCTAATTCTGCCGTCTGTTTGGCGGCTCTCCCCACGATCCTAATAGGCCTGCGCTTACAAACTCTTGATTGGATTTTGCTTTTCAATCATCCCTTGAATAACGGACTTTAGCCTTCTGAAAATTGGCGGGCGCTCATATCAGACGCGATTCAGCACTCAAATTTCGTTCAAGTCTGCAGGCGGGCGCGGGTGAAATTTGGCGGCAAAGTAAGGGAAGGTGTTGTGTCGGCGTACCCGGATCTGATCGCGGAATGTCCACGGATCTCTGGCTACATTTATTTCTTCAATGAAAAGATCGGCGGTATTTTTATCGACAGAAAGGCCATCGAAAATGTGGCGTCATCCTGGTCCCAATGGTCTGAATAGTTAGGCGATTAGCTCATCCAGATCGCGCCAACCTTGGGCTGGAATTCGCAGCCCCTCCAAGGGCTGGAATAGAGTCTTGTAGGACATCTTTGGGCTTTCAGCGATCCAGTAG
>Ga0209403_10002360_pt1 | contig 22682 bp, 19 predicted proteins | sample ArcticOcean_MG_C_8_FD_187440 | JGI IMG/M metagenome (GOLD analysis project Ga0209403, IMG submission 187440) | Marine microbial communities from western Arctic Ocean - ArcticOcean_MG_CB11_86 (SPAdes) (version 2) | ecosystem: Environmental > Aquatic > Marine > Oceanic | place: Arctic Ocean... | reverse complement strand
GTACAAGACGAGGCGGCCGCACAGCTCTTGCGGGAACGCCTGCGGCACCTGGAATCGACCGTCGACCTTTCCGCACGCGATTGGTACGCATCTGATCCGTCGCTGCCACCGCAGCCAGACACGTCTGCAACGGCGCAGCCAACTGCATGCAAGGCATGCCATAAGAAACCTGGATGTGCATGGCGCTCAACAGAGGGCCATCCCTACCATACTTCAGATGCACTTTCTATTGACGTTTCCAGAATGCGATCACCTCGGCCAAGTAGTCTCGCGACACCTCAAGCGATGGCATCGCGTCGTTGAAGAGGTACAGGATGTGCTTCTCGGTGGGGATGTGGGCATAGGGGATCATCGGGGATCATCTGCTCGGCGGCCTGCCGGACCAGCCGGTTCGCCCGATCCATACCCGCCTGGCTCTGGTCCAGTTGTTTGCCGACACGGTCCACTTCTCCGGCGCTCATTGCCAGCAAGGCTCGATCGAAAGCTGCCTTGGTCCTTGTGCAATAAGGTTGTAATTCATCTTACAAACAGTATGTTGGTAGTGTCCTTCCGGTCTGCCGGCGCTTTTTCCTGTGACCTGATCATCGAAATCGATGAGGCGGCCGTTGAAGGTTCAATTCATGCCGGGCGGCCTGCCCAAACAGCGCCAGTTCAAGTCTAGCAACGTCCGCGACGATTACATGCTAAGCAATTCCCCGCTGCTACATGCTAAGCAATTCCCCGCTGCTTCCTCTATATTCGCAAGGGAAATCAAATTTCCTATCATTCACAGTACGGCAACGAAACTGCAACGAGATCGATATCATTGAGCAAAGCAACTGTTTTCAGTTGGGGCTGAGCGCCGAGCTGCTGGGCGACGACGGCGAGGTTCGCTTCGGTGAGATCGGATTGGGCCGCCTCGACGATGCCGGCATACCCTATCGCTTTTTCGAGCGTGACCATATCGTCAAGCCTGAGCAGATCGCCGGATTCGATGCGGTTGTTCCCGTGCACGAACATTACACGCGGGCCTTGCTGCAGGAGAGTCCGCAACTCCTCGCGGTCGTTTGTTTTGGTATCGGCTTCGACCATGTCGACGTGGCGGCGTGTACGGACACGGATATATTGCTGTGCCACCAGCGCGGTGTCGGCAACAACGCCATGGCGGAATCGATTGTCTGCTGGATGCTGTCGCTGGCACACCGGGCGCCTGAGAAGGACCAGCTGGCACGACATGGACGCTGGTCGGAGGCGGCGGCGTACAACGGTTTCGAACTGCGCGACCGGGTCGTGGGACTGGTCGGTCTTGGCGGTATCGGCACACGCCTGGTGGAAATGCTGCAGGGTTTTAGGATGCAGCAGCCGATTGCCTGCGACCCGTACGTCGACGCGGCGCACGCAACGCAATGTGGTGTCCGCACGGTCCCCCTGGATGAGCTGCTGCAGACGGCGGACTTCGTCTGTGTCTGCTGCCCGCTCAATGATGAAACCCGTAATCTGATCGGCCGAACCGAATTGCGCATGATGCAACCGACCGCCTGTCTGATCAACACGTCGCGCGGCGGCATTGTCAACGAAGACGCCCTGGCCGAGGCATTGGCCGGGCACTGGATCGCTGCCGCCGCCGTCGACGTGTGGATCGACGAACCGCCCCCCGACGATCATCCATACCTCGGACTCGACAATATCATTCTGGCGCCCCACTGTATCGGCTGGACCCACGAACTGTTCCGGGATATCGGGCACATGGCATTCAGCAAGGTTATCGAACTTACCAACGGCCGGGTTCCGGACCACGTGATCAATCCCGAAGTTCTGGAACGCCCCGGCTTTCGCCGTAAGCTGGAAAGATTTCAATCATGACGACGACCGGCAAACTCAGCGAAGTCCAGACCGAAGCCTACCGCCGAGACGGCTATGTCGTTGTTGAACGGTTCTTTGACGGCGCGATGCTGACGCTCATCGACGAGGCCATTGCGGAAATCACCGCCGAAGCTCTGGCACAGGATGACTACGCCGATGTGCTCGAGCTCGAACCGGTCGACGGCGAACCGTTACCCCGCCGGATCTACGACCCGTATGCCCTGCACCCGACATTTCGCGCGCTGCTCAAGGACGACCGCCTGCTGGACTGCGTCGAGCAACTGATCGGCCCCAATATCCTGCTGCAGTATACGAAGCTGAACATGAAGCCGCCACGCGTTGGTTCGGTCGTCGAGTGGCATCAGGACATGAGTTACTATCCATGCACCAACGACGATATCGTCACCGTACTCGTGTACCTCGACGATGCCACGGAGGCAAACGGCTGCCTGCGCGTGCTTCCCCGACATCACACTCATTTTTTCAGCCACGAGACAGACGACGGCCAATTCGCCGGCATGATCACCGACGACCTCGGCAGTGGCCGGTTCGGCGAAATCGTGCCGCTGGAGGCACAGGCGGGCAGCGTTATCTTCATGCATTGCATCACCCCGCACAGCTCGCTGCCGAATCGCTCCGAACATGCACGACGCACGGTGATCGCGGAAATGCGCGCCGCAGACTCGTTCCCCATCTGTTTCGGCGAGATGACCCAGGCCGGCGCACAGCAGCGCATCCTCCGCGGCCGACCGCAGAAGTTTGCCCGATTCGGCGGACCCCGGCCGCTGATCCCGCGGACCGGGACCTACAGTTCGATCTACGATCTGCAGGCGCAGACCCGCAAGAAACTCGCAGCGGAGCCGCCCTCATGACGTTGAAAGAAATGACTCGCACGCGAACGCCGAAGTTCGGCACCTTCCTGCTCGAGTTCGTGACTCCCGGGATCGGCCATCTGCTGAAGGCAGCCGGCTGCGATTTTGTCTTCGTCGACCTCGAGCACAGCGGTCTCGGCCAGGAAACGGTGAAACCGCTCCTTCGATATCTCGAAGCTGCCGGACTGCCTGCCCTTGTCGGACTACAGGCCAAGGACAACCACTTCATCAGCCGCACGCTGGACCTCGGCGCGGATGGTGTCATGCCGCCGATGGTCGCGACGGCCGACGAGGTGCGGGAGATGGTCAGCTTCGTGAAGTTTCCGCCGGACGGGGAGCGAGCTGTTTCGATCCAGGTGGGACACGACCGATACACGCCAGCTCCGGTTCGGCAGATGCTGGCCGAAACCAACGCGCGCACCGTCTTCTTTGCCAAAGTCGAGACCGCCACGGCCATCGGCAACATCGAGGAGATTGCGGCCGTGCCCGGCGTCGACGGGCTGTGGGTCGGGCATTACGATCTCAGCACGTCTATGGGAATACCCGGTGAATTCGAGAACCCGCGGTTCACCGACGCGATCGACCGCGTCGTCGCCGCCTGCCGTGCGAACAATCTTGCACTTGGCCGCATCGTGTCGTCTGTGGACGAGGGGAAGGCGCTGATTGATGCGGGCTTTGATTTCATTGGCTATTCCGGTGACGCCTGGATCATGCGCGATGCCTTGCGGGAGGCCATCGACAGCATGCGAGGAGCGTCATGAAACAGGTGCGCGTGCCATCATCGGTGCGGGTTCCTGGGGCACTGACCTAGCCCCTTCAACCGAGCCCACCTTCTGAGTGATAATCAGCTCATGAGGATGCTCATTACTTGAAGGAGGGCGTTCGATGTCACGAGGCAAGAAACACACGGCAGAACAGATTATTAGCAAGCTCCGCGAAGCGGAGGTTGCTATTTCCGAAGGTCAAACGGCTGCATTGGCAGCGAAGTCGATTGGCGTGACGTATCAAACGTATTGCCGCTGGCGTAAAGAGTACGGTGGTCTGCGCACCGATCAGGCGAAACGCCTGAAGGACCTTGAGAAGCAGAACGCTCGTTTGAAGCGATTGTTAGCAGACGCCGAACTGGACAAGGCAATTCTCAAGGAAGCCGCGTCGGGAAACTTCTGAGCCCGGCGAAACGATGCAAGGTGGTTGCCCATGTCCGAGATGCCCTCGGACGCAACCGTGTATCGGAGCGTCGGGCCTGCTTAGTACTCGATCAACCTCGCAGCACCCAGCGAAGAAAAAAGCATATTCCCAGCGATGAGCCCGTAAGGTGAAAAAACTCAGCCGAGCAAAAACACTGGGGAATAGGGGACTTGCCGAGGTTGTGTGCGGTCGAATTCAGCCGATACGGTAACCGGCAGTCTTTGCCCAGCCGGCCAGAATGACGACAACCAGTTGCCAGGGTTGGAGCGTGAAGTACATGGTAGAGCCGAAATGGTGAAGTAGCTTCAATAGCATTTCACCTTCTCGCAACATCTGTCTTAAGTCAACTGCCTCGCTTCAACGCTATTTGCGACTTGGCACTGCTGACAGCTCCAAGATCTAGCCTTTGCTAACTGGCCGAAAAATCCGGGCAACTAAATCGGCTGACTTTGACGGCCGGCAACGGCTGGAAATACCTTGTTTCCTAGTACTTGGACGTCGGCTCAGTATTTTGACCTTACGGGCACTACCTGGCTTTGGTACGCAGCTCGATGTGAAGCAACTGGGCGATTTGGCATTCGACGTGTTTTCAATTTAATGCCCGCTTCGTTTCCGCGGCGCTGCCAACCAACTATTCAGCCGGTCGACAGCGAGTGGAGCATCTGTCAGCGCGCCCGCACGTGCTGCTGCCTCAGTAACGCGTAGCAAATGGTCTGATGACCGATGTTGCTCTGCACCATAGGGAAGTAAGCGGTTGTCCTGGTAGCCGTTGAGCCAAGATAGAAACGCCAGGCCGGTCTTGTAATGCTGAGTGGGCGTCTCAAAGATAATCTGTGAAAGCCGCTCACAGGGCCTCATGATGTTGAAATACTCCTCGACGTTGCCTGCCTCGAGTTGTAAGAGCGCTGCCCGAGCCGGTGTGGCAATTCCATCGAAAATGCCCAGAAGGGCATGGCTGAAATCTCCTAATGCAACATCGGTAGGACCTACGCTGCGCCAACGCTCGGCCGCAGATTGGTTGCCGGCGATTAGTTCTACAAAATGCCAGTCATCGCCGGTGAGCAAAATTTGCTCATTTCGCAAGAATCTTTGGCGAAGTTGCTGTTCTCGCTCTACATCCAGCAGAGATATCTTGGCTCCAATTACCTTGCCAGGGTCGACCGCCATGATCCGTTCAAAGCTGTCGCCGGGAAAATACCCGCGAAGAGAAGGCAGGAACATTTCGCCAAGCCAGTGCAGAATGATCGGCCCTTGCGATTGTCGAATGATCTCCCCATAGATTTCGAGATAGGTTGTCTCACCCTTATTGTTTATCGTAAGCCAGGGAAGCGGCAGAATGACGGGAATTCCACCATACCTCTGAATCGTTGAAATCTGATAAACGACACCATCGATCAAATCTTGCGGCGATTGAATCGCATCGAGGTGATCAGTGCTTGCTCCTGCGACAAAGCCAAGCGGCAGGTTGAGTTTGCTCGTGCGCCGGATCAACTCGAGAGCTACTTGCCAACCGACTTCGAATCGTTGAGCCGTATCCATCGCCTCGGCGATTCCAAATCCTTGGCCTGCTAAATGCCGTCGGCAGGCCATGGTCGTATCCCAGTCGATCTGCTCCCAGAGGTCAGCGGTACCCGTACCCCCTTCGTCCGTTGTGAAAGACGATTGATAACTGTCTTTCATGACGATATGTGCGGCCGCGTAAACGAGCCGACCAACCCGCACAGGCGGCTTGCCGTCATGTCTATTCGAATCGACAGGAAATCGACTGTCGTCGATGACAATCAGTCCACTTCCATCGGGTTTGTCAAACTGAGCTACTGCCATGATCTTAACGAGATGCACTAGGGCGCAGCGATCGAACCTCTTGCGCATGAGGCATGGATTTGTAATAGTCGTCCAACGGATAACATCCGCTAATCATTTGATTTCGTGGGGCCGTGGTACAATCGCTGAATGTTCGACAAATGCGTTTCCGAGCGAGCGGCTTGCCAGAAAGAAAGTCAGTCGGTAGTTGCGGATAGGCGAGTATCATTCGGCCCAGCCCGACGAAATCAACGTGTCCCTGCCCGACTTCATACTGTGCGACATAGGGCAGGAACTCTTGCAAATAACTGTAACCGCTTCCGACTAGCAACAATCCAGGCACCGCTGCCTTGCAGGTTCGCACCGCCTGCAAATGAGTTATCACCGAGAGCAAGGGATCTTCGGGTGGGAGATAGCCGTCGGAGGGTGGAAACGCCGCCGGCCGCTGCAAATGCGGGCAACAATAAGGCGAGCCAACTGTGACATTCACAAGTGAAATGCCAAGAGATTCGATCAACTTTAGAAATCGTATTGGTTCGTCCCAGTTGGCTTGAAGTGGATTATTGGGATCGATGCCGAAGCCGAACGAGTAGGGAAGATGGCGCTCCATCTCCTTTGGGCAACCAACGTGGTCTTCATCGCGACTAGAAAATGGATGCAAGTCGGTCACCGAAACCCGAACGCCGATCTCCATTCCAGGGCAATCGCTACGGATGCCATGGACGATCTGCATAAACAGCCGCGTGCGATTGTCGAATGATCCACCGTAGGCACCAGGTCGATCGCGTGCGCCGAGCAGCTCATGCAGCAAGTACCCATGACAGCACTTCACGTCCACAAAATCGAAACCCGCTTTACTGGCAACGCGTGCGGCTGCCACAAAGCTCTCGCCAATCGACTCCAGCTCAGCATCGGTCAGTATCGGTAACGCGGCATCGATGCCGTACTTCTCATCCACCACAGGATTATGTTGGGCTATGCGAGGTTTAAGCGTGTGGTCGTCAGGTCGAGCGAATCGCCCCGAGTGGGTCAATTGCAGGCCAGTGAACAGGCTATCGGGCGACTCGCCCAATTCTCGGTGCCCTTCGTGGAGCGCCGCGAGCAACGCAGTAAGGTGACGCTCTGTATCATCGCTGCGATTGAAGTAGAGTTGGTTGGCGTTGGCGCGACCGTCGTGTAGTACTGCAAACGCCTCGCCGCCCCAGATCAGCTTGGCACCACTTTCACCAAAACGGCGCCATCGACGCAACGTGTGTCCGGTCGGAGCTCCATCGGGCGTACCGTCCCAACCCTCCATAGGGTGTACGGCAAAGCGGTTTGACAATGTCCGGCCCGAGACATTCACAGCTTGAGCAAGCGGTCCCGACGCTCCCAAATTCCGAGCATCGAGTCCGACCGAGCTATCGAAGCTACGAAGGTGCGCGTCAAAGGCCTCGGCTGTAGAGAATCTACTCGGTGGCGTGAATTTCATGCGCGCTTCGCCCGGTTGCGCCGGTTTAACCCTACCATCAGGGCCAGCAAAACGTACAGACCAACGGCGATGAAACCGATGTTGGCTGCGCCGGGCATGCCCGTTTTAGAGGCGAGGTCTTCTCCTTTGACTCTCAGCATGTATCCGGCGCCGATCGTCACGATCGTGGCCGCTCCAATGGCGAGCACATTCCACAGTAGGCGCTTGCCACCGCGCGGCATCTCGCTGCCCAAAAGGCTTTTCGAGTTCATCAGGAAGACGAACGTGACATAGGCGAATGGTAGCAGCATGAAGCCAATTACCGAGGTGACCACGGCAAGAAAGAACTGGCTATCGCCGGCCCAAAACAGGGGCCAAAGTGCGCCGCCGACGCCAGCCACGAGCGTGCCAAGCTTGTGCGCAACGCCGCCCGGTGGATAACCCATCATCTCGGCAAAGACAAACCCCGAAATCAGCATGAGGATCGAGATCGTCGAGAGTACCATGGCCAAAACGCCGAGGCCAAAAATGATGTTTGCGACAAACTTCCCCGTCAACGGCGCGAGTGAACCGGCCAGATCTATCGCATCGCGGCGCACAAGCATGGCCGCCAATCGTTTTTCGGCGTCGCTTGTCGCACTAGCGTGGACTGGGGCCACCGCATCGTTGCGCTCCGTCAGCAGCTTTTGGTAAGCTCCGTACTTTGGGCCATCCTCATCGACTTGAACCACGGCCGAGCCGTCGCCAATTTCTTGCAACGAAAATCCTTCAGGCAGCTCAGTGTGGAATCGGGATCCCGCAGCAATGACCACACAACCCGTCGCCAGTACGTAGGGAATAAACATACCTGTCGAGAGATCAAAGAGCGACAGCCCGCGGAATTCCTTGGTCCAACCTTTGCGGAGCATGGTGTAGGGAAACATGAGTGTCATGTTGATCCCAACGGCGGTTGCCGCCGCACTGATCATGACGTCGCGCTGCTCGGCCACAATTTTATCGTTCCAGAACTCGCGGGCGGCGGAGCCAGCATCGCCAATCGCTTGGAGATATGGCAGGAAGGTGTCTGCCGGGCGGAAGAATTGACCAAAATCAGGGATCAGTCCGGCGAAGATGCTGCTCCAATCGAGAGGTTCGGACGAAAGGGCCAAACGAATCACTACGCCAAGAAAGCAAGCCACGATCAACGCTACGATGATTTTCAGCGAGATTTCGTACAATCGGAGTCCCCATCCCCCACGGTTGTAACTCCACGTAATGATCGTCGCGAGACACAGAATGGCGAATGAGACGACCAGCTTGTCAAAGTTGGCGGCTAGCCAAGGCCACGACTGGCCAAACGTAGCAGTAGCCCAATTGACCGGTGCGCTGCCAGCGCCGAACCACGAATTGGGTAGCAAGTTCTGGCTCAACACGCCGTACGCAAGCGAATGCTGCGGCATGCACCAAATGACGTTGGCCGCGGCCACGGCCAAAGCCCACCCCCAGCCAAGCACGGGACTCACATGTTCGTTAATGGCAGAAAAAGGGCGTTCGCCAGTCGAGAGCGTAACGTAACCAATCGCCCCAAGCATGATCACACCGAGGACCATCGCGAAAGGTTGAAGCCACAATAGGCTGTAGCCGCCCAGCACGCCGAGGTACAAACTGCTTGCCAGCGAGCCACCGCCCAAAGTGATGGCGCTGGCAATCCAACCGGGGCCGGAGAGTCTGAAGTAGGTGCGGTACTTTTGCCAACCGCCGGTCGCTTCGGCGCTAACCAGCTGTTGACGTTCTTGCTCAACCGGATTGCCATCGTCCGTCATATTCGGCTTTCGTATAATCTCAATGAGATGCAATGGGAGACCGGGATAAGCGGAAGGTGATGCCCCGGTAATCAGCGCGTCCGTGTAAACGCTGCGCGCAGCCCTGATGCAGCTGACAGCACAAGAGGTTACAACAATCCAGCCGGCCGATCCAGACATGGCTCAAAAGGTATTTTTCGGTAAACTTGTCACTTGACAGGCTATGCGTACTTGCGATGCCTTGGGAATGGGTTACGTTGGCGTCGATTTCATGGTTGATGAAAATGTCGGCCCAGTGATGCTGGAGGCCAATGCGCGGCCTGGCCTGGCTATCCAACTGGCGAACGGTAAGGGCATCTTGCCAAAGCTGGCCACTATTGATGCGCTCTCTGACGATGAGCGGAGTGGCGAGCGACGCTGGGCGCACATTATGGGTCCCAATGGCGAGCCCGATGCTGCGGCACGTCGCGTTATTGCCCAGGGCTGATATTCTATTGCGATTCATCCGCGCTATCCAAACGCACAACTCTTAGCCTGTAAAAACTATACGAATCTAATGCGGTACCCACCATCTGCGGGAGGTTCGTGATTTGACCGTGCTCGGCAAGGGCAGTACATTGACCACTACCCTATTTACCTTCGATCTGCCCACCCAATCAATAGAGGGAGACACTTGCGATGAAGCGACTCATGATTATTACCGCAATGGCGTGTGCCACGTTGTTGCCGATGACTTATTTGGCCGCCCATTGCGAAGTGCCCTGCGGCATCTATGACGACGGTGCCCGCTTCACCGAATTGATGGAAGATCAGGCGACCATCGCCAAGGCGATTGACCAAATCAAAGAACTGGCCGGCACGCATGACGCCAATGGGCGCAATCAGTTGGCCCGTTGGGTGGCGACCAAAGAAACACACGCCACGAACACACAGCACGTCATTGCCCAATACTTCATGACGCAAAAAATCAAATCCGACGACGCGGCTTACGTTGGCAAGCTGACCGCGGCGCATGGCGTGATGGTTGCTGCAATGAAGTGCAAACAATCGGCCGATCCTGCCACGGCCGACGCCCTGAAAGCTGCGATTCACGCATTCCACAAAGCCTATGGTGGCGAGGGCAGCGACCACAAGCACTAGCAGATCATGACATCATGGTTTATGGGCCGACCGACAAAACCAAAGGTCGGTGCATTAGAGCAACCCCTTCAATTTCGAAGTCGGGGGTGCGTAAGGAATTGAACCACAACGAAACAACGCGACGACGAGGGTATGAAAAAAGAACTTCTGTTTCGTCGTTTCCGTTGTTCCTTCGCGGTTCAAAAATTTGCGATTCCGCAGGCTCTGTGCATGCTGTGACTACGCTTTTTAGCGAAATCGTCTAGCCGCCTGAGATTCTGGAGTTTCCAGGAAACCTTTCCGCCGGGAGTTGCGTAGAACAGATATAACGGCGGCGTCCCAGGGGGGCGCGCCGCCGTTGGTTAGGAAACTTCACGAATGGAGTCCGCTCATGTCTGCGCACGCTGTGCCTGCAAAAACGCTCTGGCTCGTCTTATGGCTCACCGCCCAAGTGGGCGTAGCCCAAGCCGGAAAACCCGCTTTGACATTCGATTTTGCCCGCTTGGCAGAGTGTCACCAAAGTTCTCCTGAAGACGCGGTCGACATCTATGCTGACGAGAAACTTGTCGAGCTTAAGCTGCGCGTGTCGGTTCACCTTATCGCGGGTAACATCGGTGACGTCGAAGAAGTGCGTATCGAAGTGAAAGACTGCGACAACAAAATGCGGGTACACAGTTTTGCACCCAGTACGCGCCTGCAAAGCGATTATAGCAAAGATATCCGCGTGACCAAAACCAACGAGTCAGGCAAAACGCTTGGGGCATCCTTAGGCGGAGCGCTGCCGGTGCCGGCCGGTGATTTTGTGGCACAGGTGTCCCCATCGATAAGTGGCGGGCTTTCGGAGCGTGAGGTCGTCACTGAAGTCCAGCAGCGCGTGGCCCCCCAACAAGCGGTCGTTGCCAGCGGCACGATCAATCAGGAGCATGGCGTATTCTTCAAACTCCGCTCCTCGCCACAGACTTCGCTGGAAGGCGTGCACGAACTGACGCTACGCTTGCTCGTGCCGCAGAATTGGCGCGGCGATTCAATGCACGTTTGCTGTTACGCAACTGGCCATGAGAAGATGCTTTGGATGAAACAGGAAACCACCTGGGCTCAAGTTTGTGCTCCGGTGGCCCTTTATTTGGCGGGAGATGTTGAGGCCCGCCAAGCGGCTCGGCAGCACATCGAAGATGCGGCACTTTGAGTCACACGTCTTTGTCGTCAATCCATGACATAAGCTTGCGGAGCTCTTTGCCCACAATTTCGACGGGATGCTCACGCTCGCGCCGCCGCCGCGATTTGAACCCCGGAGCACCGGCTTTGTTTTCCAGGATCCAGTTGCGGGCGAATGTGCCGTCTTGGATTTCTTCGAGCACGCGCTTCATCTCTGCGCGGGTTTCGTCCGTGATGATCCGTGGACCGGTCGAATAGTCGCCATACTCGGCGGTGTTTGACACGCTGTAACGCATGTAGTTGAGTCCGCCTTGGTAGAACAAGTCGACGATCAACTTCAGTTCGTGCATGCATTCGAAGTAGGCCATCTCGGGCTGATAGCCGGCTTCGACGAGGGTTTCAAATCCGGCTTTCACAAGTTCTGCCGCTCCGCCGCAAAGTACGGCTTGTTCGCCGAATAGGTCGGTTTCGGTCTCCTCGGCGAAGGTAGTGCGAATGACACCGCCGCGGGTGCAGCCGATGCCTTTGGCATAAGCGAGGCCGATTTTGAAGGTTTCGTCACTTGCTTCGTCGTTGAGCGCGATCAGCCCTGGCACGCCGCCGCCGGCGACAAACTCGCTGCGGACCAGGTGGCCAGGACCCTTTGGCGCGACAAGCAGCAGATCAACGCCCTTAGGCGGTTCAATCTGGCCGAAGTGGATGTTGAACCCGTGCGAGCACATCAACACGTTGCCCGGCTCTAGGTTGTCGCGGATATGGTCACGAAAGATATCACCTTGCACTTCATCCGGCAGCAAGATGTTCATGATTTCGGCTTTTTGGGTCGCCTCATCGATCGTCATGGGCTCAAAACCATGGCTGACGGCCAACTCATAGTTGGCGCTGCCAGTGCGTTGGCCCACAATGACCTTCACGCCGCTATCGCGCAAGTTTTGGGCGTGGGCGTGTCCCTGCGATCCGTAGCCTAAAATGGCGACGGTCTTGCCCTCTAAGTGCTTGAGGTCGGCGTCTTTGTCGTAATAGATGGTTGCTGCCATGAGAGAAATAGTTCCTGTGTTAGTTGGTGGATCGCGAAGACGTGTTCGGCTAGCTATTTGGTTACCGCAGGCTCGCCGGGGACAGCGTGGATGGAGCTCGACTCATGGGCCTGAGGCAGGCCGCGGACCATGGCGATTCGGCCGGTTCGGACCAGCTCGACGATTCCAAAAGGCCGCATCAATTCGACAAAGGCTTGGACTTTTTTCTCTTGGCCCGAAATCTCGACGACCACCTGTTCCGTCGATACATCGACCACTTTGCCGCGAAAGATTTGGCAGAGCTCGCGAATCTCGGAGATCTGCTGGTCGCATTTAACCTTGAGCAGCATCAGATCGCGTTCGACGTACTCTTGCGAGCTGATGTCATCGACGCGCACGACGGTAACGATTTTTTCTAACTGCCTGCGGACCTGGTCCAAGACCCCGTCGTCACCGACGACGACGAACGTCATGCGGGACAGATGCGGATCTTCGGTCTCGCCAACGGCGAGGCTGTCGATGTTGTACCCGCGCGAAGCAAACATGCCTGCGACGTGGGCCAACACGCCTGGCACGTTCTGCACCAAGGCAGAGAGAACGTGTCGCATAGTCATCGACTCCAGGAGAGAGGGAAACGGCCCATCATAATCTGGCCCCAGTAGCCTAGCAACCGGCGATGGATTGAATGACCATATCCTAATGACCAATGACCAATGAAACAGAGGGGATTTCGGCTAATTCCATTGGTCATTGGGGCTTTAGTCATTGGTCATTCCACGCGCCCGTTGCCCTTGTCGGGGCCCGGTGGTAGGTTGGACGGTTTTGCCCCACTGTGCCATCGCCAACAGGGCCCTGCCCCTATGACTCGCAGCACTGTCTCGTCGCCGGCCCCCCCTTCGGCATCTCCCGAGGCTACGGGCGGTGTTATTCAGGTGCGGGGGGCTCGGACGCACAATCTACAGAATATTGATCTCGATATCCCTCGAGAACAATTGATCGTGATTACGGGGCTCAGCGGCTCGGGCAAAAGCTCACTTGCCTTCGATACCCTGCTCGCCGAGGGGCAGCGACAGTACATCGAAAGCCTGTCGGTCTACGTCCGTCAGTTTTTTAATCAGATGCAGCGACCCGATGTGGATGTTATCGAAGGTCTGCAGCCGACGATCGCAATCGACCAAAACCCCAGCAGCAACAATCCGCGCAGTACCATTGCCACAGTCACGGAGATTTACGATTATCTGCGTGTCCTAATGGCTCGAGCCGGAGAAATCGCCTGCCCTGATTGCGACACTCCGATTGCCCAGCAAACACCCACTGAAATTCAAGATTCGATACGTAATTTGCCCTTGGGTTCGAAAGTAGTAATCCTAGCGCCCATGGTGCGCGGCCGTAAAGGGAAGCACCAGGACGTGATGCAGCGTATTCGCGCCGAAGGCTTTGTGCGTGTGCGCATCGATGGCGAGACTTACGAAGTCGAGCACGTTCCTGAGTTTAACGCATCTGCTCGGCATGACATCGAGGCAGTTATCGATCGTGTCGTTATTCGTGAGGACTTAGAAAATCGACTAGCCGAGTCCGTTCGTCTGGCGCTTAAGCATGGCGATGGAGCGCTTCGCATTAGCTTTCTTTCGCCGGATGCCAAGGCCAAAATCGACGGAAAAAACGGAGCTGCCCACGCGGATTGGCAAGAACGAGTTTTTAGTACTTCGTACGCCTGCCCCGATTGCAAACGCAATCTAGAAGAAGTGGAACCCCGCACCTTCAGCTTCAATAGCCCGTACGGTGCTTGCCGCTCTTGTGATGGACTGGCGGCACGCGAAGGTTTTGACCCCGAATTAGTGTTGCCTGATCCCAGCTTATCGCTAGCCGATGGGGCGTTGGCACCTTGGCGTGGGGCGAGTAGCGCCGGTCGTACGCAAGAGCGCAAGCTGCTCGAAGATTTTCTCGAGCGTGCCCAGGCGGATTGGGAAACACCCGTGGAAGGGTGGCCCGAAAACGCGGCGCAACAGTTGCTATTCGGCGACGGGAAATTTCTCGGGGCGCTGGTTCATTTGGAAATGGACTACGCCAAGGCCAAGCGAGACGTTGTGCGCCAGCGACTCGAGGAGTTTCGCTCTTTGGTCCTCTGCGCTGATTGCAGGGGTTCGCGCTTGCAACCCCAAGCTCGGGCATGCCGACTGGGCGGCCTGGCGATTCATGAGATTACGGCGCTAGCAATCGACAAGGCACTTGAATTTTTCGGATCGATTCAATTTTGTAAAAGCAAGCAGCCCATAGGAGAACCGCTCGTCGCCGAGATCGTTAAGCGGCTCGGCTTCTTGTGTCAGGTAGGAGTCGACTACCTCTCGCTCGATCGCGGAGCCGACACACTCAGTGGTGGCGAAATGCAACGCGTGCGGCTGGCCACAGGGATCGGCTCTGGGCTCGTCGGCGTCTTGTATATTCTCGATGAGCCGTCCATCGGTTTGCATCCTCGTGACAACGCCCGACTGATCGCGTCTTTGCGTGACTTGCAGCAGCAGGGTAACACGGTGCTCGTTGTCGAACACGACGAAGCCTTGATGCGCGCGGCCGATTGGTTGATCGACATGGGCCCTGGAGCAGGCGATCGGGGCGGCCAGATTGTGTCGCAGGGTACGCCTAGCCAAGTGGCCGAGGACGCTAGCTCGATTACCGGCAGCTATCTTTCCGGCCGCCAGCGGATTGAACTACCTGCTAAACGTCGCCGCATCGCCAAAACGCGCGCGTTGCAGCTCGAAGGCGCGCGCGTGAATAACTTGCAGGATGTGGACGTCGAACTTCCCTTAGGAACGCTGACCTGCGTGACCGGCGTGAGTGGCTCTGGCAAGAGTTCTCTGGTAATCGATACCTTGGCCCGCGTATTGGCGAGAAAGCTCAATGGGGCCGTCGCCAGGCCGGGGCCCCATCGTGCGCTGCGGGGAGCCAGCAAGCTAGATCGCTTGATCCACGTCGATCAATCCCCCATCGGACGCACGCCGCGCAGCAACCCAGCAACCTATACGGGCATTTTTGACGAAGTTCGTCGCGTGTTTGCCAGCACCAAGCATGCCAAGCAATTGGGCTACAAGCTGGGCCGGTTCAGCTTCAACACCAAAGGCGGTCGCTGCGAAGAATGTCAGGGGCAAGGGGTGCAGCGCATCGAAATGCGGTTTCTGCCCGACCTGTTCATCAGTTGTCCCCTCTGCCATGGCAAGCAATTCAACCGCCAAACCTTAGCTGTGCGCTATCGTGAAAAATCGATCGCCGATGTGTTGGCGATGAGCATCGACGAAGCGACTGATTTTTTTGAGAATCACCAGACGATCTACCGTATGTTGTCCAGTCTAGTCGAGGTTGGCTTGGGCTATCTGTCCGTGGGGCAGCGCTCCACGACACTTTCAGGTGGGGAAGCCCAGCGCATTAAACTCGCCGCCGAACTAGGCCGCCCGGCACCCGGCAAGACGCTCTACATCCTAGACGAGCCGACGACCGGACTCCACACCGACGACATTGGTCGACTGCTCGGCGTGCTCCAAAAACTCGTAGAACTCGGTCACACGGTAGTGGTGATTGAGCACAATCTCGACGTCATCAAGACGGCCGACTGGGTCATCGATTTGGGGCCAGAAGGTGGCACGGGCGGTGGCCAGGTTGTGGCGGTTGGTACGCCAGAAGACATCGCCCAGTGCGACGCCAGTCACACTGGGCTCTGGTTGCAAAAAGTACTTAGCAAAGCTAACTAACTGCGCCGTCGAGGTGCTGTTGCCAAGCCCATCAGTGCAGTTCCCAGCAAAGTTAAGGAGGCGGGTTCTGGTACAGCAATAAAGTGGACCGTGGCAAAAAGATTGTCGGCTGACGAAACAGTTCCTAGAGCATCAATAAAAAGATTGGCGGCAGATGTGGATTCTAGTGTGGGGATATCCCCAGCATCAAAAGAGCCCGTTGCGAGAGGCACTCCGCCGGTGAAGGAACCTAGATCAGGGTTGCTACCGAGGATGGTGAGATTGGCGTTGTCGACATAGGTTGACGGAAAAGTACCACCGATGACGCCGACATCGAGCGTAGGGTTCGAAAGAATGAACAATTGCAGAACAAGATACACTGACACAAGGCAACAAGGCAAAACGTTCCGTAAAAAGCACGAGAGAGGGCCGCTTAGGCTATTTTGACTAGACGTAAGTAGCTCAGAAATTACTGCGACATCGCTCGGAGATGAACATCAGGTCCACCTATCGCCTCTATTTTACCCGCTTTGCAGACCATGAAGCAGAAACGCCCTAGTGCTCCCGGACCACCCGTAGGATGGCTGGGTATGAAATCGGCGCGCGAGTTTGCCCGCGATCCTCTTCAGTTTACCGAAAGCGTCGTGCGCCAATACGGGCCTCTGGTCGCTTTGCGGTTTGGGCCGGTGCGTGCTTTTGTGGCTGCGGCTCCAGAAGCCGTGCACGAAGTTTTAGTCAGTCGAGCCCATTCGTTTTGCAAAGAAAAGCGAACTTTGGCCGCCGTTCGCCAGATTGACGGCCTGGGCATTATTACCACCGAGGATGACTTTTGGCTGCGGCAGCGCAGGCTCGTGCAGAAAGGGTTTGTGCCGAAGCAGATCCATCGCTATGCAGACGTCGCCGTGAGGCACACAGCCGAAATGCTTGGCAACTGGCCGCGGCGGGGTGAGCTGGAGATCTGCCACGAAATGACCTGCCTCACACTGGCGGTAATCGCCGAGACCATGTTCGCAGCCGACCTGCGGAGCGAAGCGCAGTTGCTTGCTGAGCATACCGAATATCTCTCCGAGCGGCTTGTCGAGGATTTGAGCAAGGCGGTGGTTTTACCCGATTGGTTTCCCACGCCAGCCCAATCGCGCAAAAGGCGGGCGCTTCGCGCACTGCACGCCATGGTCCGCCAGGTGGTCCAATCGCGTCGCTCGAGTGGCCAGGACCAAAGAGACGTGCTTTCCCTACTGCTGATGGCCGTCGATGCCGAGGGGGACGGGAGCCGCATGAGCGACGCCCAGGTGTGTGATGAGATCACCACGCTCTTTGTCGCCGGGTACGACACAACCGCCTCGGGGCTCGCCTGGACCTGGTATTTGCTGGCCCAGCATCCCGAAATTGCCGCCAGGGCCGCCGCAGAAGCACGTCAAGTGCTTGGCAACCGGCCAGCAGGCGCAGACGACTACGAGCGTCTGGGTTTTATCCAGCAGATTCTCAGTGAATCGCTACGCCTCTACCCGCCGGCGTGGATGCTGATGCTGCGTGAAGCAGTCGAGGACACCCAACTGCTGGGATATGCGGTGCCGAGAGGGAGCTGGATCTATCTGGTTCCCTGGGTAACACATCGGAGTGAGCGCTGGTTTGCTGATCCCTTGCGCTTCGACCCGGGCAGATTTGCCCCCGAGCGGATCGGCCAGATACCCGCGCACGCCTATTATCCGTTTGGTCTGGGCGGACACCGGTGCGTTGGCGAACGATTGGCCCTCATGGAGATGACGCTGGTCGTGGCCACCGTGCTTTGCAGCCATCGCCTTTCCCTTTTGCCCGGACAAGGCCCCGTGGAGGTTGAGCCCCACACGGCGATCCGGCCTAAGGGAGGACTGCGGCTTGTTGCTGAGCGAGTTGCGAAGTAGAGCTGGCTTTACCGTTGAGCAGATCCCTCGCTACGCTCGGCAGTGACAAACAAGGAGGCTCGGCAGTGACAGACTAGAGACTCGGGATGACAGGCTAAGCGTCTCAGGACGACAAGGTTGCGGTCTCGCATCCCGCAACTCTCAACTCTCAACGTCTTGTCACTCCGAGCGCAGCGAGGAATCTGGGCACCTTCCCAAGCACTCCACGACAAACCGAGCAGGCCTGGCGGACCTGGAATCGAAAATCGCATCCAAGCGTTCGGGGGAAAATACGTTTTCCAGCGTCGCCCGGGTCATCACAGCAAAGGGGCTTTGTTTGGCAAAGCAGTCGAACACGTCAGCAAGAACCATGGCAGCACTCCGTCGAAGAAAAAAACAACCAGCTGCTACCATAATCCCGATCGCAAAAAAATCACACTCTGCTAGCTACAAAAGGCTGGATCTAAACGCGTAAGATCTAAACGCGCTGGAAGATCGTTGCGATTCCCTGGCCGATGCCGATGCACATGGTGGCCAGGCCCAAATTGGCGTCCGAGGCGAGCATGGCGTGGATGAGGGTGGTCGAGATGCGTGCGCCGCTCGCTCCCAGGGGATGGCCGATGGCGATGGAACCGCCGCGAACATTGACCTTGGCTTCGTCCAACTTGAGCATCCGTAAGCAGGCAAGCGATTGCGAAGCAAAGGCCTCGTTGAGTTCTACCAAGTCAATGTCGTCAAGTGTGAGCCCGGCGCGCTTGAGCGCCTTTTGGGTTGCGGGAACGGGGCCGGTGCCCATCACGGCGGGATCCACACCTGCTACGGCCGTCGCGCGAATTCGCACCAACGGTTTCAAGCTGAGTGCATTCGCTTTTTCTTCGCTCATCACTAGCAGCGCCGCGGCACCGTCGTTGAGCGGCGAGCTGTTGCCGGCTGTGACGGTGCCCATGCCCGGCATAAAAGCAGGTTTTAAGGAGGCGAGCACTTCGAGGCTCGTGTCGGCACGGATACATTGATCGCTAGTGACGTGCAGTCGCGCTCCTGCTTCGTCACGACCCCAGACGGGAATGATCTCTGAGGCGAACAAACCTTCGGCGGTGGCAGCGGCCGCCTTGTGATGACTGGCTAGCGCAAACGCGTCTTGATCCTCGCGACTGATGCCTTGCGACTGGGCAAGAAACTCGGCCGTGAAACCCATGTGCAGCGCGCCCTTGCTCGTGACGTGAAACAACTTGGGGTTAAAATCGACGCCCGAATCCATGGGGATATGCTGCATATGCTCCAAGCCGCCGACAATTTGAACGTCTTCGCCGCCGGCGACAATCGCATGGCTGGCCTGATTGAGTGCCTGCAGGCTACTGCCGCAGAGCCGATTGATCGTCGCCCCGCCGGCGGTGCTAGGCAGGCCGGCCATCAGCGCAACAATTCGAGCAACATTGAAACCCTGTTCCTTTTGCTGTTGCGTATTGCCGAGTAGCACGTCCTCAATTTCCGCCGGATCAATGTCCGTGCGCTCAACAAGCGCACGCACGACGGCCACGGCCAGATCGTCCGACCGGACATCGCGAAACGCGCCTTTTTCTGGATTTGAGCGCCCGATAGCAGTACGGCAGCAGTCAACAACAACGGCAGATTTCATAGGTTTTCCTTGAATTCAGCCCCGGTTATTGACCCGGGACCATTGTGCTAGGCGTAAAACTTTTCGCCCGATTCAGCGAGTCTTTGTAACAATTCGGTCGGTTCGTAGCGCTTACCAAGCTCAGCATAAGGTTTTAGTTTCTCGATCAAAGCGCCTGCTCCGATCGTATCGGCCCAGTGGAACAAGCCGCCTTTGAACGGCGGGAAGCCGATGCCGTAAATCAGCCCCAGATCGACATCGCGCACGTCCGCGACGATCCCGTCTTCGATCAATCGCGTCGCTTCGAGCAGCATCGGCAAGAAAAGTCGATCCGTTAGGTTGATATCGGATTGCGGATTGTGAATTGCAGATTGAGCGATAATTTTTTGAGCTTCGTCGCTGGGCAGTGCTTTTTGGCGACCCTTACGATCGGTGACGTAGTCGAAGAAGCCGCGGCCATTTTTTTTGCCCAGCCGATCGGCTGCGACCATGGCAGGCAGGATGTCGGCAGGCACCACACGGTCGGGGAAGGCCTGCTGCATCACGCCGCCGGCGTGCAGCGAGATATCGAGCCCTACCGTGTCGTACAGGGTAATGGGTCCCATCGGCATACCGAACCGGGTTGCCGCGCGGTCGATGTCTTTTATGGATGCCCCTGCTTGCAGCAGGAGCAGTGCTTCGTTCATGTAGGGCAGCAGCACGCGATTTACGAGGAAACCTGGACCGTCGCCTACCACGATGGGCGATTTGCCTATTCGCTTGGCGTAGGCCACTGCGGTGGCGACGGTTTCGTCCGAGGTTTTTGCCCCACGAATCACCTCCACGAGCGGCATACTACGGACTGGATTGAAGAAGTGCAGGCCGCAGAAACGCTCCGGGTGCTGAAGTTCCCTCACCAAGTCTGTGATCGGGATGGTTGACGTGTTCGAGCAGAGAATGGCTTGCGGACCGAGTTGCGGTTCGAGACGTGCGTAAAGGGCCCGCTTGGCGTCCGAGTTTTCGTAAATGGCTTCGATGACGATGTCGGATGCCGCCAATTCGTCGTCGCTCATCGTGCCATTCACCAGCGGCGCGCATGCCAAGGCCCGCTCGATATCAGGGCCGCGGGTTTTCTTGTTGAAACTTACTTCGCTGATAATGCCTTGCACGCCCCGCGCAACTGTTTCGGCAGAAACATCGCCCAAAGCGACCGGGATGCGGCGTTTGACGTTCGCCGATGCGATGCCCTGCCCCATGATGCCGGCGCCCAGCACGGTAGCCGAATTGATGGCTTGCGGGCTGATGCCAGGGGCGCCCCCTTTTTCAGGGACGTAGGCCTTCTTGTTGCGGTCGCCGAGGAAAAAGACGTTGAGTAGCGCCCGGTTGACCGGCGAACCAAACAGCTGCGCAAACCCTTCCGCTTCTATTTGGCAGGCAGAGTCGACGTCGACGCCCGCGGCGCCGAGCAGCACTTCCAGGGCGGCGAGCGGGGCCGGGTAGTGACCTTTGGTTTTACCCTGAATGAAGGCGCTGGCGGTCGCCCCCAGAAAACCGAGCTCTGTTTCGCTCAGCCCAATCGGTGCGGCCCAACACGCGCGATCGAGCAAATATTGCTGCGACTCCTGCTCGCTACGGACCATGGCAATGGCAGCATTGAGTAGCCCGGCCCTGGAGGATTCGCCCTCATGATCGCTGTCTTGATAATCGACGACATCGCTGACAAGCCCCATCGCCAGGGCGGCCTCAGTATCGATCGATTCGCCGCTCGTCACCAGCTCAACGGCATTACTCAGCCCGACGATCCGCGGCGTGCGCGCCGTACCACCCCATCCGGGAAACAAGCCGAGCTTAACTTCCGGAAATCCAAAGCTGGTTTTCGGGCTTCGTGTCATGATGCGGCGGTCGCACCAGATGGCCAGTTCCGAGCCGCCACCAACGCACAGGCCGTTGATCGCCGCGACGGTGACGAACGGACACCGCGAGAGTCGACCGAATAGTTTTTGCCCTCGGCGGGCGATGGCCGTCACCTTGTCGGCCGGCTGGTCGATATCGGCCACGAACTCCGTGAGATCCGCACCGGCAATAAAGTTGTCGGGCTTGTTCGAGCAGAAAATCAGTCCCGCGAGATCGTCGCGGGCTGCGAGTCGGTCGAGGTGCTGCTCGAGGTCGTCAAGCACGGCACGCGACAACACATTGACCGACTTATTCGGATCGTCGAGGTTAAGGACGGCAATATCGTTAGCGGGAAAATCGAGCGAAAGGAGCGAGTTGTCCGGCATCAGGGAATTTCCCGAGGTTGTTTGGTTTGTGATTGGTCAGGCATGCGGCTATGGTGCATGCTATGAAATATTCTACGAAACGGGGGCAATCAAGCACAGACGAAGCGAAGCGATCTGGCCAGGCGAGCGGGGGCTGGGTATTTCCTGTGTTACTGGCAGTGGTGCTCTTACTAGTGGCCCTGCTGTCACAGCGTATCCGCGAGAGCGATCCTGCCGGTAAGCAGTCGGATCAAGCTTTGGCCTGGACACCGTCGCCGCTGGCCAATGGCGAGACGGTCGGCCTCGAAATCGATTTCGGCAATGGTGCGGCGCGGCGTTTTGCTGCCCTGCCCTGGCGACAGGAAATGACGGTGGACGGATTGCTGCATGCGGCCCGCCAATTCCGCCCAGGGATCACTTTTTCGCAGCAGGGCGAGGGCGAAACCGGGTTTCTTACTGCTCTGGAAGGACTGGCCAATGAGGGTGCGGGGGGTCGAAACTGGAAATTTGAGGTCGATGGCGAGCATGGGAGAGTCAGCTTTTGCCTTCAAAAACTGACGCCCGGGCAGCAAGTCTTGTGGAAGTTCGCCCTAGGGGACTAAACTGCGGAGTGGGCTGAACCCTGTCGTTCCGCGTGTAACGTATTCACGCAAGCACCACAGAGGGCGGTTTCCACCAGTTAAGGTGGACAACTCTTACTAATAAGTGAGCCAAAAAGTGAACCGAACAACTCTCCGAGAGCTGACCGTTTTCAGCCTGCTGCTGACCCTTGGCGTTTTGGGCCGCTGGGCCGAGCCGACTTGGAATTTCACGCCACTTGCTGCAGTGACGATCTTGGGCGGCTATTACTTCCGCCAACTGCTCCCTGCTGTTTTGCTGCCCGTTGGCGTGCTGGCGGTCTCCGATCTGGTACTTCCAGCGCACGACAGTTGGCCTGTGCAGGTTTCGGTGCATTTGATGATGATTGTGCCACTATGGCTGGGACGCAGAGTGCGTGGGTCC
>Ga0209403_10002358_pt1 | contig 22692 bp, 18 predicted proteins | sample ArcticOcean_MG_C_8_FD_187440 | JGI IMG/M metagenome (GOLD analysis project Ga0209403, IMG submission 187440) | Marine microbial communities from western Arctic Ocean - ArcticOcean_MG_CB11_86 (SPAdes) (version 2) | ecosystem: Environmental > Aquatic > Marine > Oceanic | place: Arctic Ocean... | reverse complement strand
ATAAAGTTGTTGCAAAGCTATATTGGGATATTGAAAATTATGTACAATCAAGATACTACTATAACAATTTACTTGATTTAGGCCAAGTTAATGGAGAATTTTATTATTATTTAGGTTTTATTGCAAATCAAAATTTAGAATTTGAATTAGCAAAAAATTATTTATTATATGCTATTGACTGCCAATATATTAGTACTGATTTGTATGAGCAACTATCTATAGCCTACACTAAAACCAAAGATTTTGGAAATTTAATTCCACTTTTACATGAGGCTTTATTTATTGCGCCTAATAATCAACAATTTATTTATTATTTAGGTAATGCATATTATGAGATTGGGGCATACAGAAAATCATTAGATTATTTAAAACAATATTATTTTAAAAATGAACAGGATTTATATGCGTCATATTTAATAGGGATGTCTTATTTTTATAATAATAATTATATCAAATCTAAGAAATATTTATCTTTTGCAAATAGTAACGATGATTATGATATATTATATTATTTAGGACATTGTTCCTATCATACTAAAGATTATGTAAATGCTATTAGGCTTTATAAAAAGTCTTTAATAATTAATCCTAAAAATGCATACGCTATTTATTCATTGGGTCAGAGCTATATTAACTTAAATAAAAAGAAAGAAGCAAAAAGGCAGCTAAGATCATTAATGAATATTAATATATTTTTATTTGATTTATTGCAGCTAGCATACAATAAACAATTTATTAGTTAATTTTTAATTAATGAAAAAAGGTAATTATGAGTTAAATTATAGTATAATTTCCAATTAAGAAAGGTTTCCATGAAAATTTTGATTCCTCCAAGTGAAGGTAAAGCAAAAGTAAAGTCATCTGATATATATTTTAAAAATACAAATTTTAAATTTGCAAAATATACCCAACAAATTGTTGACTTATTAAATTTAATTGAAAATGAAGATTTAACTTCAGTATATGGAACTTCGCAAGAAAAAGCTATTATGTTTCATAGACAGAATCAAGATGTATTTAATAGTAAATGTGTACCTGCAATAGATAGATATACAGGCGTTGTATATAATCATATTGATTGGCAAACATTAAATGCTAAATCTAAAAAATATATGAATAATCATATTATAATTTTTAGTGGTTTATTTGGTTTATTAGCACCAGATACTTTAATACCAGACTATAAATTAAAAATGAATGTATTATCATTAAAAAACTTATGGAGTCCAATTATTTCTAACTACTTAAAAGATGAAGAGATTATTTTTGATTTATTACCACAGGTACATAGAAAAGCGTACACACCAAATAAAAATACTATTCAGGTTGATTTTCTAGTTAGACATAAGGGAAAAACTAGCGCAGCAGGTCATTTTGGTAAGGCAGTTAAAGGACAGTTTATCCGTTTTTTAGCCCAAAATAATGTTAAATCAATTAAAGAATTTTCTCTATTTGAATATGATGGATTCAAATGGAATGGAAAATTTTTCATAAAAGATACAAAATAGTTTTTAGTATTCATTGTGAATGAGTTAGATAATTATAATTATATATTTTATGATTTTGAAACTACAGGGCAAAACCCTTGTTTTGATCAAGCTATAAGATTTGCTGCTATAGAGACAAATCGTAATTTAGAAATTCTCCATGTTCACAATTTTGATATTAAACTTCGTAATGATATGATACCACACCCAAAAGCTTTACTTGTGAATAGACTAAGTATTGATGAACTTCAAAAAGGAGCTAATGAATATGAAGCATATCAAAAAATTCATAAGATTTTTAATAAACCAGACACAATAAGTATTGGCTACAATAGCCTTAGTTTTGATGATGTTTTTTTACGATTTGGATTTTACAGGAATTTATTAGACCCTTATTCTCATCAATATTCTAATAAAAAAGGAAATAATTTTAGAGCAGATTTATACAATATTTTATTTGTTTATTATCTCTATAAGAATGATTCTTCAATCACTTGGCCGATGATTAATAATCGTTTAAGTTTAAGATTAGAAAAAATTAATGCTGTAAATAATTTATATGAAGGAATGTCTCATGATGCTGAAGTTGATGTGTATGTAACTATTGAATTAGCAAAAAAATTAAAAGCATCTGATGAAAAAATGTGGAATTATTTAATGTCTAATTTTATAAAAAATAATGACAGGACTAATTTCCAGAAATTATCCTCTATTACATGCTTTAATAATAGTTTATATAAAATAGGAATTTTAATTTCAAATAAATTAGGGTTAGCTTCCAATTATTGCTCTCCAATTATTTATTTATGTAATCATAAAAAATTTAAAGATGATATTTTTGTTTTAAGACTTGATCAATATAGTTTTACAAATTTTACTGAAGATAATTTTATTGATAAAATTGAAAAGGGTATTATTAAGAAAAAATTTGGGGAACCTAATTTTATTTTACCATTTATTGATCAATACCTAAAACCAATTAATCCTCATCTTGTATCTTTAGCCAAAGAAAACCTAGACTGGATTAAGCATAATCCTAAAGCCATTCAGAATTTGATAGATAAACAACTAAAATTAGAATATGAACCATTAGATCACATTGATATTGATGCATCATTATATGAGAAGCAGTGGTTTTCTAATGAAGAAAATAAATTGATTAATGATTTTCATAACAAAAGCAATACAGAAAAAATAGATTATGTAGATTCTTTGCCTGATGGTAGAGTAAAAGAATTAGCACTAAGAATTATAGGTCGAAATTATCCTGATATTATGAATAATAGTATATCAGACTACTATGACATATATTTAAATTCAATATTTTATAATAAGTCATTAAATGTAGATTATAGAGGTAATTTAAGGGCAGTCCCTTTGGATTTATTATCTCAAACTAAAGAATTACTTAAGAAAAAAGAGCTTGATATTAAAGATAAAGAAATACTAAATAGTATTAAAGATTTAATTTTACTAAAAACACAGACGCAACAAGATTTAGGTTTTTGAAAAACCCAATATTAACATTAATTTATAATTATGAATTTCACAATAATAAGTACTCAATTTAATGAATAGCTCCGAAAAAAACGGGGCTTTTTTTTTATCTAAAAATCCTGCTTTCTTATTATTAAGCAATGGAGATTTTTTTGAAGGATATTCTTTTGGAGCAATAGGAACCACCTATGGAGAATTATGTTTTAACACAGGTATGGTTGGCTATCAAGAGATTTTAACAGACCCATCATATTTTGGTCAAATCATTTTAATGACTTATCCACATATTGGTAATTATGGTATAAATAAAAATGATGTGGAAAGCAATAAAATTCAGGCAGCTGGATTTATTGTGAAAGAGGCAAGTGACTACCCTTCGAACTATAAATCTGAAAAATCAATTTCTCAGTATTTACAAGAAAATAAAATTGTAGGGATCCAGGATTTAGATACAAGAGCTATAACACGTATTATCCGTGACGAAGGCTCAATGAATGCTATCATCAGTTCAGCAATTTCAGACAAACAGGAATTAATGAAGATTCTAGATAAAATTCCCAATATGAATGGACTTAATCTAGCACATAAAGTTACTTGTTCAAAAAAATATAGGTATTTAAAACCAAAAGAAACAAAATATAAAGTAGCTGTAATTGATTTTGGCATTAAAAATAATATTTTAAGAATTTTACAGTCTAATGGTTGTGATATAATGATATTTCCTGAAAATGTACATAAATCTGAGATTGAAAAGTTTAAACCTGATGGTGTGTTCCTTTCAAACGGCCCTGGAGACCCATCTGCGAATATAGAGGCGATAGAATGTATAAAATTACTATTAGGTAAATATCCTATTTTTGGTATATGTCTAGGCCATCAATTATTATCTCTAGCGATGGGAGCCAAAACATATAAGTTAAAATATGGCCACAGAGGAGCAAACCATCCCGTTAAGAATTTAAAATCAGGAAAAATAGAAATAACAAGCCAAAATCATGGATTTTCTGTTGAGTTAGAGTCATTGCCCTCTTCAATTACAGTAACACATATAAATTTAAATGATGGGACAATAGCAGGGATTGTAAGTGAAAAAAATAAGGTTTATTCAGTTCAATATCACCCTGAGTCTGCGCCAGGCCCTCATGACTCTAAATATCTATTTGATAATTTTATTCAGTTAATGAAAGATAATAAGTAAGATGGCCAAAAGAAAAGATTTACAATCTATTTTAATTATTGGTTCTGGTCCTATTGTGATTGGACAAAGTTGTGAATTTGATTATTCAGGAACTCAAGCCTGTACTGCTTTACAAGAAGAAGGGTATAGGGTAATATTAATTAATTCAAACCCTGCTACAATAATGACTGATAAAGACTTGGCAGATGCAACTTATCTAGAACCAATATCTATAGACGCATTAGAGAAAATAATAATATATGAAAAGCCTGATGCTATTCTACCTACGGTTGGCGGGCAAACAGCTCTTGACATAACGATAGAGCTAAATAATTTAGGGATTTTAGAAAAACATAATGTAGAATTAATTGGAGCAAATATCCACTCAATTCAAAAGGCTGAAAATAGAGAAACATTTAAAAAAGCAATGGATGAAGTTGGTATAAATACAGCCAAGGGCGGTTTTGCTAAATCAATAAAACAAGCAGATAAAATTTTGGAAAGCATGCAATTCCCAGTTATTGTTCGCCCATCGTTTACTTTGGGTGGGACAGGAGGCTCAGTAGCATATAATATTGAAGAATTTAGTGAGTCAATTTCTGTTGGATTAGATGCAAGTCCAATAAATGAAGTGCTTATTGAAGAATCTTTGATTGGGTGGAAAGAATTTGAAATGGAGGTTATTAGAGATACAAATGATAATGCTATTATTATTTGTTCTATTGAAAATTTAGATCCAATGGGCATTCATACTGGTGACAGTATAACGGTTGCTCCAGCGCAAACATTAAGTAATAATGAATATCAAAAAATGAGAGACTGGTCTATCTTATGTCTGCGTACAATAGGAGTAGATACAGGTGGTTCTAATGTTCAATTCGCTATAAATCCAAAAGATGGAAGAATGATTATTATTGAAATGAATCCTAGAGTAAGTCGTTCTTCGGCTTTAGCATCTAAAGCGACTGGTTTTCCTATTGCAAAAATTGCTGCAAAGTTAGCAATTGGATATTCACTAGATGAACTTACAAATGAAATAACTGGTCAAACAGTTGCTGCATTTGAACCAACTATTGATTATGTAGTTACAAAAGTGCCAAGATTTGATTTTGAAAAATTTCCAACAGCTACAGGGATATTAGGAGTACAAATGCAATCAGTTGGAGAGGTTATGGCATTTGGTAGAACATTTAAAGATAGCCTTCAAAAAGCATTTCAATCATTAGAAGTAGGACTGCATGGTTTAGATTCAAAGATTACAGACTACAGACCTCTAGATATGAGTAAAATTAGATTTGGTACAGCATTTAGATTATTAAAGGTTAAGCAAGCTTTTGATGAAGGATATAGTATTAAACAATTATTTAATCTAACAAATATAGACCCGTGGTTTTTATATCATATTCAGCATATTTCAAAAATGAGTAAAGAGGCTTGTTTGCTAAATAAAAAAAGTTTATTTTTATATAAAAGAGAAGGTTTTTCTGATCAAAAAATTGCAGAAAAACATAATAAAACTGAAGTAGATATCAAATTATTAAGAAAAAAATATAATATTCTTCCAACTTTTAAATCTGTAGACACATGCTCTGCAGAATTTGAAGCAAAGACACCATATTGCTATTCAACATATGAATTAGAAAATGAAATTCAACCATTATCAGGTAAAAAAATTATGATACTAGGTAATGGGCCAACAAGAATTGGTCAAGGTGTTGAATTTGATTATTGTTGTGTGCATGCTGTATTAGGGTTACAAGATGTTGGATATAAAACCATTATGTATAATTGTAATCCAGAAACTGTATCAACAGATTTTGATATTTCTGATAGATTATATTTTGAACCCATAACTTTTGAACATGTTATGAATGTTATAGATTTTGAAAAACCTGATGGTGTGTTAGTTCAATTTGGAGGCCAAACACCCTTAAATATTGCAAATAAATTAAGAGAAAATAATGTGCCTATTATAGGGACAGACCCTAAGTATATTGATTTAGCTGAAAATAGGCAAAAATTTGGAGATATTCTAAGTAAACTAAATATTCCTGCGCCAAATTGGGGGACTGCTTATTCTATTGAAGAAGCTTTAAAAATAGCTGAAAAGATAAAATACCCAGTCTTAGTAAGACCTTCATATGTATTAGGTGGTAGAGGAATGGAAATTGTATATGATAATGATGATTTAAAAACATATGTTGCAAAAGCAGCATTAGTATCTGGTAATCACCCAATCTTAATTGATGATTTTTTAGAAAATGCATATGAATTTGATGTAGATGCACTATGTGATGGAGAAGATGTATATGTAGCTGGCATTATGCAGCATATTGAAGAAGCTGGTATTCATTCAGGCGACTCAGCTTGCGTCTTACCTGCATATGAGTTATCTATTGAAGATCGAAATATAATTAAAAGATATACTAGAGAATTAGCGTTAGTATTAAATACTATTGGTTTAATTAATATTCAATTTGCAATTAAAGATAATGAGGTTTCAGTACTAGAAGTAAATCCCAGAGCTAGCCGGACAATACCTTTTGTAAGTAAAGTAAAAAATATACCATTAGCAAAAATAGCAGCCCAATTAGCTGTAGGAAAAAAATTAAAAGATTATAATTTAGATGATAGGATTAATAATGGGTTAGTAGCTGTAAAAAAACCAGTATTTCCATTTAATAAATTTCCAAATCAAAGTATTTTTCTATCACCAGAAATGAAATCAACTGGAGAAGTAATAGGTTTAGATACAAATCTAGGCTCAGCTTATGCTAAAGCTGAAATAGGAGCAGGTAATGATATTCCACTTACAGGGACTATATTTATTTCAGTTAATGATATAGATAAAATGAAAGTAATACCGATTGCACGAGATTTTCATGAACTTGAGTACAGACTTATAGGTACTGAAGGAACACAAAAATTACTTCATCAAAATGGAATTGATTGCGATTTAATATCAAAAGTGGGAGAAGGCAGACCTAATATTGTAGATTGTATTAAAAATGGGGAAGTACAATTTATTATTAATACACCTTTAGGACAAAAATCTAGATATGATGAATATGAAATTGGTAGAAGCGCTATTCGATACAATATTTCTAGTACTACAACTATATCTGGTGCACAAGCAGCATTAAGAGGAATCCGTACATTAAAAAATAGTAGCTTAAAGTATAAAAGTTTACAAGATATTTTTAAATCAACAGAATGATTAATATTGGTCTTAACATATCAAATAATGAAAAAAAATATGATATTTTTCAAACAAAAATCCAGGAGTCTTTACAATCTTTTCCCAACCTAAATTATATTAATGTTAGCAATCAAACATCATTAAAAAATAAAATACATGATTTAGATATTCTTTTAACCTATAGCATTAATGAACAAACATTTAATCTAGCAAATTCAAAACTCAAATGGATTCATTTTGGATCTTCAGGTATTGAAGATTCACTTTCTAAAAGTATATTATCTAGTAAGACAATACTAACAAATTCTAGTGGAATCCATGCTAATCCTGTATCAGAATTTGTGATGGGTTGTATTTTATATCATTGTAAAAGATTTAATGAATGTTCAGATTTTAAAAAAAATATGGAATGGAATCAATGGCCTATAGCTAAAAAAATGATTCAATTAAATGATCAAACTATAGGAATTATTGGATATGGATCTATTGGGAAAAAAATAGCACAGAAAGCAAAACAATTTAATATGAGGGTAATAGCAACAAGGAGATTACAGAAGCAAGAAATTTCAAACAAAAATGTAGATCGATTATTACCTTTAATTAACATTAAAGAATTATATAAGGAATCAGATTTTATTGTTATTGCATGCCCATTGACCCCTAAAACAGAAAATTTAATTAGTTCAAAAGAAATAGAAATAATGAAAAAAAATACTTTTATTATTAATATTGCCAGAGGAAAAATTATTAATGATGCTGCATTAGTAAAGGCTTTAACAAATCAAGATATTGCAGGAGCTGCGCTCGACGTTTTTAGCCAGGAGCCTTTGCCACAAAATCATCCATATTTTTCTATAAAAAATATTTTTTTATCACCACATGTTTCCGGTAATTTTCCAGAATATCAATCTGATATGGTGGTGCAATTTATTAATAATGTGATACGGTTTTTAAAAAATAAGCCATTAAAAAACAGAATTTGTAAAAAACGATTATATTAAGGAGATTAAATGAATCAATATTTTTTACCAATAGATACATATAATAATTTTCAACTAAAAGTATCAGATTTACATACTATTAATGTTGAAGAGTCTGGAAATAAAGATGGTAAACCTGTCATTTTTTTACATGGTGGACCAGGTGGAGGGATTGAACCAATTTATAGGCAATATTTTAATCCTGAAAAGTGGAGAATTATAATTTTTGACCAAAGAGGTTGTGGAAAAAGTACTCCTTCTTCTGAATTAATACATAATACAACTTGGGATTTAGTATCGGATATTGAAAAAATAAGAGAACATTTAGATATTGAAAAATGGACTATATTTGGAGGCAGCTGGGGTTCAACTTTGTCATTATCGTATGCAGTTAAACATTCAGATAAGTGTAGTGAATTAATTTTGAGAGGTATATTTTTATTACGAGAGAAAGAATTAAAATGGTTTTATCAAGATGGAGCTAGTTATATATATCCCGATGCTTGGGAAAAATATATTGCTCCAATTCCAGAAGATAAAAGACATAATATGATGGAAGCCTATTATAATATTTTAACAGGAGATGATAAAGAGAAACGTTACGAGGCAGCTAAAGCCTGGTCAATTTGGGAAGCAAGCACAAGTAAGTTAATCCAAAATCCAAAATCATTGCATCATTTTGAAGATAATGAAGTAGCTGATATTTTTGCAAGAATAGAATGTCATTATTTTATTAATAAAGGTTTTTTTGAATATGATGGATGGTTATTAGATCAAATAGATAAGATAAGGCATATCCCCTGTGTGATTGTTCAAGGACGTTATGATGTTGTATGCCCAATGATAACAGCATGGGACTTACATAAAAAATGGCCTGAAGCTGATTTTCATATTATTAGTGAGGCAGGTCACTCTATGTTAGAAGAAGGTATAAGAAATAAGTTAATAGATTATACTAATAAGTTTGTTGAATGATAAATTGTTTGGGAATATATATATTTGATAATAAATTACTCGACTATTATGGCCGGTTCGTCTAACGGTTAGGACCCAGGGTTTTCATCTCTGTAATAGGAGTTCGATTCTCCTACCGGCTACAAGTGCTCAGATTAATTTTTGAGCACTTCTTTTTTACACTAAAAATATTTGCCGAGATTTCTCTTAAAGTAGAGTATACATTAATATAAAAAGGAAAGGATCTAATATCCATTTTTGATAATTTAATTAATTGGGATGAGTATTTTAAAGTTTAAATATTAGATTGAGATAATTTTTTTTTGATAATATCAACAGCTTGTTCAATTGCAATACGCTCTTGTTGCATCGTATCTCTATCTCTGATAGTAACGCAATTGTCTTCTTTAGTATCATTATCAATTGTTAGACAGTAAGGTGTTCCAACTTCATCGTGGCGCCTATATCTTTTTCCAATAGCATGCTGTTCATCATATTTAGCATTAATACCAGCCTTCATAAAATCAGCAACAATTTTTCTTGCAATTTCTGGTAAACCATCTTTTTTAATTAAGGGTAAAATTGCAACTTTAAAAGGGGCAAGTTTTGGATGAAATTTCATTACAACACGAGTTGTATCATTACCTTTAGCATCTTTAACTGACTCTTCATGATAGGCATCAATTAAATAAACTAGAAGACCTCTTGTTGCTCCTGCTGCAGGCTCTATAACATAAGGCGTATATCTCCAACCCATCTTTCCTGATTCAGGATCTTCTTTCTGTTGGTCAAAGTAACTTAATTTTGCACCTGAGTATTCAGCATGTTTTTTAAGATCGTAATCAGTTCTGCTGGCCACCCCTTCAAGTTCATCAAATCCCCATGGGTATTTATATTCAATATCATAACATGCATCTGCGTAATGAGCTAACTCATCTTTTTCATGCTTCCTATAAATAAAATTATCTGGATAATTTGCGAATGATTTCCACCATTCTAATCTTTTATCTCTCCAATAATCTAGCCATTTTTTTTGGGTACCAGGTTCAACAAAAAATTCCATTTCCATTTGTTCAAATTCGCAGGAACGAAATATATAATGTTCTGTTGTGATTTCATTTCTAAAGCTTTTACCCATTTGTGCTATACCAAATGGTATTTTCATAGACATGGTTTGTTGGCAATTTAAAAACTGAACAAACATTGCTTGGGCAGTCTCAGGCCTTAAATATACCGCTGAGTCTTTCACAACTTTTTCGATACCTTTTTTCATAGCAGCTTTATCTAGATCTTTATTATCATTTACAAAGTTTGCTATATCTCCTAAAGCATCTACTGCACCAATTTGAGATCTAAACATTAAATTGAATTGTTTTTCATCGCTTAAAAAGGGGCTGCCAAAAGTTGGGCTTACATATCCTGGAAAATCAAATATTTTAGTTGGGGTATCATTATCTTTTTGAAAAAACCCAAATTTATTTTTTTCAATTACCTTTAAACCTTCTAAAACTTTTCCATTTCTATGTAAAGAAACATCAAATTTTATTTCAATCTCTTCTTTATAAGCTTTTGCTTGGCCTTTATCGTTACATGAAACATTAATCAAATCGCCAATAGCTGGCACTGGGGCTTTATCAGCTCTAAATCTTTCCTTACTTATGAGACAATCTACTAATGGATCTGAAAAACCTGCTAAATGGCCTGAAGCTTCCCAAACTTTTGGATGCATAATAATTGATGCATCAAGTCCCACAACTTCTTCTCTTTCATGGACCATAGAGCGCCACCACTCATTCATAATATTTCTTTTTAGTTCTACTCCAAGAGGGCCATAGTCGTAGGCACTTTTTAAACCACCATAAATTTCACTACTTTGGAAAATAAAACCTCTTTGTTTAGAAAGAGAAATTATCTTATCCATTATTTTTTGATCATCAGACATTTATTTTCGTTTAAATTTTCTTTTTGGTTTTGATTTTTTTTCAGAAATTAATTTTTTGGCATCATCTAAAATTAATGTATCAGGTGTTGCATCTTTTGGCATTTTTACATTTACTTTACCATTGGTAATATACATTCCATATCGACCCTCTCTCACTTCAATGCCATCGCCTAAATCTTTAATTGTTTTAGGCTGTCTACTATTTGATTTTTCTTCACTTAATAATTTTATAGCACCATCATATGTTAAGTCGAACATCACTGTATCTGAAGGGATTGAACGTGTTTCTTTGCCTGCTCTAATATAGGGCCCGAATTTTCCAATATCCAATAAAATGTCATCATTTTTTTCTCCCCATGAACCTATATTTTTTGGTAGAGAAGCTAAATTAATAGCCAAAGCCTCGTCCACGTCTTCCATACTAATTTTTGGAGGTAAGGATTTCATTTTATCACCACATTGCACATAAGGACCAAATCTTCCTTTTTTTAATAGGATATCATTTTTAGTTAGTGGATCAACCGCAATCACTTCAGGTTCTTTATTTTTGAGTTCAATAATTTCATTTATTTTATCTAATGTTAAATCACTTGGAGGCAAATCGTTTGGTATTGTAAAACGATTATCATCAATTTGGCCATAGATTCCATACCGACCTATTCTAATTTCAATCTCTTTATCATTTTGACTAAGTGTTAATATCAAACGTGCATAATCTTTATCAAATTCTTGCTCTAATTTATTTTTTAATCCAGATATTTTATCATTACCAAAATAAAAATCATGAAGATATTTAACCTTAGTATCTTCTCCTCTTGATATACTATCTAGTTCATCTTCCATACTAGATGTATATTTTAAATTTACTAATTCATCAAAATACTTTTCTAAAAATTGGACTACAGCATAACCAGTAAATGTTGGAATCATAGTACCTTTAACTTTATTTACATATTCCTTATCTTGAATTTTATTAAGTATGGCGGCATATGTTGATGGCCTGCCTATACCTAATTTTTCTAATTCTTTTACTAAAGATGCTTCAGTAAATCTATTAATTGGTTTGGTAAAATGTTGCTTTGCATTAGTATTATTACATTTTAATTCCTGACCTTCAGTTACTGTAGGTAGTATAACTTCTTCATCATCACGGCCCTTTTGGCTGTCAGTTTGTTCAACATACACTTTTAAAAATCCTGGAAATAATACCATTTTTCCCTTTGCTTCAAAAATATATTCCTTAATAGAAATTAAGATATTTGTTCTCTCAATTTTTGCGGGATTCATTTGTGAAGCTAAAGTACGTTTCCATATTAATTTATATAATTTTAAGGCATTGCTATCTAATTTGCTTTTCAAATCATCTGGATGAATAAACTTTGATCCAGCAGGCCTAACTGCTTCATGAGCTTCTTGAGCATTTTTTACTTTGCTACTGTACTGAATGCCTGATTTAGGTAAGTATTCATCTCCATATAAAGATTTAATAGCATTCCTACTTCCTTGAATAGCTTCATCAGATAAATGAACGGAGTCAGTTCTCATATAAGTGATATAACCTTTTTCATATAGACCCTGAGCAACTCTCATCACATTCTGAGCGCTCATACGAAACTGTCTAATACCTTCTTGTTGCAAAGTAGAGGTTATAAAAGGTGGATAAGGTTTTTGAGTAATAGGTTTCTTTTCTAATGATTGTACGGAGGCTTCACTATTATTTATTTCATCTACTATTTTCTTTGTGCTTAGCTTATTTAAAATAATATCATTATTATTAAATAGTTCACCTGTCTTTTTATTAAAAGATGTTCCTGTTGCAACTTTATTATTATTAATTTTAATTAGTTGGCCATTGATCATTCCATCGCCAGAATTAAATTCTGAACTAATACTCCAATATTCATTTTGTTTAAATTGACCTCTTTCCTTCTCACGATCAACCAGTATTTTAACCGCAGGACTTTGCACTCTGCCTGCACTTACACCACTTTTCATGTTACGCCACATTTTTTCTGAGACCATAAACCCAAATAATCTATCTAAGAATCTTCTAGTTTCTTGAGCGTCTACTAAGTTGGCATCAATTTCTCTGGTTTTTTTAAAAGAATTTAGAATTGCTGTTTTTGTAATTTCATTAAATACTAATCTTTTAACAGGAATTTTTGGTTTAAGTTCATCAACAATATGCCAAGCTATTGCTTCACCCTCTCTATCTGGGTCAGTAGCAATATATAATTCCTCAGCATTTTTCAATGCTTTTTTTAATGCTTGTACAGTTTTAGTGCTTCCAGTAGATACATGGTATTCAGCAGAAAAATCTTTATCTACATCAATACCTAATTTACTTTTTGGGAGGTCTCGTATATGACCTACAGAAGCTTCTACTTCATATTTATTATCTAAAAACTTTTTTAGAGTTTTGATTTTAGAAGGTGACTCAACAATGATAAGATGGCTTTTCATAACGGCCTTAATTTAGTTATCAAACTATATTAAATTACAAGTTAAATTTATTTTAAAGGTTTATTATTTTTATATGCTGAATATAATGACTGATATTTCTTTGTATTTTCCTTGGTTATATCTACAGGATATAAATTTTCTATTTTCTCATGTTCATCAATCATTAAGGTACCATTTAAATGATCCATTTCATGTTGAAAAAGTTTAGATAAGAATTCTGTCATTCTTACTTTTCGCACCTTTCCATTTATATCATAGTATCTAACTTTAATTATATCGTATCTTTTTCTTTCTACTAATAAACCAGGGATACTAAGACAACCTTCCTCTTCAGTTTTAAATGTTTTTTTATCGAATTTATCAATCTGTGGATTTATATATATATCATAATTATCTGCATGAGGATTAGAACCACTATCTGACATCTCTGCCTCAGCTTTTTCAATTTCATCTGGATCATCAATTGTATCTAGTTCTTTTAAACCAATAAAAATTTGATATTGATATCCTATTTGGTTTGCAGCAATCCCTGCGCAGCTAACTACTTTATATGTATCTATTAAATCCTGAATAATATTATTAATAAACTCAGAAGCTGGAAAAGTAACAGTCTTTGTTTTCTTTTGCAAAAAATTGATGTTATCTTTTAAGATTTTATTATTATCCCATATTTTAACAATTTTTTTTACGGCCATTACAAATCCTTAATTATGATATGCTTAATTTAAATAGCTTATGAATGTAATCTGCAACTAAATTTTTAAAATATCAATTTCTTTTTCTTAGACATATAACTATATTAAATCTATGTATTATAGTGGTATCATTAAAAAAATGCAGGCTCATCTTGATAAAAATGAGCCACAGTATTCTCTGCCAATTGGTGATGAATACTGTGATTTTAATAGCTTGTTAAATCATAAAATCAAACTATCTTTTAATCATCAAATCTTTTGTATTAAGTGTAATCAAAAAATTAAAAAAACTTTTTCTCAAGGTTTCTGTTTCCCTTGTTTTCGAGATTCACCAGAAACATCTGAGTGTATTCTACGGCCAGAGTTATGTAGAGCCCATGAAGGGGAGTCACGTGATATGGAATGGTCAGAAAGAAACTGTTTACAGAAACAATATGTGTACATGTCATTTACGGGCAATTTAAAAATTGGAGTTACCAGATTTAATCAAATACCTACAAGATGGATTGATCAAGGGGCAACAAAGGCCGTTATTTTATGTGTTACACCTAACAGATATTTAGCTGGAGTCATTGAGGTTTTTCTTAAAGAATTTTATTCGGACCGCACAAATTGGAGAAAAATGTTATCTGGAAATTTTGAAGAATTAGATTTTAAGACTGCCCAAAACGAAGCGCTTGAGTTATTAGATAAAAAATTTAGTGCATATACTGTAAGAGAAGTATGGCAAGATATCAACTTTCCAATTATTGATACGCCTAATAAAATTAAAAGTTTTTCATTTGATAAGCATGAAACCTATGAGGACACGTTAATAGGCATTAAAGGTCAATATTTATTATTTAAAAATGATACTGTATTAAATATTCGTAAGCATACCGGTTATGATATAACTATTACTGAATGAAATTATTATTCAGAAATATTATTGCGTTGTTTTTTGGTGTGTTAATTGGAATGATAATTAGCATGGGAATTACTATGCTGGGTTGGAAGATTTTTTCATTCCCTGAAAATATAAATCCTATTATTGATATTATGCCATCTAAGTATTATTTATTTCCATTTTTAGCACATTTAATTGGAACATTTTCTGGTTCATTTTTAGGGTCTAGAATTTCGAAAGATTATAATTTAACAGTTTCTTTATTAGTTGGCATATGGTTTCTAATTCTAGGAATTTATGCCGTATTAATTCTACCTACACCTATATGGTTTATAATTATTGATATTACTTTATGTTACATTCCCATGGCTTATTTAGCTTGGATGATCCAAAAAAATAATTTTAAATTACATAGATGAAGAATCTATTTATTATATTAAATATAATATTTTTACTTACTTGCAATTTATTATTTTCAAGTAGCCATCACGTACATAACCATAATCATGAACATAATAATGAATTTGGAATTGCTATTGGTCTTATCCCCAATCATGAAAATAAAGATTATAATTTAGGCTTACATTTACATTATGTTAAGGGAATTGGAAATAATAATCAATATGGTATAGGATTTTCATTAGAAACAATTTTTGAAGAACATAAACATAACTCTATGTCTCTAATAGGAACTTATCATTTTGACAATGGGTTCACAATAGCTTATGCTCCCGGAATATTATTTGTTGATCATAATGGTATAAAAGAGACTGAGTTTGCCCAACATTTTGAATTTTATTATGAAATAGAATTAGATAACTTTCATGTTGGGCCGCAATTTGACATAGGGATTGAAGATGGCGAAGCACATTATATGTTAGGGTTACATTTAGGAATTAATTTTTAAAAATTATCATTTCCATATACAATTTTACCATCAACAATTGTTCCAATAATTTTTGTAGATAAAATTTTATTTGAATCTATTGAGGTAATATCATCCGATAAAATTGTTAAATCAGCATTATAGCCAACTTTGATTATCCCTCTTGAATTTTCAGAAAATTCAGCGTGTGATGCTCCTAAAGTGAATATTTTTAATGCTTCTAATCGTGATAATACTTCTTGCGGCTGCCAACCACCTTTTGGTAGGCCATTATGGTCTTGTCTTGTTACTGCTGCATAGAATTCGTAGAGTGGGTTTCCATCTTCAATAGGACAGTCAGAACCTCCAGCGATTACAATACCATTATTTAATAAAGTTTTCCATCTACTTATTCTATGCAATCTTTCTTGACCAATTCTTTCTTTAAGCCAATTCATATCGCTAGTACAATGTGATGGTTGCATGGATGCAATAATTGATAAATCTTTTAGTCTAGATATATCACCTTGCGTAAGCATTTGAGCGTGTTCAATTCTCCATCGTCTATTGTTAGTTGATTGAAGATATTTTTCATATATATCGAGTACGAATTCATTTCCTCTATCTCCAATTGCGTGAGTACATAATTGAAAATTATAATCATAGCATAGTCTTGCTAATTCTGTAAACTCTTCTTTTGTAATTAAAATTAAACCACAATTACAAGCATCATCACAATAGGGTTCATGTAATGCTGCGCCTCTACTTCCAAGAGCCCCATCAATAAAAGCTTTGACAGCTCTAACACGATACTGTTTCCCAGAATAATGGCCCTTACTAAAAAACTCTTTAATATAGTCTGTAAAAGATGCTCCAATCATCCCGTAGCACCTCATTGGTAATTTTTCTTCTTCAACAAGTTCTATTATAGATTCAATGATATCTGGTGATTGCCATGCATCATGGACATTAACTATACCATTTTTAACGATATAGTCTGATGCAGTCATAATCCATTTTTTAATTAATTTTTTAGAATCAGATGGAAGTTGTTTTTTTAATAGGTCCATTGCATTATCTACAAGTATGCAATCATTTATGATAGAACCCCCTGCTATTGAAACTGATAAATCTATATTAGCTAAATTAAGGGCATAATCATTCACCCAAGCGCAGTGCCCATCAATTCGAGTTAAAAAAACAGGATTATTAATATTTAATTTATTTAATTCATCTCCTATAGGAAAATCTTTAGCAGGCCATAAATTTTGGTCCCATCCAAAGCCCTGTATCCATTCTCCAGGGTTTATTTTTTTACTTTCCTCTAAAATAATATTTACAATTTCATTTGAAGAATTAATATTTTTTAAATTTATCATATTTAAACGTTTACCAAGATTAGTAATATGAAAGTGCGCATCAATAAAGCCTGGTATAACTGTTGCGCCATTTAGATTAATTTTTTTAAATGAGGAATTTGGTTTATTTAATGTATAAATTCTATTGTTTTTAATAGTGAGGTTGTCTGCTATAGGACAAGAATCATCTAAGGTAAGTATTTTACCATTAACTAAATTTAAAGGTTCAGATTTCATAAAAATATATTAATTTTAACAGTCTAATTTAGATATAAAGAGATAATATGAAAGCAATAGATTTAAGAAGTGATACGGTAACACTGCCATCAAAAGAAGTACGTGAAGCACTAATGAATGCTAAACTTGGTGATGATGTATTTCAAGAAGACCCTACAGTTAATTTACTAGAAAAAAAGGCTGCTCAATTATCTGGAAAAGAGTCAGCACTTCTTGTGCCTAGCGGTACTATGGGTAATTTAATATCTTTTTTAGTGCATTGTCCAAGAGGTACTGAGGCTATTTTAGGAGACCAATCCCATACATTTACATATGAAGCAGGTGGTATCTCTGCGTTTGGTGGTATTCATTCTAATCAACTTAAAAATGAAGAAGATGGATCTATTAAAATTGATTCAATTAAAAATGCTATTAGAATAGATAACATCCATTTCCCTCGAACATCTTTAATTAGTTTAGAAAACACTCATAACAAGTGTTATGGTAATCCAATATCTAAAAATTATATGGATATAGTTTCTAATCTTGCTAAAGAAAATAATATAAAATTGCATGTAGATGGAGCACGTATTTTTAATGCTACTGTAGCGCTTAATACTACATTATCTGATTTAGTTCAAAATATTGATTCAATCACATTTTGTTTATCTAAGGGTTTAGCGTGTCCAATTGGTTCTATCGTTTGCGGCTCAGAAGATTTTATATATGAAGCAAGAAGAATGCGTAAAGCATTAGGTGGCGGGATGCGACAAGCAGGGATTATTGCTAGTGCTGGTTTAGTTGCATTAGATAATATTGTTACCCAAACTCAGGATGACCATATAAATGCAAAAAACTTATCCAAGGGGATTAAAAGTATCGAAGAATTAGATGTTGATTTAGATAAAGTGCAAACTAATATTTTGTATTGTAAATTAAATACAAATAAAATATCTCCAGAAGATTTTTTAGAAAAAGCAAAAGAAAAGGGTATTTTGTTTTTTCAATATCCAGCTGGCCAATACAGACTAGTAACGCATTATGGGATTAGTAGAGATGATATTGATTATGTTATTTCATCTTTTAAAAATATTTTATTATAGTATATTTAATAATAATTAAAAAAGGTTAATAGGGTTATGTCAAAAGGAGTTACGCCACAATCATCTGATCATTCTAAATGGTACACAGATGTTATTACAAAAGCACAGTTAGCTGATTATGGCCCTGTAAAAGGGACTATGGTTATCAGACCTTATGGTTATTCAATTTGGGAATCTATTAAAAATGAATTTGATATGCAGTTTAAAAAGACAGGACATGTTAATGCTTATTTTCCATTATTTATACCTAAATCATTTTTGGCAAAAGAAGCAGAACATGTAGATGGATTTGCTAAAGAATGTGCTGTTGTAACACATTCAAAACTAAAATTAGATGAGAATAAAAATTTAGTAGTTGACCCTAATTCAAAATTAGAAGAAGAAATTATTGTCCGACCTACTTCAGAGACTGTAATATGGTCCATGTATAAAAAGTGGATTAATTCTTACAGAGATCTACCTATTTTAATTAATCAATGGGCGAATGTTGTGCGATGGGAAATGAGAACGCGTTTATTTTTAAGAACTAGTGAGTTTTTATGGCAAGAAGGTCATACTGCGCATGCATCAGAGGAAGAAGCTAAAGCAGAAGCATTAAAAATGCTAGATGTTTACCAAGATGTAGTACAAAATATGATGGCTATCCCTGTTTTAACAGGATATAAAAGTAATTCAGAAAAATTTGCAGGAGCTATTGACACGTATTGTATTGAGGCAATGATGGGAGATAAAAAAGCGCTACAAGCTGGGACCTCTCATTACTTAGGTCAAAATTTTGCCAAAGCTTTTGATGTTAAATTTCAAAATGATAAAAATGAAGAGGAATATGTTTATGCAACTAGTTGGGGTGTTAGTACTAGATTAATAGGAGCGCTTATTATGGTGCATGGTGATAATAAGGGATTACGTCTACCTCCAAAAGTCGCCCCTATACAGGTTGTAATAGTTCCAATATTTAGATCAGATGAAGATAAAAATAAGATTCTTAATTATATTGATAGCTTAACAAAAGGCTTCGATACACTAAATGTTAGATATTTATTTGATGATAGAACTACAGTTTCACCTGGATTTAAATTTAATGAATGGGAAATGAAAGGTGTGCCAATCCGTTTAGAGGTAGGTTCTAGAGACATTGAAAGTAATAATATAATTTATTCTAGAAGAGATACCAACGTTAAGAATGAAATTTCTATTAATGGAGCTCATCAGTATTTAAATCATGTATTAGAAAAGATTCAAAACTCATTATTTGAACAAGCACAAAAATTTCTAAATGATAATACTTATAAAATTAATTCTTATGATGATTTTAAGAGTATTGTTAAAAAAGGTGGGTTTGTTGAATGTGGTTGGGATGGAACTGATGAAACAGAAGCGGCTATTAAAAAAGATACAAAAGCAACGATTAGATGCATTTCTTTTGACCAAGAACATAAAGATTTACAATGTATTTATTCAGGATCTATCGCAAAATATAAAGTTATTTTTTCTAGAGCTTATTAATTAGAGGTCATTTTGATACTCTCATCAAAAGGGATTATCCTTAAAGTTTTTCCATACAGTAATACTAGTGTTATTTGTAATGCTTTTACAGATGACCATGGAAAATTAACGTTCATTGCCAAAGGTATTAGAAAACCTAAAAATCCATTAGTATCAATATTACAACCATTTAATCTTGTTGAATTTCAATATTATTATAAGAAGAAAAGAGGTATTCAATTAATTAAGGAAGCTGATATATTAATTAGCTTTGATAAGTTAAGAGGTAATTTAATTACTATTACTATTGCTAGTAATTTATTAAATATAATAAATCGCACGTTTGAAGAGGGCTTTCAGCACACTGTTGTGTTTCGTCTTATTTATAAAATTTTAAACAAATTATCAGCAAATATTTTATCTAATAAAATTACTTACATATTTTTTTTATTTCATTTATCTAAGCAGCTAGGCTTCATGCCTAATATTAATCAATGTTATCATTGTAGTAAAGTTTTTACTGATTTTGCAGTTTTTAATATAAATTTAAAATCTTTAATATGTGAATTATGTCAAGAAAAATATAATATAGAAACTAATATTAACATTTATAAAGATAGTATATTTTTTTTAAATTTAATTGATAAAACTAATATAGATAAGATAACAAATATAGAAACTAATAATTTAATTTTAAGTAATGCATATAATTTCTTGATGATATTTATGCGATCTAATATTCCATATATTAATAACCTTAAAGGTTTAACTGAAATAGATAAAATTTATTATGAAGAATGATCAAACAACCTATTTTGACTCAAATAATTATTCGTATAACTCTACAAGTAAGTTGGGTATTTATTTAATTCATGGATTTTCTAGTACTACATATGAAATAAAAAAGATGGCTCAATATTTATCAGACTATGGATACTATGTTAAGGCAGATAATTTACCAGGTCATGCTACAAGTATAGAAGATTGCAATGCAACTACTCATCAAGAGTGGTTAACTTTTCTTGAACAAAAAATTGCTTATATGTATACTAAATGTGATAAAGTGATTGTGATTGGAGTTAGTATGGGTGGTGTACTAGCATTACATTTAGCGACAGTATTTCCATTAGATGGAGTTATTGCGGCATCTAGTTTATTTAAATTTAAAAATGAGTTTAATGTAAGAGTATTGGCACGCTTATTTCATAAATTTAAACCATCTATAGAAAAATCTAGCAACTTTAATCCAGATCAATTAAAATTAATAAATCGAACTTTTTATGGATATCCAGAGTACCCAACTTCAGCATTAAATGAAATGCGTAAATTAGTTGACAAAGTAAAACCAAAATTATATACAATTAAAAGTCCTGTATTATTAATTCATGCGAAGCATGATTGTACTGCATTATTTTATAATTATAAAATAATTAGTGATTTATTGGAATCTGATGATATAACTTCATTAATCTTAGATGAAGCAGGTCATAATGTTTTTGATACAGAGACAAATGATAAGAAAAAAATATTTATTGAGGTATTACAGTTTTCTAAAAGAATATTTAATGACAAATAATTCAATTTATAAATATCCTTCCTTATATGATGATATCATGTGGTGGAAAAAAGATGATATCGTTTTTTGGTCAAAAATAATTAAAAAATATAAAATTGATAGTGTGCTTGAATTATGCTGTGGGACTGGTAGGATTGGTATCCCATTAATTGATGCAGATATAGATTATCATGGAATAGATATCTCTCAAAACTTTATAGATCATTTTAAACAAAAATTAAAAAATACAGATTATGATACTAATCAATTATATTGCGGTAATATAATAGATTTTGATATAGGGAGTTCTTTTGATTTAATCTTTATTGGATTTAATTCTTTTGCTCATATTCTAACAAATAAGGAGGCTTTAGATTCTTTTTTAAATATTAGAAAGCATATGCATAGTAAAAGTATATTTGCATTTGATATTTTTGTCCCTGACCCTTCTTTTTTATATAGAAAAAAAAATGATAAAATTAATATTATGGATTTTTTAGATTCAACAAACAATCAAAAATTAAACATATTAGAATCAACAAATTTTAATACTGAGACTGAAATTAATCATATTGATTGGCTATTCACTGATTTTAAAAATGTAGAAAAATTTAAATATTCATTTGATATGAGGATGTATTTCCCAGATACTCTCAATAGATTATTAATTGATTCTAAATTTAGAATCAATAAATTTTATGGGTCTTATGATTTAACAAAGTTTAATGAACAGAGTGAAAAACAAATTTATTTATGCTCTAAATAATAATAATTATTCATGTACCGCCACAAGTCAAGCGAAAAGAAGATAGGTTTCATAGGTTCGTGTT
>Ga0209403_10002356_pt1 | contig 22696 bp, 20 predicted proteins | sample ArcticOcean_MG_C_8_FD_187440 | JGI IMG/M metagenome (GOLD analysis project Ga0209403, IMG submission 187440) | Marine microbial communities from western Arctic Ocean - ArcticOcean_MG_CB11_86 (SPAdes) (version 2) | ecosystem: Environmental > Aquatic > Marine > Oceanic | place: Arctic Ocean... | reverse complement strand
TCGCGAGCCGCGCAACAGGATTTACGCAATTCGCCGTGCATGTGAATGAGGTTTTGATTTCCTGCCCGTTCATGCAAGTCGTCTATGTTTTGCGTGACGATCAACACGCGGAATGGCAGTTGTAATTCTAAATTGGCAAGCGCCCGATGCGCCACCCTTGGCACTCATTCGCCAATGGTCTTTATCAGCACGCGCTTGTTTCGGCGTCCGTCGAATTCGCCGTAGAATATCTGCTCCCAGGTGCCGAAATCGAGATCTCCATCGCTCAGCGCGACGACGACCTCGCGGCCCATGACCTGGCGCTTGATATGCGCGTTCGCATTGTCTTCGCCGGTATCATTGTGGCGATACTGCCCGTGCGGTGCATTGGGAACGAGCGCTTCGAGGAATTTTTATAGTCGTGATGGAGGCCGGATTCATCGTCATTGATAAACACGGATGCGGTGATGTGCATGGGATTGACCAATACCAATCCGTCAACAATCCCGCTCTCCCGGACGCGGGCACGGACATCATCCGTGATGTTCACAAAGGCCATACGCTCGGGAAGTTGGAGGGTGAGTTCCTTGCGGTAGGATTTCATGATGCCAGCGCCACAATCAGTTAAAAAGCGTGAGGACCCCGGTATAGGTGTAGAGGCGATTGTGGGATATTTCGCCGTTGCAGAAAAATCCGACGAGCGGCACATTGCCCAATTCGCGCTCGATGATTTTCATCTCTTGGGAGGCATCGCCGAACATGTTGGGGCCGCGCGCCAGACATGAAAAATAAACGCCGCCTTTGGGCGCCGGGGAGCGTTTTTTTAGATCGCCCAACATGCGTTCCAAATCCGCCTCGGCGGCTTGAGCATCGCGCCGGCAAAATTGAACGGTCTGTCCGGGCTCCACCAGTTCACCGATTGCCAGGAGTTGCCGCTCCACATCGATTCCGGCCAAATTGCGCACCAGATAATCGCCGGTATCGGAGTTGGCGATGGGCAGAGCGGCGAAAATATAACCGGCGACGCGCTGCATATCGCGCGCCAGCAATTCGCCGATATCTTCCTTGAAGACTTCAAGCGCCGGGCGGCCGTCGAGCTGGATCAAAACATTGTCCTCGCACTCGGTAATTTGATGGCGCTCGGCAATCGGCATGCAGCTCTGGCTGAGCGCGGTGGAGACCGGAACATCACCGGCGAATAGCACGCCCGACACACCGTCGCTGGTAACCTCGCCCGAAATCTGCGCCAGTTCGCCGCGCGATGAGGTGAGACCGCCGACCAGAAAACTATCCAGGCTGTCGGCAAGGTCGGTGATGATTTCGAGAATTTCACTGTTGCGCGGATCGGCATGGACGATACCGAATCTGGCTTCGCGCGCCTTGGCCCAATTGACAAGTTCCAAGGGGAGAATTCCCGGTGTTGTGCGCGTCGACATCAAATGAAAACTGTCCGGCGGCAGCTCGGCAATCATGACCGCCATGGCGGGTGTATCGAAATATTCCTGACCGGTGGCGCAGATACCCATGCCGACGCTGCCAACCCAGGCATCAATGCCCGTTTCGCTGCGCAGATGGTCAAGGATATTTTTCACGTCTCCGGCCAATTGATCGGTCAAATAGACCAAGCCCAATTGTTCAGTGCTTTTCACCCTGCCCAGCGAGCCGAGGTCCGCCAAGCATGCGTCGCTGATAGATATCCACTCCGTACCGGATGCATGAGCGAGTGCGAAATTAGTCATTGTTGGCGCTCAATCTTTTGTTGATTTGGGTTTTTTGGCCGGGCAGGGGAGAGTATAGCACAATCATGTTGACGAAATATGCTGCCCGAGCCAAGCGGCGGCGCGTAAGACCGGACCATCCTCGCCGCGCCGGCCAACCAGCTGAACACCAATTGGCAATCCGTTCGGCCCAACCATACCTGGCACATTGACGGCCGGCACGCCAAGTGTGGTCCAGGCGAGGGTTTGCATACGGCTGCCGGTGCTTTGCAGGCCGAGCGGCGCCTCACCCGGCGCTGGCGCGGTAATCGCCGCGTCGTAATCCGCCATGACATGGCCAAACGCCATACGCATGGCATAAATGCGCGCCCGCATGCTGAGATAATCTTCCGCGCCAATAGCCCGACCTTTGACCAGACGCCCGCGCATCATCTCTGAAAGCTTGGTGCCAGCGCGTTCATAGAGCGGCCACATATTATGGCCGATTTCGGCGAACATGACAGTTTGATGGGCTTCAACGATATCGGCGAATTCAGCGCCCATCTCAACGGGTTCGGCGCCCAGACTTGCAACTAATTCTTCATAGCGCTTGGCGCAATCTGGCGTTACTTCATCCCAGGTGGGGCCGCGCAGAAAGGCCAGGCGCGGGCGCGCCAACGGTCTGGCGAGGTCTGTGCGCAGGCGCGTTGGCGCCACGCCCACGGCGGTTGGGTCGATGCCGTCCTCGCCGGATATGGCGTCGACGCCCAATGCCAAATCCTGCGCTGAATTGGCGAACATGCCAATATGGTCTAGGGTTTCCGAAAGCTTTAGCGTACCGGTACAGGGGATGGTGCCAAGGCTCGGTATCATGCCCCAGACGCCGCAAAAGGCGGCCGGGCGAATAACCGATCCGGCGGTTTGTGTGCCGAGCGCCAAGGGCACCATGCCGGCAGCCACGGCAGCGGCGGAGCCACTCGAGGAGCCGCCGGGCGTGTGCGCTAGATTATGCGGATTGCGGGTTTCGTTGGAGGCACCGCAGGCACATTCCGTGGTCACCGTCTTGCCAAGAATAACCGCGCCGGCCTGACGCAGGCGGCTCACCGGAGTTGCATCAACTTCCGGCGTGCGGCCCAGGTCCGCTGCGGTGCCGTTTTCGCTCGGCTGGTCACAGGTATCGATGATGTCCTTGATGCCGACGGGCACACCGGCCAGCGCGCCCTGATGCGCACGCTCATCGATTGCTTTGGCTTGGGCGCCGGCAAGCTGCCAATCAAGATGCTTCCAGGCACGGATTTGCTCCTCGTTCACATCAATGCGCGTTTTCGCAGCTTCCACCTGGTCAGCGGCGCTTGAGGCACCGGAGCGCACGGCGGCGGCCATATCGATTGCCAGCGTACAGGTTTGGAGTGAGGTGATTTTGTCGGTCATATTATTTTGCTTACATCCCTAATTAATGGCGCATTGTTAGAACCTACGGCGTGTATCCCTGGGCGGTAAACGAAATTCGCATTTCGCTTTGCGCGCGCCATGTTTTTTCCTGTGAAAATCAGTGTAGAGTTGTACGAACGGTTCCTAAATGATGTGACCTAATGACGCCGGAAACCCTGAAATTCAAAAATGATATTGATGCCATGGAGCGCCTTATGCCGCTGGCAAGGCGTCGCGTCGTCCATATTGGCTGCGGCGATGGTGCGCTTGCCTTCGAGTTGGCCAAGCGCGGCGCGACGGTGCTTGGGATCAACAGCGATCCGGTGCAGGCGCGAATCAACCGTGCGCTCGGCAGTTTTCCGCAGGTGACTTTGGTGGAAGGCTTCCCGCAAAATTTGCCGCAAAATGACGGCACGGTGGATTGCGTAATTTTCGCCAATTATCTAAGTCAGATCGACGCCCACGATATGGATGAGTGCCTCGGCGAAGCATGCCGAATATTGAAAGAGGTGGACGGCTTTTTATACGTGTTGGAGAAGGATACCAGCGGCCTCTATGACGGCATCCTGCGCATGTTTGATGATCAAAGCGCGGTGCGGGCGTGGGCCGGGGGTGCGCTTCTGAGAATGCCGCAAAACTTCTTCGCCTCAGCTCGTGAAATCCACTACAGCGTCAAACAGGAGTTTCCGAGCTTCGATGCCTTCTTCGCCAAATGCATGGCGAAGAAGGCTATCAATTATGGTGCAGCCGATGTGAACGATGAGGATGTAAGGGCTTATTTTGAACAGGGCCGCAAGGGCGCCGGTTATGAGTTTGAGCAGGAGATGCGAGTCAGCCTCTATCGTAGTGGTCTGGTAGCGCCTGGGGTGCCTGGTGTTGCTGCCGCGCCTGCGAGCGCCGGATCATGAAAAAAGCTAAAATACTCTCCGTTGAACAAATGTATGCCGCCGATAAGGCTGCCATCGCGCGCGGCACGCCCGGCATCCAGCTAATGGAAAATGCCGGCCAGGCAATTGCGCGAGAAATCCGCAAACGCTGGCAGCCTTGCGCCGTTTCTGTGCTGTGCGGCCCCGGCAACAATGGCGGCGACGGCTTTGTTGTCGCCCGCCTGCTGAAAGCGGCGGGCTGGTCGGTGCGTCTCGCGCTGTTGGGCGCGCCGGACAAATTGCAGGGCGACGCTGCGGCAGCTGCGGCGCAATGGGACGGCGCGGTGGAAATGTTGGACACGACCATCCTCGACGAAGCGCAGTTGGTGGTGGATGCCTTGTTCGGCGCAGGGCTCGGTCGTGATCTGGCGGGCGCCGCGCGGCAAGTGGTCGAGGAAATTAGTCGCCGCAATATGATCTGTGTGGCGGTCGACCTGCCGAGCGGCGTGCATGGCGACAGTGGGCAGATATTGGGTGCAGCGGCAAAGGCCTCTCTTAGCGTGACATTCTGCCGGCGTAAAGCGGGGCATCTGTTATTGCCCGGGCGCGAACTGGCGGGAGAAATTGTTACTGCCGATATCGGCATTACGGATGAAATTGTGGAGACGCTTGGCGTCGCCCTTGAGGAAAATCACCCGGATGCCTGGTTGTCGCGCTATCCCTGGCCGAAATTGACCGGCCATAAATATAATCGGGGCCATGCTTTGGTGATCGGCGGTGCGGCGGCGAGCTCCGGCGCGGCCCGTTTGGCGGCGCGCGGCGCGTTACGTATCGGCGCCGGGTTGGTCACTGTAGCTGCGCCAAAGGCTTCGCTGGATGTTTATGGCGTGCAATTAACCGCGGTGATGCTGACACCGCTTGAGCAATTGGCTGAACAGTTAGGCGACCCGCGTAAGAACGCGGTGCTGATCGGCCCCGGCTGTGGAGTGGGCGCTGACACCAGAAAGCGCGTCCTCGCCATACTTGCCGCTAAGCGCGCCTGTGTCCTTGATGCCGATGCATTAACATCATTTAAAAATAAACCAAATCAATTATTTAAAGAAACTAACTCAGATGTGATTTTAACTCCTCATGGCGGCGAATTCGGGCGTTTGTTTGGTGCTCCTGGAGAGGGCGGCGCCGTTTTCGATAAGGTTCGCCGCACCCGGGACGCCGCCGCATTGAGCGGGGCTGTGGTTATTTTTAAAGGCGGCGATACAGTCGTCGCGGCGCCGGATGGGCGCGCTGTGATAAATCAAAACGCCCCGGCTGATTTGGCGACGGCGGGCGCCGGTGACGTTCTTGCCGGATTTGCCCTCGGGTTGCTGGCCCAGGGCATGCCGGTATTTGAGGCCGCTGCAGCCGCGGTTTGGTTGCACGGCGCGGTGGCGGCTCATTTCGGCGCCGGGCTCATTGCAGAGGATTTAAGCGAAGAATTGCCGGGCGAATTGGCCCGGCTCAAGAAGAGGGTCGTACAAATGGGCAAGACAATATGAGCGCGAACAATGGTTCCGGTGGCTGGAGCCTGACCAATCTACGCAACGCTTGGCGCGAGATGACGGATTCGGCCCGCGTCGCACTCACCGGTACCGTTCGCCCTGACCTTCCGGCGGAAGATGCCGAGCGTATCGGGCCCCAGATGGCAATCTGCCTTGAAGGGCGGGGCGAGGAGGTGTCGGCGAGAGCGCGCGCCGCTGATCTTGGGCGTATTTATCTGGCGCTGAATCCCGGCGGCAGAAAGATTTTCCTCGAAATGCTGGCCTGTTTCGGCATCGACGATTCAGAACTCGATACGGCAGCGCAAAACCTGCTGTCAGCCGCCGACCCGGCGGCTAAAATGACTGCTTCCAAGCGTTTACGTAGATGGGGCTTCTTCGCCAATTCAGCGCGCTGCCGAACGGCGTTAAGTTCCTGGTCGATATGCGCGCCGAGCTGCGTGAAACTAAAGGTGATGATCAATCCCTGGCGGCGCTCGATGCGGATTTAAAAGAGCTGCTGTCTTCATGGTTCGATGTGGATTTGCTGAACTTGCAGCGTATTACCTGGAATGCGCTGGCCGCCTTGCTCGAAAAACTGGCCAATTACGAGGCCGTGCACGCGATCCGCTCATGGCAGGACTTAAAACACCGACTGGATTCGGCGGATCGCCAATTTTATGCCTTTTTTCACCCCAATATGGCCGAAGAATCGCTGATCTTTGTTGAGGTCGCCCTGGTCGAGGGGCTGGCCGATAATGTTCAGGAATTGCTTGATGTCGGCGATAATGAGGGTAATGGCGGCGGTAGTGGTGGTAATGGCGGAGCGGGCAAAGCCGTAGACACCGCGATTTTCTATTCCATATCCAATGCCCAGCGCGGTTTGAGCGGCATATCCTTCGGCGGCTTCCTGATCAAACGGGTGCTGGATGATGTCACGCGGGAATTGCCGGGCATCAAAACGGCGGCGACGCTCTCTTCTATGCCAGGATTCCGTAGTTGGCTGGAGCGTCGCCTGGTTGTCGATGGCGATTCCCTATTTACAGCGGTGGAAATGCGCGGTTTGGAGCCCTTACTGTCTTCAGGCGACAGATCAGACGACAACGCCGCGCTAATTGCTGAATTATTGGATTCTGCCTGGCATCGCGACGAAACGGCGGTTGAGGCCCTGCGCTAACCGCTAACCCGGCTTGCGGCGAGGTATTTGCTGTTGGCGCGTAATCAGTCTGATGAGCCGCTTGATCGGGTAGCGCGCTTCCATCTCAGCAAATGGTGCACGCAATGAGCGGATTAATTTTCTCGCCGATAATTCTGTGCCGAGATTGCGTCAATCCTTTGGAATGATGGTCAATTATTGCTACAAGCCCGGCGATATTAAAGCCAATCATGAGGCATTTAGGGGTGAGAAGCGCATCGCCGCGTCATCTGCGGTTAAATCCCTGCTGCCGCGCAGCGAACGCTGAGGATAACGCTGAGAATACTTGTTGTTGTCTTCAGGGGTGCTTCTTATGTTATATGGCATCGGCTGGCGCTTCCTTTTGGTGGCGCTTGCTAGTGAACAGATAGTCAACGCACAGATATTTACGACCTTGAGGTTAGGATCGCGGGCGTGGCGGAATTGGTAGACGCGCGTGGTTTAGGACCACGTGGTGAAAGCCGTGGGGGTTCGAGTCCCTTCGCCCGCACCACTTTACCGCTGGTCCAAATGGACCGTGTTTATAGATTGTTATGATTTGTGTGATTAGAAATAACCAAAACCCAAGAACGGTGAGCTATGCAGGTTAACGAGACCCTTTCAGAGGGCCTTAAGAGAGAATATCAAATCATTGTGCCCGCGTCCGACGTTGAAGCGGAGGTGCAAGGTCGTCTTTTGGAGTTGAGCAAAACGGTCAAGATGAAGGGTTTTCGCCCCGGTAAAGTGCCGCTTGCCATTGTCAGTCGACAATACCGGCCATCCGTCATGGGCGAAGTGTTGGAGCGCACAATTCAAACGACCTCTCAAAAGGCAATTGAAGAGCGTGAATTGCGCCCGGCCCTACAGCCCAAAATCGAAATCACGGAATTCAATGACGGCAAAGATCTCGAATTCAAAATGGATTTGGAGATTTTACCGGATATTGAAATCGGAAATTTGTCGGAGGTATCTCTGACCCGCCCGACGGCCGAGGTGGATGACGAAAAGGTCGATGATGGCCTGAAGCGTATCGCTGATGCCGATAAGCAATTTACCAAAACCGATGAAGATCGCGCGGCCGAATCCGGCGATGCTCTGGTGATTGATTTCAAAGGCGCCATTGAGGGTGTTGTACTCGATGGCACATCGGCGGACGATTTCGAAATTGAACTCGGCAGCGGCTCGTTCATTCCCGGTTTTGAGGAGCAGTTGATCGGCGCCAAGGTCGGTCAGCATCTTGATGTGAATGTCACCTTTCCGGATAATTATCCGCAGGAAGATGCTGCCGGTAAGCCGGCCGTGTTCGCGGTGGACATCAAGGAATTGCGCACCCGCGATGACGTGGCGATCGATGATGCCATGGCGTCACGTCAGGGCTTCGATAATCTTGCCGCACTTAAGGACATGGTGCGTGAGCGCTTGCAAGAGCAATTCGCCGAAGCATCGAAGGGGCGGCTCAAGCGTTCCTTGCTCGATCTCCTGTCGGAAAGCTACGAGTTCGATGTGCCGACCGGTATGGTCGAGCAGGAGTATGAGACCATCTGGACGCAGGTGAAGAAGGACCTCGAGCAGGCCAAGGCGACCGTCGAAGACGCCCTCGGCCAAACCGAAGAGGAAGCGGAGACGGAATATCGCGATATTGCCGAGCGCCGTGTTCGCCTCGGTTTGTTGCTGTCGGAAGTCGGTCGTCAAAACGATATCACCATCGAGCGCGACGATTTGCTTAATGCAGCGCTGGAAAGTGCGCGCGGCTTCTCCAATCCGCAACAGGTGCTCGAATTCTATCGCTCAAACCCCAACGCCCTGGAGCGTTTCCGCGCGCCAGTCTTTGAGGACAAGGTCGTTGCCTTCCTGACGGAACTCGCCACCGTGACCAACGAAGTGGTGGACGCCGAAGAACTGTTCCGCGATCCTGATGAAGAAGAGGCCATCGCCAAAGAAGACAAGGCGAAGGAAAAGAAGGCGGCCAAAAAGAAAACCGCTGCAAAGCCTGCCGCAAAGAAGAAGGCGGCGAGCAAAAAATCGGATGACGACAGTACGTCAGATGACGATGAGTCCGGCGACGAAAAGAAGGCAGCAAAGAAGAAGCCTGCTGCCAAAGCTAAAGCTAAAGCTAAAGCCAAGAGCGCAAAGAGCGCGGATAAACCCGCTAAATCGGCCGCCAAAACAGCAAAAGACGACTAACCAACGCTCTGAAGGAGAACGCGGAAATGGCCGATATTATTGAAACATATGCAAATACGCTTGTTCCCATGGTCGTCGAGCAGACGAACCGGGGCGAGCGCTCCTACGATATTTTTTCGCGACTCCTGAAAGAGCGAATTATTTTTCTGACCGGAGCAGTTCAGGATGAAGTGGCGAGCCTGATTACGGCGCAGCTGCTGTTTCTAGAATCGGAAAACCCGAATAAGGACATTTCGATTTACATTAATTCGCCAGGCGGGTTGGTGACCTCCGGTTTGGCGATTTATGACACCATGCAGTATATCCGCCCCGCCGTGGCAACGCTTTGCCTCGGCCAGGCGGCATCCATGGGCTCCCTGCTGCTGGCCGCCGGCACCAAAGGGCAGCGTTTTGCCCTGCCGAATTCACGAATTATGCTGCATCAGCCCTCCGGCGGATTTCAAGGCCAGGCGACCGACATCGAAATTCATGCCAAGGAAATTCTTACATTACGTAAAAGGCTGAATGAAATTTACGTTAAGCACACCGGGCAAGGCATTAAAATAATTGAAAAAAACCTCGAAAGAGATAACTTCATGTCGCCTGAAGCTGCGAAGGAATTTGGTTTGGTGGACGATGTCGTTGTTCATCGCCTAGTAGACGACGATGATGATTCTTCGTCTTCATCGAGCTAGCTTTAACCGTTTTTTATAGACGTAGGCTTAAACTAGCATTTGAGATCGAGAAGAGTGGGACCGTATTAGAATTGGCTAGACAAGTGGCGCCACCGAGTGCGACCCTCTTTTCGTATAAATGGCTGTGACCGGGAGTCGCGGATGCGACAAACGGTGATGGTTGAGGTGAAAAGTGACGACGCCCTGCGGGGCGAAATGTGACTGGAGTGGCATGAACAAATCCAGCGGCAACGATTCGAAGAACACGCTTTATTGCTCGTTCTGTGGCAAGAGCCAGCATGAAGTGCGAAAACTCATTGCCGGGCCGACGGTATTTATTTGTGATGAATGCGTCGAGCTGTGCATGGATATTATCCGCGAGGAGCACAAGAGCTCGCGTGTCAAAAGCCGGGAGGGCGTACCGGCGCCGGCTGAGATATGCGATGTTTTGCGCGATTATGTGATTGGCCAGGAGCATGCCAAGCGCGTGCTTTCCGTGGCGGTGCATAATCACTACAAGCGACTCGCGCATGATGGAAACAGCAATGATGTTGAGCTGGCGAAATCAAATATCCTGCTGATCGGCCCGACGGGTTGCGGCAAGACGCTGCTCGCGCAAACATTGGCGCGTATTCTGGACGTGCCGTTCACCATGGCCGATGCCACCACGCTGACCGAGGCCGGTTATGTGGGTGAAGATGTCGAAAATATCATTCTGAAGCTGCTGCAGTCGGCGGATTATAATGTTGAGCGTGCGCAGCGCGGCATCGTCTATCTGGATGAGGTCGATAAGATTGCGCGCAAATCCGACAATCCATCGATCACCCGCGATGTTTCCGGTGAGGGCGTTCAGCAGGCATTGTTGAAGATCATGGAGGGCACCGTTGCCTCCGTGCCGCCGCAGGGCGGGCGCAAACATCCGCAGCAGGAATTCCTGCAGGTGGATACAACGAACATCTTGTTTATTTGTGGCGGTGCATTTGCCGGTTTGGAAAAAATCATCGCTGAGCGCGGACGCGGTACGTCAATTGGTTTTGGCGCCGATGTGCGGTCGCCCGATGAGCGCAAGACTGGTGAGATCCTGCGCGAGATTGAACCCGAGGATTTGCTCAAATTCGGATTGATTCCGGAATTTGTCGGTCGTTTGCCGGTGATTGCGACGCTTGAGGACTTGGATGAAACGGCCCTGGTCGAAATTTTGACAGCGCCGAAGAATGCCTTGGTCAAGCAGTATCAAAAGCTGTTCGATATGGAAGAGGTTGAATTGACCTTTTCCGAGGACGCGTTGAGCGCGATTGCCCGGAAAGCCGTGGCACGTCGGACCGGCGCGCGTGGCCTACGTTCCATATTGGAAGGTATTTTGCTCGATTCCATGTTTGATCTGCCCGGCTACGACGTTGTCGAAGAGGTGGTGATCAACCGTGAAGTCGTCGATGGCGGAGCATCGCCGCTACTGATCTATTCGGATCGTGGCGAGGATGCCAGCTCCTCCGCTTCTTAAGGAAGAGCGTTTTGGCGGAATATTTTTAGGCTTGATCGTGTCGTGCAGAACACCCACTTAACCTTGATGCACTTCACTATGATGCACTTCACTATGATGCGCCATCTCCGTTGTGCATCGCATGCAACCAGTTGAGAAGAGAATATGATGCAGGAAGCACCAGAACTTCAGAGCTACCCGGTTTTACCGCTGCGGGACATCGTTGTCTTTCCGCACATGATCGTGCCGCTGTTTGTCGGCCGCGAGAAATCCGTGCGGGCGCTTGAAGATGTGATGAAAGACGACAAGCAAATATTGCTGGTCGCGCAAAAAAATGCTTCCCAGGATGATCCGACAACCGATGATATTCACCGCGTCGGCACCATCGGCACGGTTTTGCAATTGCTGAAGTTGCCCGATGGCACGGTCAAGGTTCTGGTCGAGGGCGGCGGTCGTGCACGAGTTGTCGAGTTTGTCGACAATGAGGATTTCTTCCAGGCGCGCGCCGAGCAAATTACCCCTGATGATGGCGACCCGCAGGAAGTTGAGGCAATGTCGCGTTCCGTGCTGGCCCAGTTTGAGCAATATGTGAAGCTCAACAAGAAAGTGCCGCCGGAGGTTCTGGTCTCGGTCAATCAAATCGATGATCCGGCGAAGCTCGCCGACACCATCGCATCCCACCTTTCGATCAAGCTTGAGGAAAAGCAGGAGCTGCTTGAGGTCGTGTCTTTGACCGAGCGGATGGAGCGGGTGTGCAGCCTGATGGAAGGCGAGATTGGCGTTCTACAGGTCGAGAAAAAAATTCGCAGCCGGGTTAAACGGCAGATGGAGAAAACCCAGCGCGAATATTATCTCAATGAGCAGATGAAGGCGATCCAGAGGGAGCTCGGTGAGGGCGAGGATGGCCGTGATGAAGCTCAGGAATATGAAGAGCGCATCAAAAATACTAAATTGAGCAAAGAGGCGCGCGAAAAGGCGGACGCCGAGGTTAAGAAATTGCGCACCATGAGCCCGATGTCGGCGGAAGCGACGGTCGTGCGCAACTATCTCGATTGGATGCTTAATATTCCGTGGAAGAAACGGACCCGCATCAACAAGGATGTGAACCACGCCGAAGAAATTCTCAATGAAGATCATTACGGCCTGAAGCTGGTTAAGGAACGCATCCTCGAATATCTCGCGGTGCAACAGCGGACGCGTAAGCTACGTGGCCCGATTCTTTGCCTCGTTGGCCCGCCCGGTGTCGGCAAAACGTCTCTCGGTAAATCAGTGGCGCGGGCGACCGGGCGTAATTTCGTGCGCTTCTCCCTCGGTGGCATGCGCGACGAAGCCGAAATTCGCGGCCATCGCCGCACCTATATCGGCTCAATGCCGGGTAAAATTATTCAGTCGATGAAAAAGGCGAAATCATCGAATCCGCTTTTCCTGTTGGACGAAGTGGACAAGATGGGCGCCGATTTTCGCGGCGATCCTTCCTCGGCGCTGTTGGAAGTGTTGGACCCGGAGCAAAATTCGACCTTCAACGATCATTATCTTGAAGTTGATTATGATCTTTCGGACGTGATGTTCATCACCACGGCCAATACGCTGCGCATGGCGTCGCCCTTGCTCGATCGCATGGAGATCATCCGCATCTCGGGTTACACCGAAGATGAGAAGGTGCAGATCGCCCGGCGCCATTTGATTGCCAAGCAGATACGCGAGCATGCCTTGAAAGAGGATGAGTGGTCGATCTCCAACGATGCGTTGCTCGATCTCATTCGCTATTACACGCGCGAAGCCGGTGTGCGTAATCTGGAGCGGGAAATCGCTCGCCTGACGCGTAAAGCGACGCACGAGATTGTCTCCAAAGGCGCCAAGAAGGTGAGTGTCACCAAACGCAATCTGGAAAAATATTCCGGCGTGAAAAAATACCGTTACGGTGAGGCCGAGTTGGAAGATATGGTCGGCGTGACGACGGGCTTGGCCTGGACCGAGGTGGGCGGCGAGCTGCTGACCATTGAAGCCGTGCTGCTGCCGGGTAAAGGCAAGGTAACCGCCACCGGTAAACTCGGCGATGTCATGCGCGAATCCGTACAGGCGGCTGAGAGCTATGTAAAATCACGTGCCGCTGAATTCGGCGTCAAGCCGACACTGTTCGCAAAACGCGACATCCATGTTCACGTGCCCGAAGGCGCGACTCCGAAGGACGGTCCGTCCGCCGGTGTTGCCATGGCGACGACGATTATTTCAGTGCTGACGGGAATTCCGGTTAGCAAAAGCACTGCCATGACCGGAGAAATTACCCTACGCGGGCGGGTGCTGCCGATTGGCGGGCTTAAGGAGAAACTCCTTGCGGCTTTGCGCGGCGGTATCAAGACCGTGCTGATTCCAGGTGAAAACGAAAAAGACCTGGTGGAAATTCCGGATAATGTGAAAAGGAACCTGACCATCATCCCCGTCGAAACCGTGGATGATGTGCTCAAGCATGCCCTGACCAAACCGATTGTGGCGATTGAGTGGGACGAATCGGAGCAGGATGAAAAATCCGTTTCTAGTTCTTCAGGGGATGAGGGCGATTCGGACGGGGTCGTTACCCACTAAGTCACATCGTTTGGCCAAGAGGCCGTCTTTATTGGCGGGAAACCGCCTTGGTTGTCGAAAATCGGGTGCATTTCGGGCGAGTCGCGCAAGCGACTCGGTAAAGCGTCGGGTTTTTCCTGTGGGTCGGGATACCATTACCCATATTTCTTCGCTCATCGCCCTGTAAAGCCCGGATTCTTAGGCCTTTAGGACGTTCTGGCGTTGACCTTTTTGATTTTTCCACCCTACACTCAATGGTGTTGAATTTGTATTCGAGAGAATAATACGTTGCACAATTTATCCATGACTAAACAAGGGGGGGCTGCGAGTGAACAAGAATGATCTGATTAAGTCTGTTGCTGGTGCGACGGATTTATCGAGCGCCGACGCCGCGCGCGCGGTGGACGGGGTTTTCGACTCAATCACCAATTCGCTGAAAGACGGAGAAGAAGTACGTTTGGTAGGATTCGGTTCCTTCAGCGTCGTCCAAAGAAAAGCGACAACAGGACGTAACCCACGGACGGGTGAAGCCATCGATATTCCGGCGTCAAATCAGCCGAAATTCAAGGCTGGTAAAGCGCTAAAAGAATCCGTCAACTAAGCGTCGGATCAAATAGCTAAGTGACGCCGGCCGCAATTGTGGCCGGCGTCTTCTATTTGGGCGATGTTCTTTATTTGCCGATATTCGGTATTTGGGCAGGAAACGTGGCTAAATCCAGTCAATTCCCGGCCCAACACTTGAATTGGCAAGAATCGAAAGGTCGGCTAAGGTCGATTTACATTTGCCAGCATATTGACCACGGAGGGCGATTAGCTCAGCTGGAAGAGCGTCTCGTTTACACCGAGAATGTCGGCGGTTCGAGCCCGTCATCGCCCACCATGGTTAACCTAAATACAGAGCAATAATTGCCATTTGCCTTGACCCGGCTGGCGCTCTGCATTAAAAAAAAACGCCCCGTACGGCGCTGATTTTTTTACGGCTTTTTGTAATTCGGGGGGTGTAGCTCAGTTTGGTTAGAGCGCCGGCCTGTCACGCCGGAGGTCGCGGGTTCAAGTCCCGTCACTCCCGCCATTACATAGTCGTTTGGGATCGACCGTTAGCGGGGTATGTGCCGCACCTGAGGCTGCCTTAATGGGGCCGAAGGAATGGCGAATAAGTTAGATGGTGATACGGCTCGTATGATCGCGTCTCAGTCATTTTTGCTGGAATATCTGCCGATCCTGATTTTCTTGGGGATTGCTGCAGTCATTTCCGTTGGTGCCATCGCCGCTTCCTATATTGCGGCGCCGCAGAATCCGGACCCCAATAAAGTATCTGCCTATGAGTGCGGCTTTGACGCATTTGACGATGCGCGCGGGCGTTTCGATGTGCGCTTCTATCTGGTTGCCATCCTGTTCATTATTTTCGATTTGGAAGTTGCGTTTCTCTTCCCCTGGGCGATTTCGTTCTCAGGCATCGGCCTTTATGGCTTTTGGTCGATGATGGTCTTCCTCGGCATTTTGACCATCGGCTTTATCTATGAGTGGAAAAAAGGGGCCCTGGAATGGGATTAGGCAGCGACAATATGGCGAATGCGCAAGGCCAGCCCATTCCTCCTGGTGAAGCGCAGAATGAAGCGCTGAAGCTGGTCACGGATGAACTCGGCGATAAGGGCTTTGTGATTGCCAAGCTCGACCGCCTGGTAAATTGGGCGCGCACCGGCTCATTGTGGCCGATGAGCTTTGGCCTCGCTTGTTGCGGCGTCGAATTCATGCAGGTCATTGCGGCGCGCTACGATATTGACCGTTTGGGTATGATCCCGCGCGCCAGCCCGCGCCAGTCCGATGTGATGATCGTCGCCGGCACGCTGTGCAACAAAATGGCGCCGGCCTTCCGCAAGGTCTATGACCAGATGCCAGAGCCGCGCTACGTTATCTCCATGGGCAGCTGTGCCAATGGTGGTGGCTATTATCATTATTCCTATTCCGTCGTGCGCGGCTGTGATCGTATCGTGCCGGTAGATGTTTATGTGCCGGGCTGCCCGCCGACAGCCGAGGCGCTGCTCTACGGCATTATGCAGCTGCAACGTAAGATTCGCCGCACCGGTACGATCGCGCGTTAGAGCCGGTAAAAAAGAAAAAGACCATGGATCAACGGGCGCTGACAGAACTCGCGAGCCACCTTGATGCAACTCTTGGCGATTATCTCCAATCGTGCGAGACGTGCCGCGGCGAACTGACACTTGAAGTCCGCGCTGAGGCGATTGAGCGGGTTCTTAAATTCCTGCGCGATGACATCGCCTGTCACTTTGAGATGCTGGTCGATGTCTGTGGCGTCGATTATCCGGATCGGGACCCACGGTTTGATGTGGTCTACCATCTGCTCAGCATCAGCAATAATCTGCGCGTCCGCGTGAAAGTTGGAATAGACGAGGAGGGCACAGTGCCTTCCGTTGCCGCAATTTACAGCACGGCCGGTTGGTTCGAGCGTGAAGTGTGGGATTTGTTGGGCATCTATTTTTCCGACCACCCGGACCTTCGCCGCTTGCTCACCGATTATGGTTTCGAGGGCCATCCGCTGCGCAAGGATTTCCCGCTCACCGGTTATGTTGAGCTGCGCTATGACGATGAACAAAAACGCGTTGTCTATGAGCCGGTCAAGCTGACCCAGGATTTTCGCAGCTTCGATTTCATGAGCCCGTGGGAAGGCGCGCAATATATATTGCCGGGCGACGAGAAAGCCGAAGACGCCGGCGCCGAAGGCAAGAAACCATGAGCGAAAATCGTATTAAAAATATGACGCTCAATTTCGGTCCGCAGCATCCTGCGGCGCATGGCGTGTTGCGCCTGGTGCTGGAGATGGACGGCGAAGTGGTCGAGCGCATTGATCCGCATATTGGTCTCCTGCACCGTGGCACCGAGAAGCTGATCGAGCACAAAACCTATTTGCAGTCGGTGCCTTATTTTGACCGACTAGACTATGTTGCGCCGATGAATCAGGAGCATGCATTTGCTCTGGCGGTGGAGAATTTGCTTGAAGTTGAAGTGCCGCTCCGGGCGCAATATATTCGTGTGCTGTACAGCGAGATCGGCCGCATCACCAATCACCTACTGAATATCTCGACGATGATTCTCGACGTCGGCGCCTTCACGCCATTCTTCTGGGCCTTCGAAGAGCGTGAAGTTTTGATGGAGTTCTATGAGCGCGCATCGGGCGCCAGAATGCATGCGGCCTATTTCCGCCCGGGCGGCGTGGCGAGGGATTTGCCGCCGGACCTATTGCGCGATATCGGTGAGTGGAACACGAGGTTCCCCAAAGTCATCGATGATATCGAAACTCTGATCACGGAAAACCGCATTTTCAAACAACGTACCGTTGATATTGGCCCGGTCACACCGGCTGAGGCGCTCGACTGGGGCTTTACCGGACCGATGCTGCGGGCGTCCGGCGTTACCTGGGATTTGCGCCGTAACCGGCCCTATGAAGTTTATGATGAGCTTGAATTTTCTATCCCGGTGGGCACGATCGGCGATTGCTATGAGCGTTATCTGGTGCGCATGGAAGAGATGCGTGAATCCGTAAAGATCATTACGCAATGTTTGGCGCAAATGCCGGAAGGCCCAATCAAATGCGCCGACAATAAAGTCAGCCCGCCGACGCGCAGCCAAATGAAGTCATCGATGGAAGCGCTTATCCATCATTTCAAACTCTATACCGAGGGCTACCACGTGCCGGCGGGCGAAACCTATGCCGCCGTCGAGGCACCGAAAGGCGAGTTCGGCGTTTATCTTGTGTCGGATGGCAGCAATAAGCCTTACCGCTGTAAGATCCGCGCACCCGGATTTGCCCATTTACAGGCGCTGGAGTATGTCAGTCGGGGATATATGCTGGCTGATGCCGTGGCCAACCTCGCGAGTATGGATATCGTTTTCGGGGAGATTGACCGTTGAGCGCTGCGAGCCAAAAATTTGAATTCTCGCCCGAGAATATGAAACGGGTGGACGCCTTTAAGGCGAAATATCCGGAAGGCCGACAGGCCAGCGCGGTGTTGCCCTTGCTCGATTTGGCGCAACGCCAGAATGGCGGCTGGGTGTCACCGGAAGCCATGGCGCATATTGCCGAGCTCTTGGATATGGCTGAGATTCGCGTCTATGAGGTTGCGACCTTTTACACGATGTTCAATTTGAAGCCGGTCGGTAAATATCTAATCCAGCTTTGCCGCACGACGCCGTGCTGGCTGTGCGGTTCAGATGATTTGCGCGCGGCGTGTAAAGATCTGCTCGGAATCGGTGTTGGCGAATCGACCGAAGACGATATGTTCTCGCTCATGGAAGTGGAATGCCTCGGCGCTTGCGCCAATGCGCCGATGGTGCAAATCAATGATGATTTTTACGAAGACCTGTCGGCTGCACGCATGAAAGAGATTTTGGAAATGCTGCGCCGTGGTGAGCAACCGCCAACCGGCCCGCAAAATGGTCGTCAGAAATCCGCGCCGCTCTCCGGCGCCACCACTCTTTTGGATGTCGGGAACGCATAATGCTGAGCGATTCAGACCGCATATTTACCAACCTCTACGGCGTCCATGATTGGCGCCTGAAGGGCGCGCGCGCGCGTGGCGCCTGGGACGGCACAGCGGAACTTATTGCCAAGGGGCATGATTGGATTGTCGACCAGATGAAGGAATCCGGTTTACGCGGGCGCGGCGGTGCCGGCTTCCCGACCGGTCTCAAATGGTCGTTCATGCCCAAGGAGCCCGATCCGCGGCGGCCGCATTATCTCATCGTCAACGCCGATGAGTCCGAACCCGGCACCTGCAAGGACCGGGAAGTGATGCGCCATGATCCGCATATTCTGATTGAAGGCTGTCTGCTGGCCGCCTTCGCCATGCGCTCGAATGCCGGTTACATATATATTCGCGGTGAATTTTACGTTGAAGCGCAGAATTTGCAGGTTGCTATCGATGAGGCCTATGAAGCCGGTTTGATCGGCAAGAATGCCTGCGGTTCCGGCTGGGATTTTGATCTCTATCTACATCGTGGCGCCGGCGCCTATATTTGCGGCGAGGAAACCGCCTTACTGGAAAGCCTTGAAGGCCGCCCGGGTCGGCCGCGCCTGAAACCACCTTTCCCAGCAGGTGCGGGTCTCTATGGCTGCCCGTCGACGGTTAATAACGTCGAAACCATTGCAGTGGTGCCGGCGATTTTGAAACGCGGCCCGTCATGGTTCTCTGGCTTGGGCCGACCGAAGAATGCCGGAACAAAATTATTCTGCATCTCGGGCCACGTGAATCAGCCGTGCAACGTGGAAGAGGAAATGGGCATTCCGCTGCGCGAGCTGATCGAAAAGCATGCCGGTGGCGTGCGTGGCGGTTGGGACAATTTGCAGGCGATTATTCCCGGCGGTGCCTCGGTACGGTTATTGCCGAAATCCATTTGTGACGATGTCTTGATGGATTTTGATTCCCTGATGGCGGAAAAATCCGGCCTCGGCACGGCCGGTGTGATCGTCATGGACAAATCCACCGATGTGATCGAAGCCATTGCCCGGCTTTCTCATTTTTATATGCATGAGAGCTGCGGCCAGTGCACGCCATGCCGCGAAGGCACGGGTTGGGTCTACCGATTGATGCAGCGCCTGGTCAAAGGCGACGCTTCGGTCGAGGAAATTGATCTCCTGTCGGATGTGGTCGGCCAGATTGAAGGCCATACGATTTGCGCGCTCGGCGATGCAGCGGCGTGGCCGGTACAAGGCCTGATCACCCATTTTCGCGACGAGATCGAGCAACGTATTCTGGCCCGCCAGGGCATCTCAAGCGGTGCCGATGCACCGCGCGCGGCTTAAGGGTTTTAGGGCATGCCGAAACTCACAATCGATGGCACCGAAGTAGAAGTCGAGGACGGCTCGACCGTTCTGCAGGCGTGCGAGCAGGCCGGCGCAGAAGTGCCGCGTTTTTGTTTCCATGACCGCCTGTCGATTGCCGGCAATTGCCGCATGTGCCTAGTGCATATGGAAAAGGCACCCAAGCCCATTGCGTCCTGCGCCATGCCGGCTGGTGAGGGTATGGTGATCAGCACCAACTCGCCCGAGATCAAGAAGGCGCGCGAAGGGGTAATGGAGTTTCTGCTTATCAACCATCCGCTTGATTGCCCGATTTGCGATCAGGGCGGTGAGTGCGATTTGCAAGACCAGGCGATGGCCTATGGCCGCCACTTCAGTCGCTATGACGAACATAAGCGGGCGGTAAAAAACAAAGATGTCGGCCCGCTGATAGAAACCATTATGACGCGCTGCATTCATTGCACACGCTGCGTTCGCTTCGCTGATGAAATTGCCGGCGTTGAGGAATTTGGCGCGGTATTCCGCGGCGAGCACATGGAAATAGGCACCTATGTGGAGAAGGCAGTTTCTTCCGAGCTGTCTGGCAACATGATTGATCTCTGCCCGGTCGGCGCGTTGACCTCCAAGCCCTTTTCCTTCTCGGCGCGCTCCTGGGAGCTGCGCAATACGGAAAGCATCGATGTGCTCGATGCGGTTGGCTCTAACATTCGTATTGATTCACGCAATGGCGAGGTCATGCGCGTCGTGCCGCGTCTCAATGAAAATGTGAATGAAGAATGGATCAGCGATAAATCGCGCTTTGCCTACGATGGCTTGAGCAAACGTCGTATAGATCGCTGTTATGTGCGCAAGAACGGCAAGCTGGAGGAAGCGAGTTGGGCCGAGGCCTTTGCCGCTGCTGCCGGGGCGCTACAGGGCGTATCGGGTGATCAGGCGGCGGCGATTGCCGGTGACCTTGCGGATTGCGAAGCCATGACGGCGCTGAAAGACGTTATGAGCGGGCTCGGCTCGAATAATGTGGATTGCCGTCAGGACGGTGCTAAATTGGGCGGCACACGTGCCGGTTATCTGTTCAACACCACCATTTCGCAAATTGAAGATGCCGACGCCATTTTGATCATTGGCGCTGATCCCCGTTGGGAAGCGACCCTGGTCAATGCGCGCATTCGCAAACGTTGGCTGCGCGGCGGCCTCAAGGTCGGCATGATCGGCGTTGAACGCGATCTGACCTACCCATGTGCATCGCTTGGTACCGGGCCGCAAACCTTGGAAGATATTGCTTCTGGCAGCCACGAATTCTGTCAGGTGCTGAGCGCTGCCGAGCGTCCCATGCTGATTGTCGGGCCGGGCGCCGTGGCACGCGACGATGGCGCGGCGATTTTGGCGAGTGCGCGCGCGGTGGCGGAGAAATTCGCCATGGTGCGCAACGATTGGAACGGCTTTAACGTTCTCAGCAAAGTTGCTTCGCGGGTTGGCGGCCTTGATCTTGGCTTTGTTCCGACTGCGGGCGGACGCGATGTTGCCGGCATTTTGGAAGGCGCTGAGAGTGGCGCGATCAAATTTGTCTGGCTGCTAGGTGCCGACGAGATTGATGTTGCGCGCCTGAGCAAGGCCTTGGTGGTCTATCAGGGCCATCACGGCGATGCGGGTGCGGCGGTGGCGGATATAGTTTTGCCGGGCGCCGCTTATACTGAAAAAGATGCAACCTATGTGAATTTGGAGGGCCGTGTACAACGCACGCGCCGGGCCAATTTTCCGCCGGGCGAAGCGCGCGAGGACTGGACAATCCTGCGCGCCTTTTCCGAGGTCAACGGTAAAACATTACCCTATGACACGCTGGCGGATGTGCGTGCGCGCATGGTCGCGATTGCGCCGACATTCGAGACCATCAATCAGGTGACGCCGGCAGCATGGGAAGAATTTGGCACCCCGGGTGCGCTTTCCGTCGGCGCGCTGGCCGGCACGGTCGAAGATTTCTATATGACCGATGTGATTTCGCGCGCCTCGCACACTATGGCGCAATGCAGCGATCTGTTTGTGACCGGCCAGCAGGGAAAGACAGTCACCGATGGCTGAGTCTAACTTCTGGATAGATTATATCCTGCCTTTGCTGTTGATCATCGGCTATATCGCCGCGATCGTGTTGCCGGTGTTGCTCCTGGTCGCGGTTGTCACGTATGGCGAGCGCAAAATCTGGGCGGCGATGCAGTATCGCAAGGGACCGAATGTGGTTGGGCCGATCGGCCTGTTCCAGCCGTTGGCGGACGGTCTCAAGCTGTTGATGAAAGAGACGATCATCCCAACCGGCGCCAACCGGGTGCTGTTCATTATGGCGCCGATGATCATGTTTACCCTCGGCCTGATTGGCTGGGCGGTTATTCCGTTCAATTCGATATTGGTATTGGCGGATATTAATGTCGGCATTCTCTATCTCTTCGCAGTCTCGTCGCTTGGCGTTTACGGCATCATCATTGCCGGCTGGGCGAGTAACTCGAAATATGGCTTCCTCGGCGCCATGCGCTCTGCGGCGCAAATGGTTTCCTATGAAGTTTCTATCGGTTTTGTTCTGGTCACCGTATTGTTGCTCGCCGGGTCGCTGAATTTACGCGATATCGTCGAAGCGCAGAAGGGCCTGTGGTTCTTCATCCCACTGGCGCCGATGTTCGTTATTTACTTCATCTCGGCCTTGGCCGAGACCAATCGCACACCGTTCGATCTGCCCGAGGCAGAAGGCGAGCTGGTGGCCGGCTATCAGGTCGAATATTCGGCCATGACCTGGGCGCTCTTTATGCTCGGCGAATATGCCAATATCGTGTTGATGAGCGGGCTTTGTGTGGTGTTGTTCCTCGGTGGCTGGTTGCCGCCCTTCCATGTCGAGCCGTTTACCTGGATACCGGACGTGGTGTGGTTTATCGCCAAGACGGCGCTGGTGATCTTTGCCTTCACCTGGGTGCGTGCGACCATGCCACGCTATCGCTATGATCAGCTCATGCGTCTGGGTTGGAAGGTCTTTCTGCCTGCTTCCCTGGCATGGGTGGTGATTACTGCTGGCGCGATGCACCTGTTTGGCTGGATGCCGTCATGAGCCGGAATTTGACATATCAGATTTACTATAATGACGCGTATACGCGGCTGAGCGGAGAAGGGGTGCGCCATGACGCATTTTGAACAAGTCATCAAATCGCTGTTTCTCAGCGAATTGTTAAAAGGTATGGCGCTTACCTTCCGTCAGATGTTCAGCCCCAAGGTGACGATTAATTATCCGTATGAAAAAGGACCGATCAGCGCGCGTTTTCGCGGTGAACATGCGCTCCGGCGTTACTCCAGTGGCGAAGAGC
>Ga0209403_10002355_pt1 | contig 22703 bp, 25 predicted proteins | sample ArcticOcean_MG_C_8_FD_187440 | JGI IMG/M metagenome (GOLD analysis project Ga0209403, IMG submission 187440) | Marine microbial communities from western Arctic Ocean - ArcticOcean_MG_CB11_86 (SPAdes) (version 2) | ecosystem: Environmental > Aquatic > Marine > Oceanic | place: Arctic Ocean... | reverse complement strand
ACGCTCGTGCCATTGGAAATCCGGCCTCACTGCTTAACTATCGCGATTGGCTCGGCCAGTCCCTACTCAACGGTGTAACAACCGTCTAAAAATCTTGCTGACCAACGCTCAGCTGCCTTCCAATACTCAAAAACTTCCTAGACTCAACGCCATCCGACTGCTCAATCGGGATCTACTAGTAAGAAAAATATAATTATGGGTGTCCTTAATAGCTTTCGGGTGATTTAACCCCGCTTTAGTCTATTACCGAAACAATTTTGGGTGTCCTAAGTATTTATTTGTTGCGAAAAGCAGCTGGTTTGTCGCGATCAGTCCGTAGGTAACGATCTCTGAGCAACGTTTGCCGACTTGCCATGGAAACGGCCGTCCCCTGGATGTAGACCTGTTCGGGGTAACTCGTCAGTTCCAGGGGGTCATCAGTCCATATGACGAAATCAGCATCCTTGCCGGGTTCAATGCTGCCGACACTCTTCTCTACTCCGTAAATTTCCGCCGGCGCGAGTGTTATGGCTTCCAGCGCCTGATCCCAGGTCAAGCCATAGGCGACTGAGATTCCGGCGGTTTGTGTCAGCAAACGTGCGTTGTGAGTCTGCGCATTGGCGCCAAATGCCACTTTCACACCAGCTTCCACCAAAATGTCGGCGGAATCCAAACGAGCATTGATTCTGTCGAAATTGCCGGGAAGGTTGTTGATGCCATTCAAAATTACTGGCACGCCGGCTGCAGCGAGGTGATCTGCGACCATCCATGCCTCCGATCCGCCTGCAACGATTGCCCGAATGTTGTATTCCTCGACAAAGTCCAACACAACGCTTATGTCGCTGGCGCGATCAACATTGAATAAAAGTGGCACGTTTCCGGCGAGGACCGCTTGCAGCGCTTTTAGATCGGTAATGCTGACGGAATAGTCTCGCCAGTCGCCACGTTCGACTGCAGCTCTGTTACGTGCATAGTCTCGTGCATCGTCGAGTGCCGCCCGCAGTATTTGAATAGCGCCCGCACGCGAGCCTCCAGCAACACCGCTACCAGTCTCGCCAAAGTTGGCGACTACCACCGCACCGCGCTTTACGAAATGCTCTGGGCTGTCACCTAAATGTACGACAGAGCCGAGACCCGACAACACATGGCTTACGTTGCCTTCGCTATCTGGAGCGCCTGCACGTGGCGTTATACCTGCACGCGTTATGCCATCGACTCTACTGATCGCAATCAATATGGAGCGAGGATTGAATGCTTCGGCGACATCGAAACTCGCGGTAAATGCATCACCGCGTTGCGTTGCGTCATTCGTGCCGGCAACTGCGCCGACTTCGCTGAGTCCTAACTGGCCCAAAGGCGAGAAAAGACCCGGTGTGACGATTTTTCCAGTGGCATCCACGCGATTTGCGTTTGCAGGTATCTCTATGTCGACGCCTACTGCGGTGATGCGCCCCCCATCAACGATAATGGTCGCATTTGTGAGTGTCCCCGCTGGTCCGACGGTGTGTACCGTTGCGCCGGTGATTGCGGTCGTTTGTGCGCCAACTCCATTTGCGATTAGCAGAACGACTAGTGCGAGGAATTTAATAGAGTCGCTCATTGTGCACCTCCATGTTGAGCGGACGTCCCGAGCGTGAAATCGGTCACCGGATTAACGGATGGGTCGTGACGATCGTAGATGAGAGCCCCATCGATGTAGACTTTCTGTGCCGTCGAATAGACGCTAAATGGACTGCCATCCCAGATAGTGACGTCCGCCATTTTGCCGACTTCAAGCGTGCCAGTGACTTCCTCGATGCCAAGCGCTTTTGCAGCGTTGTAAGAAATCCAACGAATTGCGCGTTCGGGAGGAATGTCGATTCCAACTCGAGCGGCAGCGCCGATGACCTTGGCGCTTTCCAGATTCAGACGTTGTATGCCCATGTCATCGTCTGAGTGCATGATGGTGCAGGCGTCTGCGCGATCAAGAATGGCCGCGTTTTCACGGATGCCGTCAAACGCTTCCATTTTGAATCCATACCAATCAGCCCAGATGGCAGCGCAAGTATCATTTTCTCTAAGCAGGTCGGCAATTTTGTATGCCTCGACCCCATGATGAAAGGCGGTGACTTTGTAGCCGAATTCTTTTGCAATCTCGAGCATCACCGACATTTCATCCGCTCTATAGCAATGGTTATGTACGAGGATTTCGCCATTCAACACGCCTGCCAATGTCTCAAGTTGCAGATCCCGTATCGGCGCCTCGCCCTCGCCATTTGCCGCAGCATTCATTTTGTCGCGATAGTCACTGGCTGCAATCCATGCGGCACGGTATCCCGCGACATTGCCCATGCGCGTTGAAGGCGCGCGCCCCTGACTGCCGTAAAAACGTTTCGGGTTTTCTCCACAAGCCATTTTCAGCCCGTGTGGTGCATTCGGAAATTTCATATCCATGACCGATTGCCCGGGGACGTTCTTAAGGGTAACCCCACGGCCGCCAAATAAATTGGCGGAGCCTGGCAATATCTGCAAAGTCGTCACACCGCCAGCAAGCGCGGTGACGAAGCCCGGGTCTTGAGGCCAAACGCTGTGCTCAGCCCAAACCTCAGCAGTGTTCGGACTCGATAATTCATTACCATCAGAATGTGCATTCACCGAGGGCGATGGGTAATTGCCGAGGTGTGAGTGCACGTCAATTACGCCAGGCGTAATCCACATGCCATTGGCATCGACGACGTTCGCTGCGCCTGCGTCGAGATTGGCGCCTACCGCGAGAATTTTACCGTCCTGCATTAATACATCAGCGTCGTCGAGGCGTTCACCGGTGCCCGTTAGTATCGTTGCGCCTTGTAAGAGCGTGGTTTCAGACGGCAACGCGGCATAACGGCTAGCAAATGGTTTCACGTCGCTATCATCGGGGCTGCTGTCGCAAGCAGTCAGCAAACCCATAACGACTAGCAGAGAAATTGGTTTAATCATTTTCACTCCGAGGTGTTTTCTAGCTGAACGGCACCATTAATGTAGGCCAAGAATAGCAGAAGCGAGTAGACATCATTCCTCAAGACAGCCAGAACGGAAATTCGAACCGAATTCGTATTATCATGAAGCCGCATCTTGTTATTCGTAGCCGGGGGAAATAATGACGAAAATTGACACGCAGCCTGCAGCCGGAAACGGTTTGCTGGATCGACGGGTTTTCTTGCGTGCCGGGTTTTTGGGCGGGGCGGCGTTGCTTACTGCCGAAGCGAGTGCAGTAGAGAGAGAGCCCTGGATGACCGGTCCGGGCGTGGGTATGAGCGAAAGCGGTGCACCGTCATCACACGAGGCGCATCTCGTCCGTGGCCCGATCGGATCTCGGCCTGGCACGACCGGTGCCGGTTCATCTCGATCGCCGTTACAGTATTTGGACGGGATCATTACGCCCAGTCGCTTACACTTTGAGCGTCACCACAGTGGCATTCCGAATATTGATCCTGCCGCACACCGGCTCACCATTCATGGTTTGGTCGATCGGCCATTGGCATTCAGTGTCGAGTCCTTAGTGCGCTATCCAACGGTTTCACGAATTCAGTTTTTGGAGTGTTCAGGAAACAGCGGTGCAGCGCTCGCATCGGAGCCAACCCAGGGCACATGCGCTCAGTTACACGGTCTCGTTGCTGCAAGCGAGTGGGGCGGTGTCCCTTTGTCGATTCTGCTTGATGAAGCAGGGATCAAGCCGGAAGGTAAATGGATTGTTGCGGATGGTGCTGATGCGGCCATGATGAGTCGTAGTGTGCCGCTAGAAAAGGTAATGGATGACGCGATAGTCGCGCTATACCAGAACGGCGAACGTTTACGTCCATCGAATGGCTATCCGATGCGGCTGTTCCTTCCTGGCTGGGAGGGTAACGCCTGCGTTAAGTGGTTGCGGACCATTAAGGTTCTGGATCAACCCGCAATGACCAGAGACGAGACATCAAAGTATTCCGATTTGCAATCAGACGGCGTCTCGAAACTTTTCAGTTTCCCCATGGGCGTTAAATCGGTTATCACGAGCCCGTCACCAGGGCTGTCAATGCACGGTCCTGGCATTTACCAGATATCGGGTATCGCTTGGTCTGGTACTAGCAAGATTCGGCGAGTTGAAATCTCTGCGGACGGCGGCGCAACTTGGGCGGATGCCGCACTTGACGAGCATGTATTGCCGAAATGTCTTACGCGGTTTCGTAGCGCATGGAATTGGAACGGTGGGCCGGCGACGATTCTCAGTCGGGCGACCGACGAGGACGGGCGCGTACAGCCTACTCGAGCGGTTGCATTGGAAGGACGATCGCGAGCAGCATTTTACCATTACAACGGAATACAGGCCTGGCGTGTTGGCGCCGACGGGGAGGTCAGTAATGTCTACGCCTAGGTACCAGCTGTTGCTGGTCATATTTTTCGGCCTGAACGCCTTGGCTGACGAATCCCCTGGACTTGGTGAGCCGGTTTCAGCGAACGATCTCAATGCATTGGATGTCACCGTAGAGCCTGACGGTAAGGGCTTGCCGAATGGATCAGGGAGTGCGGTTGAGGGTGCAATGGTTTATCAGAATCACTGCTTTGCCTGTCATGGCAAGACGGGTGAGGACGGTATTAATGATCGATTGACTGGCGGACATGGTTCGCTGACCACGGCAAGACCGGTTAAAACGCTCGGTAGTTTTTGGCCCTACGCGACGACAATTTTCGATTATGTGCGACGTGCAATGCCGTTTCAGACGCCAGGCACGTTGTCTAATGACGAGCTTTACGCTGTCACCGCGTATCTGCTTTTTATCAATGACGTCATCGATGAGGAGCAAATGATGAATGCAGAGTCACTGCCGGCCGTATCCATGCCGAATCGCGATAATTTCGTCTGGGATTTCATTCCAAGGAGCTAAGTCACTCCGTAGTTCTGCCTAGATTTGAGACTTGTGACACCGATCTACAGAGCCTTGAATTGCTACGCTTTCCTGGAATTCTGAACAATCATGAGCACTGGAATGAAATCGGAAGTAATCGTTACAGAAAATGAATTGCCCGAGGACGTTATTGAGGCGATTCGGCAGGGACAAAAGATCGAGGCAATCAAATTGCTTCGTGCGGCGACTGGCTTGGGCTTTGCGAACGCGAAAGTGTTGGTGGGCCGAGCTTCTCGAACGCATGGCCCCAAACGTGTCATCAAGAATTTCGCGGATCAGCCCGCTGGTATTGGCGGTCTGGTTAAATCACTGGCGTTCGCACTCGTTCTCGCACTCGTTCTCGCGGCGGGGTGGTATTTCTACCAGGGTTAGCCAATTCCTCAGGCCCGTCCGGCTTTTGTGACAATCTAACAATCGGCGCTTGCCGGTCTCCTGGTGACTAACGCAGATTAGTCGCGGTCTCTAGTTCTGCCGTGAACTTTCCCCGTGTATTTCCGGTCCAAGTGGTAGCGCGTATACTATGCACGTCAGGGTTGGCCTGAAAACGTGAGGATGAAGCTATGACCAGCAGTGATCAACCAATGGACCATGTACCACCGCACGCCGAATCGAATTCAGGCGGTGCAGCTCGCGGCAGTGATCTTGAAAAATACGTCAAAACGCGCTCGACTTGGATCCGCCTGATTTTTATGATTATTTGTTCGCTACTTTATGCTCTGTCGCGACTCGTCACATTTGCCGTTGTGGTGGTGCAGTTTTTGACCGTTTTGCTGACGGGCGAAACAAACACACAGCTCAAGCAATGGGGTAGGTCGCTGGCCGTCTATTCATTTGAGGTTGTCGACTTTCTGACCTTCAATACTGAGGTAAAGCCATTCCCGTTTGAAGCGGAATGGCCATCGGAATTGCCGACAGCGAATGCACCGTCGGAAGACGACGAGTAAGCCAATGGTCGGCGGCGGTGCAGTATCGATACGTCTTGACGCCCAGATCGTTGCTCTCTTGAGCGAGTACTTTCTGCTCGAACGTTAGAGCCAGCCATCCCAGCCCGGACCGCGAACGACTCGTCCGGGCGTTGCGCCGGTGTGGCGTCCGTCCTCCAGCACTTGCGTGCCGTTCACGAACACGTGGCGCATACCGGTTGCGTATTGATGCGGTTCTTCGAACGTTGCGTTGTCAGCAATGCGTTCCGGATCAAAAACGACGACATCTGCGTAAAATCCGGCACGGAGCTCGCCCCGTTCCAGGACGCCGATGTTGGCAGCAGGCAGCGATGTCATACGACGAATCGCTTCCTCGAGTTTGAGGAGTTTCTCTTCGCGAACATATTTGCCGAGTACGCGTGCGAAGTTGCCATACGTTCGGGGATGCGGTCCGGATTCCAGAAATACACCCTCGGTCGCGACCGCTGCAGCATCAGAGCCAAAGCTGATCCAGTCCTTAACTATCTTGCGACGAATATTTTCCTCGGACATTAGGAAAAATACCGCATCAACTCGACTATCGTCTTCTATGACGAGATCGATCGCTGTCTCAGCAGCATCCATCTCGCGTTCATCGGCTACTTCCTGAAGTGTTTTACCGATCAATGGTCGAAGTGCTTCGTTGCGAAAGCCCGCTAAAAGAATGTTCTCGGGACCCGCCGCAACAAAAAAGTTTTCCCAGTCGTTCGTCGGGCTCTTCATTTCGGCAACGACCCGCGCGCGAATTGCAGGATCCTTTAAATTTTCGACCCACGCATCGTGACCGCCGGCCTGCACCCACACTGGCATGGTTGCGTCCAAGCCAGTCGAGCCGGCCGTATAGTTGTACATATCCGCCGTAATAAAGAGACCAGCCGCACGCGCCGCTTCAATCATGTCAAAAACATTTGAAAGTTTGTGCCAATTCTCTTTACCGGATGCTTTTAGATGATAGATCTCCGCGGGCGCACCCGTCAGGCTTGCGATCTTGATGAGTTCTTGTACGCCTTCTTCAAGACGATTACCCTCGGATCTGATGTGGGAGATGTAGGTTCCGTCATACTCGGCGGCGGCTCTTACCAATGCGATCAATTCATCGGTGCTCGCGAAACTTGCTGGTGCGTAAATTAGTGACGAACCAATTCCCATCGCGCCCTCACGCATTGCCTGGCGAGCGAGATCTTGCATCCGGTTGAGTTCTTCGGCAGTAGCAGATCGATCGTCGTAACCGACCTCATGAATTCTCAGCGTAGTGGCACCCACGTATGAAGCGACATTGGGGGACACGCCGCGATGTTCGAGGTGCTCAAGGTACTCGCCTAACGTGGTCCATTCGATGTCGTAGCGGAGGCTCCCCAGGTGATCGAACATCTCTTGCTTCATTACATCATTGAGCGGACCCATCGACGTACCTTCGCCCATCACTTCCAAGGTTACGCCCTGCTTGATGTCGCTCATTCCCCGGCCATCTTCGAGCAACGATTCGGTCGCCCAGGAAAGCATGTTGATAAAGCCTGGCGCGACTGCAAGGCCACGCGCGTCGATTTCGATAGTGCCGCTAAACGCGCCTAAGTCGCCGATCTCAGCGATGCGATCGTCATTAAGTGCGACGTCAGCGCGAATGGGTTGCCCGCCGAGGCCGTCATAGACATCGCCGCCACGAATGACGACATCGAAATCCCCGGGGGTTGAATTGCAGCCCGCAGCAAATAACAGCACCAACAACGTCAGTCGCCGAAAATGGACCATTGATTTTAGCGGCATATTCTGTGCTCTCGGCTTGACCATCTTGTTATTGCGCGGCGCCTGCTTCTACGGCACGCCAGATCCGCAATAAGTTGCCGCCAAGAATCTTTTGAATGTCTGCGTCACTATAGCCGCGGTCAAGAAAGCCCTTTACTAAATTCGGATAGGAAGAAACATCCTTCAATCCGATCGGTAGGCTATCCCCGACACCGTCGTAGTCAGAACCAATACCAACATGATCGACGCCGACTAATTGTACGATGTGATCAAAATGATCGAGTGTTTCGCCCAATGTTGCGTACGGATACGAGCCATTCTCAGCGGCGTAAATTTCGTCGAACGCGGCCGAGGCATCTTCCGATTCTTCAATGCCATTCATCTCGAGATAATTGGCAAGCGCTTCGCGTTTTGCCGGGCCGTATTCCTGCGCACGTTGCACAAGAAATGCCGAGCCATAGTTAATCATGACGGCGCCGCCATTCTCAGCGAGTCGAACGATCATGTCGTCCGCGATATTTCGTTCCCAATCGGGCGTGAAATGTCGTGCCGAAGAATGCGAGGCAATTGCCGGCACGGATGTGACTTCCATGACGTCCCAAAATGCATCATCTGATACGTGACTAATGTCGACCATGATGCCGACCCGGTTCATTTCTTTGACAACTTCGACACCGAATTCGCTCAAGCCCTCCCATTGCTTATTCTCATCGTAAGAAGAATCAGATATGTGGTTTGAGAGTCCGTGCGCGAGCGTGATGTAGCGAATGCCACGGTCAAAAAAGTGCTGAACGTTAGCAATATCGCCTTCGATTGGGGAGCCATTTTCCATGCCCATCGGCAATGAAATGAGTCCAGCCGCAAATTGCGCTTCGATATCGGCAGGCGATAACGCAATCGCGAATTTATCCGGCGAATCCGAAACGATTCGATTAACCAGGTCGATAAGAGACTCAGCAACTTCTTTCGATTGTCCTTCCGCTTCCAGGCCAGCCGGAGTATAGATCGACATGAAGGGAGCGTTCAGGCCACCTGCTACTGCGCGTGGATAGTCGAAATCGCCACCATCAGTCGCTACGGAGACATCTTCCCATACATCGACAACGCGGTAGGGCACGTCAATGTGCGTATCAATTATGATCGAGCTACTTACAAGTTCTGCGGCGTGGGCTGTGTTGTCGACTGCAGGCTGAGATACAGCAGGCTCTGTTTGTTCACTGGAACCGCAGGCAGTGATGAGTATTGCTGCTGCGAAGATTGAAAAACTTCGAACGGACATTGGTTTTCCCCCGGCGGCTTTTCGTGCGCCTTTGATTAACTGATGTGCGATTATAGGCAAAAAGTCAGGTGGTGGCAGCTTCGTCGTTCAGCTCTTCCCGCCATTCGGAAAGATTCATCTCGATCGCCGCAAAACCGCCGATCCAGAGCAACTCATCCCAGCCATAGACGTAATGACCTTTCCACAGCCAATAAAGCGCATTGCACACTAGAATGGCGTACAGAGCAAGCGTCAAGTAGTTGCTGCCCGTGATCAGCGGGCCTTCTGATATCCCTCTATCCTGGATCTGCACAACCAGCTCAATGATGAGGATTACCATTAACCAGACGATCGCGTCCTCAATATCAATTGCGTACAAGATCTTCAATTCTGCAATGCCTGCGGCATCTGTTATCACGGCATTAGGACCAATTTGGTAGAACGCTGTGGCGCTGCTCAGTGCGTTACAGTTGTTCGCGTCGATCGCGGTATAGGCAAGGTTTCTGACGAAGGAGAATGATTGACCGACCAAATCGCAAGTGGACGATATACCACCCACTAGAGGAGATGAGGTGAGCTCAAAGTAATTGAATATGTACGCGTAGACAGTATTGGCGAGAAATAAATAACAGGTGACTCGCAACACAATGAACGATCTTTGCACGAATCGATTGATCTGATCGTCAGACAGCCAATAGGTTTCTGCCTCAAGCAAGAACAACATGATGAACCACGCTAGTTCGTCAAGCGATGTGGCGTACGCGTTGAAATAGTCGGCCAGTGTGTCGCTGGCGGTGATCGTGTGCTGAGCGGCGCGCCAATCGTCAAATATGTAGTAGCCCCAATTGACTAGTAGGAGCGAGTAGACCACCCACTTGATCGTTTGCTTAACAACGTCTGACCGATTTGGCTGAGGCGTGGATTCTAGTGCGTTTTCGATTGCCTGCTCCAAAGTTCCAAGTCGCAATCTAGCCTATTAATGAATGTCTAGGTAGTCCCTTTCGGAAATATCGATTCTTGGCGTGAAGGCGGGGAAACTCAACGATTTGGGATGGACAGTCACGCGCTCGTTTCCTGCCGACGCATGATGAGTTGAGATTACGATGAGTTCACGCAAAGCATTTGCCCTACGTATCGATGCAAAGACGCTCGCTGCGATGCATCGTTGGGCGGAAGACGATCTGCGCAGTTTGAATGCGCAGATCGAATTCGTATTGCGGGAAGCATTGCGAAAGTCGGGTCGAATGAAGAAGGACAAGTCCGACAATCCTTGATCGGATGCGGTAATCCGCAATCAATTCAGGCTATGATGAAAGGATGAATCTGCTCTCTCTTATTTTGATCGCTATGGCTTTAATTGTCTGTGGTTGCGTCTTTTACGTCGCATGGCAATTTTCCTCAGGGGAATTCGAAGCAAAGCATGCAAAATTAAACGCAGAGAAAGAGCAGGACGAATCGAAAGAGTCGTAATATTCGCCCGACTCTGAAACGGATCGGGGAGGCTTTTTTTGCCTCTGTCAAATTGCAACAGAGTCCCTGACGTACTCGGTACAAACTTCGCTACGAAGCCGAAGCATCACTGTCCGTGTGGTGCTCCGAAGTGCAACGCCGAATCGGTGTCGCCATTAAGTCTAAGTCTAGTCATTGTTTCTTGGTCGTGATGACCCGCGTCGACCGCTACTGCGATTCGATGCACCTCGATTGCCACTGGATTGGTTCGATGGCGACGATGATACCCGCGGCGCTGAGGATCTTTGCGGTGCACTACGTGTTGGCGCCGGTGCGCGCGGGGCAGATGACCTTTGTGGTGCACTTCGGGTTGGTGCGGGTGCACGCGGTGCCGTAGACCGACTCGGTGCCGTTGCGCGAGGCGCGGTGCTTCTGTTTGGTGCCGAAGATCGTGGCGACACGGTACGTGTAGGCGATGAAGCTCTAGGAGCGCTGGATCTTGTGGGTGCGGAAGCGCCGCGGTTAGTGGGCCTGGTTGACGGCGAACGTTGCTGTACCGGCGCTGAGACCCGAGGACGTGACGTCGATGCACCACTCGACTGACGTGTACCGTTAGTCGTGCGATTGCGATTAGGAGCAGGCGCTCGCGCTGTCGAATTCGTCGTCCAATTCTCGCTGCCGCGATCTCTAAACTGAATGGCATTGCGATCTACATTGTTGTCAGCCCGAGTTTGAGTCCTGCCTCGGCTAGTATCGGTGTTGGCACGCGTTTGTGTCCGACTTCGATTGGCGTCATTAGTCGAGCGCGTCTGCGTCCTATTGCGTGAGTCCGGCGAAACACGATCGCGGTTACTGCGATCGACTTCTGCACGTGCCGCATCTGTCGTTCGATTCGATCCAGTCCTTTGTCCACCAGCATCGCTGTTTTGAGTGCGTGCGGGCGCGGTGTTGCGATCTGATCTAGATTGACCGTTAGTGAGGCGATCAGGTTGGGCTCGTGCGCCTCTGCTCGTCGCTGCGATCCGGCTGCGATCTGCATTGCTACGTTCACGCAGGGCCAGGTTCAGACGACCATTGTCGCGGTTGTCCAGGCTCGACCGACCGGCATTGGACTGTCGACGCCGAACATCGGTACCGGGTGGGTAGTGACGGTTTGTAACACGCGGCTCAGCGGGTCTCGATCCGGCTCCTGCACGCGGACTCCAGCGAGCGCCGTCACGATAGTGGTTGCCAGACGAATACTGATTGTTATTCACGTACCAGGTGTTGTGCACACTGATGCTGGGATGACGGTAATAGTTGCCATAATAATTGTAGCTGTGGCCGTAGTACGGATGACCCCAGTAGCTCGGGTGGTAGACGTTCAGGTAGTTATTCGACCAACCGATAGAATATGCAGACGATACACCCCAGAAATAGTTGGAGCGAAAATGGTGGCCCGCTGGGTAGGGGTAGTAATAACTCGGATACGGGTTTGGGTAGTAGTTGTACACGGGGCGCGGTTGTTGAACGACAACTTGAGCCGGCTCATAGTAAGGAACATAAATAATCTCCTCGCTGACGGGCACGATCTCAATGATGCCTTCATCGTAGGAAACCGTTTGACGGTCATCTGACTTTAGATTTCCGGCCGCGTAAGCGCGATCACGAAATGCCTCGATTGCGGCGATCACGTCAGACTGCTGACCGATGACCGCGTCACCCAGTTTCCAGGTCCAATCAATGTCGTCATTCATCAATTTGATGACATCGGGATAGTTCAGTAACGCAACGACGGACTCATCCCATTCATCGTCTGGCTGGAGCTCGCTATTCGTTTCCAGTAGTTCCAGAAAACGAGCTGCCTGTACGATTTCTAATGGATAAGTCGATGCTGGCAGCACGATCGCTAACAGATCGTCAGGATAGAGCGCGATTGGGCCAACCAGAGTTTCGAGGTCGGACGCGGGAACCACGCCAGCTGGTGCCTCGACAAGCAATCCTGTATCGGACCCTTGTTCGGAATAGGCAAGTGGATCGTCATTCTCGTCAACGGGAACTTGTGCGTAAGACAATCCGGATGTCAGGGAAATCAGAGTTCCGAAAATCCATTGCCTGTGGCGTTTAACTAAGGTTGTCGATAGAACGTTCATCGAAGCCTCCTGGCTCAATCGTGCGGGCAATGTGCCCTCTTAGCGATGTTGGGTACAAGCATACCTCTACTTACCTGAATGCTCGCTTAACCCACATTACGTTGCATTAATGGCCTGAATTTCATGCAATTAGCCAATATTTACAGATTTTGACATAATTTTTTGGCGATTCACGCAGACGGTGTTACTAAGTTATATAAGCAATAACAATAACAATAAAAAGAGCTCCTATGCTTATCCTTCGTAAAACGAATCACTTATCGCAGCCGGAAGATCTCGATCATCGCTCGATTGCCACCAGTCCGAATTACGTTGTTAGCCATGATTTAGCGGTTCTTGATTATGAGAGCGAAAATTACAATCCTTACGATACGGCTCCGCAATTATCTGACCGGAAAATTGAAACGAATTTTGGTCGCAGGCTGCCCAGACCGAATAAACAGACTCAAGCAGTCGTCCGCAAGATATCGCGGGCATAAAAAAAGGGCTTAAGCCCTTTCTTCGTATCTATATATGATTCTTACATTAGTCGTCAGCGCCGCCGTGCCAGGAAATAAACTTCCAGGCGCCGTTATCACGAACCAATACATCGGTATAGCGTCCCGTTGTTGATTCGTTGGTTTTACTCTTGGCCTGAATCACGGTGCTGTAGAGATAGTGCACTACGGCCACATCACCATGAACGACGATCGATAAGGGATATAGCTCGTGCGCGAGTCCCTTGCTTTGATCTGCGTTGAATCGAGCCCACATTCGAGTCGATGCTTTGTTGCGGGGTGCTGGTGAGGCGGCTGGCCAGCCCATGAAGTCAGCGGAAAGCCTAGCGTCAACCCAGTCATCATCGCCGCGCTCCTGAGCGTCCCAAATTTCTTCAATGGACGCCCAAACGGCAGCATGATCATCAGTGCTATCTTGACCGAGTGCGGGGGTCTGTAGCGCGAGCAAGATAGATAGTGTAATTGGGAGTTGTCGGAGCATCGATCGCCACCCTTAAGTGATTGCATTACAACGATTTATAGAGTCTACACACAAATTTTTAGGGAAAACCGGACCTGCAACTCAATTCATTGATTCGGCAAGCCTATGAAATCGTGAAGGCCATCACGATTTGAGTCATCGAAGATAATCTCACCGTAAATACCCTGCAACGCAATCGCGTCCAGGTAGTCCGGGTGGTGAATCTCTGTGATTGTGGCGTACTGCACTGTTCTTTCGTCCTTGCTGACGTTGAACAGATACACGTGAGTGGCAAGCAATTCGGGCAAGGATATGCGCATCACATCGGCAATCTCGGTGTATGTTTTGGGTACCTCGAGTTCGCCAATAAAAATGTGTTGCTTATCGATCTCCCAGCCCGCTTCTCGAAATGTCGTTCCGATGGAACCCCCATCGATAATCTTGGCATGCTCCGCCGCAATGAGAGAGTTAGGTGTCTCTCTGTATTGGACGACTGCGTAAGTCCTCGTGGTTTTGCTGGTACGGTCGGCGCTGTACAAGCTTGTGACGCGACGCGTCTCATCGGCTCGCAAAATCTCTACGCCGTAGTTGCCGAATGCACGTTCAATGCGATCACTGTTTAGGGTCGTACCGAGGTTGGTGCAAGCTGCAAGTGTCAATCCGACGGAGAGCAAAACGTGGCGAGATGATCCTCTTATAAACCCTTTTAAATCATATATTTGTGTCATAAAGTTAAACGTTAATATAAATAGGTATTCGCTTTATCCGCGAAGAGCTTAGACAATACGGAAGGAGAATCTGCTGGTGCGATGGTCGCGAACGACAATACAGAAGGCTATGACCGGCAGGCGAAATGTTTATAATTCGAGTTCAAGTTTGAAGTCATTTCTGCCGCAGAGCAATCGCTGTTACCCATATGTCCGAAGAAATTTGTTGTTTTCGTTGTGGCGAATCGCTTGAGTATTTAAGTTTGCCGCTGTCGCGTCGCGACGAATGTCGGGGCTGTCGCGCGCCGGTGCATATTTGTCGTATGTGTATTTACTTCGATCCGTTGGTGCTGAAGCAATGTACCGAGGATGATGCGGAAGAGGTCAGTGACAAAGAGAAAGTGAACTTCTGCGAGTGGTTTAAGCCGGCAACAGGCGCTTTTGACGCGCTAGGTGCTGGCAAAGCCGCCAAATCAAAAACGGATCTTGACGCCTTGTTTGGCGATGGGCTCGACGAAGCAAAAGGGACTGAAGTAGGCGGCTGCGCCGCAAAGGACTTGTTTAAGTAAATGGTCATCAATCACCGCATCATGCGAATCGTTGTCGCACTTAGTATCGGACTCTTAGTGTCATACGGTTCATTTCAATGGCTCACCGACGCCGAACGGCCAGAGCGGCGCGCCGAGGAAGAGGGCGTGGTCAACGCATCCAGGTCGATTTTGCTCTCCTATATAGACAGTGACGACATAGCGGTTTCGGACGCGCTCGACCGGGTTCGCGAAGCGGGCAAGGTTTATGTTTTTCCGACGGAGCGAGGCTGGGAGCTTTCAGGGCATTATCAGCGAGCAGAGGAGAAAATCTGGCATGATTTTCTTATGCGACTTGATAAAGACCTCCGATTAGAGAGCCTCTCGGTCAATGATGATGAGGCACGTCTGCAAGCGTTGGCGCAGTCCGATCCGCTGTTCAGTACTGCAAACTAGCGTAGCGGTGTAGTACCGCCGGTACCGATTCTATTCTTGATGCTGTTCAGCAATTCGATGGTGCTGCTGTAAAAACGCGAGTATTTCTGTCGCGTAACGTGGTTTGTATAGCGCGCCTTCCGGTCCGGCGTGAGTGCCTGGGATAGTGATCGCGTTTAAGTTGCTCATCGTCCTTTTTAGCGTATTAAAATCTTCTTTCGAGGCTACGTTGTCCCTATCGCCAATGATGGCAAATGACGGAATGGAATTATTCCGTAGATTATCTTCTGTCGGCGTCAAGACGTTCATCCCCGTGCTGACGGCTGCAAGTGCATCACGATCATTGCCGGGAAGAATGGTTCGTTCAGCGAGGCGTTCCTGGGCCTCTTCGTAGGTGATTTGCGGTGACCGCCATGGCCACCCGTATCCGCCGAGAATCGTGGTATGTAGTCGCTCGGGATAGCGACTCCTAAACGTGTTGGCGACTTTCGAACCCATTGAGTAACCCGCGAGGTGACATTTTTGGATCCCGAGGTGATCCAAAAGACGGCGCACATCTTCGACCATCTGCAAGCCGTAACGATCCGGGCTGTAGGGTTTGTCGCTCGCTCCATGGCCAATTTGATCGAGTGCAACAACGTGATAGCCGCCGTCAACCAACGCGGCAAATGTACCAGAATCAATATAGGCACCTTCGGCCGAACCACTAAAGCCATGCAGTAGAACGATCGATTCACCACTACCGCCCTGGAAATAGCGGAGTGTCTTGCCGTCAGAATCAAAGAATTCACTGTCGGTACAGTGCGCAGGCACGGTCCAGGAAAGCAATATCAATAAGGTCGCAATAGAATGTCGCATGGCATCGACTCCTCGGGCCCGATAGGTCAAATGTTATGGTAACGATGTAATACCAGTGTATCTAGCGACAATGGGGAATACGTATGTACAGCGCTTCATTCATTTTCAAGACCGGCACCTTAGACGATGAATTTCACCGTCTGAATGGCTTAATCGATCAGGCGGCAAATGCCACTGAGGGTTATCTTGGGGCGGAGACTTGGCAATCGCCGGATGGAGCTTGTTTAAACGCTATCTACTATTGGGAATCGCTGGAAAGCCTGAACGAGTTTTCAAAGAACCCGCACCACCTCGAGGCAAAGAAACAGTACTCGAGATGGTACGACGGCTACCACATCGTGGTAGCCGAGATAGTTCGTTCGTACGGTGACGACACAGTGCCGCACTTTACGCCGAATGATCGGCGCAAGGTCTGATCAGAGAGGAAGGCGTTACTAGGTGACTGTTCGGTCGCTTATTATTACGCGCCGAGTCCCGCAACTTCTGCAGGCGTAGCCTTCAATCCTTCCGCGACCATATTGAAAAAGTCGATCTCAAGGACACTCACTTCTGTGTCGCTCTTGATGACCTCACCTAACAGCTGAATGACCCTCACACGATCGGCGTCGTCGAGTTTCTTCTGGGCACTATTCAGATACTTAGCCAGGGACGTCGATTCATACAATTCGGTTCTGGCCGCCTTACGGACCTCCTGAGAAGACAGTTCTGTGCCTGTTTCCGCTTTCACGATGTTCTGAATGGTTTCGATCTCGACTTCATGGATATTTGCATCCGAACTCGAGGCTCGCGCCAGAATCATAAGGAGAACTTCCTGGTACAAAACTTTTTTTGTACCAGATCTAGTCTCTAACCACCGAAAATTTTCAATACGTTGCTGAGGTCTGCAATGCTCATATTCCACTCTTTGTCATTGTTGTTTATCGAATGCCTCGCCTAGTCCTAAGTTTATACGGATTTTCGGGCAGAAGGTAGAGAGCGAGGTCTCCGCTGTCCCTCAAATCGGCGGCTGATCTACGCTCTGGCCGGTTATGTCGGTCTCCTGACGCCATTCGAATACGTTCAATTCGATGAAAACAAATGCTACGAGCCAGAGGAAGGCATCCCAAAAGTCGATGAAATCTCCCTTGAACCCCCAGTAGATAGCCGCACAGAGCAGGGTGCCGTAAAGGACGAATTTGGACGTTTTGGAGATTTTGCGTATTGTCCCCGACGTAATTTTCCGCTCCTGGAGTCGAACATCGACCTCCAGAAACATCACAACAAACAGCCAAACAGCTGCATTGATGACGTCTACCCAGGCCAGACGGATAATGTCGGTGAAACCGGTCTGATCGACGACCGAATTCATGCCGGGGAACGCGATTAGGTTGGTGCTGCTGGACAGCGTGCGGCAGTTATCCGCCGTCAATGCGACATATTCGTCCAGATCCACAGCGTAAGCCCATCCAGCCTGCGCAAGCGCGCATAGATCACCACCGCTGCCGTCGAGCGCATTCGAGCCCATTAAAAAAAGAAGTTTGGTGAGGTAGCCGTAGAATGCGTAGATGATAAATGCATAGCAAATGGCTCTGAGGCCGTGTAATGCCCATGAGACCCTGCGCGTAATGTGTTTGTCCTCAAGAACGTAAGTCTCGAGTTCAAACAACAATAAAAGTATGACCCAGGCAGCCGTATCAATGCTCGCCGCAAATCCCTCGATGACGTCACCGAGCGCAACCCCCTCCACGAATCGAAATGCTGCGGCAGCCCATTCCTCAGCGAAAAACACATAAATATTAAACGTCAGTAACGCATAGACGGCGTATTTGAACATCTGAAAAATGCGGCTGTTATTCATGTATCAATGGATCACGGACCCCTAAAATTCAGCTACGGATAGTGCCAGTTCGCGAGCTACGGGACCAGCGTGTGTCACTTGCTGACTCTATCTGGGCGCTTGGTGCCAATCCGGTCGAGGATTTAGTTAGCGCCAGATTCGTACGTGCTTTTCCGGTGGCAAGTAGTGCCTGTCACCCTCGCGGTTGTGCCTGTCACCCTCGCGGTCGCAAAAAATCGCGCGAGCCGAGAAGTTAATTTGTCAGCACCCTTGCGAGCGCTATTTCGTCGCGGCAGCATAATCCATCGCGAAACCAACCAGCGTCCTGACCCCGACAATTAGCGCTCTTTCGTCAGCGATAAAAAAGGGTGAATGGTTTGAAGGCCGATCGCTCTGTGGCAGATCGGGATCGTTGATGCCCAGCATCAGGAACAATCCCGGTATGCGTTCCTGATAGAAGGAGAAATCCTCAGCCCCTGTAATCAGTCGTGCTTCCTGGACGTTTTCTGCACCAGCGGCCCACTGCAGGGTCGGCATCATTTTTTGAAGCAATTCAGGATGATTGCCGGTGACCGGGGTAGCACCGTAGATATTAACGGTAGCGGTTGCTCCGTTGGCCTCGGCAATTGCATTTACCGTGCTGCGCAATTTTGCATGTAGTGATTCACGAACGCCGGGATCGAAGGTCCGAATGGTGCCCTCCATTTCGACCTCGTCGGGAATGATGTTGCCCCGAATGCCGCCATGGATACTACCAATGGTAATGACAGCCGGACCCTTGGTGATATCTAAATGCCGGGACGGGATACCCTGAATAGCCGTAATAATTTGGGTTGCGACATAGATTGGATCGACGCCAAGCCAAGGTGATGAACCGTGGGTTTGCCGGCCAACGACGTTGATCTGCAGGCCGTCGGCTGCGGCCATGAAACTGCCGGATCGGTACATGATGGTGCCAACGTCTCCGGGCCATGCATGCAAGCCGATGATTGCTTCAGGGGCATTGGGCGCATCCAAAACACCTTCCCGCACCATCATGATGGCGCCGCCGTCTTCACCGGCAGGAGGACCTTCCTCGGCAGGTTGAAAAATGAATTTAACGATGCCAGCGAGTTCAGAGCGATTCTGGGCAAGTACTTCTGCGGCGCCCATTAGCATCGAAATATGGGTGTCATGGCCACATGCATGCATCACGGGAACGTTCTGACCGTTGAATTCGCCGCGGGCTTTCGAGGCAAAAGGCGCGCCCGTTTGTTCGAGGACGGGGAGTCCATCCATATCTGCACGGAGCGCGATGACAGGTCCCGACTTGCCACCGACCAGAGTCCCAACGACACCCGTATGGGCCACGCCGGTTCGGACGTCGTCGAATCCCAGTTCGCGAAGATGTGCGGCAACTATCTTCGAGGTTCTGAACTCTCGATTGGAAAGCTCTGGGTTTTCATGAAAATCGCGCCGCCACTCGATCACGCGAGGCTCAACTGCTGCGAAGGAATCCTCCAGCGTTAATTTTGCGTCCTGGGCGTTTGCGAAACCTGACACTCCAACCAATATGACGGCCAAGCCGAGCTTTGATGCATTCACGGATGTTATCCCCTCAAAAATTCTAATTAATTTCCGACCAGTGGTGAGTCCATATATTGACTTCACCTGGCGGTTGCAGAGCCTACGGTATTGAAGTGATTGCGCGGGTGCAACTCTGCGACTGATACGGCTGCGGTAGGAGGAAGGCTCGCCGTGTCCTGTCGGAGGCAATTAGTTCGTTCGAGTAGAATTGACTGATCAGGCTCGGTTTGGTGGCAAATAGATCGGGATTGGTTCGGACAAAACTTTGCGGCTCGTCAGTGCCCTGTTCTTCAATACGCTCTGCGATGGTGATGAGTAGAACCAGGTAATGATTTCGTGGAATTTGTCGGCACCCCCCGAATTTTCGGGTGAGTTGCTTGAGCGTTTCCCGGTACCGTTGGATCGACGTAGAAAGATCGTACTGCTGCAAATAAGACCCTGCGACAAACATGTGAGCGGAGTGATTGAAGGTGTCGGGGTTGACGTCGAGTGCCTAGAACTGGCCGATACTTGGGCCGAATTCCGGCGCCGCAGATGCGGTCATTCCTTGGCTTCCCGAAGTTGGTGACTGTCGGCTGCGCTGAGGTCGCAGTGGTAGACCTTCTTGAGGTCTGCAATCGCCGCCTGGGTTTCGCTCGAGAAAGGCGCCTTGCCCTCGAATGCGTGCAACACAATTCCTTCAAGTAGGTCGCCAAGGCTGAGGTCGCAATACTCGGCGAGGCCTTTTAGGACTTTTAGTAATGATTTCTCGAGCCTAACCCCTGTTTGTGTGCGTTCAACGAGTTTCTTGTTCATTTTTGGTTCCTGTTATGTTGTTACTAATGTAACATTATAACCAAAAATCAAGAAAGACCAAGTAACTCAGATCCAGCCGCTCAGTCTTCCCGATTCCTGCGGAGTCTCTTGACCCATGCTCGTTTTGATTTGTCCGCGAGCCGCTTTTCCTTCGACCGTTTCGACGGGCGTGTCTTCCTTCGTGCCTTTTTTCTAACGAGCGCCTTCAGAATGAGCGCCCTAAGTCGTTTGATCGCATCCAGACGGTTTTTTTCCTGGCTACGTGATCTTTGTGCTTTGATGTTTAAAATGCCGTCAGCGGTGATGCGCCGATCTCGCAACGTCATTAATCGGGCCTTAACCTCGTCGCTGAGCGACGCCGAATTATTAATGTCGAAGCGCAGATGAATGGCCGATGCGACTTTGTTGACGTTCTGCCCACCCGGCCCTTGCGACCGAATAGCGTGAAACTCAATTTCAGAATCGGCAATACTGATTTCGTGGTCGATCTTGAGCAAGTCAATTAATCCGTTAAAGTTGCCGAATCGTACTCGTGCAACAGAATGTGTGAGAATGCGTTGCATTCGACAGCCGCCCGGTTTGTAGAGCCAGTAAAGCATGCCCATTCGCAACATCCTTATTCTAACTGTTTGCCAGTTAATCTCCTCAACTGGGGCCATTGTCATTATTACCCTTGGGGGAATAATTGGATCAAAGCTCACTAGTGATCCGTCGCTCGCGACGTTACCGGTGTCGATGGTGGTGTTGTTCGGTGCCGCCGCAGCAATTCCGGCAACAATGTTGATGAAGCGAATCGGTCGCCGTTATGGCTTTGCATTTGGATCTTTGACCGCTGCTTTATCGATGGCGATCATTGGAATCGCTCTTCACCGACAGAGTTTCGTTCTATTCGCGTTCGCTGCTGCGCTGTTCGGTCTAAACATGGCATTTACATTGCAATTCCGATATGCGGCCGCTGAAAGTGTCGATACGAAATACGCGCCAAGAGCAATTTCGCTTGTTTTGGTGGGCGCTATAGGGGGGGCGTGGATAGGTCCGGAACTGGTTAAGTACGGCGAGTCTGCAATCGCGTCTGTTCAGTATCTCGGAACGTTTATAGTCGTCCTTGGATTATTCCTGGTTCAATCACTGCTTCATTTGACACTTGGACCGCTGCGCGGGGAGGACAAGAACGTCGAACAACAGGGGCCGAGGTCATTAATCAAGGTGGCCGCTCAACCAATTTTTATTGTGGCCGTTTTGGGCGGTGCTGTGGCATATGGGGTGATGACGTTTATTATGACCGCTACACCACTAAGCATGCATGTTCATGATGGATTTACGCTTGACGAAACAGGTCAAGTGATTCGTGGCCATGTAACGGCAATGTATGCTCCCTCCCTTATTTCCGGTTTTCTTATTGAGAGATTTGGAGTTGTCCGAATGATGGCGTTCGGTGCAATAGGCTTAGTGGGTGCTTGCTTGATCGGATTGCAAGGGCAGGAGTACATGAATTATTTGGGAGCGCTCGTTTTGCTTGGTATCGGTTGGAATTTTCTTTACGTTGGCGGAACCACGTTGTTGACTCGCACGTATTCAATATCAGAGCGGTTTCGTGCACAGGGTCTCAATGAAGTTTGTGTGTTCGGAATGTCTGCGCTTGCGTCGTTATTGGCCGGCACAATCATTCATGCGTACGGATGGCTGACGTTGGTTCTGGTGCCTTTTCCTTTGCTCGCGATTGCTTTGTTTGGTCTTTTTTATGTTCGTAAAGATCCTTTGGCCGCTTGCTTGCCGGCAACACCTGCGTAGTCGAGGATGAGTCAGTGGCTTTACAACGAGGCTATGTATCGCTTCGACCAAGCGCAGCCCTCCTATTGGGAGGCGTCCGGCGGAGATCAAACGCCCGAGGCGCCGCCTCTCGAGTCTGAAGAACAATGCGATGTTGCCATTATCGGCGGCGGCTACACCGGCCTGTCGGCGGCCTATCATCTATGCCGTGACTACGATCTAGACGTGCGGGTGCTCGAAGCAGGGCACCTCGGGTGGGGAGCATCCGGACGCAACGGTGGATTCTGTTCGATAGGCGGTGAGGCCTTGGGTGCTGAGGCCTTGGTTCAGAAGTACGGTCTTGATAATGCGCGTGCCTATTACAGTGGGCAAGTTGAAGCTATCGAGTTAGTCAGAGATCTGATCGTTCACGAAAACATCAATACTCCCTGCCAAGGGCAGTCAGAAGTGTCGATGGCGATTTCGCCAAAAGGTTTTGCGCGTCTAAAAGAGCACGCGGAATTTCAGTTCAGGATGTTGGGCCTCGATACCGATCTGATTGAGAAAGAGGCTTTTGCCGAACGGTTTTTCGAGAGCCCATTGCTTTGCGGTGGGGCGACGTTGCGCCCAACATTCGGCCTGCACCCGTTGCGTTATCTGCAGGGGCTGGCGGCTGCGGCCGCGCGACGCGGTGCCAAGTTGCATGCTTTGAGTGAAGTGATCGACTGGAGTAAAGAGAATGGGAAGCACGTGTTGCGTACTCAGGCGGGCGTTGTACGTGCGAAGCGAATAATTGTTGCAACCAATGGTTTCGCACCCGAGCACTTACACCAGCAATTGGGTGGGCGTGTTATGCCGGCGATTAG
>Ga0209403_10002354_pt1 | contig 22706 bp, 10 predicted proteins | sample ArcticOcean_MG_C_8_FD_187440 | JGI IMG/M metagenome (GOLD analysis project Ga0209403, IMG submission 187440) | Marine microbial communities from western Arctic Ocean - ArcticOcean_MG_CB11_86 (SPAdes) (version 2) | ecosystem: Environmental > Aquatic > Marine > Oceanic | place: Arctic Ocean... | reverse complement strand
TACGAAGGCATACACTGGTATGAGAACAAGCGTGAAATGCTCGAGGATGAGTCTATTGCTGCCATCGCCGTTGAGGGTACGGTTGCCCAAAACCTTCGCTTTACACGAGATGTTCTGGGGCACGGCAAACACGCGTGGCTGGATAAACCCGCCGGCGACGATTGGGAGGCGTTCAAGTCGCTAATCGCTCTGGCGAAGGAACAGGAGTTGCTGGTTCAGTTGGGGTATATGTTCCGCTACAATGCCGCATTCCAGTTTATCCTGGATTGGGCGGATTCAGGCAGGTTGGGTGATGTCTTTTCAGTCAGAGGCCGAATGTCGACCCGTGTTACGGAAGACAAGCGAGCGTCTCTGGCTGTACACGAAGGGGGCATACTCTTCGAGCTGCTGTGCCATTTGATCGATATCGCTGTGGCTCTTTTGGGCAGACCTGACAAGGTGACCTCCTTTCTTCGGAACGAGGCGGGATCTGTCCCGGGGTTCAGGGACAATACGGCTGCGGTTTTCGACTACGCCGGAGCCATGGCGATTCTCGAGTCCAGTGCAATGGAGGTTGCGGCTTTCCCTTCCCGCCGTTTTGAAGTGTATGGCACAAAGGGAAGCGCAATCATGGAGCCGCTTGAGCCCGATCCGGTGCTCAGGCTTTGTCTGGATAAAGACAGGGATGGATTCAAGGAAGGATGGCAGGTCGTGCCGGTGTCTGTCGAGCCGCGATATGTGGGAAGTTTGCGTGCACTTGTTGCCAATATCCAGGGCACAGGGCAGCCGGACAGGAGTCTCGATCACGAATTGGATGTCCAGGAAACCGTTTTGAGGGCTGCCGGGATCCTGTCGGGGTAGGCCAGGCCGGGCACGTTGCTGAGACGACTGTGTCTCTCAACAAACACACGTGTGAAAAAAGGAGACACCTGTTGTTGATTGCGGGTGTCTCCTTTTGTAGTACTCAAACCGACTGAAATGAGCAGAAAACAAGGCCTGAGTCCACACGGAGAAGACCCGGCTGCAACAATGGCACGGGGCTTGCAAACAGGTCCTGATGCAGATTCTGGAGGAGGGTTGACGATGATCCAGGGTCTGGCTATACTCCCGCATTATTCGACCCGATTCAAAGGAAAAACATGAAGCGCTCGATGTGGATTTTATTTCTGATTCTCAGCCTCACGGGTTCTGTTGGAGCGGCGGTTTTGAGCGGTACGATAACGGACAGGAAGAATGGAGAGTCCTTACCGTACGCAAATGTGGTCCTGAAGTGGCAGGGCGAACCCCTGGGTGCGCTCTCCAATGTGGATGGTTACTACGCGGTGAAGAATATCCCTCCCGGCGACTACGTTCTCATCGTTTCGTATGTGGGATACGAAAGCTCGGTGGATACGATGAGTTTTAAGGGGAATGAGGAGTTGGTCAGAGATGTTTCCCTTGGTGAGGAGCCCATTCAGAGCGAGGAGATTGTGGTCGAGGCGGATCGCTTCGAGGAGGAACGTGTCGTACAGACCGGGTTCGTTGCGGTTGAGACACGGAAGTTGCAAGAGTTACCCTCCATTGGCGAGACCGATGTTCTGAGGGGATTACAACTGCTCCCGGGTATCCAGGCGGCATCCGATATCAGCAGTGGTCTGTATATTCGTGGAGGCGGGCCGGATCAAACCTTGATCCTGCTGGACCAGATTCCGCTATACAACCCTTCCCATGCGTTTGGCTTTTTTTCCACCTTCAATCCCGACGCCATTAAGGACATGAGCCTTCACAAAGGCGCATATCCCGCACAGTATGGTGGCCGATTAGGCTCTGTACTTGATGTAAGAAATCGGGATGGCAATCGAAAAGGGTTCGAAGCCACGGGTGGGGTAAGTCTGATTGCGGCACGACTGACCCTGGAGGGTCCGGTCAATAAGGGGTCGTGGATGGTCTCCGGCAGGCGCACCTATCTGGAGCCGATTCTTTCGGCAATCAGGAACGACAGCACAGAGATTCCGAAATACTATTTCTATGACACGAATGCGAAGTTCAACAAGGATTTCAACGACCGGAACAAGATGACGGTGAGCGGCTATTTTGGTCGCGATGACATGAATTTCGATCTGGATGAAGGAAGCTTCATCAATATACGCTGGGGGAATACGGCATTTACGGGGAAATGGACGCATGTGTTCACGCCGGCACTTTTTGGAAATTTTGTGGTGGCCGGCAGCAAATATACGAGCGCGACATCACTCAGTTTTTTTGAGACACCCATAGAGTTTTCGAACAGCATACAAGACATTTCGGTTAAAGGCGATCTGGATTTTTTCGCCAGCAGTCACCATTCCGTGAACACGGGATTTCTCGCCACGTGGTATGATTTCTCGTTCAAACAGAGTTTCAATCAGGACGACCAGCTGGACTTGAAGGAGAAACCGTATCTCCTCTCAGCCTACATCCAGGACCTCTGGCAGATTCGACCGCAAAGCAGTCTGAGGTTGGGCGCACGATCGGACTATTTCAGCGAGGGCGGGCGAATGAATGTCGAGCCCCGAATCGCCTTCAGTGAACAGCTGAATCCAGAGGTCCGGTTGAAGGTCGCCGGGGGGTATTACCATCAGTATCTGCAGTTGGTTACCACAGAGGCATTCAGCGGAGGAGATTTCTGGGTGCCCCTGGACAAAACCGTGGACGCCGGACGGTCCTGGCAAGGCGCGGTCGGGCTGGAATGGGAACCGTCCCGCCGTTACCAGTTTACTATTGAGGGATACTATCGCGACCTGGAGAATCTTGTGGTCCTGGACAATCGCGTTTCGGGTGATACAGACAACACGACGAGTGAAGATGTTTTTGTTTCAGGGGGGACGGGCTACGCGACCGGTGTGGAGATGTTTTTGCAGCGGAGAACGGGTGCGCTGACAGGCTGGGTCGGGTACACACTCGCCTGGACACGAAGAACCTTTCCAGAGCTGAACCAGGGCAAAGAGTTTCCACCCAAATATGATCGTAGAAACGATTTGTCTTTTGTCGCGAGTTATAAGTTAGGACGGTGGAAATTTGGAGCGAATCTGGTCTATGGGACCGGCCAGGCATTTACGCCCGCAAGTGGACGTTTTTTTCTCCGTTCTCCGGCTACCGGGATATTTGAGCAGCGGGTACTTCCGGCTGACCGGAACAGCGCGAGGCTCCTTCCCTATCACAGGATGGATTTCAGCATCAAACGGAAAGTTGGCATATTTGGATCGGATGCCGAACTCTACTTGCAGGTGTTCAATATCTACAATCGGAGAAACGAGTGGTTTATCACATACGATCCTACGGACACGGGGGCGGGACCTGACGTGATCAAAATGCTGCCGATTGTGCCGACACTGGGAATCGACTTTAAATTTTAGTCAGCCAGACATGACAACTGAAGGAGCAATGGGATGGGCTTGATGAAAAAAACGATGGTGGTTTTAATTTGCGCGGTTCTGGCTTCCTGCGCCGCCGAACGTGAACCCGGCGAACTCCTTGGGCCATCCGAGGAGGGCGTTCTGGTGGTCGATGCATTGCTGATCGTTGACAGGCCGATGCCGGATTTATTCGTAAGGAAAACTATTGGGCCCGGAAAGCGATGGACCACAGAGTTTCTTCAGGTGGCGGGGGCTAGTGTGGAGATTCGTCAGGGCGACCTGGTATTCCCATACCAGAATGTTCCGGAAACTGCTCGCTATGTGGCCACCGGCACCGTTCCACTCGTTCAACCCAACACGACGTATGATCTAACGGTTGCTTTCGAAGATCAAGTGATCCGAGGGCAAACGGTTACCCCTTCGAGATACAGAATCGAGCGCGCAGTGCTGGTCAACGAGAAGACACTGGAAGTCAAGCGAGAGATGAAGACCTTTGCCGCTGGGGAAGAAGCCGTTTTCAACAGTCCGGAGAATCAGGTGAATTATCTGGATGGACTTCTTGAGGCCCGGTTCCCACCTCTCGACGTCCCCGCTTATCAGGTAGGAATCGAGAGTTTGGATCTGGATTCCGAACGGGTGTTGGACGCAGATTTTCTGGATGAGGAGGATTACGCGGATCTCGAACGACAGGAGAGTTCGCCGCCCCTGGAGGCTAAGGATGGCATCCTCCGTTTACCCTGGTTTGCGATCTACTATGGTGGACGACACATGATCAGGATCTATGCACTGGACAAGAATTGGTTCGATTTTATCCGATCCAGTCCACTCGAAAATGAAGGCGGCTTCATAGGCAGCCTTGCCGGTGACAATTTCGAGCGACCCATCTTCAATCTCGAAGGCGGAATAGGACTCTTCGGCTCAGCATCAGTCGATTCAGTCGGTTTCTTCGTTCTCCCTCGCAATTAATGGCTTAAATACCCCTGTGCGTCCTGGCGACTTCCACCAACCTGCTCCGGGCGATGGTCGTTCCGCACTGCTCCCATTCTCTCGCCTCCATCCCTGTATTCCCTCAAATTCCACCACCCCGTTTTCCCGAGTGCCTGGAGCAGCGAAAGCTGGGGAAGGTGTATCGAGTGACCTCCATCCGTAGGACCCGGCTCCTGCCAGCGACTTCCACCAACCTGCTCCGTGCGATGTCGTTCCGTTCTGCACCCATTCCCTCGCGTTCATCCCCTTATTCCCTCAAATTCCACCACCCCGTTTTCCCGAGTGCCTGGAGCAGCGAAAGCTGCGGAAGGTGTATCGAGGGACCTCCATCCGTAGGACCCGGCTCCTGCCGGCGACTTCCACCATCCTGCTCCGTGCGATGTCGGTCCGCTCTGCTCCCATTCTCTCACCTCCATCCCTGTATTCCTTAAATTCCACCACCCCGTTTTCCCGAGTGCCTGGAGCAGCGAAAGCTGGGGAAGGTGTATCGAGGGACCTCCATCCGTAGGACCCGGCTCCTGCCGGCGACTTCCACAATCTACCCGTACCCCCTCTATCCATCGAATTTGGCATCTCCGGCCGTGCCTGTGCTTCTTCTGTGTATTCCGTGGTGCGGTTTTGGGCCGGGCATCTGTGTCCTCTGTGATCCCGCCTCTAAGCATCTCTCGCACCCCCCCACGCTCACTATCTGCCTTGCGTCATAAAAAAATCCCGACGATCACCTGATGACCGTCGGGATTGATTGCTTTTCCTGAACCCGGGGCTATTCCAACGGCCTCCCGAAATCCTGCACAAAGGTTACGAAATCCGCGAAATCAACGCGACCATTCTTGCTCAGATCGTAAAGTGCATTGTCGCTGTTGAAGGCCCCGGCAAATGCGAGGAAATCTGACAGACTGATCTGTTTGTCGCCGTTGAAATCAGATGCGGGATTGGCATAAACGGTCTTCGCATTTCCCGACAGGGTGATCGATGCCACGCTATTTTCTGGATCGTTGCTCAGGATGTTGATGCTGCCAGAGAAAACGCCCTCGAGTGCGTGCGTGAGTTTAATTGTTATGTCGTGCGATTCCCCCGGAGGGATGACAACGCTGCTTTCTGAGAAAACAACGGGCAGATCCGATTGGAGTTCGGCAATGTTAAGCGCGCCATCACCCTGGTTGCTGAAGGTAAGGGTCACTTCAGACGTTCGCCTTACCTCGACTTCTCCAAGCGTGTATTCTGTGGTGGACAAGACCATCGTCGGGGTCTGCAGGACCTCCAGGATTTCATATATCTGATTGGACCCGAGATTCTCGAGCGTCTGAATGATGCCACTTGGCCAATGGATTTCTACCTTCTCCACGTTGGTACGTGTTCCCAAACCGAAGGTGAGCCAGAGACTGTTCTGGGAAAAGCTGCTGGCGCCGCTCGCAACTTCCTGAGACTGGATCTTGCCATCGTTGGTGACTTTGATTTTTGCGCCGATTGCACTGCGGTTGCTAATGGTCCCTTCCAGCTTGAAGCGAATCCAGTTGTTGCTGTCCTTTTTCTCAGTGAACAGGAGTGGAAAGCTGCTGAATGAACTGTGCGCGCCGTTCGCCACCAGAAGATCGACGTGACCATCGTTGTTCACGTCACCCGCGGCTACACCGACGGCAATGGTTGGTACGCCGCTTGCATCCACAGTCTGAAGACCATATTCCTCGGTCGCCTCAGAAAACTTCCCGGAGCCATCGTTCAGAAACAAATGGCCAGGGTTGTTATAGGCGCTGAGCATTTCGAAATTGCCCACATAATACAGATCCATGTCACCATCGTTATCGATGTCCGTAAAGACAGTGCCCCAACCGAAATGCCATGGTGAGAGTTTCAGGGATTCTGAAATGTTGTAGAATGAACCATCCCCGTTATTCTGGAAGAAGGCGTGAAGCAGATATTCCTGCTTTCCTTTTACGTCTACGAAACCGTCGCCAACATTCGTGACGAAGAAATCGAAATCTCCGTCCTGGTCGTAGTCTGCAAAGGCCAGTCCCATCCAGCTGCCGGTCAGTCCCAGACCCGCGGTGCGCGTCACATCGGTGAATTTAAGGTCTCCATCGTTTCGGTAGAGGATCACAGGAGACCATTCGTCCGGCTGTGCAATACCCTGATCATTCGCCGTGAACAGGTCCATGTCGCCATCGTTGTCGTAGTCGCAGAATCTCACCGCCCAAGTATAGGTGGCCGCAGTACCAGTTTCGGCGGTAATATTTGTAAAGGTAAGGTCCTTGTTGTTCAGCAACATCTCTCCGCTGCCCTTGCCATGTTGCAGATCTGCGCCGGCAATATAGAGGTCGACGTATCCGTCGTTGTTGATGTCTGCGAATGCGGGAGAGGAGGAGAAGAATCGGGAAGTGATTCCGGCGGACTCGGCGATGTCTGTGAATGTGCCGTCGCCGTTGTTCAGATAGAGGTAGTTCTGGCGGTTGTTCGCCACAAGGATGTCAGCGTCGCCATCGTTGTCGATATCCGCGGTGGCAACGCCATGGCTTTCCGCCCGGCCGTCCACTCCGGCCTGTTTGGCTACGTCTACGAAATTGCCAAGACCATCGTTTTCAAGCAGGTAGTTCTCGTTCAACCCGCCATTGGGCAGATAGATGTCGAGGTCGCCGTCATTGTCATAATCGAACATGGCGGCGCCTGGTATGCCGCCCATGAAGTCGAGTGCCATCCTGTGAGCGAATGGCAGTTTCTGTCCGCTCTGGGCGTTACTTGCGGTTGTGTTCAGCAATACACATAACAAAAGCACAATGGCTTGACAGGCACGCATTTACAGTCCTCCGGGTGAAACTGTCCTGGAACGCTCCCGGTGCGTTTCAACAGGTAATGTTTATCGCGCTTGCGATCAGAATCAGGAGTAGGCAACGATTGATTGAAATTAAGCCCAAAACAGGGTTGGTGTCAACATAGGCAGCGGGCTAAGCCCAGCCGTGAACACCATGTCCACCACCTGGAAACCAGATGAGGTCTACGATGAAGGAGATGAAGACGCCGGTTGCCCTCCCTACAATAATACCGAAAAACAGGGGGCGGAATTTTCGATACATCTGTACGCCGCCCGCACGCATGACAATGGCCTTGAACATCCAGACGATCAGGATTGCGGTAATCTCGTGGAGCAGGCTCGTGGTTGTTACGATGAATCCTACGGGGTGAAGCGGCCACCAGGGCAGCCGGTACCGAAGCGTCGTAAAGATGACCATGAGCAGCCCGCCGAACCCAAAGAGCAGCAGTCGCTCCCAGGATGCGGGCTCGGGAGATTTGATTGCTGTGACGATGCCATCGTAGAGACTGGGTGCGTATCGTGTGAAGGGATACTCGGTGAAATTGAATGCCCCGTGGGTGTAGCCGAGGTAGAGTACCATGAACACATTAATGAGAAGCGCGGAAAGAAGGCCAAGGAGCAGGATCCAGAAAAGCTGCCGTCGGTTTCCTTTTACGCCGTCAATGGCCTTGGCTCCCTGTGAAAGGGCAGGCATGAAATACATCCAGCGGGTGGCGTGCGAAGTAGATGCCGCTGTAATGGTTTGAGCGGAAAGCGTTTCTGCCCCCAGTATTTGAAACCCCACATCGAGTGGGCTGGTCGGTATGCCGAGATAGAGTGTGCCGGATTCGCAGACGAAGCGTGCCAGTGCAATGTAGATGACGATTGTGGCCGGAACGGTGATGGACAACAACCTGAAACTGACGCCAGCCTGATTCAGCCACGCAATGATATAAAGCGTTCCCAGGATCAGGCCAATAACCGCTGATCGGTAGGACAGGATTTCACGGGAGTCGTCCACGTCGGGATCATTTTTGAAAGCCTTTCGATAGACTTCGGTCAAGTGGTGGCGCGCAGCCCACATGCCCCAACCCACAAATACGAAGAGTGCACCCAGACTCTGCCACTGAATTAAGGGATCGCCCCACCCTCCGCCCGAGGAGTGCATACGTCCAAGTTGAAATCCCGTTTTCCGGATCACAGCCACCTGTGACATCAGGACGAAGTGAAAGAACCAAATGGAGAATAGGATCTCCAGTTTAACGAAGTAACCGAATCCAATGGTGTACGTGTTGATGTGGGTTAATAACGGAGGGAATAGGCGTCCGAAATAGAAGAGACCCCCATTCGGGCTCATGTGAATCCGTGGCCAGGTGGGCCGGAAGTAACTCACCATGTTCCATGCGATGATACCGAATGCGAGTCCGAAGCCGACCCAGAAGAGTGAACCCTTGAACAATTCCGGCCACTTCCGCTTGCCCGTGTCGTCTGTTGCATCGTCTACGATTTCGAGGATCGGTGCGAGCAGTGGGTAATCCAGTCGCTCGTGTTCGACCCATTGTTTTCGCATGATAACGACGATGCAGATACAGACTGCGAATCCGGCCAGGATGAACGTGAGCCACCAGAAGAGTGGGAAGTACCAGACATTCCAGGGAATTTCGGCGCCTGTTGGGAGGCCCTCATAGAGCAATGAAGTCTGTTTTCCCTCGTTGGTGGGGTAAAGAAATGTAGGCAGGTGGGGATGGACAAAATCGATCCAGCCGTTTTCCGGAGTGCTCCGGTAATACGGCACGGCCATCAGGCCCAGCCAGATGCCGGTGAGTCCGCGGGCGGGGATCATGCCAGCGATCAGGCCCATGGCAAGCACCACGAGTATCTCGGATGAGGAAAGGGCCTGCAGGCGGGTGCGTGTACGAATAATAAGATTTGTCGTGAAGATGAGCATGAACACGACGAAGCATGAGACTGGAAGATGTGTGATGTTTACTGCTGAGGTGTTTGAGGCGGTTCTGGAATAGGTGATCCAACCGCTCACAAGCAGGGATGCCAGAACTCCGATTCCCACCGCACGCAGAGTGATGGTTTGCTGTTCCGTTTGGAGCGTCGATTCAGCTGCTGGAAGTGCCATGCCTCTTCTTCCTGTGAGAATTTGGACGATTGGGCTTGAGGGTGTGCCAGACAGGTTCAGCTATGGGGAACTCCAGACGCTTCGAATTCCACCTTGACGAAGCAACCAAATCTTATAGAGTACAGAGTCAGGGGATTTCATTTCCGATGTATCCACCTACAGTTGCCATTTCAGGTCTGGTAAAATATATCCTTTGGAAACCATCGTCAAGGAGCGAAAGAGATGGGTATGAGAATCTTTCCGATTTTGTTGATGCTTCTCTCTGTCCTACCTGGACGTTCCGATGCAGATTCCGGTTTTCTGGCCGAAAGGACGCTACTTGCCGACTACAACAACGAGTTGAGGGGCGAGGACGGCAGGCTGGATATCACGCAAATGGTCGCAAGACTTTCACAATTGAAGGTGGATACCTATTTCTACCTGATTTGGCACAGTGCACACGATTGGGAGGATCTTAAACTGTTCCTCCCCGAGGCGAGGGCAGCCGGGATCGATATCTGGGTATATCTGGTGCCTCCATCCGAGAGTCCCCCGTTGTACGGGACCCGTTACGCAGAACCATTTCGACTGGACTACATAAGATGGGGGGAGGAAATTGCGAAGTTGTCCCTTGACCATCCAAACCTTACCGCGTGGGTGATCGATGATTTCTATTCAAACCGGTCGGTATACACCCCTGAATACGTGGGCCGGATGACCAGCAGGGCAAGACTCTGGAATCCGAATATAAAGTTTTTGCCGTTGATGTATTACCATCAGATCGATCGAGAGTTTGTGACGCTGTTCAAGGATGTGATCGACGGGGTGGTCTCGGCATATCCTGCGGACGCCAATGCCATCAGAGAAGCCTGGCGGTTCCTGAACGACGATTTCAGCGAGCCGGCGAGGTATCTGATTTCCTACCCCTGGAATACACGTTCATCGATCGGGACATCCGGCTCGATGCAACGCAGGCTCAAGGTTTTGCCAGGTGGTCAATATACGATTTCCTTTACTCATCGAGACGATTACACCGGTCCCACGGCGGGTTACCACTTCAAGGAAATACTTGTAGATGGGCAGGTAGTTTGGGAAGAAGATGTGGCGAACGGGGACAGGTCCTGGCGGACGACAGAGCTGGACCTGAGAGGCGTGGTTCAGGGAAAGTCAGAGGTGGAGATCGACATTCGGGTATACGATCGGCTGGCTGTTTCCAATTTTGGTATTGAGATGGAGTTTCTCGAACTGGCATACAACGGGTTCGAGCCGGCCGATTTCTGGCAGAATCGGAAAACAGGTCAATGGATTTTCGAAGAGAGAGAAGCCTATGTGGGCGGCCGGAGGTTTCGCATCCCACTGGTAGTGATGATCGCGGGCGTGCGAAGTCAATTCGTCAAGCGAAATGGTGAACCGGCTTCTGTGGAGAGAATGAGAGATAAAATTCAGATGGCCATTACCCAGATGCGGCTAGGATTTGCGGAAGGCGTGGTGACATACGCTTTGCTGAAGGACTTCCGGGATGAGGTGTTTGGGGCCGTTTGGCAGTTGTTCCTGAGGGCGCGCCGCTCCCAAAGTGCGGATTTCGACGCGAACGGTAGAGTGGATTTCGATGACTTCCTGCTGTTTGTTCAGGCATTCGGCCGCAGTGTCGGCACAGACGATGGACCGCTCGCCCCATTTGATCTGGATGTGGACGGTGAAGTTGGCTTTGGCGATTTTGCACTTTTTGCCCAGGTCTACGACAGGTAGGCTGGAAAAGCCCTAAGATTATCATCGATGCGTGAGGAACCCCAGTTGGACCTAATCAATTCGGTTGTGTTAAAGCCTCAATAGGAAATGCGTCTGGTCCAGTCCAAAATTATAAAGCGTTACTTAACAGTAAATTAAGTGTTGTATCGGCGTTTCAGGAAATGATCGGCACGTCTCTTGCAACCTTTTTCTTCCGAATATTCGGTTGTGCGTTAAGACACACGAAATTTGGGGGCTTCTATAGTGTTTCGAATGCCAGGTCTTGCCATCGCCATATCCCTGGTGCTGATGATCGGGTGCGGCAGTAAAGAAAACGGTTCCTCTGTTACAGGAGACACGAAACCGCCAACAGGTGATTCTGGCGGGTCGACTTCCACAGGTGGGACCGGAAGTTATGCGGCAAGAGACCCTCGGCCAGGAGGCAATTATCTGGATGTGAATTCATTTCCGCAGGGTGATATCGTCAGTGGTGGCGTGGGGAAGGATCAGATCCCATCCCTGAATCAACCAAGATTTGTGGATCAGGATTCTCCCGAAGCCTTCTATATCCGCCCGGATGATCTTGTCCTTGGTGTCGTGATCAATGGGGAGGCGAAAGCATATCCCCACAACATTGGTTGGCACCACGAGATCATCAATGATGAGGTGGGGGGCCACAGAATCGTGGTGAGTTTGTGTCCTTTGACGGGCACCGGAATGGTCTTTGATGGGCAGCCGGAGAGTGGAGACCTTGTGGCAATGGGTGTTTCTGGGCTGCTTTTCAACAACAATCTCATTATGTACAGCAAGGTCGATGACAATTCGCTGTTTCCGCAGATGACGGGCAGGGCGATCTCCGGACCACAGAAAGGGAAGTCTCTGGAACTTCTGCCGGTGATAGAGACGACTTGGGATTACTGGAGAATGCTCTATCCTGAATCAAAGGTTGTAAGTGGCTTCACGGGGATATACGATGCAGGTCAGTACACCAACTATCCCTACATGTCTCAGGGAGATTACCGTTACGAGAGCAATTATATTCTGTTTCCAATGGCGCCTTCCCCAACCGTTACGCAGTATTTCGGCTTGAAGCAGATTACGCTGGGTGTGAGATTCGGGGAGATTGCGAAAGCTTATCCATTCCCGGCTATGGGGAAAGAAGCGGTGATCAATGATGAAGTAGCCGGAACAAAGCTCGTGGTCGTATTCTATGAGCTTCACAAACTTGCGATTCCCTATGCGCGTGCACTGACCGTTGATGGCGAGTCTCTGACGCTGACGTTCGACAAGATCGAATCTGACGACAGGGTGTATCCTTTTTTGATGAAAGACAGGGAAACAGCCTCCACCTGGAACCTGAAGGGGGAAGGAATCCGCGGTCCACTCCTGGGGCACAAACTCACGCAGATTCCGGCCCACAATGCGTTCTGGTTCGCCTGGACCACCTTCTGGCGCAATACGGGTATCTACTGAGTTGCATCCGCCCACTCGCACCTTTCCATGAGAATCCTTTCCTACCCTCCTGTTGTGGTGATGCGGCAAAGCCGGTCTGAAATCCATCAGAAAGGCAATAAATTATTAATTATAAAACAATTAGAAAAATACTAATGATGGCAATTGTCCCACCGGCACACGTCTTGCGTTACCATACCTGCATATATTAGCAGCAGCTCTCGCCGGAAGGTTAGATTGACCGAAGAGGAGGTTACGAAAATGAAAAGATTCTGGACTCTGACAACAATACTCGTTCTAGCAATGGGATTGTACGGTTGTGGTGGCAGCAACAACAATAGCGGAGGTGGTTCGCCGGTTGGCGGCACGGGTGGAACGGGTGGTGGCAGTTCGACGGGTGGAGGTTCCTCGTCGGGAGGCACCGGAACCAGCGGCAGCAGTATCGCACGGGAGGCGAAAACGGGAGGAAATTATCTGGACCCCTTTACGTTTCCAATTGGATCGATTCTGCCGGTGCAGTGTAAGGACTGTATTCCTGCACTTACCGACCCCCAATTCGTTGGCTCCAATGAGGAAGGTGCGGCATATCTCAGAGGCGACGATCTCGTGATCGGCGTCGTTGTCGATGGGGTTGCCAGGGCCTATCCACACAATATCGGCTGGTGGCACGAAATCGTGAACGACAATGTGGGAGGCACCCCGATCATAGTGACCCTTTGTCCGCTAACAGGTACAGGTATGGTTTTCAATGGCCGCTCCGCCACGGACGGAAGCAGGATTACGCTTGGCGTGTCCGGACTTTTGTTCAACAACAATCTGGTGATGTATGACCGGCGAGACCAGGAGACCCTTTACCCCCAGATTACCTACAAGGCGATGATTGGGCCCAAGGAGGGGGAGGAACTCGAACTGCTCCCCATGACCGAAACCACCTGGGACTACTGGAAAAAGCTGTATCCAAATACGACGGTGCTCAGTGGGAATTCGGGCGGGTATGGAATCAGCAGGTATACGGTCTATCCCTACACCGATCAAGGTGACTATCGTAGTGAACACGACTACATTCTTTTCCCGCTGACCGGCACGTCTACAGCTTCCTTCTTCGGTGCAAAAGACATGGCCATGGGAGTCCGCTTCGGAGAGATTGTGAAGAGCTATCCATTTCAGTCCATGCTGTCTGAGGACGTGATCAACGATGTGGTGGCAGCAGAGGGAATCCCGAACAATATCGTGGTTGTCTACTACGAGGCCGCATCCATGGCTGTTCCCTTTTCACGTGACCTTGTTGACGGTGAAGGCAAAGTCACGACCCTGACCTTTTCAAAGGTTAGTTCGAATCTGGACGCCTTTCCTTTCTTGATCAGGGATGCCGAGACACAGACTACCTGGAATCTCAAGGGCGAAGCAATCAGCGGCCCGAATGCGGGTAAGAAACTCCGCCAACTTCCATCCCATAACGGGTTCTGGTTCGCGTGGGGCACGTTTTGGGAGAACCTCGGAGTCCATTGATCGTGAATTCAGTTATCAGCGGCCAAGATTGTTAGCGACAGGCCCCCGGTTCCGTGCCGGGGGCCTGTGTTACTGTTATTCTCTCCAAATTCAAAGAAAAAATGTCCGGACAGGTGAATTTATGTTAATTTGTACAAATCTTTTTCGTAGGTCAGTCGTTTGATTGAAGTATACAGGAAGCAAAACCGAATAAACAGTAACGGAGTATGAGGAGTCACGAGTGATGTGTCACAGTATGATTTCACGCGCAATTGCAAGTCGGGCTCTATATTTGGGAGTTCTGCTCGCCCTTTTCGGATGCTTGACAGGTTGGCCTGGTGAATCCGCTGGGGATGAATTGACGAACCAGAGGGTAGAAGAATTATATAGCAAGGGGTTGCGGATAGAACACCGCGATAGTGTTCGGGCGATTGCAAGGACGCTTGAAGCCGCGGTAGGCGGTTACCCGGCCCCCGCAGTACTCAGGACCCGGATAGGGATGCTCTATGTAAAGGCACGAGATCCGCATCCCGCCAGATTGAGTTTTCGGAAAGCCCTTGAAGAAGATTCCACGCTTCTGGCTGCCAGGGTCGGTTTGGGGCAGGTATATCTCGACATGCTCGACAACCCGAAGAGGGCAAGACGGAATCTGGAGAGGGCGGTGGGCCTGGATTCTACCTACGCCGATGCGCATTACCTTTTGGGTCGGGTCCATTTCAGGATGGGACACAAGAAAGAGGTAGTAAGATCTGCGATGGCCGCATTGCGTCACGATCCACGCCACGCTTCAGCATTCATGTTGCTCGCCCAGTACTATATGAAGGGCGGTAAGGTCGACCTGGCCATGGACAATTTCCGGAAGTTCCTGAGGCTGACCCCTGAGGAGGATCCCGCAGCATTCGAATTTGCACTGAATATTCTCGAGTTGGGCAAATACGACGAGGTCTACCAGATCGCCACGTTGATGGATGACAACTGGGGGATACCTCTTAGGGCACTTGCCCAGTGTGGCTGGGGAGACTACGAGGATGCCCTCGAAACATTCGAAGGGTATATCAATGGGCTTCCTCAGCGTCTCAGGGATGTATACTACGACATTTCACTGGTGGGATTGCCCGAGGACGTAATCGAATATCAGAATCTGGCTCCTGAAGATCTGGAATTGTTCCTGAGGAGATTCTGGCTGGAACATGACCCCTTCAAGACCACTGGCGGCACCATGCGACGAGTTGAACATTACCGCAGGGTCTGGCGGGCAATGGCGTGGTACGGAGAGGTGATTTGGCCGTTCGACAGCCGAGGCCAGGTTTACGTTCGCTACGGAGAACCAGACTGGAAATCCAGTTGGAAGAAGTTGAACTCTGTTGTGCCAATCGATGTGCAGCGCGTTCAGGAACGGATGGCTTATCAGCTCTACGGAAGCAATGTTGGTGCACTGACCTTTTTTGGTCCCGTTTTCCCCATTAAGGCAGAGCGCACCGCTGAGCGTTCCTTCGAACAAAGCTATACCTACGGAGACAATCAGCCGCTGACCACCATCGATGAACTGGATATTGGACTGGAATTCCACAAGCCGGTTACCGCCGGTTCGGACAGATCTACCGTTGGATGGGAGGTTTGGATTTACACGGACATCGAAAACGGACTCGAGGTGGTTTTTACAGATGAGTTCTATACGGGCAACTACGATTTTGCACCCACGCCAACACCCAGCGCTGCAGATGTCGAGGAGTTCGGGATGCAGCGCCTGGGACCTATGCGGAGTATAATGTCCAGATTGCCCACGCTCGCGTCTGGACCCAGGATCGCTCGCCTTTCTACAGATATGCCCGAGAGATACAATCTTGCGCATCTGGAGCCGCTGGAGTTTTATTATGAAGTACTGACCTTCCGCGGAAAGAATGGCAAGGCAGATGTGCAATTGAATCTGGGATTGCCTTTGTCGAGCCTGGTAGTTGAGAGTGATGGGGATACGACGGTCACAGTTGAACGTCGGATCGCCTTGATTGATGAATCCTCTGTAGAGGCTCAGAAGCTGAGGGAACGGCTGGGTGTCGCCGTATCGGGAAACCATGTGGCCGAGGGTCGGATGGCCATCGACAGGGTAGACCTGGAGGCGGAAGTCGGCACTTACACGCTGGCGATGCAGATGGGACGAGTGGGAACGAATCTGCTGCAGGCATATCAGCAGGAAGTTATCGTGCCGGATTATAACAGCGGCTCGCTTATTCTCAGCGATCTCCAGTTGGCCAACGAGGTTGTGAAGGTAAAAGCAGGGGAGTCGCCGCAGTTCGCTCGGGGATCCTGGTCAATCGTACCATCGCCCTCCAGGGCATTCAATCCCGGTGATCCTCTTTTTGTCTATTTCGAGATCTACAACCTGAAGCGAGATGAGTTCGGCAATACCAATTACCAGGTGGGCTACGAAGTTCGGAGAGGCAGGCGGAAGCAGATCCAGACCCGTGCCAAGAAGAAATCCGGAGAATCCGTTTCCGTCAGCTACGAGCAGGTAGGCACCCGTGAAACGGAATACGACTATGTTGAACTGGACTTGATGAATGCGAAACCGGGGAGACATACGATACGAATGGTCGTGAAAGACCTGAATTCAGGGCAGGAGACTGTGAGAGAAGGGAAATTCCAGGTTATGAAGACAGAGTGAACTAAAGACAGGTATTTGGAAAGGGCAGGCGGCCACCTGATCGGATGCTGCCGGCCTTTTTTCATTAGGAGTAGGAAAATATAGCGGGGTTATGTTGAAATTGGAGACGGGGCCAGGTTGTAATAGTGTGCGTTAACATATATAATACACTTGAGTTTGTACATTGCCCTGCTTTGCGAATCGTGTACAAAAAAAACTTGACAAGTCCATATTTTGGGTTTAACTTTATTTCTTGATATCCCGTAGAAGGGGTTGACACCTACGCGTATACCCGTTATTATTGATTCATTAAGGGCTTAAAGAATGCGGAATTCGCAAAAGCAGAAAATGAAATGCAAGCCGGGGCGTAGTCGTTTGTTCGCAAACGTTTAGGCCCTTTTTGTATGCCACAGGGCTTCGAGAGGAGGTGAAGTTGAATCGACAGATAATGCAAATGGTTAGTCCGTGTTGTTCGTGGGGTGGTGTGGTGTGGATGGGAGAGGTTTCCGTCTCAACTGAGAGGGAGGTGAGTAGATGAAACTGGTTCGTACAATTTTCTGCGGTCTTATGGCGCTGGCAATGCTGGGAATCTGGAACAGTGCCGTGCAGGCTCAGGAAGGCAGATGGGGAATTGGGGGATTTGTAAATTATACAATCCCAATTACACAGATGCGTGAACGGTTCAGCAACAACGCAAAGTTCGGAGGAACGCTGAATTACGTTGCCACCCAGTCTACCATGCTCGAGGTCGAATATCACTATTCGAAGTTCGAAAATGGCAGTCCGGCAAAAGACACGTTTACATATGTCGTGGATGGCACTGAGCAGACCAACCCGAACGGCGTCTCGGAAATCACGTTCAACAGTCTGTTGGTCAATGCATTGTTGTTCATGGGCGAAGAGAATTCTTCTCACGGATTCAAGGCGAAGGACTACCGCTACTATCTGGCAGTCGGTGGCGGTATCTATCGTTACAAGTCTGTGAATGAGAATCTGATTTATCCGAGGCAGAATAACTCACCCATCGATCCTACTCTGGTTATGGAATCTCAGGTTGACCAGCGTTACACGTTCGGTGGGAACGTTGGTGCAGGCGTCGAGGGTTTCGTTACAGAGAACCTGTCTATAGACCTGCGTGGTCGGTACAACTTTATCGTTGGAGAGCTTCGTCCTATGCTCTTTTATGGTTACGACCGCACTCGTCCGATTCAGGTGTTGGATATCGGCGCGCAGTTGAAGTTTTACTTCTGGCGATAAACTGATCGTTGGATGCGTTTTGCCGGGGTAACATCCAAATAGGAGGTACAGACCATGAAGCGCAAGCTTCTGATTTTTTGTGTTGTAACTGCGGTTACAGCATTGTTGTTCGGTACATCGGAGTTGATGGCCGGATCCACCGGTAAGTTGAATGGTGTGGTTCGCGACCAGGCCGGTGAAGTTCTGCCAGGCTCGAACGTTGTCATCAAGGAGTTGAACCTTGGTAGCACGGCCGATGCCGATGGTTATTATGTAATCATCAACGTCCCGCCAGGAACGTACACTGTAACCGGATCACTTATCGGTTATGAGACCGTGTCCCAGACGGGTGTTCTTGTTCGGGTAGACTATACATCCACCATCAACTACAACTTGAAAGAAACCACGTTGGAGTTGGGTGAATTGGTGGTTACCGCCGGCCGTCCGCTGGTGGAACCTGACAAGACAACAAGTAAGTACACTGTCTCGCTGGAAGAGGCGGAGCGTCAGTTGGCTGCTGCCCGTAACACGTCCGAGCTGCTGCAGCTGCAGCCTGGTGTGTCTGTGGACGGTTCCAACCGGATCCGTGGTGGTAATGTGGATGCCAGCTGGTATGGCAACGATGTAGCCTATGTGGTCGACGGTGTGCGTATGAACCATAACGACGGTCGCGGTCGCGGTGGTAACTTCCGTGACGTGAACCGTGGTGCCATCCAGGAGTTGTCCGTGCTTACAGGTGTTACACCTGCCGAGTATGGCAATGCCCAGGGTGGAGTGGTACAGATCATTACCAAAGATGGTGGCAGCGAGCTCAATGGTTGGGGCGAGTTTCGTTATGAGCCCTCCGGCAAGAAGCACTGGGGAGCCAATGTATACGACGCCCCTCAGCATCGTGACCATGTCAATTGGGACGATCCTGTGTGGATCAACGAGAAGTGGCCGGATCTCTCCGGTGACATCAGCAACCCGATTTTTAAAGAATTGGGTGGTCAGTTGGTCCATGTTCGTACCGACTATGAGGACAAGACGGGTTGGGGTGCAGAAGGCAACCTGTCCGGACCCATCGGTGACGCGGCATCTTTCATCGTTACCGCCAAGCACGGCCACTTCTCTGCCACCCAACCAGGTGCGGAAGAGAGTGGTTTCTACGATGACCGTGGTCGCCTGCAGTTGGATCCAGGGAATATTAACCTCGGTGGTAGCATTACGTTCAAGCCCTCCGCCAACCTGAAGCTGAAGGTCGGTGGTATGTATCAGGGCTATGACTGGTGGTCCAATGGTCGTCCGGATCCAGTGAGCAAGTCCCGCGCCACGAACACCCTCCCCGGCATTAGCCGAGGGATGGGCAACAGCGGCCGTGATCTGTTCCTGCCCACCCAGTGGTCTGCTGCCGGTCAGCAGGATTTCAAGGAAGAGCTGGAGTATGCGGTGTTTACACACACGCTTTCTCCCCGCACCTTCTACGAAGTCCGTTTGTCCCGCAGTCGTTCCCAGATGGATACCATCACGGGAACATTCGACACCACCAAGGCAAATCACCTGGACGCTGCCAACTGGTTCAACATTGGCCGTCAGGCCGCCCGTTGGGGTCTGTATGACCGCACGCGTCTCGGTTTGAAGGTGGATCTTTCTTCTCAGATGACGAAGGGTAACTTCGTGAAGGCCGGTGTTGAGATGATTTACGGCGGTATCGATATGATCCACCGTTTCGACTCCAGTCCCGGAGCACGTGGTCTGCTTCTTATCGCCAACGAAGGTGTAATCGGCGACAAGGTGCATCCTTTCTTCTTCAACGCATATATCCAGGACAAGATGGAGTTCCAGGGAATGATCGTAAACCTGGGTCTTCGTATGGATACATTCAAGCCGAACTCGAAGCAGTTGACCTTCGGGTCGTATCGTGGTTCGGATATGTTCCGTTTCTACACACGTGCACGTGACTGGGCCTATCAGGACGGTTCCGAGTGGTCCACAGATTCACCGTGGCACGTACGTTTCAGCCCCCGTATTGGTATCAGTCACCCGATTACGTCGCGCTCGCAGCTGCGCTTCTCAACGGGTGTATTCCTGCAGTGGGCTGATCTGTGGTATTACTATGGCGAAGATTACTGGACGGAGTCGGAAGCATCTGATCGTGACATCAATGGCAACAATCAGATCGATACGACCGAGCGTTATAACAGTTTCTTCACCACGTATAGTGGTCAGAACGGCCTGCACTTGCTCCAGCCGACACGCACCACGGCCTTCGAGGTCGGTGCCGACTGGAACTTCGTAAGTGACTATACCGGCACACTGACGGCATACTACAAGAATGAGGTTGACTTCTTCACCTCTTATCCGAATGAGACGTGGCAGGGTCTTCGCACCTCGAGCATCCGTTACTCCCGTACGCTGGACAACGGTGCCCACGGTGATATCCGTGGCGTCGAGCTTTCACTGCGTAAGGCATTCAGCCACAACTTCTCGTTCAATCTTTCCTACAACTACCAGTGGGCGCAGCACTCCACCGGCAAGCGTGGAAACGTGATTCGTAACGTCTACACAGACTCCTCAACGGTTGCACGTTTGGCCGTCGAAACCGCCTACAACGACGGTGGTGTTGCGGTTCCCAGTATCTGGGTAGATTTCACGGCAGGTCAGGATGGACGTGAGATCCCGAAGTTCATGACGGATGATGACATCCGGTTGTGGGGTGGTCAGGCTCAGTCGCGTGTGAACGGCGCTCCCAACGGCGGCGTGCCGGGCGGCGTGCTGGGTACAGGCACCTGGGACGGACTGCGTCCCGTAGACAGCTCCCTTGGCGACAAGGGTGTGCAGATTCTCACGGGTAGTTACACCACCCTGTTCCACCGACCCAAGTCGGGTGACCGCCGGAACTTCGGTAGCGCGGCGCTGTTGGCCTCGTTCCCCGATGACTTCCAGTTCGCCCATCCTATGGTTGGTAACCTGCTGAAGAACATCCGCATCAATATGACCACCCGTATTCAAACGGGCGGTCTGTTCAATTACGCACCACCCGATGGTGGAAACAGGTACTATAGGGATCAGGCGATGGACTCGCGCACAGATCTGGCCGTTGAGAAAACTTTCAATGTTGCTGGCCGCGTGCAGCCTACCCTGTTCATGGACCTGCGTAACCTGTTCAACCAGAAGGATCGGTCCAGCGCCGCAAACGCCAGTCTCTACACCTACATCGGTGTTGACGGTCCGAACCCCGATGACGCGAATTACCTGTTGTACGGGGATAGCAGAGATCGGACCTTCGCCCACTCCCCGCGTCTGGTTCACTTTGGACTGCGACTTAACTGGTAAACAGTCAGGACATAGGCCGCAGGGAAGACGACAATTGTCTTCCCTGCCGGCTAAAATGTTCTGTAGTCTTTACTAGGAGGAGGTAGAGTAAGGATATGAAACGTTTGAATGCGATAACAAAAGGAATGTCGGTTCTGATGGTTGCAGCTTTTGTTCTGGGTGCGATCTACGTAGAGCCGGTACAGGCACAGTTCAACGCCGATGCGCAACCTGCGGCAAATAATCTCCGTGCGTTGATCCTCAACAGCTGGACCAATCTGGGTCAGTCTGGTGGGAATCAGGAGTGGGGTAGAGGACGCAGACGCAATGCATACCCCCATAACGGCACAGGTCCTGGATCATTTGGGATTGTGTTGTCACAGTTCACAAGCAACCAGAAGTCCCAGGTCAGCAATGACTACAAAGTATCCGGTGGCGAGGGTATCTGGTTGTTGAATGCCGATAAGGGAACCGTCAGTGTGACGGGCCCCCGTGGAACCCCCTGGTTGGGTGAGCGTCTTGTGCCTTTACCCTATGATCCAGTGGGTAAGGCGGAAGAGTCTTGGGGCGTGAAGAATCCGCTGAAGTCCTTTGCGGATGATGGCTTCGCTTCCATCTCTCCCAGCACCGCCGGCGCGAGCGGCGTCCTTGCCAACTACTGGCTGGGCGCTGTAAAGTCCGACGGCAGCACCATTTATGAGAACGACCTGTCGAAGGGTTCCACCCCTCCCACACAGATCGCCAACTACGGTTTGGGCGCCCACAACCTGGTGGATGTGACCAAGCCTGAAGAGACGATCATTGCACAGTGGGTAGACATTCGGAACGGCATCCAGGTGACACGTCGTGTGTATGACTGGAGCAATCCGGACTTCGATGATTTCTACATTATGGATCTGGAGTTCAAGAACACGGGCGACTTCGACGGTGACGGTATCGGCGAAGCCCCCGGAGCGATCAACCAGTTCTATATCGGTTTCAAGAACTCCGCGGTATCCAATGCTATGGGTGTTCTGGAAGAGTTCGGTTGGAACTTCTATCCGGGCAACGCACGTGGTGTAGACGATATCATGTGGTATACGGAAGCTGGTGGATATCCCAATGCATTCTCAGCGAATGGCGCCTTCGCAGGTCAGGATATGCGAGCCATCCTTCGCCGCGACTCGGATAACCCCCAGTCGAGCCACGATGACACAGGCGATCCCTTCTATAAGGCGATCGTGCCCTCGAACTACAATATTCAGCAGACCGAGGGTCAGCCTCGTGCACCAAGCACCCATTTCTTCGCACCGCTGGCTTTTGCCGACGATGCTGGAAAGTTCTCCTTCAACGACTGGGACAAGGGCAAGTATGCACAGCCCGCTACAGCGGACCAGCCGATTTCCTTCCAGTGGTGGCACGCACGGTCGGTGACGGATTTTGATGATCCAACGCCAACGACCACGGCGGAGCCGGACCTGGCTGCAGCCATGCTCAAGGGCGGTGTTCAGGACAATCCAGATGAAGCCGATCCGAATATGCGCAAGCCGTTTCTGGATATGACGGTGTATGGACCGTACGAACTGGCCGACGGCCAAAGTGCAAAAATCGTCGTCGCCATTGGTGCGGGTCACCCTTCGCTTCTGGCACCCA
>Ga0209403_10002350_pt1 | contig 22731 bp, 20 predicted proteins | sample ArcticOcean_MG_C_8_FD_187440 | JGI IMG/M metagenome (GOLD analysis project Ga0209403, IMG submission 187440) | Marine microbial communities from western Arctic Ocean - ArcticOcean_MG_CB11_86 (SPAdes) (version 2) | ecosystem: Environmental > Aquatic > Marine > Oceanic | place: Arctic Ocean... | reverse complement strand
ATAGCAATTGTAGGAGCAACTGGAAATGTTGGTAGAAAACTCTTAGAAGTTTTAGAGAAACTTAACTTTAAATTTGATCAATTATATTTAATTGCTTCTTACAAAAGTATCGGAAAAAAAGTTAGCTTTAAAAATAAAGAGTATTCTCTTGTTGGCTTAAATGATTTTGATTTTTCAAAAGTTAAAATAGCCTTTTTTTCAGCAGGAAGTGCAATAGCTAAAGAGTGGGCGCCTATCGCTGCCAAGAAAACAATTGTAATTGATAATTCGAAACATTTTAGAATGGATAAGGATATTCCTTTAATAGTTCCAGAAGTTAACCCTGAAAGCTTAGGGCAATATAAAAATAAAAATATTATAGCAAACGCAAATTGCTCAACAATCCAATTGGTATTGGCTCTAAAACCACTTCATGATCAATTTAAGATTAAAAGAGTTGTAACCTCAACTTATCAATCTGTATCTGGTGGTGGAAAAAATCACATGATGGAACTAGAAGAGCAAACTAAATCTGTGTTAGAAAATAAAAAAGTTAAATCTAAGAATTTTACCAAGCAAATAGCTTTTAATGTCATTCCACATATTGATAGTTTTATGACTGATGGTTCAACAAAAGAAGAATGGAAAATGGCAGTTGAAACAAAAAAAATTCTAGATCCCAGTATAAATTTAACCGCAACTTGCGTAAGGGTTCCAGTTTTTGTTGGTCATGCAGAATCTGTAAATATTGAGTTTAATAACAACATAGACTTAGAAAAAATTAAAAATTGTTTAGCGTCTGCGTCTGGATGTAAGGTTGTTGATGAACATAAAGATGGAGGATACATAACACCAGCAGAGATTGATGGAGATTTCATAACTTACATATCTAGAATAAGGGAAGATAAAACGCAAAAAAATTCTATAAATATGTGGGTAGTATCAGACAATTTATTAAAAGGTGCGGCTTTGAACGCTGTTCAAATAGCTCAACTTTTATGTGATAATTATTTAAAATAATTTAAATGACAGATAATCAAAATCCAATTTCGCCCCATTTACAAATTTACAGATGGCATATTTCATCTTTGCTTTCAATAACCCACAGGATTACAGGTGTTGTAAATCTATTAGCATTAATTTTAATGTTTGTTTGGATATTAACTTTTAGTTTTAACGAAAATAATTATGAATTATTCCTATTAACAACTAATAGTTTTTTTGGAAAATTTATTTTAATTGGATTTACCTGGTCTATGAGTTTTCATATACTTAGTGGGATAAGACACTTAGCTTGGGATATAGGCTATGGTTTCGAAATTAAAACTGCTAAAATTTCTGGAATATTAGTTATTTTATCTTCTTTAGTTACAACAATTATATTTTGGTTATTAGCAAGAGGATTGATTTAATGAAAGAAACAAGAAAATGGATACTACACCGAGTAAGCGCTACAATTTTAGCACCACTTTTTGCTTGGTTTTATTTCTCCTTAATTTCACTTTCAGAAAAAAATTATCAAGAAGCTATTAATTTTTTTGAAAATCCATTATTTAAAACTCTAACGATTGCTTTATTTTTTGTTGGTTTTTTCCATGCTAAAATCAGCCTAAATGAGATTTTTGATGATTATATCCATGATAAAAAAATCAAAGATGTCGCAAATATTTTATCTTTAATATTAAGTATAGTAGTTCCTGTAATAATTTTCATTTTATTGGTATACAAAATTTAATGAGTTCTTATAAAATAATAGATCACGAATATGATGTTCTGGTTGTTGGGGCTGGAGGAGCGGGACTAAGAGCGGCTGTGGGTTTAAGTGAGTCTGGTCTAAATACTGCCTGTATATCAAAAGTCTTTCCAACAAGAAGTCACACTTCCGCAGCACAAGGAGGAATATCTGCAGCACTTGGTAATGCAGGCGAAGATGATTGGAGGTGGCACATGTATGACACTGTAAAAGGCTCAGATTGGTTGGGAGATCAAGATTCCATTGAGTATTTATGTAAAGAAGCACCAAAAGCTGTAATTGAGTTGGAGCATTATGGCGTGCCATTTTCTAGAACGGAAGATGGCAAGATTTATCAACGTGCTTTTGGTGGAATGACAAAAGATTATGGTAATTCACCCGTCAAAAGAACTTGTGCAGCAGCAGATAGAACAGGCCATGCAATTTTACATACTTTATATGGTCAAGCATTAAAACATAATACAAAATTTTTTATAGAATATTTTGCTTTGGATTTATTAATGAAAGATGGTGAATGCAAAGGAGTTATTGCCTGGAATCTCAATGATGGAACTATACATAGATTTAGATCACATATTACGATTATTGCGACAGGAGGTTATGGTAAAGTTTATTATTCTGCAACAGCAGCACATACTTGCACAGGAGATGGTAATGGCATGGTTTTGCGTGCCGGCCTACCTTTGCAAGACATGGAATTTGTTCAATTTCACCCTACAGGACTTTATGGAATTGGATGTTTAATTTCAGAAGCGGTAAGAGGAGAAGGTGGATATTTACTGAATTCCAAGGGCGAACGTTTTATGGAAAAATATGCACCAAATGCAAAAGATTTAGCTTCTAGAGATGTTGTTAGTAGATCAATTGCAATAGAAATTAATGAAGGAAGAGGAATTGGAGAACAAAAAGATCATGTCCATTTACATATAAGTCATATTGATAAAAAAATAATTGAATCAAGATTACCTGGAATATCAGAATCTGTTGAAACTTTTGTTGGTAGAGATGTAACAAAAGAACCGATTCCAGTTGTTCCAACAGTACATTATAATATGGGAGGTATACCCACAAATTATAAAGCAGAAGTATTAACGTCTAATGGCAAAGATAAAACAATACCAGGTCTAATGGCAATAGGAGAAACAGCTTGCGTCTCAGTTCATGGTGCAAATAGGCTTGGTTCAAATTCATTAATTGACTTAGTAGTATTTGGAAAATCAGCTGCACGAAGAGCTATAGAATTAGTAAAACCTAACATGCCACATGAAAAAATTTCTTCAATAGAAACAGAAAAATGTTTAGATCGATTTGATAGGCTAAGAAATGGTAATGGAACAAACAAAACATCAGAATTAAGATTAGCTATGCAAAAAACCATGCAGTCTAAATGTGCAGTTTTTAGAAATGAAAAAACACTTAAAGAAGGTGTGGATGAAATTAAAAAACCATACGAAGGAATGGAATCTATATCTGTTAAAGACAAATCGTTAGTATTTAATACCGATCTGATGGAAACTCTAGAGTTCGATAATCTTATTAGGCAAGCTATAACAACTATGGAATCAGCGTACTCAAGAAAGGAAAGCAGAGGCGCTCATGCCAGAGAAGATTTTCCTAAAAGAGATGACGAAAAATTTATGAAACACACATTAAGCTGGCACAATGGAAAAGAAGTTAAAATTGATTATAGACCGGTAACCTTATCTACAATGAGTAATGATGTTCAAACATTTCCACCAAAAGAAAGAGTTTATTAATGGTACAATTTAACCTTCCTGTAAATTCGAAAGTTTTAAAAGGAAATTATTTTAAGAATACGGCAGGATCAAAAAATATAAAAAAAATTAATATTTACAGATGGGATCCAAGTAAAAATGAGAATCCAAAAATTGACACCTTTGAGGTAGATTTAGCAAGTTGTGGAAATAAAGTTCTAGATATTTTAAATAAAATTAAAAATGAAATAGATCCTACTCTTACATATAGAAGATCATGTGCCCATGGTGTTTGTGGCTCATGCGCAATGAATGTAGACGGCATAAATACACTTTCATGTATGAAATCTCATAAAGAAATAAATGGAGATATCAACATTTATCCATTGCCTCATTTAAAGGTCATAAAAGATTTAGTAGCTGATTTAAGCACGTTATATCGTCAATACGAATCAATTCAACCATGGCTTAAAGCTCAAGAGCAGAAAAGTAAAACAATTGAAATTAGTCAGTCAAAAGAAAATAGAAAAAAACTTGATGGGTTTTATGAATGTATTATGTGTGCATGCTGTTCCACATCATGTCCCAGCTATTGGTGGAATGAGGAAAAATATTTAGGGCCAGCTGTTTTGTTACAAGCATATCGTTGGATTATTGATAGTAGAGATGAAGAGAGAAAAGAAAGATTAAAGACAGTATCTGATAAACTTAAATTGTATGGATGTCGTACAATTATGAACTGTACTAATTCTTGCCCAAAAGGGTTAAATCCAGCAAAGGCTATAAGCTCCCTTAAAAAAATGCTTGCAACAAACTAGAAGCTTAATTAAACCATTTTGGTAGGTTATAAGTGTAGCGAAACATTTTGTTGATGGTAAAAATTTTGACTGTTTTTTAAAATAGCTAGCAAAGCTTTTAATAGCGAAAGTAAAAAAAATGAAAAAAAAATTTTCTTTAATAGGCGCTGGACAAATTGGCGGAACATTAGCCCATCTAATAAGTATAAAAGAACTTGCAGATATTGTGCTTTTTGATGTAGCGGAAGGAATCGCAAAAGGCAAGGCATTAGATATTGCCCAATCGACATCAGTTGATGGTTATAATGTTAATATTACAGGCACCAATAATTATGAAGATACTAAAAATTCAGATGTAATTATAATTACTGCGGGCGTTCCTAGAAAACCTGGAATGACAAGAGATGATTTATTAGGAATAAATTTAAAAATAATTAAGCAAGTGGCTCAAGGAATAAAAAAAACATCGCCAAACGCTTTTGTAATTTGTATTACCAATCCCTTAGATGTTATTGTTATGGCATTACAAAAGTATTCAGGTTTGCCAACAAATAAAATTGTTGGAATGGCTGGAATTTTAGATTCATCAAGATTTAAGTATTTTCTTTCCCAAGAACTTAAAGTTCCTGTTAAAAGTATAAGCACTCTAGTATTAGGAGGTCATGGGGATACCATGGTGCCCATGCCAAATCGAACAACAGTAGACGGCAAACCACTCAACCAAATAATTAAAAAAGATAAATTAGATTTAATAATTGAAAGAACTCGTAAAGGTGGAGCAGAAATAGTTAAATTTTTAGAAACAGGTTCTGCATTTTATGCTCCAGCTGCATCAGGAGTAGAAATGGCAGAATCTTATATAAAAAATTTAAAAAAGACTTTGCCTTGTGCATCATATTTAAATGGTGAGTATGGTATAAAAAATTTATATGCAGGTGTGCCAGTTATTATTGGCAGCAAAGGAGTGGAAAAAATAATTGAATTATCTTTAGAAAAAGATGAAAAAATAAATTTTGATTTATCAATTAAAGCTGTACAAGAATTATTTAAAGCGGCAACAAATTTAGACCCTGATTTAAAATAAATGAAAAAAAATGCTTTTTTTATTAATATTAATGAAAACATATTAATAATATTTCTTATAATTTTCTCATTGCTAATAAATCAATATTACGGCAATCAAGGGGTCTTTCCTGTAGACAGCTTTGCCCATTTTGATAGTGGTTTTAGAATTTTATTAGGCGAACATCCTTTTAAAGATTATTGGATAGTTTCAGGACCTTTGCTTGATTACATCCAAGCGGGGTTTTTTTATTTTTTTGGTGTAAACTGGCAAAGTTATATTTTCCATGCTTCATTATTTAATGCAATTTTAACTTTATCAACTTTTTTTGTTTTAAGAAATTTTAATCTTAATATTTATTATAGTTTTCTTTATTCGTTATTATTTTCAGTGCTTGCTTATCCTACAAGCGGCACTCCTTTCGCAGATCATCATTCAGCTTTCTTTTCTTTAATGGGCGTTTATAGTTTAATTCTAGGAATAAAATTAGAAAAAAAAATATATTGGATTTTATTACCCATTTTTTTAGGATTTGCTTTTTTTTCAAAACAAGTTCCTTCGACATATATAATTGTTTCTATATTTTTAGTTTTAATTTTTTTTTCTTTAACACAAAAAAAATATTATTGGATAAAGTATTTTTTAATTAGTAGTATTTTTTTTATTTCATTTTTAATATTTTTTGCAAAAATACAGCAAATTAGTTTTTCTTCTTTTTTAGAGCAATATATTTTTTATCCCCAAACTATAAAAGAACAAAGGTTTGAAAATTTAAATTTAACTTATAGGGGGTTAGTAGATCATTTTAAGTTTATCTACATTAGTATAATACCTTTAACATACGTAAATTTTAAGAAAATTTTATTTAATAATAGTTATTTTAAAGAAAAAGATTTTTGCTATTTTATAATTTTATTTTTATTTACGTTTTCATTAATATTTCATCAGGTAATAACAAAAAATCAAACATTTATATTTTTTTTGATACCAATATTGATTGCATTTTCATGTATTTATTTAAGTAGTTCTAATAACTTTATGCGTATTGCATTAGTTCTAATTTGTATATTTGCAGTTTCTAAATATCATTTAAGATTTAATGAAGGAAGAAAGTTCCATGAACTTAATTATGTAGACTTTACACTTTCTTCTTCTGCAAGTGAAGTTGATATCAAACTTAAAGGTTTAAAATGGATTACGCCAAGATATAAAAATAATCCTAAAGATGAGATTAAAATAATAAATGAGATTAAGTTACACCTGCAAAACGACAAACGAAAAAAAATGTTAATTACCAATTATTCATTTTTTTCAATTATCTTGAATGAAAAACTTTTTTCACCAAGCAGATGGTATTTATTAGATGGAACCGATTATCCATTAAAAGAAAACAGGCATTTTAGTAGCTACAAAAATTTATTAATTAATCTTATTAATAAAAATAATATTGAAACAATTTATACTATTTATCCTCTAGAAAGCTCAATTATACGTACATATTTCGACGAAAGTTGTTTTCAGGAAATAAAAATATCTGACATGCTTATGAGTTACGAGTTAAAAAATTGTCATGAAATTAATAGTTAAATTTTTTTAATAATTGTATATTAATAAATTATTATTTAATGAATATTCACGAACATCAAGCAAAAGAAATTTTTAAAGAATTTGGGATTAGTGTACCCAATGGTGTGCCAATTTATAATTTAGATGAGATAGAAAAAAAATTTAAATTATTAAAAACAAATAAAATTGTATTAAAGGCACAGATTCATGCTGGTGGAAGAGGAAAAGCTGGAGGAATAAAAGTTGTAAATAATATTAATGAATTAAAGATCCAGGCAAAAAATCTATTTGGGAAAAAATTGTTTACACCACAAACTGGCCCACTAGGAAGAGAAGTTAAAAGACTTTATATTGAAGAAACAATCAATATTAAAAAGGAGTTTTATTTATCCTGTTTAATTGATCGAAGAAGTTCAAAAATTGCTTTTATTTCAAGTGCTGAAGGTGGAATGGATATAGAAAATGTTGCTAAAAAAAATCCTAAAAAAATTATTACTACAAAAGTAAGTTTATCTAACTCAATTAGTGAAGATAATATTAAAAAAATCTTACAACCATATAATTTATCTATAAAATCTGAGAAAAAAGCTCAACACCTTATTCAATCTATTTATAATGTTTTAATTGAAAAAGATGCGAATCTTATTGAGATAAACCCATTAATTTTGACTAGTGATGAAGACTTGTTGTGCCTTGATGCAAAAATTAATTTTGATGATAATGCATTGTATCGTCATCCCGATATTATGTCTTTAAGAGATGTAAATGAAGAAGATCCAATAGAAACAGCAGCCAGCAAACATAATTTAACTTACATAAAATTAGATGGAAAAATTGGATGTATGGTAAATGGAGCTGGTCTCGCAATGGCAACAATGGATATTATTAAATTTTATGGAGCTGAACCAGCTAACTTTCTTGATGTTGGGGGAGGGGCCTCAAAAGAAAAGGTATCAGCTGCATTTAAAATCATACTTTCAGATAAAAATGTTAAAGGAATACTAATTAATATTTTTGGAGGTATCATGAGATGTGATGTGCTTGCAGATGGCGTTGTTGAAGCTGCAAAGAAAACTAATTTATCAGTACCACTAGTTGTTAGATTGGCTGGTACTAATGTAGAGTTAGGTAAGAAAATTTTACAAAAATCTAACTTAAAAATTATTCCTGCAGACAACTTGTCAGATGCAGCAAAAAAAATTATAGAAGCGACAAAATAAAAATGTCTATTTTAATTGATAAAAAAACAAAAGTTATTTGCCAAGGTTTTACAGGTAAGCATGGCACTTTTCATTCAGAACAAGCAATTGCCTATGGAACTAATTTGGTCGGAGGCGTTACTCCAAAAAAAGGAGGCCAAACTCATTTAGGTAGACCAGTTTTTAATACAGTTGAAGAAGCTATAAAAAAAACCAAAGCAGATGCAACAATGATTTATGTGCCTGCAAAATTTGCTGCATCAGCTATTATTGAAGCTGCAGAAAATAATATTGAGTTAATTATTTGTATTACAGAGGGTATTCCAATTTTAGATATGATCAAGGTAAAGGAAAAAATTGTTAAATCTAAATCTCGTTTAATAGGACCAAACTGCCCTGGAATAATCACTCCGGAAGAATGTAAAATTGGAATTATGCCAGGACATATTCATAAAAAAGGTACTTGTGGAATTATTTCACGATCTGGAACACTTACTTATGAGGCGGTTGATCAAACAAGTAAAAATGGATTAGGTCAATCGACGGTTATTGGCATTGGTGGGGACCCAATTAATGGCACAAATTTTATTGATTGTTTGGAACTTTTTTTAAAAGACTCTAAAACAGAATCAATTTTAATGATAGGAGAAATAGGGGGCACAGCAGAAGAAGAGGCGGCAGAATTTATTAAATCTTCAAAAGTTAAAAAACCTACTATTGGATTTATAGCAGGAAAAACAGCTCCTCCTGGAAGAAGAATGGGTCATGCTGGAGCAATTATTTCTGGCGGAAAAGGTAATGCTGATGACAAAATAGAGAAAATGAAGTCATGCGGTATTTTAATTGCCGAGTCTCCTGCAGAAATGGGTAAAACGCTCCACGACAAACTTGCAAGATAATTTTATCAATTTTATAATAATATAGTTTATTTATTAATATTAATGACATCAAATAAAAATAATATAATTTTTGAAAAAACTTCATTTTTACAAGGTAGTAACGGTCCATTTATTAAAGAAGTTTATTTGCAGTATTTAGAAAATCCAGCAAACATTCCCCAAAGTTGGAAAGATTTTTTTGATGGTTTAGATGAAGATAAAGAAATTATAAAAAAAGAAATTCTGGGCCCCAGTTGGTCACCAAAAAAAAATAATAATTTACCAGATAATATTTTAAAAGAAAATTTAACTGATAATAATCAAATATCTACTCAAAATGCTGAAATTTCTGAAAAAGAAAAAGAAAATTCAGTAAAAGCTATAGCTTTAATCAGGGCTTATAGAATTAGAGGACATTTAATTGCAAACCTAGATCCACTCGGCATGATGGAAAGAAAATATCTTGAGGATTTGCACCCCGCTGATCATGGATTTAAAAAAGAAGATTATAACAAAAAAATTTATGTAGGAGCATATATGGATAAAGGATATGCAACTATTAATGAAATTCTTTCATTTTTTAGAAAAATATATTGTTCAACAATAGGTGTAGAATATATGCATATCTCAGATCCAGTTGAAAAAATATGGTTTAGAGAACGAATAGAAAAAAAAGACAACCAGCTGAAATTTACCGATTCTGGAAAAAAAGCAATTTTAAATAAATTAATACAAGCAGAAGGGTTTGAAAATTTTTTAGCCATAAAATTTGTTGGCACAAAAAGATTTGGTATAGATGGCGGTGAAGCATTAATACCAGCTTTAGAACAAATAATAAAACGAGGAGGTCAACTAGGAGTTAAAGAAATTAAAATTGGCCAACCTCATAGAGGAAGATTAAATATTTTAGCTAATGTTTTGCAGAAATCTTATAAAAGAATGTTTAACGAATTTACTGGAGAGTATGCTTCCTTCAGCGCTGATTCAACAGGAGATGTTAAATATCATTTAGGAGCTTCATCAAATAGAGAGTTTGATGACAACCTCATTCACATTTCTTTAGCAGATAACCCGTCACACCTTGAGGCTATAAACCCAGTAGTATTGGGTCAAACACGTGCTAAACAATTTTTTCATAAGGATAAAAAAAGACAAAAAGTGATACCAATTTTAATTCATGGAGATGCGGCATTTGCTGGTCAAGGGGTTGTTGCTGAGTGTTTTGCAATGTCGGGGCTTCCAGGCCATAACACAGGTGGAACGATACACATTATTGTTAATAATCAAATAGGATTTACTACAAATCCAAGATTTGCAAGATCCTCTCCCTATCCATCTGACTTAGCTAAAATGGTTGACGCGCCAATTTTACATGTAAATGGTGACGATCCTGAAGCAGTAGTTCACAGTGCTCGAGTAGCGATGGATTTTAGACAAAAGTTTAATCGAGATGTGGTGATAGATATGATTTGTTACAGAAGATTTGGTCACAATGAAGGGGATGAACCCTCATTTACACAACCGATAATGTACACGAAGATTAAAAAACATCCAACAACGTTAAAAATTTATGCAAATAAATTAATTAAAGAAGGAGTCATTGTTCAAGAAGAATTTAATAGTATGAAAATGAAATTTAAAAATCTCCTTGAAGAACAATTTAAAACCGCAAAAGAGTATAAACCAAAACTGGAGTGGTACGAAGGTGTTTGGTCAAGGTATAAACCCGAAAGAGGAAAAGATAGAAGGGGAGATACTGGAGTTTCATTAGATAAAATAAAAAAAATTGGAGAAAAAATTACATCAATACCAAAAGAATTTAATGCTCATTCAACTATAAGAAAAATATTTGAAAATAAAAAGAAAATGTTTCTTACCGGGAAAGGGTTTGATTGGGCTACTGCAGAGCAGTTAGCATTTGGTACGCTATTAGATGAAGGTTATCCAGTTAGACTTTGTGGTCAAGATTCTGGAAGAGGTACATTTAGCCAGCGTCATTCAGTTCTTAGAGATCAAATAGATAATACATATTATACTCCATTGAATAATATTTCTGAAAAACAAAAAAGATATGAAGTAATTGATAGTTTGCTTTCAGAAATGGCTGTGCTCGGTTTTGAATATGGTTATGCCTTATCAGAGCCAACTACCTTAGTAGTTTGGGAAGCTCAATTTGGTGATTTTGTAAATGGAGCACAAATTATAATAGATCAGTTTATTACATCTGCTGAAAGAAAATGGGCAAGAGCAAATGGTTTAGTAATGTTATTGCCCCATGGTTATGAAGGACAAGGACCAGAACATTCTTCAGCAAGACTAGAAAGATTTTTACAATTATGTGCTCAAGAAAATATTCAAGTTATGAATTGTACGACTCCTGCTAATTATTTTCACGCCTTAAGAAGACAAATTCATAGAGATATTAGAAAACCATTAATAATCATGACACCCAAATCCTTGTTAAGAAATAAAAAATGCGTTTCAGATATAGAAGATTTTACCAGTAAAAATACATTTCATAGAATTTTGAGTGACCATGCAGATTATAAAAAATATGGTTTAATTAAGCTTAAAGAAGATAAAAAAATAAAGAAGGTTATTATGTGTTCAGGAAAAATTTATTTTGATCTTATTGCAGCTAGAGAAAAAATAAAAAATGATAAAGTTTTTATTATTAGAGTAGAACAGTTATATCCATTTCCAGTTAAAACTCTTGCTAAAGAATTAAAAAGATTTAAAAAAAATTCTCATTTTTACTGGGCTCAAGAAGAGCCACAAAATATGGGAGCGTGGAATAGTGCCAGAAATTATATTCAATGGACACTAGATCATATAAAAACAGAAAATAGAGTGGTAAATTATATTGGAAGAAAGCCTGCGGCATCGCCAGCAACAGGTTATTTAAAAAAACATCTTGCACAGCAAAAAGAAATAATAGAAAAGGTACTTAGCTAGTTTATGTCGAATCAAATTTTAGTACCTGCCTTGGGAGAATCTGTAACAGAAGCAACTGTATCAAAGTGGCTTAAACAAGTTGGTGAAAAAGTAGATTCCGACGAGCCTCTTGTAGAGCTAGAAACCGATAAAGTTAATGTTGAAGTTCCTTCTCCTCATGCTGGAACTTTATCATCAATTAAAGTAAAAGAGGGAGATACGGTAGAAGTAGGATCCTTATTAGGTATTGTGAACTCAGGAAAATCAGATCCAGTTAAAAATAATAAAATAGAATCAGTTGAAGAAAAAAACTATACCCCTCCAAAAGTGGAAAAAGAGAAACTGACAAAAAATAAAAAAATTCCTAAGAAAAAAGAAAACTTAATTTTAATTGATGAAAGCAAAACCGAAAGCTCTAATGGAGCTCTGATCTTAGATACACTAGCTGAAGACAGTGATAATAAAGAACAAATAGAGAAATATATACCACCCAAAACCAAACACACTTTATCTCCTTCTGTCAGAAAAATTGTTGAAGAAAAAAATATTGATATATCAAATTTAGAAGGCACTGGAAGAGCTGGAAGAATTTCAAAAGGAGATTTAATTAATTTGATGGGTAATATACCTCAACCTTCAAAAAGAAAAATTTCTCATGGTCCAGAAGAGCGAGTAAAGATGACACGCTTAAGAGCTACAATAGCTAAACGATTAAAAGAAGCGCAGGATAGTGCGGCTATACTAACCACTTTTAATGAAGTAGACATGCAAAATATAATTCAAATGAAGGAGGATTATAAAGAAGATTTTAAAAAAAAGTATTCTGTTAAATTAGGCTTTATGTCATTCTTTGTGAAAGCGGCTGTTGTGGCATTAAAAAACTTTCCAGCAGTAAATGCAGAAGTAGAAGGTGATCATATTATTTATAAAAATTATTACAATGTTTCTGTTGCTATTGGAACAGATCGTGGCTTAGTTGTTCCTGTTTTAAAAAAAGCTGACGAGCTATCATTTGCAGATATAGAAAGAAATATTTTTCTTCTTTCTGAAAAAGCTAAGTTAGGAAAAATTACTATTAACGATCTTCAAGGAGGCACATTTACTATTAGTAATGGTGGAATATATGGATCGATGCTTTCTACACCAATTTTAAACCCACCCCAGACAGGTATTTTAGGTATGCATAATATAGTAGAACGCCCAGTAGTAAAAAATGGCAGTATTGTTATAAGACCAATTATGTATTTAGCATTATCTTATGATCACAGAATAATTGATGGCAAAGAAGCTGTTTCTTTCTTAAAAACTATTAAAGAGTGCCTCGAAGAACCTCGTAGGTTATTTCTAGACCTTTAAAAATGGATAATAATTTTGATGTCATTGTGATCGGTTCAGGTCCCGGCGGTTATGTTTGCGCTATAAGATCTGCTCAATTAGGTTTCAAAACTGCCTGCATAGAGTCAAGAAACTCTTTAGGCGGCACATGCTTAAATATTGGCTGCATACCTTCAAAAAATTTACTTCATTCCTCAGAAATTTACTACAAAGCACAAAAAGATTTTGACAGTTTAGGAATTGAAGCTGAAAGTATTAAATTAAATTTATCTAAGATGATGCAAAATAAAAATAAGTCAGTATTAACATTAACAAAAGGAATAGAGTTTTTATTTAAAAAAAACAAAATAACTCATTTAAAAGGCACAGGCTCAATTTATGCACAAAATACAATTAAAGTGGTAGATGATTCTGGAAAAGAAAAAATTTATAAATCCAAAAATATAGTAATAGCAACAGGTTCTGCGCCATCATCTTTACCTGGAATAGAAATTGATGAAAAAACTATTGTTTCATCAACGGGAGCTTTATCTTTTCAGAAAGTTCCAAAAGAACTAATTGTTATAGGTGGAGGCTATATAGGCCTGGAGTTATCAAGTGTTTGGAAAAGATTAGGATCAAACGTAACTGTAGTTGAATATTTAGACCATATTATTCCAGGAATGGACAGAGATATAACGACAGAATTTTCTAAGATACTTAACAAGCAAGGAATTAACTTTAAGTTAGGTTCAGAAGTGACAGCAATAAGTCTTGTAAAAGATAAAGCTATAGTGGATTTTACAAATAAAAAAAGTGCCATAAGAGAAAGAATTGAATGTGACAAAGTTCTAGTAGCCGTTGGTAGAAAACCAAACATTGGAAAAGATATAATTAAATTAGGCATCACACTAGATAAACAAAAAAAGATTAAAGTAAATAAAAATTTTGAAACATCTATTAAAAATATTTATGCGATTGGGGACGTTATAAACAAAGGTCCAATGTTAGCTCACAAAGCTGAAGATGAAGGTATTGCAGTAGCTGAAATAATTGATGGTCAAGCTGGACATGTAAATTACGGCGTTATACCTGCAGTAATATATACTTCTCCTGAAGTAGCTATGGTTGGAAAAACTGAAGAGCAATTAAAAAAAGAAAATATCGAATATAAGATTGGAAAATTTCCATTCTTAGCTAATTCAAGAGCAAGGGTTAATAACGAAACAGAAGGATTTGTTAAAATATTAGCAGATAAAAAAACAGATAAAGTTTTGGGAGTTGCAATTATAAGTTCTTTAGCCGGAACTATGATAGCAGAATTAGCGCTTGCAATGGAATTTGGCGCAAGTGCAGAGGATATTGCTCGAACATGTCATGCCCACCCTACTCATAGTGAAGCAATTAAAGAAGCAGCTTTAGCTGTTGATAAAAGACCAATTCACTTCTAAAATTTGTTACAAAAAGTATGATTAAAAAAGCAATGATTCTTGCGGCTGGTTTTGGGAAAAGAATCCACCCTTTAACACTTAAATCTCCAAAACCTTTATTAAAAATTGGAAATAAAACATTGCTATCTAATACAATAAATTTTTTAGAGAATTTTGGAATTACAAAAATTGTAATTAATGTTCACTATTTGGCTGAACAAGTTGTTAATTATGTTAATAAAATGAATTTTAATTCTAATATTACCATAATAGAAGAAAAAAATAATATTCTAGATACTGGAGGAGGGGTATTAAATGCTCTTGATCATTTTTTACATGAGCCATTTTTGACTATTAATCCAGACACAATTTGGAACTCCATTCATCTAAATGATTTAAAATCAATGGAAAATTTTTTTTTCTCTAATGATAAAGCAAAATGTATAATGCTTTTAGTAAAAAAAGCTAGAAGTTTTGATCAAAGTTTTATGGGGGATTTTAATTTGGAAAAAAATTTAATTATAAAAAAAAATAAAGATGATTTAAAATATATTTATACGGGCTTACAAATAATTAAACCAGAAGTTTTTTCTGGTATTAACGAAAAAGTTTTTTCTATAAACAAAATTTGGAATAAACTAATTATTAATAAACAACTTTATGGAATGGAAAGTAAAACTAATTTTTTACACGTAAGTACTTTGGATGTTTATAAAAGTTTATTAAAAAAAAATATTAAATATTAAATGGTATTTTTTTAGCTCTAGCAGAATCAAGATATCTACAATCTTTCAATTTTATACTATCTGAAAATCTAATTAATAGTGGATTTCCAGTCGGTATTTCAAACTTAACTATTTTTTTTTTAGAAATATTAAAAATCTTCATCAACAACGCTCTACAACTGTTTCCATGAAATACGATTAAAACATTTTTTTTTGAGGAAATTAACGGCTCTACTTGTTGATTGTAGAAGGGAATGACCCTTTCGAAAGTATCTTTTAATGATTCTCCCAAAATATTTGATTTAATTTTATCCTTATATGAATGATTAAATTTCATAGGAGGAGGCGGGGTATCAAAACTTCTTCGCCATATTTGAACTTGGCTGTTTCCATATTTTTTTATTGTTTCATCCTTATTTAAGCCAGTAAGATCACCATAATGACGTTCATTTAATTTTGATGATCTAATCACTTTTTCGTTAGATTTATCTAATGTTTTTAAAATTATATTTAAGCTGTTTATTGCTCTTTTTAACTGAGAAGTAAAATATTTGTGAAAATCAATTTTTAATTCTTTGATTAATTTACCAGCTATTTCTGCTTCTAATTGACCTTGTTCAGTTAAGTCAATATCTGCCCAGCCGGTAAATCTTCTCTCTTTATTCCACAGACTTTGTCCATGTCTAACTAAAATTAAATTATTCATTTTGGTTAAATTATAATACGACTCATAATAAGTATTGTATATTAATAAAATGAAAAAATTTTTTAAATTGATTTTTCACATTTCTTTACTAATTTTAATAATTCTTTCACTATATCCAGGCAGCTTACTTGGGTACTTATTTTATGGTGATTTAAGTCAACAACCTATTTTAGTAGAAAACCCTTTTGGAGCAACCATTAACCATTTTTTTTATTATTTTTATGTTACTTTGCTTGGTGTCACACTTTATGTAAAAAACGAAAGTTTAAACAAATTAGTCCTTGGGTTGTTTTTTTTAGCAATAATTCTTGAAGTGCTTCAATTTTGGGTGCCAAATCGTTCTTTTCAGATAGAAGATTTAATCGGCAATATTTTAGGAGTAACAGTTGCTTATTTTGTATTAAAGATTTATTTATTATTTAATAGATATGAATAAATTTGATGAAAGAGAAAAAAGCTTTGAAAAAAAATTTCAAATGGATGAAGAACTACAATTTAAAGTTCAGGCACGTAGTAACAAATACTTAGCAGAATTTGTAAGTAAAAAATTTGGAAAACTGGAAGAAGAAGAAAAAATTTACTTACAAGAAGTAATAAGGGCAGATATGGAGGAATCTGGTCAAGAAGATGTTTTTCGCAAAATTAAAAAAGATTTTCAAGCTGCTTCAATTAGTATAGAAGATTCAGAAATACGAGATCAAATGAAAAAGGCTTTATTGCGTGCAAAAGAAGATTTTAAATAAAAATTTAATTTTTTTTTTATTTTTTTTATTAATAGCTAGCTGCAGCTCCGTTCCTAAATATCCATCTAATGCTTGTAAGATTTTTGGAGAAAAATATCTTTGGTATAAAAATATTAAAAAAAGTTCAGAAACTTATGATGTGCCAGCTCATATAATTTTAGCTTTTGTAAATAAAGAATCAGGATTTAATCGTTGGGCAAAACCTAAAAGAACAAAGCTATTTAAAGTAATACCTTATAAAAGACCATCTACTTCTCTTGGATTTTCCCAAGCAGTTAACAAAACATGGGAGTTATATAAAACAGAAACGAATAATTCTTTAGCTTTACGAACACGTTTTAAAGATTCAGTTATGTTTATTGGATGGTATATAAATAAAACTAACAAAATCAATAAAATTCCACTTAATGATTCTTATCGCCAATATTTAAATTATTATTTGGGTTGGGGTAATTACGCAAAAAAAACATACAAAACTGATAAAAAGGCAATTATTTTTGCTAAAAGTGTTGAAAAAAAATCTAATACTTATAAATCTCAATTAAAAGGTTGCCAAGCAAGTCTTGATAGAAAAAAATATATTATCTTTTAAGCTCTTTATTTAATTGTAGATCAACAGAATCAATTCGCTTAGTATTTTTTGTGAGAAAAACGTACATCGTTGGAGTTACATAAAGTGTAAAAAATGTTGATATTAGCATTCCTCCAAATATTGTAGCCCCTACAGCCAAGCGGCTTGCTTCACCAGCGCCTGGACCAATGTTTCCTATTAGCAATGGAACCATCGCAATCATTGTTGAAAGAGAAGTCATGATTATTGCGCGAAATCTTCTCTTGCAAGCTTCTAAAGCAGCATCTTGGATGTTTTTTCCACTTACCCTTAGTTGATTTGCCCAGTCAACTATCAAAATAGAGTTCTTTGTAGAAATACCAATTAATATTATCAACGCTATTTGTGAAAAAATATTTATGCTTGAGTTAAATAGCAAAATAAAAATAATTCCACCAAATACACTCAATGGAACAGTAAGCATAATTACAACAGGATGAATAAAACTATTAAAGTTTGCAGCCATTACTAAAAAAGCTGTTAATAATGCTAAGGCAAATATAATAAATAATTCATTGCTGGTTTCTTTTAATTCTTCAGATTTACCTTTCCATTCTACTCTAGCATTTGGAGTAATTTCATTTACAGTTTTTTCAAGGAAATTTAAAGCTTCAGAAAGTGTATAATCGCCAATTAGTCTTGCGCTAATAGTTACCGCGCGCTGCCTATCGTACCGTGCTAAAATTTTTGCTGAACCAACTTCTTCAAACTCGACAAGATTAGCTAGTGATATTAATTTTCCAGTAGTATCTGAGCGCACAAAAATTTTACTTAAGTTTTCACTTTTTTTTCTATTTTTAATATCGGATTGAAGTATTATAGGATATTCTTTACCCCGCTGATTAAATTTAGTAACAGTTTTTCCTGAGAATAATGTTTCAATTGTTTCACCAATTGACTGGATAGAAACACCTAAATCTTGAGATTTTTTTCTATTTATTATTAATTTTATTTCTGGTTTATTTTTAGAATAATCAGATTCAACAGCTGCTAAATTTTTATTCTTTCTTAATTCTCCAATTATTAAATTTTGCCATCTCTCAAGCTGTTCATAACTTTTTCCAAGCAAAACCATTTGAACTGGTTTATTATAGCTACTAACTCTTATACTTTGCGGAGAAATTGGAAATGCAAGCGCCTGTGGTACAGTTACGATTTTTCCAATAGCTTTTCTCATAATTTTTACAGAACTTTCTTTTCTATCGCTCCAGTCATCTAGTAATGCAATAATAATAAAACTATTATATGATTTGCTTGCCCTTCCAAATCCTGGGACTCTCATGATCATTCTTTTATAAGACTCTTCTTCACTTTTGACCAATGGGGTTAATCTTCTTTCTATTTCTTCAGCTTTATCAGATGTATATTGAAACGAACTTCCTTCGTCAGTTTTTCCTATTACTAAATAAACTCCTCGATCTTCTTGAGGAAGCAATTCTTTAGGAGCAAAAACAAAAAGAAGCATGGAAGACAAGACTACAAAAAACATGAATCCAATTATAGTTTTATTTTTTGTTATCCAATAATTTAATGTTTCGGTATAAAAATCCAAAAAAAACTTGTAATATTTTTCAAATTTCAAAACAATTTTTGTTTTTTTTGGATTTTTATTTAAAAATTTACTTCCAAGCATTGGTGAAAGTGTTAGAGCGACAAAAGAAGATACAACAATTGCAAATGTTAAAGAAATTGCAGTTTCCTTAAATAATGTTCCTGATATTCCTTCTATAAAAATCAGGGGTAAAAAAACAGCTACCAACACTAAAGTAGTCGAAATAATAGCAAAAGTAATGCTTTTTGAACCATTGAAGGCAGCCAATAAAGGCTTTTCTCCATTTTCAACTCTATGATAAATCGCATCTGTCATAATAACACTGTCATCAGTTATTATTCCAATTGCCAGTATGAAGCTCAAGAGTACAAAAATATTTATAGACAAATCAAATACCCACAGACCTAAAAAAGAACTAATTAAACTTACTGGAAGTGCTACTGCAGGAACTATTACAGCTTTAAGGTTGCCAAGAAAAAGGTAAATAATTATCACAACTAAAATAAATGCTATAATTAAGGTTTTGTAGACTTCAGAAATTGCAGCATTAATGTAGGTAGCTCTATCAAAAGACACGCCTAGTCTAAGGCCATCGGGTAAAGTTTTTTGAACTTCTTTTATTCTTTTTTTTACTTTTTTTGACAATTCTACTGTAGAAGCCCCTGATTTAGCATATATTCCAATTCCAACCACTTTATCGTCAGATTTACCAACTTTACTTATTGATTTAAAAAGCGTTTTTTCTGATACAGGACCATATTTAACTTCAGCAATATTTTCTAAGCGTATGACGTTATTTTCATTATTTTTAATTGGAAGTTGTTTTATGGATGATAAATCTTTGTATGCTTTATCGAGATTAATAGTTAAATCTACATTGTTTGCTTCTAGACTACCCGCGGGAAGACTAATATTTTCTTTTCTTAATGATTGTTCAACTTCTTGAATAGTAAGATTGTTAGCTGCTAACTTAATTGGATCAATATAAACTCTTACGCTTAACTCTCTAAGTCCACCAACAAGTATTCTTCCAACCCCTTTTACATTTGAAAAACTGTCAACCAAATATCTTCTGGTGTAATCTCCAATTTCTAAGTCAGTCCAACTAGAGCTAGATACACTTAACCACATACTGGTAGAAAAACCTGCACTTTGTTTTAATATTTCAGGAGGTTTAGAATCATCAGGCAGGTTATCTGAAACTCTTGATACTCTATCTCTAATGTCGTTTGCTGCTGAATCTAAATCAATATTTGTCTCAAATTCGATTTTAATCGTACTTCTTCCATTTTCTGAAGTTGAGTCAATATTTTTTATACCCTCAGCTCCCCCTATTACATCTTCTATTATTTCTGTGATTTCACTTGATATAACTTCAGCACTCGCACCTTGATAGTCTACTTGTATCTGAATCACTGGAGGCTGAAGTCCTGATGGTAATTCCCTCACTGGTAACTTAGAAAAAACAAATAACCCAAAGATAACAAGTATCATTGAAAAGACTATAGCCACAACTGGTCTTTTAATACTAAGTTCGGTTATATACATTATTAATTTTTATTATTGTTATTTAATAATAGGTTTTACTTTCATGCCTGGTCTAACTTTTGTTAATCCTTCAGCTATTATTTTGTCTCCTTCAGTTAAACCATTCAAAACCTCAAGATTGCCTTTACTTCTTACTCCTGTTTTTATTTCTATTTTTTTGAGTACGTTATTTTCTATTATTTTATAGATAAATTTTTTACTTCCTTCATACATAATGCTTGTGTCAGGAACGCTTAAGTTACTTTTTTCATTGTACAGTATTTCTATTTCTAAAAGAGAACCTGGAATTATTTCCGAGTTATCATTTTTTATTTTTGCTCTGGCTAATATACTTCTAGTTTGTGCATCAACACGAGAAGCAACAGATTCAACTATTCCTTCATAAGTTTTATCTTTGTATGCCGAAAATTTTGCTGTGAGTTTGAGATTTTTCTTTAAAATTGCCGCGTATACTTCTGGTATTTTTAAATCACATAGTACGTTTTTAAAATCGTCCAAGGTTAAAATAATTGTATTTTCTGAACCTAGACTGCTTCCGCTAATTCCTCTTTTTCCAAGAATTCCAGAAAAAGGAGCAACGATATTTTTTGCTTTCAATTTAGCAATAACTTCTCCTTTTTTTATTTTAATATTAAAATTTATTGGCTCCAGTAGTTCATTTTTTTTAATCTTATAAGAAGCTGTTTTGCTACTTAAAGAAGTACAATAACTTTCTAGAGTTTGGTTAAAATTTTTACTTTTAACAACTTCCACAATAACGCCAGGAGGTGGGCGCTTAGAAAACTTTTTTTTAAAGTAAAACCCCACTGAATAACGTCCAATAACAACTATAGCAATAACAACAAAAAATATTATAATCCAGATAGTTATTTTTCTTGATCTTTTCATTTATTTTTTTCCATACTCAGTCCAACTGCCAATATATATTTTAGCCACATAATCATCATTTATTAAAGAATATGCAAGAGATAGACTTGACGCTGATACAGAGCTCCCACAGCTCATAACTATTTTATTAGTATTAATTCCTTTTATATTGAATACATCTTTCAATTTTTTTTTATCTAAAAAAGTATTATCTTTTGCGTTTACTAGTTCATCTAAAGGTAAAGATTTAGAACCTTCAATAGAACCACCTCTAATGCCCGGTCTTGGCTCAGGTTCCAAACCTAAAAATCTATTTTTACTTCTAGCATCTAATACTGTGAACTCTTTCCTTTTTATATTTTCATCAATTTGAGATTTTACTTTAATCATATTATTATTTTCCGTAGCTTTATATTTAGAAGGAATTATTTTAGTTTTTAAATTTGTAACTTTTCTATCTTCCAATTTCCATTTTTTCATTCCTCCGTTTAATATCGAAACTAATTTTGGATCATGCCCAAAATAAAGAAATTGAAACCAAGCGCGGCAGCTAGAAATTAAATCGCTATAACAATAAATAATAATTCTGTCAGTATTTAAAATACCCATTTCTGAAATAGAATTTTCATGACTACTAATTGTAGGTAGAAAATGGCCATGTGATAAATATTTTTCCTGGTTAGAATTTTTATCTAGGTCAAAAAAAACTGCATCTTCTATATGTTCTTTACTATATTCTTCAATTGCATTTCGATTTTTAGCTAAATGCCAAGAAGCATCAATAATTTTAACTTTATTTAAATTATCATTAAGCCAATCTGTTGAAACTAAAGTCATTTTTTACTTCGTTTTTCAAAATACTTTTGATGATATTCTTCTGCTTTACAATAATTTTTTTCTTTCCTTATTACTGTAACTACTTTGCCATTTAGTTTCTCGTTGACCTCATTTAATATTTTTTGAGCAGATATTTTTTCTTCTTCTGTGGTATAAAAAATTTCTGATCGATACTGATGTCCAACATTAGGTCCTTGACGATTAAGAGTAGTCGGATCATGGATTTTAAAGAATAATCTAGTTATGTCTTCATAAGAAATTATTTTAGGGTCAAATACAACTTTAACAACTTCTATATGTTCGGTATTTCCGTTACAAACTTGCTCATAACTTATTTTTGGACTTATTCCTCCGCAATAACCACATTCAGTGGAAATAATGCCAGGTATTTCCTGATATTCAGTTTCATCCCAAAAGCAGCCAATTCCACCTATAAATATTTGCATAATTTTTTTTAATTTAGTGGTAAATATAAATTAATTTATCAAAATGATCAAAAACCAAAACCATCTTGG